>Ga0187814_10001009_pt1 | contig 10460 bp, 11 predicted proteins | sample NC_S_4_FD_132450 | JGI IMG/M metagenome (GOLD analysis project Ga0187814, IMG submission 132450) | Wetland sediment microbial communities from Neuse River Estuary, North Carolina, USA - ASW-S_4 | ecosystem: Environmental > Aquatic > Freshwater > Wetlands > Sediment | place: USA: North Carolina...
AGATCGTCGGCGTCCCCGAGGGCAAGGACGGCGAGCAGTACTACTTCCAGGACGATCTCGCCGGCAAGACGATCGACTGGTTTCACCGGGTCCGCTCCGAGAAGCCGAAGACGCCGTGGTTCGCGTATGTCGCGACTGGCTGCAGCCACGCGCCGCACCATGTGCCGCGCGAGTGGTCGGACAAGTACTCCGGCGCGTTCGACCAGGGGTGGGACGTGATGCGCGAGGAGACGTTCGCGCGGCAAAAGGCGCTCGGCGTCGTCCCCGCCGATGCGGAGCTGCCGCCGCGAAACGACGCATTCCCGACGTGGGACTCACTCGACGAGACGCACAAGCGCCTTTACGCCCGTCAGATGGAGGTCTACGCGGGCTACTCCGAGAACGCCGACTGGAACATCGGGCGGATCATCGACGCGGTCGACGAGATGGGCGAGCTCGAGAACACTATCGTGATCTGGATCTGGGGCGATAACGGCGCGAGCATGGAGGGCACGCTCACGGGCACGTTCAATGAGCTGACGACGCTGAACGGGATCCCGCTCACGCCCGAGCAGCAGATGGGGCTCCTCTTCAAGCACGGCGGCCTCGAGGCCTGGGGCGGCGAGCAGCTCGCCCCGCATTACTCGGCCGGGTGGGCCTGGGCCGGCAACGCCCCGTTCGACTGGGGCAAGCAGGTCGCCTCGCATCTCGGCGGCACGCGGAACCCGCTCGTCGTACACTGGGCGAGCCGTATCGGTGACGCGGGCGCGGTTCGCAGCCATTACACACATGTGACCGACGTCGGCGCGACGATCCTCGACCTCGCCGGGATCCCGATGCCCGACTCGATCGACGGCGTCGAGCAGCAGCCGTTCGACGGCGTCACCTTCGCGGACTCGCTCTCGGACGCGGTCGCGCCGGAGCGGCATACGCAGCAGTACTACGAAATCCTCGGCAACCGGGCGATGTACAAGGACGGCTGGCTGTTCTGCCAGCGGCTGCAGCGGATCCCGTGGTCGCTCGACCCGGACGTGCTTCGCGGTTTCGGCCCGGGCTGGGATCCCGAGCTGGATCCAGTCGAGCTCTACTACCTGCCGGACGACTTCACGCAGTCGAAGAACGTCGCGGCCGACCATCCGGAGAAGGTGCGGGAGCTCTGCGAGCTCTTCTGGGCGGAGGCCGAGCGCAACCACGTCCTGCCGCTGCTCGGCGGGCTGACGTCCTTCTTCGGCATCGTGCCGCCAATCCCGGAGGAGTCGAAGTTCGTCTTCCGCGGCGACATCCAGAACGTCCCGAGCGGGATGATCCCGCGGATCTACAACCACTCGTACACGATCAGCGCCGACCTGGTCGTCCCACGGGGCGGCGCGGAGGGGGTGATCGTCGCAGAGGCCGACCATCTCGGCGGGTTCGCGCTGTTCGTGCAGGACGGGAAGCTCAAGCACACCTACTCGATGCTCGGCGTGCTCGAGTACACCCAGGCGGCCGAGCAGCCGCTGCCGACCGGCGAGGTCAACGTCGAGCTCGTCTTCACGGCCGACGCGCCGAAGCCGGCGACGGGCGGCGAGGTGACGCTGCTGGTCAACGGCGAGCCGGTCGCGGGCGGGCGGATGGAGCACACCGTGCCGGGCCGCTTCTCGGGCTACTCCGGCATGGACATCGGCCGCGACAACGGCCTCGTCGTCGACCGCAGCTACGCCGACAAGGCGCCGTTCATCTTCACGGGCGAGATCAAGCAGGTGATCTTCGACATCGCCCCCCACATGAGCGAGGAGGACGCGAGGGCGCTGCACGAGCACGCGGCTCAGGCCCTGGCGGTACACGCGGCGAGCGCCTGAGATGGAGGCGAGAAAGGAGCACCATTGAGTGACAACCAGCAGCTGGACGTCCTGATCGCGGTCTACCTCATCCCCGATCTGGCGCAAAAGGACTTCGACGCCTACGTCAAGCTCGCCGGCGACGGCGAGATCGTCACCGACGGCGTGGCGCTCATCGTCAAGGACGCCGAGGGCGAGGTGCACGTCCAGGAGACCGGCGACCACCTCGGCCGCAAGGGCGTCAAGGCCGGCGCCGGCGTCGGTCTCGTTGTCGGGCTCTTCGCCCCGCCGCTCCTGGCGGCGACCGTCGTCGGCGCCGCCGCCGGCGCGGTGGCGGGGAAGTTCGCACGCCACCGCGCGCAGGCGGGCATCGGCGAGAAGATGGATGACGCGCTTCCCCCCGGATCGGCCGGCATCATCGCGATCTACGACCACGACGGCGCCGACGCTGTCGCGGACGCGGTCGCGAATGCGATCCGCACTTCGACCGCCCAGATCGACAAGGCCTCCGCCGAGGAGCTGAAAGCCGGCCTGGAGGAGGCATCGGCGGGACTCGCGGGCTGAGGGAGCACGGATGATCGAGCTGATCGAGGGGCTTCCCGACCGTGTCGTCGGGCTCGAGGCGGTCGGGGAGGTCGAATCCGTCGACTACAAGGCGATCGCGCCGGAGGTGGAGCGTGCGCTGGAGCGGCACCCGAAGATTCGACTCATCCACGTGCTCGACGACCGCTTCACCGGCTACACGGCCGGTGGCGCATGGCAGGACACCGTGCTTGGCCTCGCCCATCCGCGCTCCTTCGAGCGCATAGCCGTCGTCACGGACTCTGAGAGCATCCGTCGGCTCGTGAAGCTCGCGGGCTGGTCGATTCCCGGCGAGCTGAGGCTGTTCCCGAACCGGGAGCGCACGCAGGCGGAAGCGTGGGCGAGCGAAGGGCTCGACGCGTCCTGATGGAACGGCCTGGCCGGCGCGATCGGTGCTCCCCACCACCCACAAATCGGGCATCCGACGATCCCTTACATACCTCCTACGGCGATGCCACGTCTGTCTTCGCGCGAGGCACGAAGCTGGCGATACCAACCAAAGGAGCCAGCAATGATCCTCGTCACGACCGCCAACATCATCCTCTCCGCCGTTGTCTTCACCGCCATCGTCGGACTGCTCACCTGGGCGATCCAGACCTCCCGCCCGCAGCACGACCGCGTATCGGCGAAATCCAGCAGGCTGCGCCGCCCACGAGCCCGCGCAGACGCCGTCGCTTGCCGCCAGGCAGCCTGACCCGGCCGCGAGCGGTCGGCTCGGTCAGCCCCGTCGTACGCAGCAGCTCGCATCCGCTCGAAGCGGATGTGAGCTGCCCGTGTTTGCCCGCAGGATCCCGGCGGGCGCCATCTCCGCGGCGACGAACTACCGCCGCGCTCGTTCAGACGGTCTGGAGATTTGCGATCTCGGCCCCTCGTTCCTCGGGTGGGCCGACGAGTCCACCCTCGATCGGGAGCTTGGCGGCAACGTCTCGCTGACGAAGCGGTCGGCGTCTTCCTTGGAGTTCCATACGGCTGTGATCAGAATGCCCCGTCCGTCTCGCCCGCGGCGTGGTACACCTGCCCGGGAGGCAGCCCGCCATCCGGGTGTACCACAGCGACAGTCCTTCGGTACTGCTCGATCGTGCCGTCTGGCCAGAAGTGGGTCAGCAGGTAGGACATGAGGTCTCCTTTCTCGATCCGTTGTCCTTCTGTTCGGTTTTGGCCGACGCGCCGACGCGTCAATTCGAGGTCTCCTCGGCCGCCTCCGATCCGCGGAGCGGCCCTGCGCCGCCGCGCCTGAAGTCCAGTCGGGGCTCCGGTCGCCCCGCACGATCTTCCCCCAAAGCCGGCCGGAATCAACCCTCGCGCCGGAATGCCCTGCATTAAACCCGCGGTCGTTTCAGGTGCGGCGTTGGGACGCCGGGGACCAACCGGCGTCGCGTCCGGGCAAATCGCCCTCCCTGTTCACGGAGCAGACGATCTCCACCGAGCCTTCCGGAAGGGCGCGCTCACGCTCGAATGTGAGCCCGGTGTCGGGACTCAGCGACGGTGTCAGCCGCATCCCGGCTCCGAATAGCAACGGCAGCACGATCAGTTCGAGCTTGTCGAGCGCTCCAAGCGCGCTGAAGCTCTCGATCGTGCGCGGACCGCCGACGAGGTGGACGTCGCGACCCTCGTTTGTTGCTCGGAGCTTCTCGAGCAGCCGCGCTGGGTCGCTGTCGGTGACCACGTGGTCGGGAGTAGCGGATGGGCGCTGTGAACAGAGCACGAATACGTTCAGGTTCGGCCACGGCCAACTGTCGTTGTTGAGCGCCGGCTCGAACGTCGTTCGGCCCATCAACGCCGCCTCGCATCCGTCGAGAAACTCCTGAATGCCGTGGCTCTTGCCAGAGATGAAGGCCGGGTCGGCAGTTACCGCCGGCCACCCGCCCGGGCTGGTCACGTAACCGTCAGCACTCATGCTCATGCGGGCACGAATCTGCATGTGACTGGCTCCTTTCCGAGATCGCGCGCGTCCCTAAGACCTGCGGACGCGGGCGAACTAATCGCCGCAGTCCATCGGCCAGCTAAGTGGTCCGCCGATCCTGACCATCCGGCTCTGGGAATGCCGGATGGTAGGCACCTTCGTTGAGCTGGGTATCGCCGGCTCGACGCCGTGAGGCGCGCGCTCAGCGGCTGGATAGCTCGATCGGCTCTGCCGCTCCCGGTGCCGGTGGGGCGGCCCCCGCGGGGCTCCTGCCCGAACCGCCCAGCGCGACCGCCGCCCGGGCTGTCACCAGGTGGTAGAGGATCAGCAGCTGTACGATCGCGAGCGACTCCGACCGGTGCAGCTCGGTCGCGACGGTGAACTCGCCCAGGCGGTTCGAGCGCAGGTGGCTGGCGAAGTGCATGCGATCCCAGATCGCCTCTTCGATCTCGGCGGCGTGATCGCGGTCCATCCCGCCGGGGATTCGCAGCACCTGCCCGTCCGCGCACGCGACCATCGTCAGCCCGTCTGCTCCGTCGCCTTCAACGAACGGGGTGAAGTCGGGATGCGACAGGCCTTCGCGCAGCATCACCTCGGCGTCGAGGTCCTCGACATCCGCAGAGTCGCTATCGCCGGACGGGATGAATGAAACCTCGATGTCAGCCCACCGCCGCTGTGGGCGGATGAACGCCTCGGAGTCGCGCTCGCGCCGGTCCAGTTCTGCGAGCACCTCGCTGGTGGTGTAGCCGCGGCGCGTCGTGTCGCGTCTGACCTTCCACCGACGGCGTACATCCTCGGGTGGATTGAGGAAGACCCTGACGTCGCAGGCCTCACGCATCTCGGGCAGGTGAAATCCCAGCAAGCCCTCGACCACGACGAAGCGAGCCGGTTTGACATACACCGGCGGGCCGAAGGTGCCGTCGCTGTGCCGGTAGACGGGCTTGAGAATCGGCTCGCCCCGGCGCAGGTGCGCCATGTGCTGGGCGATGATGTCGATGTAGTTGCAATCGGGATCGAGCGGTGTGATCCGTCGCTCAGCTCGCTGCTTTCGGTCATAGCGGTGGTAGTCATCGGTCCCGACGTGGGTTACGTTGTCCTCGCCGAGGACGCGGACAAGCCCGCGGGTGATCGTCGTCTTGCCGGCGGCCGAGTCGCCGACGACGCCGAGAATGACGGGGCGGGGCATCATCAGTCCTTTCCTTGCGCCACTGTTTCCTGGGCGAACACCCGGCTCTGGCGGATGTCCTGCGCCTCGATCAGCATGAGCTGCTCGCGCGTCAGCTCCCCGCCACGCGTGAACAGCCGGCTTGCCTGGCGAAGGCGAGCCCGGTCGAGCGCGTTGCGAATGCTGCGCGCGTTGGCGAAGCGCGGCTGGCGCATCCGGAGCACCACATACTCGTGCAGCGCCTCGCGCGCAGCTGGGCTGAGCTCGTAACCCTGGCGCTCGAGCATCATCCCAGCGATCGCCAGCAGCTCCTCGACGCTGTAGTCGGGAAACTCGATGTGGTGCGCCACGCGCGACCCGAGGCCGGGATTGCTCCGGAAGAACTCCTCCATCCGCTCGGCGTAGCCGGCGAAGATCACGACGAGCTTGTCGCGTTCTGACTCCATCACCTGGAGCAGGATCTCGATCGCCTCCTGCCCGTAGTCGCGCTCGTTCTCCGGCCTGTACAGGTAGTAGGCCTCGTCGATGAACAGAACTCCGCCGCGAGCGCGCTTGAGCACCTCTCTTGTCTTGGGCGCGGTGTGCCCGACGTACTGGCCGACGAGGTCATCGCGTGTCACCGCCACGAGATGGCCCTTCTCGATGTATTCGAGCCGGTGCAGGATCTCAGCCATCCGCAGGGCGACGGTCGTCTTGCCGGTGCCCGGATTGCCGGTGAAGCTCATGTGCAGCGACGGCCGCTCGGTCTGAAGCCCGACCCGCTCGCGCAGCCGATCGATCACCAGCAGCGCCGCAATCTCGCGGATCCGAGCCTTGACCGGCGCGAGCGCCACCAACTCACGGTCGAGCTGCTCGAGCACGGCATTGACATCGGACTCGCGCAGAATCGAGTCGACGTCCGCACGGGGCTCCTCGCTCGTGCCGATCGCCGGCGCTGAGGATGCGCTGTTCACCGCTCCGGACCCCCGTTTCCCGAGCCGCGCCCGTAGCGCTCGCCGGCGGGCCGGTCGGTGGCGTACGGCGCAAGCGTGTAACGGAGCTGTCGGTCGCGCTTCTCCTCACGCAATAGCCGGTACCCGGGCTCGCGAGCGGGTCGACCGACAATGAAGCTGAGCGCCGTCGTCTGGCGAAGAGGAGCGGGGTCGTAGGCGATTACCTTCACATAGGCGTTCGGGTGCGCCTGGCGGCACGCCTGAACCTGCTCGAGCGCCGCGTCGGCCTGTCCGGGATCGAGGTCGAACAGCGGCTGCCCCCACATCTCCCAATAGGTGTTGCGCGGGTGTGGGTCGTCCGTATGTTCGACCGAGATCGACCAGCCGCGCTCGAGCGCAAAACGGATCTGCGCTTCGATCTCCGGGTCACTCAGATCGGGCAGGAACGAGAACGCGCCTTGGGTGACTCTCATCTCTCTTCAGCACTCCATTCAGGCCACGGTCGGCGTGACCAGGAGGTCAGGCGTGTCGGTGGACTCGTAGTTGAAGCTGACGTCCTTCCAGACTTCGAGCGCGGCGCTCAGCTCCGGCGAGGACTTCGCCGCCCGCTGGAGAATCTCCGGCCCCTCCAGGTGGAAGTCCCGGCCTTCGTTACGCGCCTTGATCATCGCCTCGACCGCGACTCGGTTGGCGGTCGCGCCGGCTGCGATCCCCATTGGATGTCCGATCGTGCCCCCGCCGAACTGGAGCACCACGTCCTCCCCGAGGAGGTGCAGCAGATCATGCATCTGTCCGGCGTGGATGCCACCCGAGGCGACAGGCATCACGGCCGGCAGCGAAACCCAGGGCTGATCGAAGTAGATGCCGTGTTCGGGGTTCTCGGGGACGTGGTCCAGCCGCAGCGTGTCGTAATAGCCCCTGACGGAATTTGGGTCGCCCTCGAGCTTGCCGACCACGGTGCCGGCATGTACGTGATCGACCCCCAGCAGCCGGCACCACTTCGCGAGCACGCGGAAGTTGACGCCGTGATTCTTCTGACGGGTGTAGGTCGAGTGTCCGGCACGATGCAGATGAAGGAGCACGCCGTTGCGTCGCGCCCAGTGCGACATCGACTGCATCGCGGTGAAGCCGATCGTCAGGTCGATCATCACGATCACGCTGCCGATCTCCTTCGCGAACTCGGCGCGCTCGTACATCTCCTCCATCGTCGCGGCCGTTACGTTCATGTAATGGCCCTTGATCTCTCCCGTGTCGGCCATCGCGTGATTGACACCTTCGAACGAGTACAGGAACCGATCGCGCCAGCGCATGAACGGCTGCGAGTTGATGTTCTCGTCGTCCTTGGTGAAGTCGAGGCCGCCCCTCAGCGCCTCGTAAACCACGCGGCCGTAGTTCTTTGCGGACAGCCCGAGCTTCGGTTTGACGGTCGCGCCGAGTAGCGGCCGACCGAATTTGTCGAGGTACTCGCGTTCCATGACGATCCCGTGCGGTGGTCCCTGAAACGTCTTGACGTAGTGCGGCGGGATCCGCATGTCCTCGAGCCTCAACGCCTTTAGCGCCTTGAACCCGAACACGTTGCCGATGATCGAGCTGGTGAGATTCGCGATCGAACCTTCCTCGAACAGGTCCAGGTCGTACGCGATTCTCGCGATGTACTGGTCGGGCACGCCAGGGACCGGATCGACCCGGTACGCCTTCGCCTGATAACGCTCGTAGGCGGTCAGCCGATCGGTCCACACCACCGTCCAGGTCGCGGTCGAGGACTCGCCGGCGACCGCGGCGGCCGCTTCGACCGGGTCGACTCCGGGCTGGGGACTGATCCTGAACGCCGCGAGGATGTCCGTGTCCTTCGGCTCGTAGTGCGCGTCGTAAAAGCCCATCTCCGCGTATGGCGCGACGCCGGAGCTCAGCCGGTCGGCGTGGTCTGACGGTGTCATGACGGTGCGTTCACCTCGTTGCGGTTTGACTGCATGGGCACAGCAAGCGCAATCTCCGACCGCGAATCGGCGGTAGTCCGGCCTCGAGCGACAATCGCTCGTCGCGCCTCTCGTTGCGCGCAACGAATGACACCGCGACCATCACTGGGTCTACATCCGAGCTAACTACGCGTCGGATTCCGTATCTTCTCCATCGCCGCTGGCCACCGCGCCGTGCCACCCCCCAGCAGCGATCGCCCGCGCGGAGCCACCCCCAGCAGCGATCGCCCGTGCGGAGCCGCACCCAGCGGCGTTTACCCGCCCGGAGCCGATCCAACAGGTTGACCGCGATTCAGATCGTTCCGGTGAGGACAAGGGTCCCGATGATGAGCAGGACGGCGGCGGTGATCGCGTTCCCCCAACACTCGAGCCAGTTTCCGCGGACCTGGTAGCCGCCGACCGTCGCGAGCAGGGTGAGGGCGATGATCGTTGTGATCGTGACCACGCCGAAGGCGACCAGCGAGCCGACCGCGGTTCCGGCGCCGACTGCGGCCGCCGCAAGGAACACAGGAAGGATCGTCAGGTCCGGTGAGGCGGCGGCGCCGAACGGAATCATGATCGCGGCAAGCCCTCGCGGCCCTTTGCGCCAGTGCGATTGGGTTGCAGCCTCCTCGTCCGCGTCCTCTGAACTGCCGTGCTGATGGTCGTCGGCATGGCTGTGGCTGTGCGCGTGGCTGTGGCCGTGGCCGTCGCTGTAGCTGTGCCCGTGTTCGGTGAGCTCGAGTGCGATGAAGCCGAGGCCCGTCGCCAGCAGTACCCCTCCGACGATTGCGTCTTGAGCGTGTTCGACGGTCGAGCGGAACTGCAGCCCGATCACGATGATCAGAGCGCCGAGCATCAGCGAGACGAGCACGTGCGTGATGCCCGCGAGCCCCGAGAGTTGGACGACTCGCGCGAGCGGGTAGCGCTGGGTGCGGCCGACGACCGCGAGCGGCACCCAATGATCGGGCAAGATCGCGTGGCCGAAGCCGACTCCCGCCGCCGCGGCGATCAGCGCCGGCGTCGTGGAGTTCACGATCACCTCACCGCCCTTGCCGCGAGAGGCTCGGCGCGACTGGGACCTCGGGGGCCGCTTCTCGCAGGGCTAACATGCGAGCGCAGTTCAATGAACAGTTGCTCATATTAACATGCCGGACGCGAGACACCAAGGCGTCGAGTGGCATGCGCATGGGGGCCGCGAGGGGCACGCGCATGGGGGCGTCGAGGGGCATGCGCATGGAGGCCCTGTTACGCCGGAGGTCGCCGAGCGGGTGGCCGAGACGATGCACGCGCTGGGGACGCGGAGCCGGGTGTTGATCCTGGCGCGGCTGCGGGAGCGTCCCCAGTCGGTCTCAGAGCTTGTCGTGTGGGTGGGGATGGAGCAATCTGCCGTGTCCCATCAGCTGAAGCTGCTGCGTGACATCGGACTGGTGGTCGGCGAGCGCCGGGGGCGCCGCGTGGTCTACTCCCTGGCCGATCATCACGTGGCGTGGCTGATCGACCAGGCGGTCGGGCATGTCGAGCACCTGCAGCTGGGCGCCGCCGCTCACCCGGCGCCGCGGGTCGCGTGCTGAATAGTCAGCGCCAGCCCGGATCTGCGAACTGCTGTCATCGATCGCTATCCCTCGGCGATAAGTGACAGCAGTTGAGTCGATCGCGGCGAGGGCTGGCTACGCCCAATCGCGGCGCAGCGAGGTGCTCGCTCCTCCGCCCGCAGGCTCCGAGGCGGACGGGGGGCAGGCCGTAAGAGCCGCGCGGTTGGCGCCGATAGCGCAATTACCCTGTCCGCCGATGGTAGAGCTGGATCAAGACGCGGGCGGAGCGTCGCTCCCGGGACGGGCCTACCCGGCTCCCGCCCGTCGCGAGCCGCTCTGGCCGGCGCTGTTCACCGTGCTGTTCGCGATCGGTCTCCAGCTGCTATTGCCGGCTCGACTGACCGCCGGCCCGACTTGGCTGCTGCCTGTCTTGGAGACGGCGCTGCTCGTCGGGCTCATCTTCGCCTCTCCCCGTGAGCTCGAGGGCGAGCACAGGGTCCGCCGGCGGTTGGCCCTCGCCCTAACCGGCTTGGTCAGCGCGGCGAATATCTACTCACTGATCCTGCTCAGCCACAACCTGCTGCACCACGGC
>Ga0187814_10001010_pt1 | contig 10457 bp, 9 predicted proteins | sample NC_S_4_FD_132450 | JGI IMG/M metagenome (GOLD analysis project Ga0187814, IMG submission 132450) | Wetland sediment microbial communities from Neuse River Estuary, North Carolina, USA - ASW-S_4 | ecosystem: Environmental > Aquatic > Freshwater > Wetlands > Sediment | place: USA: North Carolina...
CCATGAGCCCCTTCTCAGCGAGAAGGGGTTTTTCTTAGGAGCCGACATGGCGACGCCCTTCTATTCGCGCGGCCTCCGTTTCTCCTGTACCCGCTGCTCAGCGTGTTGCCGGGGTGGACCCGGCTACGTCTTTCTTTCGAAGCGTGACATTTCGCTGCTCGTCGATTTTCTTGGCCTTGAATTTTCAGCATTCTTCAATAAGTATTGTACCTTGGTCGATACGGGGCTCGGAATGGCGGTCAGCCTTGCAGAAAAGCCAGGCTACGATTGCGTGTTTTTGGGGGAAGAGGGCTGTTCGGTATACGAGCGCCGGCCCCTGCAGTGTTCCACCTACCCCTTCTGGGCTTCGGTCCTTGAAACGGCCGAATCCTGGCGCAACGAAGCCGCGGAATGTCCGGGAATAGGGAAGGGCGAGCTCAGAAGCGCGACCGAAATCGAGGATTGTCTGTTCGCTCGGCGAGCCGCTCCTACCATCGTTCTTCCCTACGGCGCCGACCCGGAGACGTTCAATGCGGATACGATTCTGGGGCGTTAGGGGATCGATTCCTACGCCCCTCATGCCGGCAAGGCTTCGGAGCAAAATCTCCTCGATTCTTCAGCGTGTTGCGCCGAAGGATCTGGAGAATCAGGAGACAAGAGAGCTCTTCCTCGCCTCGCTCCCCGATTATCTGTTCTCGACGGTGGGCGGCAATACAGCCTGTGTTGAAGTCTGCACCGCAGAGGAGTGTCGCTTCATTTTTGATGCGGGTACAGGCATCAGAGACCTGGGCGCTCAGATCGTCGCCTCGCGCGCGCCGACCGCCTGCCATATTTTCTTCTCCCACTTTCACTGGGATCACATACAGGGACTCCCCTTTTTCGCTCCAGCCTTCGACGCGAGGAACAGCATCGACTTCTACAGCCCAATACCAGGCTTCAAAACCATCCTTATGGATCAGATGCGGCCGCCCTATTTCCCGATAACGATGGACCTGATGTCCGCGAAAAAACGGTTTAGGCTCCTCGACGGAGGGCCCGTTCGCGTGGGCGGGGTAGAAATCCGCTATCGGCCAATGAATCATCCCGGCGGCTGCTACAGCTACGAAATCAGGGAAGCCGGCCTCAAGGCGATCTACTCCACAGACACGGAGCTGCGCGAGGAGGACTTCAAGAAGACGCCCGAAAACGCCGAGTACTTCCAAGACGCGGACCTTCTGATACTCGATACCCAATACACGCTCGGCGAGGCCATCGAGAAATACAACTGGGGCCATTCTTCCTTCAGTCTGGCCGCGGACTTCGCGGCCTCATGGGGGATCAAGGGGCTCGTCCTCTTCCACCACGAGCCTTCGTACTCCGACCGAAAGATCGAAGGCATACTAAAAAACGCTGAGTGGTACGTCGAGCACCTCGAAAGCCGTGGGATCCGAGTAGTGCTCGCGCAGGAGGGTCTTGAGATTGAGGTCTAGCCCCATGGATCCCTGTTCCATCGAACTGGATTTCCGCGACGCGCTCGCGCTCTATATATTCTTTCAAGGGCGCGAGGAAGAGCTTTCAGGTGCCGTATCCGCATTCGCGGACCGAATCAGGGACTACTTGTACGAGCGGCTCTCGATCGAAGAGATGGAGAACGCCGAAGAGCTCCTGGCCAGGCTCGCGTCCGGCCGATGATCGGAGGATTTCGATCCATGGTTCCACGATGGACCCGCGCGCTGCGCTTCACAGCGGCGCTACTCGCTTTCATACTCATCCTGTGTGGCCTTGGGCTGGCCGCCTTCGTGTACGAGTCTCTCCCGACGGGCCGAATTCCTGCGGCCGGAACGCTGTTCGGCGTTGAAAAGGGAGACGTCGCCCAAAGCCTGGGCGCGCGACTTGAGCGCGAGGGGCTGATCCGCTCCGTGTTCGTTTTTCGCGCCATGGCGCGGCTTCAGGGCCCGAAGGCTACCTTCAAGATAGGGACATACCGCATCGAACCGAGGATGGATACGCGCTCCATCATGGCGATGATGCTCTCCGGGCGTCAGGCGCTCATCCGCGTCACGATTCCTGAGGGTTTTACGCTGTCGCAAACTGCGGGGCTGCTGGAGCGCCTGGGCGTGGCTCCCGCCTCCGATTTTGTGGCGGCGAGTCACGACCCCGCGCTCCTCGCCGACCTGGGGCTTCCGGCCTCTGGCGCGGAGGGCTACCTGTTTCCTGACACCTATTTCTTCCCCGAAGCCTTCGGTGGGGCCGGCGCGGTCCGCGCCATGGTCGCCTCGTTCAGACAGCGGCTCGCGGCCATCCCCGAGGCTTCGGCCCTTTCGGCGGCCGAGCTGAACGACCGCATTATTCTCGCGTCGATCGTCGAGCGCGAGTACAAACAACCCGATGAGGCGCCGCTGATCGCCAGCGTCTTCTATAATAGGCTCAGGATACGCATGGCGCTCCAGTCCTGCGCGACTGTCGTTTATGTCCTCACGGAGCGCGAGGGTAAGCCGCACCCCGAGGTCATCTACGACCGCGACCTCAAGATAGTCGACCCTTATAACAGCTACCTTCACCGCGGCCTGCCGCCCGGACCGATCTGCAGCCCCGGCATGACCTCGCTGCGCGCAGTCTTCTATCCGGCGAAGTCCAGCTATCTCTACTTCCGGCTCGTGGACCCCGAGACGGGGAGGCATCACTTTTCCACGACGCTCGAGGAGCACATCGACGCCAGAGCGCTCTTCATTAAGCAGGTCGGCTCCTGATGGGCCGTATCCCCGAACGACTCGTCCGGGAGGTGCTGGACAAGACCGACATAGTCGCACTGATCGGCGGCTACGTCCGGCTGCAGCGCTCCGGCTCACAGTACAAGGGCCTCTGCCCCTTCCATGCCGAGAAGACTCCTTCCTTCTACGTCACGCCGGAGAAGGGCATCTTCTACTGCTTCGGCTGCCAAAAGGGCGGCGACGCCCTGACCTTTCTCAGGGAGCAAGAGCGACTCAGCTTCACGGAGGCGATCCGGGAGCTCGCTCAGCGTGCTGGAGTCGCCCTAGAGATCGAGGAGGAGCCGAGCGAGGATGAAAGGGAGCGCCAGGCCCTCTTGGAGCTCTACGAGCGCCTGGCCGGCACGTTTCATTGGTTCCTCACGGAAAGCCCACAGGGCGCGGCGGCCTTGGAGCGCCTGCATTCCCGGGCCATAGGGGACGGGATCATCAAGGATTTCCGTCTGGGATACAGCCCGCCGGATCGGCGCTGGCTCTTCGATTTTCTCAAATCGAAGAGCTATTCGGAGGCCTTCCTCGCGCGCTCGGGTCTTTTTTCGGCCAACTCTCCGGGCTACCCCATCTTCGCCGGCCGGCTCATGTTCCCCATCTCCGACGCGCGGGGACGTGTCATCGCCTTCGGCGGCCGTATCCTCGAAGGCGAGGGGCCCAAGTACCTGAACAGCCCCGATACGCCGCTCTTTCATAAGCATGACACGCTCTTCGCCCTCGATAAGGCGCTGCCGAGCATCAAGAAGGAAGGTCGTGTGATCGTCTGCGAGGGCTATATGGACGCCCTCTCCTTTCACACCGCAGGCGTAGGCTGGGCCCTCGCTCCGCTCGGCACGGCCTTTACGGCGAACCAGGCCAAGATCCTCAAGCGGTGGGTCGATCGGATATCCTTCTGCTTCGACGCGGACGCTGCCGGCCTCAAGGCAGCGGAGCGAAGCTGCTCCATCGCCGCCGCCGTCGGCCTGGAGCCTGAAATCGTCCTTTTGCCCGGGGGAAAGGACGCGTCGGAAATCCTTGAAAAAGAAGGACCGGGGACATTGCAAAAGACGGGCGATTTCACTATAAATGGAAGCGAATTTCTCATCCGACGCGCGCGGGAGCTGTTTGATATCGGCACGGTAGAAGGTAAGGCAAGGGCGGCTGCGTATCTGTACCCCTACGCCGACGCCATGGATTCGGAAACCAAGAGGTACGCTTTTCTGGAATTCGCGGCCAGGGAGTTCGGGGCCAATCCACTTTCCATCAGATCTGATTACGAAGCTGCCAAACGGGGTGGTTCACAACGCGGTGAAAGAACAGCCTCGCGTATCGTCGCGGCTGCTCGGACTCCCGATCTCATTTTCATGGCCGCCGTTGTCCTCGATGTTGGCGTTTTTTCCGAGCTTCGCAGCCGTGTCGCCGTGGAGGACCTCGACGACCTTCGGGCCAGGGATCTCTATATCGCGCTCGAGGAGTCCTTCCGCGCCGATGACTTGTCCGTAGAGTCGATTCTTTCGAGGGTCGAAGACGAGAGCACGAAGCGCTTCGTGCGAGAATGCGCGGCTTCAGGCGAGCTTTCGGTCAACATCGAGCTTCTGATAGCCGACGGGGCCGACAGAGCGCGCCGGAGGAGCCTTGAGCGCCGACGGGAGCGGCTCTTGGCAAAGATGGCCGTCCTCGATGCGGGAGGTGGAGGGGACGGTGTCGCCGGCAGCGATTCGCTCAATGACCTCCTCTATGAAAAAATGCGTCTGGACGCCGAATTGGAGACTATGAAGGGTGAGCGGGATGAACGACCTAGAACTTGATCCAGCGATCGCAAAGCTCCTGGAATACGCTCGCGCAAAGAAGTCGATAAGCTTCGACGAGCTCTCCGATTTTCTCCCGGAGCATGTCCTCAATTCCGACAAGATCGATGGAATCCTTGCTCTGCTCGAGAGTAACAACATCCAGCTCGAAGAGGAGGAAATCCAGCTGGAAGACGAGGTCGTCGTCAAGGAGGAGGCCGAGAAGAAGCGTCTCGTCTACTCCGACAAGGAATCCTCGGTCGACGATCCCATTCGGCTCTATCTCAGGGAGATAGGCAAAGAGAATCTCCTTACCGCCGAGCAGGAAGTCGAGCTCTCCAAGCAGATGGAGGAGGGCGAGAATATCATCAAGGGGATCATCAAGCGCTCCGGCGTCCTTATCCCCGAGTATCATCTCATAGCAATCAAGGCCACAAGGCGCGAGGCGAAAGACTCCTCGCTCCAACGAAAAGAAAACACCGAAAGGATCGCCGAGCGGCGGAGGCTGAATCAGTTCTACCGCGACGTCATCCGCGATTGTCTCGCCGAGCTCAAGGACTACGTTGAGCACAAGCGCAGGATCATCGCGAGGGGCGGTGACATCTTCGGCGATTCGGAGCTCGCCGACGAGCGAGAGCGCCTCACCGGACGGCTCAAAGAGGCGGAAATCCATCCCGAGGAGATAAACAGCTTCTCGGAGAAATTCATCATCGCGGCGAAGAAGATACGGAAGTACCGCAAGGAACAGGAGCGCATCGAGCGCATCCTGCGCATTTCCACCATGCGGGAGCTCAGGACGCTCGGCCGCAATCTCACCGTCAAGGACAAGCGCGAGGGGATCGAGGAGGAGCTCGGATTGAGCTCCGACGAGATCAAGGAGCGGATCCGTCAGATACAGGTCACCGACAAGAAGATGCGAGAGCTCGAGATCGGCTTCGAATCCGACGCCGATTCCATCATCGTGATGGCCAAGGAGATCAACCGCGGCCGGATCATGATGAAGAATGCGAAGGATCGCCTCATCAAAGCCAATCTCCGGCTGGTCGTTTCTATCGCAAAAAAGTACACGAATCGTGGCCTGCATTTCTTCGATCTCGTCCAGGAAGGCAACATCGGGCTCATAAAGGCCGTCGAGAAGTTCGAGTACCGCAAGGGCTACAAATTCTCAACGTACGCCACCTGGTGGATCAGGCAGGCGATAACTCGCTCCATCTCGGATCAGGCGAGGACCATCCGCGTCCCCGTGCACATGATCGAGCAGATCAACAAGGTCGTCCGGGAGTCCCGGCAGCTCATGCAGAAGCTGGGTCGTGAGCCGACGGACGACGAGATAGCCGAACAGCTCGGCTGGCCGGTCACTCGCGTAAAGAGCGTCAAGAACGTCGCGCGGGAGCCGATCTCTCTCGAAACGCCTATCGGAGAGGACGAGGATTCCCTTCTCGGCGATTTTATTGAGGACAAAGAAGTCGAAAATCCGTCGGTACAGACGGACTACAAACTCCTGCAGGAGCAAATCCGGGCCGTTCTTTCGACCCTCCCTCCGCGCGAGCAAGAGGTCCTGCGCATGCGCTTCGGCCTCGACGACGGCTACTCCCTCACGCTCGAGGAGGTGGGACTCTATTTCAATGTCACGCGGGAGCGCATCCGCCAGATCGAGGCCAAGGCGCTCAAAAAGCTCAGACATTTCAAGCGGAGCCAGAAACTCCGCGACTACATGGATCACTAGACCGAATACGACAGTGCGAGGTGCGATATGCTGATGGAAGAAGTCTTCGAGCGTCTCCGGGAGTATCAGGAGATTCTCACCAAACGCGTCGAGATCGAGCGCGAGGTCCAGGACATCCCGAAGGCGCTCGACGCGCAGATGGAGCTCCTCTCTCGCGTCAAGAAGTCCTATCTGGAGAAGCATCAGTCCTTCGAGGAGGCCGAGGCCCGCGTGCGGGATCTTCGCGGCCAACTCGCGGAGGCCGAAAGCTCCAGAGAAGCTGCCGAAAAGCAGATGGACGCCATCTCGACCCAGCGCGAGTACGAGGCCCTCAACAAGGAGATACGCGACGCGACGGATCGGGAGCACAGCTTTCGGAAAGACCTCCAGCGCGAAGAGCGGAATCTGGCGGAAATAGAGGAATCTCTTCGCCGCGACGAGAGCATGATTCAGCTCCAGGAATCCGAAATCGCAGAAAAGAGCACCAAAATCAACGCCGAGAAAGAGACGAAGCTCGGCGAGATCTCGGAGCTGCGATCCTCTGAAGAGAAGGCCTCCAGCGGTATCGACAAGGACGTCCTTTTCAAGTTCGAGCGGATCATCAGATCGAAGCAGGGACTCGGCATCGTCCCGGTCAAGGGCTACGTCTGCACCGGATGCTACATGATACTCCCTGCACAGTTCGTCAATGAGGTCCGCTCAGGCAATAAGATCATCTTCTGCCCGTACTGTTCGCGCGTTCTATACTATCAGGAGACCGAAGAGCAGTCCGAGCAGCTCTTCGTCGACATAGAATCGGGTTCGCTCTCCGATCTCGAAGAATACGCCGAGGAAGGCGAGGAAGATTCCTTCGATGAGGAGGGGGACGAGGGAGAAAAAGAGTCCTCGATGGAGGACTCCGAGGATTGATGCGGCAGATTATGGCGGGCCGCGCCGCCGCTTCCCGACCGCGAGGGAGGGGAGAGGAAAGTCCGGGCTCACGAGAACGCAGCGCCGGGTAACACCCGGGCCCTTGTAGCGGCCGCTTCGCGGCCGTGACGAGGGACAGAGAGCGCCACAGAAAACATACTGCCCGCTCGGATTTCCTGCCGATTTGCCGGGTTCCATGTGGCTTGCCACGTGGGTCTGGGGTCGGATAGGGGTTCGGATGCTGGCAGATCGCGCAAGCGATCTGCGGAGTCAGGGAAGCTCTGCTTCCCTGGCTGGTGAGGGTGAAAAGGTGGGGTAAGAGCCCACCGCGTCCCCGGCAACGGAGACGGCAGGGCAAGCCTCGCTGTGAGCAAGGCCGAGCAGCGAAGGGTGGTTCGCCCATATTCGCGGGTAGGCCGCTCGATCCGTCGCGAGAGCGACGGGGTAGATGGATGGCGGCGACCCCGCAAGGGGTACGGAACCCGGCTTACAGGCCCGCCTTTTTTTTCAGATAGTGTCGCTCGATTGACGAGTCCAGCGCATCTATGGTACAAGGGATCACGGTCCGCAAGAGTCGTAGCCCTAATGGAATCCTTATCCCGCACCCTCGACACCTACACCGGAAGCTACCTCGCACGGCGCCGGCGCAAGCGCCTCGTGGCGCTGCTCACGGTCTGTGCAGTGGTCATACTTCTTGTAGGCATAGGCCTCCAGCTCTCCCACGCGGGTTTTTTTGCCGCTGGAGCCTCTACAAAACCCGTTTCCAAGCAACGCCTCCTCACGGATTGGAACGCGAAGAATTGGGACAAGGTAATCGCCGGGACGACCGCATCGCTCGAAGCAGCTCCCCTCGACCCCTTCTATCTCATGTTCAAAGGCTTCGCATCCTTCTACAAGGCCCTTGAGCTTCCCGAAGGGGACGAACGCGCCGCCCTCTTTGACGACTGCATCTTTGCGCTGCGGAAAGCCATCGCATCCAAGAAACATCTGCCCAAGGCTCAAGTGGAGTATGTTCTCGGCAAGGCCTACTACCAAAAGGGCGCCTCCTACCTAGACGAGTGCGTGAAGTACATGGAGGCTTCCATCGCCGACGGCTACACCGCCTCTGATAGCCGTGAGTACCTCGCTATGGCCTATTCCGGGCTGGGCGACAAAGAAAAGGCGATTCAGAATTTTCAGTCCGCGCTCGAAAAAAGTCGAGCCGAGCTCCTCCTCCTCGCGGCGGCCAAGGCCTACGTCGACGCCGGCGATTCGGACAAGGCCGAGCCCCTTCTTCTCGAGGCCGTTGCCGCAGGGAAAGATGCTCTGGTCGACGAGAAATGTCGCTTCCTCCTAGAAGATATCTACAGGACGCGGAGCGATGGCGACAAGGCAGAGGCGCAGCTTAATTTTGTTCTTCAGAAAAACCCGAACTCGGCCGAAGCGCATTATCGACTGGGTCTGATCTATCAGGATCGCGGCGAGGCAGTCAGGGCACGGGCGGAGTGGCGCAAGGCCGTCTCATTGGACCCGACCAACATCGCCGCCCGCGAAAAATTGACCGAAAAGCTCTAGCCTGCCGGAGGTATCCATGTCTGTCCGCGATCTTTTTGATTCGATCTCGCTCGATATCGGCATCGATCTTGGCACCTGCAACACGCTCATCTATGCGCGCGGAAAGGGCATAGTCGTCAATGAGCCCTCGGTGGTAGCAGTCGAGCGGGGCACGAACAAAGTCGTCGCCGTTGGATCTGAGGCCAAGAGGATGCTCTGGAAGACCCCGGGCGACATCATCGCGAAGCGGCCGCTACGCGATGGCGTCATCGCCGATCCCGACATGACGGAAAAGATGATCAAGTATTTCATCCAGAAGGTCATTGCCCGGCGCTGGTTCGTCAAGCCGCGCATGGTGATTGGCGTCCCCTCCTGTATCACCAAGGTTGAGGAGAACGCGGTCGTCGATTCGGCGTACAAGGCGGGTGCCCGCTTCGTCAAAGTGATCGCGGAATCCCTGGCTGCGGCAATCGGCGCCGACATCCCCATCTCCGAGCCTGCGGGTCATATGATCTGCGACATTGGCGGCGGGACCTCCGAGATCTCGGTCATTTCCCTCAAGGGGATGGTAGTCACCAACGCCATCCGCATCGGAGGGGACGAGTTCGACGAAGCGATAATCAAGCACATCCGCAACGTGCACAACCTCATCATTGGCGAGCAAACCGCCGAACGGCTCAAGATCGAGATCGGCAACGCCAGCCCCGACAAGGTCATTGAAAAGGTCGAGATAAAGGGCACGGATGCCATAACTGGCCTGCCTCGGAAGCTCGAGATCGATTCTGTCGAGGTCCGCGAGGCGCTCCAAGAGCCGATCACCCAGATTGTCGAGGAAATCAAGAAGACGCTCGGGCAGACGCCTCCGGAGCTGGCGGCCGATATAGTCGAGCGCGGCATTGTCATGGCGGGCGGCGGGTCCCTGCTCAAGGGATTGCCCAAGCTGGTCGCCAAGGAGACCGGCGTTCCGGTTATCCTCGCCGAGCGTCCCCTCGAATGCGTCGCGCTCGGAGCAGGAAAGTACTTCGAAACCATGCGAAGCCAAGATGGCTCGCAGAGTGTCTACGACAGCCTGAACATATAGGAAGCTCGCCTCGTGGCCGATTCTCCGTCCAAAGAAACCCGGCGTACGCGACGCGCCGTACCCGGCATCCTCCTCGTGGTGAGCCTCATGTGCCTCATCATTTCGACGCGAAGCCTCGCGGGGGTGCCTGAGCGCGTCGGCATAACGGTTTTCGGGTTCTTCGAAAAGGGCTTTGCCGCAGTCGGCTCCTTCGTGTCGGACACCCTCGCCTCGATTGCAGAGTTACGGCGTCTTCGCGCCGATTACCAGGAACTGGCTGGGAAGCTTGAGCGCTACACGAATATCGAACGCGGACTCGCCGATTTGCAGGCGGAAAACCGCCGCCTCAAGGAGCAGCTCGGCTTTTCGGACCAGCTCAGTTACGAGCGCATTAGCGCCCGTATCGTCGCCAAGGACCCAGCCAGCCTGTACCCCACAATCCTCATCAACAAGGGGATAGAGGACGGGATTCGAAAGGACATGCCCGTCGTGGCCTTTCAGGACGGGATCGAGGGCTTGGTGGGCCGAATACTCGAGGTGGGGCATGGCACGAGCATCGTAATTCCGATTTACGACGGTAGCTCCTTCGTGGCAGCGCGGCTCGACAAGGCTCGACACGAGGGGCTCGTGGGCGGCTCCGGCTCGACAGACGAGCCCCTCGTCATGCGGTTCGTGAAAAAGAGCGCAAAGGATGAGGTCCAGTACGGCGATCTTGTCGTCACCTCGGGTTTTGAGTCCATTTATCCACCGGACATCGCCATCGGCAG
>Ga0187814_10001011_pt1 | contig 10455 bp, 6 predicted proteins | sample NC_S_4_FD_132450 | JGI IMG/M metagenome (GOLD analysis project Ga0187814, IMG submission 132450) | Wetland sediment microbial communities from Neuse River Estuary, North Carolina, USA - ASW-S_4 | ecosystem: Environmental > Aquatic > Freshwater > Wetlands > Sediment | place: USA: North Carolina...
GGCACGTGAAAGCCCTGCATGGTCTTGAATCGCGGGAACACGTCCTTGAGCACCCGCGCCTCGATGTGATGCACGCCCGGCATGCCGTTCGCTGTAGGCGGACCTTCGTAAAAGATCCAGGCCGGGCCCCCCGCCGTCTGCTGCAGCGAGCGGTCGAAGATCGCGCCGTTGCGCCACCGGCGCAGCACCTCGTGCTCGAATGCGGGCAGGTCAGCGCTGGCCGGCAGCGCAGAGTAGCGGCGCGCCATGCTGCCACACAATAGCGGAGCTGCTGGCAGGCCTCCGGCCTGGCGGCTACGCGGCCTGCTCGCCCGCCGCGAGCCCGGCCCGGAGATTGCCCGGTTGGCGCTCCGACAGCGGAGGGTATGTTTGCGGATTGCGCCAGTCACCACTTATCCTCGCGTGACTGTTCGCGTTGGTGATCGAAAGCCCAGGGCACCGAGGGAGGCGGAACATGACCGCAACCGCCCATTCCGGCGCTGCCGCCCTTCCGGTGCGGCAGGGCGAAAAGCGCTGGACCGAGGCCGAGATCACGAAGATCCGGGACCAGCTCGCCGCCGAAGCCGCGGCACTGCGGGCGGAGATCAACCGGGCGGAGACCGACATCGCCAGCCGCCTCGGGGACGCTGTCGGCGACGCGGGCGAGGATCAGGCCGACGTCGGTGCCAAGACGTTCGAGCGCGAGCACGAGCTAGCGCTCACCCACAATGCTCGCGAGCTGCTCGCGCAGACTGAGCGGGCCATTGCCAGGATCGAGGCCGGGACGTACGGCACGTGCGAGTCGTGCGGAAACGCGATCGGCAAGGCCAGGCTTCAGGCCTTCCCCCGGGCGACCTTGTGCGTGGCGTGCAAGCAGCGCGAGGAGCGTCGCTGACCGGGCCGGTGGCGACCGGCCAGCAGGGTATGTCCGAAGCCCCGTCCGGGCTTGCGGTCGGCCAGCCGCGCCGCCGGGTCGGCATCCTCATCGCCGTCGCCGTGCTCGTGCTCGCGCTCGACATTGTGACCAAGATCACAGTCGTGGCGACGCTGTCCAACCGGCCGCCGATCCGCCTGCTCGGCGGGTTCCTGAAGCTGCGGGTCGACCGCAACCCCGGCGCGGCGTTCAGCTTCGGCCCGTCGCTAACGATCTTGTTTTCCCTGATCGCCGTCACCGTGATCGTGGTGATCCTGCGCTCGTCCCGGCGCATCCGCAGCCTGCCCTGGGCGATCACCCTAGGCCTGCTGCTCGGTGGCGCCACCGGCAATCTGGTGGACCGGATCTTCCGCTGGCCCGGCCTGTTCCGGGGCTGGGTCGTTGACTGGATCCAGGTTCCGCACTGGCCGGTCTTCAACCTGGCCGACTCCGCGATCGTGTGCGGCGGCATTCTCGCGGTCCTGCTGTCAGCCCGCGGCATCAGGCTCGACGGGCAGCGCGAGCGACGGTGACCGGGCCGGGCGCCCGCCGCGTGCCCGTGCCGGACGGACTCGACGGAGAGCGCCTTGATTCGGCCCTGGCCAGGATGTTTGGCCTCTCGCGGTCCCAGGCTGCCGATTTGATAGGGAACGGGGCAGTCCTCGTCGGCGGCCGGCTGGCTACCAAGTCAGAACGGGTGCCAGCCGGAGAGTGGCTCGACGTGACGCTGCCGCCGCCGCCTGCGCAGATCCAGGCCAGTCCGGAGCCGGTACCAGGGCTCGTGGTGCTGCACGAAGACGCTGACATCATCGTCGTGGACAAGCCGGTCGGCGTCGCGGCGCATCCGACGCCGGGCTGGACCGGGCCTACGGTGCTGCAGGGCCTGCTGGCCGCGGGCCACACGGTCGCCACCAGCGGCGCGGCGGAGCGGCAGGGCATCGTGCACCGGCTGGACGCGGGCACCACCGGCGTCATGGTCGTGGCCAAGAGCGAGAACGCTTACCGCGTCCTCAAGCAGGCATTCCGCGCTCGCGCGGTGGACAAGCGCTATCACGCACTGGTGCAGGGGCATCCCGATCCGCTGCGCGGCACCATCGACGCGCCGATCGCCCGGCATCCGGCGGGCGACGGCAGGTTCGCCGTCATCGCCGACGGACGGCCCGCCGTGACCCACTACGACACGATCGAGGCGTTCCGCGCCGCGAGCCTGTTGGACGTGGGGCTAGAGACCGGCCGGACGCACCAGATCCGGGTGCACATGGCCGCGATCCGGCACCCGTGCGTCGGTGACCGGTTGTACGGGGCCGACCCGGTCCTGGCCGGGCGGCTCGGCCTGACCCGCCAGTGGCTGCACGCGGTCCGGCTGAGCTTTGCCCACCCGGCCGATGGCCGCCTCGTGGAATTCGTCAGCGCCTATCCCGCTGACCTGGCGGCGGCGCTGGCGAAGCTGCGGGCCGAGGCCTGAGCCCCGGCCCGCAGCGTGCGCCGTCACTGCGAGTTGTTGTCCTGGCTGAGCCAGTCAGCGAAGCTGATCGGCTCGCCGGTCGTCGGGTTGAGGTACATCGGCGGGTTGTAACGGTGGAAGTCGAACATGTCCTGCATCGAGCCGGCCAGGGTGTCGGCCGCGCCGTTGCCGAGCGCCGGCAGATGCCAGTTGTACTCGATGAACTTGACGATCGAGCTCTGGTCGATCAGCGCACTGCTGACGTAGTTCGACTTGGCGAACGGTGAGACCACAAGGAAGGGCAGCCGCGGGCCGAGGCCGCACCGGCCCTCTTCGGGCACCGGTGGCGTGGCGTCGGTCGCCGGGACTTGTGAGGAATCGTTGCCGCACAGGCCGGTGCCAGTGAGCGCGTCGGCCGAGGTCTGCGACTGGGTCTCGATCGGCCCGAGGATGCTGTCATACCAGCCGTCGGAGTCGTCCCACGTGATGACGACAGCGGTGGAGTTCCAGGTCGGCAGCGACTCGAGGTGGTCGATGGTGTCGACCAGCCAGGTCTGCTCGTCCAGCGGGTCGGAGTTGTTTGCGTGCCCGTCCTGGTACCGGGGAGCCTTGAGGTAGGAGACCGCGGGTAGGTTGCCCCGGTCTGCGGTCACCCAGAAGTCGGCGATGTCGTACTGGTGGTTCGCTTGGTCGCTGTGGCCAACCATGGCGACCGACGTCGGGGGCAGGTGCATCGGGTTGGCGGTGGATGCGTAGTACTCGAATGGCTCATGGTGCGGGCTGTAGTCGGTCTCGGTGACCCCGCCCTGGTTAACGTGCGTCTCCGAGCAGATCTGCGCGGTGGTCGGTTGCGTCATGCCGGTGCCGGGCACGTAGCCGTCGTCAAACCCGCCCTGGAACCAGCCCCAGGTGATGTCGGCGGTGGTCAGCTCTTCGCCGATGTTGTTCCCGCCCATCGTGATGGTGCCGGCCGGAGCGTCGTTGTCACCGCGGTCGGAGCTCGGCAGGTAGGAGCAGATGTCGTAGGTAGGGTCATCGTCGCCGATGTTGGTGGCCGTGCCCGCGGGCGGCTGGTCGGCCACCGGTGTCGGGCCGGTGGGACTCGTGGTAATGCTGGACGCGGCGACGTCGGTCGCGTTGTACCCCGGCGGAGCCGAACACGGCGTGCTGTTGATGCCGGACCCGTCGCTTGTCGGCCCGCAGATCTCGCCGTAGGTCTGAGCGGACGTCACGTTCAGGGCGCCCGGCGTGGACGGCCCGTAGGTCGTGCCGTAGGCGTTGTCGCTCATGGCGTAGTGCTGGGCATAGTTCCACAGCGCCGTGACGGAGTTGCCGTCGTAGTAGTCCAAGACGGCCTTGTTGGTGCTGGGCGTGCCAGCCGGGACTGTCTCGGGAACTCCCTGGTAGTTGTGCCCGGCCAGGCACTGCGCCAGGGTGAGGTTGCTGCCGGTGTTGGCCGGGTAGGCGTCCTCCGCGCCCATGCCGGCAGCGAGCTGCTCGGGCGTGTAGTCGTGGTCCTGGTCGCATGTCATCGGGTCGGTGCGGTCCAGCCGTACGGGGTTGGACCCGTTCGGGTTGTTGGTCAGCAGCGGACCGGTGGGCTGGCCGGCTGCGTTAAGGCCGTTGTACAGGCCGTTCACCGTCGGCGTGCCGGGCTTGGCGGTGAACACGGGCTCGCCCGCGGGATTTGCCGCGTACGGGTAGGTGCCGAAGTAGTGATCAAACGAGACGTTCTCGTCGAAGATCACGACGAGGTGCTTGATGGGAGTCGCCGTGGCGCTGTCGCTCGCGAGAGTCGCGACGGTCGGCGCCGCCCCGCTCACGATCACGCCCGTAACGCCAAACGCCATCGCCGCAAACAACCCGGCAGCGGCGGTGAGCGTGAGGGCCCTGGCTGGTCGTCGCATCCGCGCTTCCTTTCGGTAACAGGTCAAGCTGTGGTCGTCCTGGTGTCGGATTCACCAGGCTCCCGGCAGGCTGCGCCGCCGATGCTAGGACGCGCAGGAAAGGAACTCGTGATGGCTCGGAAGCCATTCACTAAACAGTTCATTGGATTCAGGTGAATTGGAGGTGTCCGGCTGATTCGGCGGCCACACGTCGGCCCGGAGCGTCCGCCATCGCGGGCGTGTCGGGGCGGCGGACTGTCCGCGGCCGGCGTTAAGCTCCTAGCACACCCAGCGATGCGCCCTGGCCAGGCAGGCGGCCGAGATGCGCAGCCCAGCAGGCCCACGAGGTACTGGCCCGGGGGACGACCCCCGGAACCCCCCGGTGCTGAGTTTCGGTCCGGGCGGCGCCCGTTCGGCGGCACTCTGGTCCGTGCTCGTGACAGCATGCCCTGAAGGAGGCGGTGCTTCATGGCGGCGAGCCGGACCACCCGAGCCGGAGGCTCGTTCGTGCACCTGCACGTTCACAGCGAGTACTCCATGCTCGACGGCGCGGCCCGGCTCAGTGACCTGTTCGCCGAGTGCCAGCAGACCGGCATGCCTGCCATAGCGATCACCGACCACGGCAACCTCTACGGCGCGTACGACTTCTGGTCCAACGGGCAGGCGGCCGGCATCAAGCCGATCATCGGGATCGAGGCCTACATCGCGCCCGAGCACCGCCGGCTCAAACAGCCCGTGTTCTGGGGGACGTCGGCGCAGAAGGACGACGACGTCTCCGGCAGCGGCGCCTACACCCACATGACGCTGCTGGCCGAGACGACCGAGGGCATGCACAACCTGTTCCGGATGTCGTCGCTGGCTTCACTGGAAGGCTACTTCCGCAAGCCGCGGATGGACCGTGAGCTGCTGTCCCGTTACGCCCGGGGCGTCATCGCCACCACCGGCTGCGCGGGCGGTGAGGTGCAGACCAGGCTGCGGCTCGGCCAGTTCCAGCAGGCGCTCACCGCCGCCGCCGACTTCCGCGACATATTCGGGCCGGAGAACTTCTTTGTCGAGCTGATGCACCACGACCTGGCGGTCGAGCGGCAGGCGGCGGACGGGCTGCGGCGCATCGCCACCGAGCTCAGGCTGCCGTACCTGGTGACGAACGACTCGCACTACAGCCGCGAGTCCGACGCGGCGGCGCACGAGGTGCTGCTGTGCGTTCAGACCGGCACTACCTTGGCTGACCCGGCCCGGTTCCGGCTCGACGGCGGCCCGCAGTACTACGTCAAGAGCCCGCAGCAGATGCGCGCGCTGCGCAGCGACGACGACTGGCAGCGCGGCTGCGACAACACGCTGCTCGTCGCGGAGCGCGCAACCGCGTCGTTCACCAAGTCCAACCTGATGCCACGGTTCCCCCTGCCAGAGGGCGAGACCGAGCAGAGCTGGCTGCGCACTGAGGTCTGGCGTGGCCTGGACCGGCGCTACCCAGACGGGTACGACCAGCGGCGCCGCCAGCAGGCCGAGTACGAGATCGGCATCATCGAGACCACGGGGTACTGCTCTTACTTCCTGGTTGTAGCCGACTTCATCATGTGGGCGAAGCGCAACGGGATCCGGGTTGGGCCTGGCCGCGGCTCTGGGGCGGGCTCGATCGTGTCCTATGCACTCGGCATCACCGATCTCGACCCGATCGTGCACGGGCTGGTGTTCGAGCGCTTCCTGAACCTCGACCGCATCTCGATGCCGGACTTCGACATCGACTTCGACGAGCGCCGGCGCGGCGACGTCATCAGGTACGTCACCGAGAAGTACGGGGACGACCGGGTCGCGCAGATCATCACCTACGGAACCATCAAGGCCAAGGCCGCGGTGAAGGACGCGGCCCGGGTACTCGGTTTCCCCTATGCGCTCGGTGACCGCATCACCAAGGCGTTCCCGCCTGCCGTGCTCGGCAAGGACATCCCGCTGTCGAGCATCTTTGACGCTGACCATCCGCGCTATGGCGAGGCAGGCGAGCTACGCGCGATGTACGCGGCCGAGCAAGAAATCCGGCAGGTCATCGACACCGCGCGCGGCCTCGAAGGCCTGATCCGCCAGCCTGGCGTGCACGCTGCCGGGGTGATCATGAGCAGCGAGCCGCTGCTCGACCACATCCCTGTCTGGCGCCGGGAGGCGGACGGGGCGATCATCACCCAGTTCGACTACCCGGCCTGCGAGGACATCGGCCTCCTCAAGATGGATTTCCTCGGGCTGCGCAACCTGACGGTGCTCGAGGACGCCGTGGCGGGCATCAAGGCCAACCGCGGCATCGAAGTAGATCTTGACCACCTGCCCCTCGACGACAAGCCGACATACGAACTGCTGGCCCGTGGTGACACACTCGGCGTGTTCCAGTTGGACGGCACGCCGATGCGCAGCCTGCTCCGGGCGATGCGGGCGGACAAGTTCACCGACATCTCTGCGGTCATCGCGCTCTACCGGCCCGGCCCGATGGCGAGCGCTCCGGTCTACGCCGACCGCAAGACCGGCCGCGCGCCGGTCACGCCGATCCATCCGGAGCTGGCGGAGCCGCTTGCTGACATCTTGGGCGACAGCTACGGCCTCATGGTCTACCAGGAGGACGTGATGTTCGCCGCGCAGCGGCTGGCCGGGTACACGCCCGGCAAGGCCGACCTGCTGCGCGCTGCGATGGGCAAGAAGAAGAAGGAGGTCCTGGACCGGGAGTCGGAGAACTTCAAGGCCGGCATGAGGGCCAACGGCTACTCCGACGATGCGATCAAGACGATCTGGGACATCCTCGTTCCGTTCTCCGGGTACGCGTTCAACAAGGCGCACGCGGCCGGGTACGCGCTCATCTCCTACTGGACCGCCTACCTCAAGGCAAACTACCCGGCCGAGTACATGGCCGGGCTGCTGACTTCGGTCGCTGGCGACAAGGACAAGTCCGCGCTGTACCTGAACGAGTGCCGCCGGATGGGCATCAAGGTGCTGCCCCCTGACGTGAATGCGTCGAATGCGATCTTCACGGCAGTGGGCTCGGACATCAGGTTCGGCCTGGCGGCAGTCCGCAACGTCGGTACCGCCGTGGTGGAGTCGATCGTCGCGGCGCGCACAGCGAAGGGCGCGTTCATCAGCTTCTCCGATTTCCTCCGGAAGGTCCCGGTCAACGTCTGCAACAAGCGGGTGATCGAGTCGCTGGTCAAGTCGGGCGCATTTGACTCATTCGGGCATCCGCGGCGGGGCCTCATGCTCATCCACGAGCAGGCGGTCGACGCGATCATCGATGTGAAGCGGAACGAGGCGATGGGCCAGGACTCGCTGTTCGGCGAGGACGCGGCCGACGACGTGACCTTCGACGTGCCGGTCCCGGCGGGCGAGTGGGACAAGCCGACGCTGCTGGCGTTCGAGCGGGAGATGCTCGGCCTGTATGTGTCCGACCACCCACTGCTCGGCGTCGAGCACGTGCTCGCCGCGGCGACCGACTGCTCCCTCGCTCAACTGGTGGGCTCTGCCGAGGAGGAGCCGGACCGCGGCGCCCGCGGTGACCGCGATACCCAGGTCGTGACCGTTGGCGGCATCCTGTCTGCCGTGCAGCGCAAGGTGACAAGGCAGGGCAGTACCTGGGCGACCGCCATCCTGGAGGACCTCGAGGGAGCCATCGAGGTGCTGTTCTTTCCCGCGACGTATGCCCAGTGCCTCAGCCAGGTCGTCGATGACGCCATCGTCGTCGTCCGGGGCAGGCTGGACCGGCGCGAGGAGGTGCCGAAGCTTGTCGCGATGGAGGTGACCACCCCGGATGTCACGGCCGGCCAGACCGGCCCTTTCGTGGTGTCGATACCAGAGGCGCGATGCGTGCCGCCGGTTATCGAGCGGCTCAAAGAGGTGCTGCGGACTCACCCGGGCGCCACCGAGGTACACCTGCGCCTGCTGACCGGGGCGCGGATTAAAGTCCTGCGGCTCGACAACAAGCTCCGGGTTAGGCCCTCTCCGTCGCTACTCGCCGATCTTAAGCAACTGCTCGGCCCTGCCTGCGTGGGCTAACCGTGCACGGCTGAGCGCTAAATCCCTTGTGGTTGGGTAGGCCTTCCGAATCGGACCAGACCATCGGAGGCGGAGACCCGTGATCCGCAAGCTGCGGCGCCAGTCGGAATGGCGCCGGGAGATATTCCGGACCAATCTGTGGCTGGTACCGGCCGTAGAGGTCGCGGGCGCGGCGGTCTTGTTCATCTGTACGTACGCGCTGGACCGGGCCGCGTATGACGGCGTCTTCGCCGTGCCCAGCTGGGCCATCAGCGGTGGACCAGACGTGGCTCGCACGGTGCTGACCGCGATAGCGGCGGCGGTCATCACCGTAGTCGGCGTGGTGTTCTCGATCGTGATCGTGGCGCTGACGCTGACCTCGACTCAGTTCGGTCCGCGGATGCTGCGCAACTTCATCCGTGATCGCGGGACCCAGGTCACCCTCGGCACCTTCGTGGCGACGTTCGTCTACGCGGTGCTGACGCTGGGGTCAGTCGGCCAGGCCTCGCACGGCGCGTTCGTGCCCCACATCAGCGTGACCGTGACGCTGCTGCTCATGCTCATCGATCTGGCGGTGCTCATCTATTTCCTGAACCACATCTCGCGTCAGATTCAGCTGCCCGAGGTCATCGCCAGCATCGCCGGCGACCTGCAGCAGGCCATTGAGCTGCAGACCGGAGACACCGACGGCGCGGGTGTCGAGCAGGCCGCGGCGCTGATCGCCGACATGGCCGGGCGCGGCGGAGTCGTCACCGCCCCCCGCAGCGGCTACCTGCAGTACGTCGAGCGCCAGGCGCTCCTCGCCATCGCAACGGAGGTCGAAGCCGTGATCCACGTCCTCTTCCGGCCGGGACATTTCATTGTCGCAGGCCAGCAGTACGCGGCGGTCTGGCCGGCAGAGGCGGCGGGCACCGTCGCTCGGGAGCTGGCCGACGCGCACGTGACCGGACCGTACCGGACGCTGGCCCAGGACGTCTCGTTCGGCCTGGATCAACTCGTGGAGATCTGCATCCGAGCGCTGTCCAGCGCGGTCAACGACACATTCACGGCGCTGACCTGCATCGACTGGATCGGCGACAGCCTGTGCAAAGTGACCGGACGGTGGCAGCCGACCCGGGTCTATCGGGACAGCCGCGGCGCGGTCCGCGTGATCGTGACCGAGACCACCTGGGAACGGCTGGTGCAGCGGGCCTTCGAGAAGGTGCGGCAGTCCGCCGCGGGCATGCCTGCCGTGATGATCAGGCAGCTCAGCGCCCTCGCCAAGATCATGGAGCGGACCACTACGGCCCGCGACCGGCAGGTGCTGCTCGACCAGGCGGCCATGATTGAACGGCTCAGCGCCGCCACTGTTGGTGAGCCCGCCGACCGCACCGACATCAGCCTGGCTTATGAGCGCGTGCTGGCGGCTAACCCGGCCCGGGTCCGCTGAGGTCAGGCGTCGCGCCGCCGGAGCAGGTACGCCCCAGCCGCCAGCAGGAGCGCGGTCCAGGCGCAGAACACGCCGAAGCCCTGCCACGCCGACAGCACCTGATCGGACTGCGGGACGGTCGTCGTTATGTAGCCGCCAGCCACGGTGGGGAACCAGTCGTGCACGTGCTTCCCCCAGTCATAGGGGTCGAGCAGGCCAAGCAGCGGCCCGACCACGAGGACCAGGCCGATCACGATGGCGATCGCGCCGGCGGTGTGCCGGATCAGCCCTCCGATCGCGAGCGCGAACAGGCCGAGGACGGTCAGGTAGAGCCCGGTGCCGATCACGGCCCTCGTCACACCTGGTTGGCTCAGCGAGACGACAGTCTCCGGACGGACGATGGCCTTACCGATGAAGAACGAGCAGAACGAGACGATCTCGGAAATGACGAAGATCAGCGCGGCAAACACGGCGCACTTGGCGACCAGTACCGGCAGCCGCTTGGGCACGGCGAGGAGGGATGCCCGGATCACGCCGGTCGAGTACTCAGTGGTCATCACCAGCACGCCAAGCACCGCGATAGCTAGCTGGCCGAACGCAAGTCCGGTGTGCAGGATGAAGCTCGCTGGGTCGGCCAGCAGCTCCGACCCCCGGCGAGGTGCCTTGCCGGTCTGCATGGCGTGGATGGTGAGCCAGCAGAGCAGCGCGCTGAGGCCGAGCGTCAGCACCACGTAGATGATCAGCGACCATACCGTCGACCTGACAGAGCGGATCTTGGTCCACTCGGCCAGCAGCACGTGGCCGAAGCCCGCCCGGTGAC
>Ga0187814_10001012_pt1 | contig 10453 bp, 13 predicted proteins | sample NC_S_4_FD_132450 | JGI IMG/M metagenome (GOLD analysis project Ga0187814, IMG submission 132450) | Wetland sediment microbial communities from Neuse River Estuary, North Carolina, USA - ASW-S_4 | ecosystem: Environmental > Aquatic > Freshwater > Wetlands > Sediment | place: USA: North Carolina...
GCCGCGCCCGATCATCACCGACTCGCGCAGGGCAGTGGTCTCGCGGACGAGCACGTGGTCCGCGAGGCAGCTCCCTTCGCCCAGGACAGCCCCCGCGGCGACCACCGTCGCGCTGCCCACGCGGCAGCCGTTTTCAATCGTGCCTGGACCTGCGCCTCGGCCGCCGCGGCGTGTGCGCTCTGTCGAGCTATCTCATTCTGTGCAACGTAGTTCACGTGCCTGCGCGGCGGCGGTCTGGTTCCACATCGCGCTCGCCCGCGATTCGGCGCGCCAACACAGGCGGGAAAGCCTCGAGACCTCCTGTAACCCCGGTGAGCACGGCGTCGCAGTCTGCAGGCAGCTCCCAAGGACGATTCGTGACCCGCAGGTCCTCGCGCTCGACCAGCTCCGCGAAAGGGCCGAGGTCCTCGGCGAAGACCGTGATCTCATGCCCGAGCCGCTGCAGCTGGTGGGCCACGGTCATCAGGTACGACTCGCTTCCGCCGGGAGCAGCGAGCGCATAGGTCGCGAGCACGATGCGAAGCGCCCAGGTCTGGACGGACGACCCATTGGTGGGCGCTTGGGCCGCCGTCAGGTGCCCCTGAGCAGTGACCTCCCTGTCCACGCAGAAACCGTATCCGCTTGTGCGGTACGGTGCCAGGTCTGGACTTCGGAGTAGCGATCTTCCCCACCGAGGACGTGCAGGACCCCGCCGAGCTCGCGCGGATGGCCGAACAGCGGGCGTTCGAGTCGCTGCTCTTCCCGGAGCACACGCACATCCCGGCGAGCCGGGAGACTCCGTATCCCGGCGGGGGAGAGCTCCCTCCCGAGTACAGCCGCACCTATGACCCGTTCGTGGCGCTCGCGGCCGCCGCGGACGCCACCACGCGGCTCCGAATCGGTACCGGGATCTGCCTCGTGATCGAGCGCGATCCCATCATCACGGCCAAGGAGGTCGCGTCGATCGACCGTCTCTCCGGCGGCCGATTCCTGTTCGGGGTCGGCGCGGGCTGGAACGTGGAGGAGATGCGCAATCACGGGACCGACGCCGAGCGGCGCTTCGGCATCATGCGGGAGCGGGTCGAGGCGATGAAGGCGATCTGGACCGAGGACGAGGCCAGCTACTCGGGACGCTACGTCAACTTCGAGCGGATCTGGTGCTGGCCCAAGCCGGCACAGAAGCCCCACCCGCCCGTCCTGATCGGCGGAAACGGCAGGAAGGTGATCGACCGGGTGGTGGCCTACGGCGACGAATGGATGCCCAATCGGGTCAAGGACGAAGACCTGGCCGGGCGGATCGAGCAGCTCCAGCGCGCCGCGGAGCAGGCGGGACGATCCCGGATCCCGGTAACGATCGTCGGCAGGATGCGGGACCCCGCCGGGATGGAGCACCTCGCGCAGGCGGGCGTGCACCGCCTCGTCTCCTGGTTGCCGGCCCACGGGCGCGACGCCGTGGAGCGGACGCTGGACGAGTACGTGGGCGCCCGCGAGCGCTACACCAGGTAGCTGCGCGCAGCCGCCGGATCGGGCTGCGCCATGTCCATCGCCAGGGCCGACCACGCGAACGTCGCGGCACCCATCCCGCGGCCCGTGTAGGGGTCGTAGTACTCGTACAGGCCGCTCGCCAGGACAGCCGAAACCACCCGGCGTGAGAGCTCATCTGCCTCCTCGCGATAGCCGAGGCGGACCAGCCCCAGCCACACCAGCCACGCCGAGTTGATCCAGGTCGGCCCGCGCCAGTAGCGCCGGATGCCGGGGACCGTCGCGTCCTCGAGCGAGAACGTGGGCTCCACGGCGGACACGGACGTAGGCGGGACCGGGAGCCAGAAGCGCAGAGGGTCGAGCAGATGCTCTTCCACCAGCCGCCGGCCGATGGCCTCCGGCAGGTCGGGGAGGGCCAGGGGTGAGAGCGAGGCCCACGTGACGACGGGCCGCGTGGACGGTTCCGGGCGAGCGAGCGGCCAGAACAGGCCGGTGCGCTCGTCGTACATCCGCTCCACGATCGCAGGCGTCAGCGACGGCTCGCCGAGCGCAGCTCGTGACAGCGCGTAAAGGACGTTGGTCATCACCTCGCAGCACACCGGCCCGCCTGCCGCGGCGATCCGGCGCATGTCGTACCGGAGCCGCCGGTTGCGCCGCACCAGCAGCACGAACCCGGGGCGGCTGTGCGCGCGGCTGCCCCAGATAGCGTCGAACTGGGGCGACGCATCCAGCCCCGACTCGTCGGGCTGAACGATCCAGATGAGCCCATCGCCTTCCAGGTCGCGATTGGCGGCCAGCCACCGCTGGTGGGCCAGGATGCCCGGCACCTGTGTAGGGTCTCCTACCGCGATCCGCCACGCCCACGCCAGTGCCGGCGGTTGGATGCTCGCCGTCATCGTGGCCGACCGGGAGAGCACGTTGTAGGTGAACAGGCGCAGGTCACGTGGCGCTCCGCTCCAGAAGATCGTATGGCCGATGAAGCCGTCGGCCCGCTGCGCGGCGAGCAACGACTCGAGCTCTGCCCTCGATCGCCAGGGATCGAGGCGGCGCCAGGCGATGGCCGCAAAGCAGGAGTCCCAGAACCATTGCCACGGGTAATGCGCGGGACTCGGTCGGGTGTAGGCGAAGGCGACGCGGTCGGCCGCCCGCACTCCCTCCAGCCAGTTTCGGCGCAGCGTCCGCTCGCACAGCGACCGGAGCGCCTCGATCTCGGCCTCGTGGAGCGCGGCGGGCGCGCTCATCGGTTCGGGACGCCTCGGACTCGCCGAGCCAGGAAGTCCAGCAGCGCCGCCGTCGCCTGCTTGGGGTCGTCCTCCCATACGAAATGGCCGGCCTCGTCGAAGATCACGAGCTCGGAGCCGGGGATCTCCTCGTTGAAGCGGTGCGCCATTCTGACGCTCGCAAAGCGGTCCTGGGCGCCCCACAGGATCAGCGTCGGCAGCGCGAGCCCGGCGAGACAGCCCTCGTACGGCACCAGCTTCTCGAAGTCCCCGGAGCGGTACAGCTCCAGGTGCCCGCGGCGGCGAGTGTCGTCGGCGAACGCCTTCCAATACTCGTCGAGCGAGTCATCGCTCATGCCGGTCGAGACGGCCCTGAGAGCGTCCCTGAAACCGTCCCGGGTATAGGCCGCGATCAGCCGCTCGCCCTCCCCGGGCGTGCGCATCACGTTGGCCAGGTCGTGCCAGCGCCGATCGGCGAAGAAGCCGCCGTCGGAGATGACGAGCCCGCGCGCGGCGTCGCGTTTGTCGCAGGCCCAGCGCAGCCCGATGGGTACGCCCCAGTCGTGGGTGACGAGCACGACCGGTCCCAGTTGAAGCTCTACGGCGAAGCGGTCGAGCGCCTCGACATGGCGCTCCCACGTGCCGGGCGGCTCGGGCTCCGAGTCGCCGTAGCCGGGAAGGTCAGGGGCGACGGCCCACCAGCCGGCCTCTGCCAGCGCGGGCAGCAGGTGGCGCCACATGTACGAGGACTCCGGATAGCCGTGGATCAGCAGCACTGGCGCGCCGTCGGTGAGCCCCGCCGTCCGGTACGCAAGCCCGCCCGCGCGCGCGAATGCCCAGGCCGCGCTCATCCGCGGTCAAAGTGCAGCGGCACGAGTGCCCTGAGCGCCTCCCGGACCCGAGGCGGCACGCGCAGGTGACCGGCTGCGGCGGCACGGAGCGCTGCCTCGAGCTGTGCGCCCAGCCCACGGGGGGCCAACTCGATCTCGTATTCCGCGACGCTGCCGCTGACGTGTGCGATGTGGGCGGGAGCGTCCAAGCCCTCGAGCAGCGCCTGCATGCCCTGATTCTCGGTCGACACGAGTGCTATGAACCGTGCCACGTTCTCGTCGCGTGCTCGGTCCACCAGCCGGCTGAGCATAAGCTTTCCAAGGCCGCGCCGCTGCCAGTCGTCGGCAACGGTGACGGCTACCTCGGCGCGGGTGGGGTCGCGCCGATCACGGATGAACCGCGCGACGGCGATTCCCTCGCCCGTCTCGGGGTCGATCGCGCCGAGCGCTTCGTGCCAGTGACCGTCCACCTCGGTCAGATACCGAAGCTCGGACTCGCTCAGGCTCGGCTTGGCCGTGAGGAAACGCAGCCGGCGAGACTCCGCGCTCAGGTGCGCAAACCCGCTCGCCAACAGTGGCGCGTCCGAGGGCCTGAGCCGTCCGATCAGGATCCGGGCGCCATCGCGTAGTGTCGCGGACCGGCGTTTGTCGAAGTTCGTGGCAAGAAGTGCGCCCGGCTCGAGGCGAGGCATGGTCCTAGAGTGTGTGGGGGTTTGGCCCGCTTGCGGCCCGGACAGAGAGACGTTGATCATGCCAGCCCGAACCGAGCTCTACGACCCACTGGCACTGGTGCCGAGCATCTCCTTGGATGAGCTCGACGAGCGGGCCGCCCTGCTACGGCGCATACGGAAGCGAGATCTTCGAGCCGGTGGCACGCAGCTGATGCGCTACGACGCCTTGGGCGAACATGCCCGCCACAACATCCTCGGCGACCCGCCAGAAATCGAGCGCTTCTATGACCGTTGCAGCGACCTGATGAGGGAGCTGCTCGATGCACTTGCAGCCGCGCCCGATCGGCCCCGTTCTTTTCCCGAGATCGAGGACTCGATCGGCTGGCCTCGGCGCCGGATCGCCTCCGTGCTGGGTGGGGTGTCACGCCTTCGCAACCTCGAGTTCGCCGGACGACGTCCGTACCACTTCCACGATCCTCGTCAGGCCGCTTCGCGACGGTGGGAGATGTGGATGGACGCCGGGCAGGCGGACGCGGTGCGCGCGGCAAGGATGCAACAGTGGACCTGATGTCGCTGGCCGATCGGCTGTGGCCGGTCACCCACCGCGTGATGGGGGGCCACACGGCCATTTACAGGCTCACGGGCGGCCTCATCGGTCACCGCTTTCCCGGCGCGCCCCCGATGCTGCTGCTCGACCACGTGGGTGCGAAGAGCGGCAGGAAACGCACCACCCCTCTGGTCTACGTCGACGACCCTCCCAACCTGGTGATCGTGGCCTCCAAAGGGGGCCATCCCAGGAACCCGGCGTGGTATCACAACCTCCGCGCGCATCCGGACACGACCGTCCAGGTCGGCTCCAAGCGCCTCCCCGTCCACGCCCGCGTCGCCGAGCCCGAGGAGCGAAAGCGCCTCTGGCCCAAGGCGCTCGACACCTACTCCGGCTACTCCGGATATCAGGAGCGAACGAAGAGGGAGATCCCGCTCGTGGTGCTGGAGCCCCGCAAGCCGGGCAACTGAGCGGCCGCTCCTGCCTGCGCCCGCGCCGCGTCAGATGTCGGTCTGACGGGGTGCATAGCGATGGTGGAGCATCAGAGCATTGCCATCCGGATCCGCGAAGAACGCCATGTGGCACACCCCGGTGTCGAGCGTCTCGCCCTGGAAGCTGACCCCACGCTGTTCGAGCGTCCGGCGTGCGGCGGCGACGTCATCCACGTGCAACGCGACCGGATTGGGACTCAGGTGGTGCTCCAGTCCCATCTTCTCCGGGTTGAACACGCTCAGGGTGAGGTTGCCCGTCTCGAACTCCGCGTAGTTGCGTTCCTCGCGGTAGACGGAGCGCGGAAGCCCCAGCGTCTCCCCGTAGAACGCGGCGGCGGCCTGGAGGTCCCGGGTAGGAAGCCCCACGAAGTCAACGCCCGTGACGATCTCGGAAGTGGTGCTCATCGTCCCTCCTCAAGCTGCGTACTCGCGGTTTCGTGTGGCGCACCCGCGGACCCGCCCTGCGCACTCGCACGTCCGCCCTGGGCCTCAGCCCAGGAGATAATCGCCCGGGAGTGCGTGATCACCGTGCCGTCGGGCAGCTTGAGCGCGGGCAGCTTCGTGTCCCCGGTCGCCTTGCGCAACTCCTCACGAGAACCCTTGCGCAGAAATGGGAACGGACTGCCATGGCCGGCGATCACCTTGTCGTACTCGACGCCCGCGGCTCGGAGCGCCTCCTGCGCGCGTCGGCATGGATGCATCTTCGGACCGCCGTCGTCGCCGTGGCAGACGAACAGCGTGGGCTTTTCGTCCATCTCAGTCCTCCGTTCGCTGGATTCGGTGGGAGCCTATCGGCGCGCTCGATGCTCGCCGAGCCGCGCGCCTGCGTCCCACGGATTGGGGATGACGAACGGCTCGCCCTCGTGCAGGGCCCCGAACGCCGCGGCCTTCCGCTCCTGGTTGGCGCCCGTCATTCGCGGCCAGTCACTCCGAGCCGAAGAAGCGCGCGGCCCGACGGTCCATCTCCTCGCGGGAGAGGAGCTCGATCCGTTGGGCCAGCATCCATTGCTGACCGAACGGGTCGCGCAGACGGCCACCGCGCTCGCCGTAGAACTGGTCGGCCAGGGGGTAGATGACCTCGGCGCCCGCGGAGACCGCGCGTTCCCAAACGGAGTCAACGTCCTCCCAGTACGTCGCCATGATCGCGCTGACCGCACCGCCGAGCGACTGTGGGGACCTCGCCGGGGCTCCATCGTCTCCCTCGTCCGTGAGCATCACGACGGAGCTGCCGATCTGCACCTCGGCATGGATCAGACCGCCGTTTGGGCCGGTGAACCGCTCGCCTATCTCCTCTGCTCCGAAGGCTCGGCGGTAGAAGTCGATCGCGGCGACCCCGTCACGGACTACCAGCCGCGGTGTGACCGTCTGAAGGTGCTCTGGGATTGGGTCGACGGACGGTTCGCCTGACACACGGTCCTCCTTACGAAGTACAGGCCCATCTTCGCACTCCACCGCGCACCGCGAGCGCAAAGAGTTACGCGATCTTCACCAGCGCTCTGGTCAGTCGCCGCTGAGAGCGGAACGCGTGAGCGGGCTCGCGGCTCCTGCGCCCGCGCCGTCGATTCTCACGATTCGAACCGGCCGTTTCCGTGTAGACGTTCAGGCGATCGTTTGTGGGCGAGCTTCGCCTCCGGGCGCTGCGCTTCGCCCGCAGGCGTTCGATCATTGTTCACCGGAGCTCGGGAGGCTCCGTGCTCGTGTCCGCAAAGCGCCCCGGTAGGAGTGAAAAGAGGGTGTGATCAGATGAAACGGCGCTTCATTCAAGGTGCGGGGGCGACGCTCGCCGCCGCGCTCCTCGGCCTTCTCGGCGGTGCCGCATCGGCGTCGACCAAGCCGATTCTCATGCCGACGCTGGCGAAGGAGATCCAGCAGCGGCACGCGATCTGGCAGAACCACGTGTTTGCGCCGGTGGGGTCGCTCCAGCCTCCCGCACCGCCGTATCCCGAGAACGGGATGCTTCCCTCGCCATTCTCCAACTGTGGCCTGCCTGAATTCCCGGCGACCACGCTCCCGTACCCGGGCAACATGGCGTACTGGGGCGGGCACCTAGGGATGTCGCTAGCGGGACATCGGACAGGTCCGGGGCCACTGCGGCCTCGGACCCGCCGCAAGAGGAGGTGTCCGTGGTCGTGCTCGGCTTGGGCCATTGGCGGGTCGGCGGCACCGAGGTCCCGGTGCGCGTGGGAGCTGACGTCCCGAGGCGCGCATCGGCCGCGAGCCAGCCTCGACTCTCCGCGGCGAGCGCGCGGAGTTGCGCGTCACGCCAGTCGCGCGAGACGTGGACGAAAGGAGGCTCGCGGCCGGCGGCGCCTCCGTGCTCCCGATAGGTGGTCTGCCCTGAGGCGCAGGAGCGCGACCGCGTCTTGGGTTGGGACGAATGGATTGGCGACGACGCGCCGCTCAGGCAGCGATAGCGCGGCAACTGCCTGACCGTCCACGAGCGCCAGCAGCACCGGCCCATTGAGGTACGCCGCGTCATCCAATTCCGCGAGCCGGCGTACAACACCGGCCTCAGCCGCATCAGCAACTCGTAGCACCAGGCTGGGCGTTTGCTGCGGGTTGGTTGGCGGCGCGTCTAGCGAAATCATGGCCTGTTCCTCTCTGTGGACACGAGTAATGATGCGCGTAAGACGCGCCGTGCACATCGGGCAAACGCAGCCACCTGAGGCGGCTCATCCCTTAGCCAGACGCTGCTCACGCCTTAGCGGTCAGGCAGGCATTTGGTCCTCGTTGTCGTCAGCTTCGGTTGCTCAGCACTTCCCGCCGCGCCCACTTCAGCTCCCGCGTGTAGATGCGCTCCAGCAGCCCTGGAGCGAAGCGGTTGAGCAACCAGGCCGTTCTGGCACGAGCGGGCGCGATGATGAGCGCCCGGTTTCGCTCGACGCCACGCAGGACGTCCTGCGCGAGTTGACCAGGCGGGTAGGCGCGTCCGCCGCTCGAGTGCAGCAGGATCTCCCGGCCCCTTCCGGCGAAGCGGGTGCGCGGAAGGTCGAGCGGCCCCTCGGAGTCGAGGATCGGAGTGTCGATCACGCCGGGGCAGATCGCGCTGACTCGTACCCCGTTCGCGGCGGCCTCGGCGCGCAGGCTGAGGCTGAGGCCGACGACGGCGTGCTTGGTCGTCGCATACGGCGTCCCGAGCGGGAAGGGCAGCAGCCCAGCAAGCGACGCGGTGTTGACGATGTGTCCGGACCGCTGCTCGAGCATCAGGGGGTACGCCGCACGGACTCCGTGGATGACGCCACGCAGGTTGACGTCGAGCACACGCTCCCAGTGCGCGAGCGTCAGCTCCTCGACCGGGCCTCCGACGCCGATCCCCGCATTGTTGAACAGAAGATCCAGGCGACCGTGCTCCTCGCGCACCTCGCTCACGGCCCGCTCGAAGCCGCGGGCGTCGGCGACGTCGAGCGCAACCGAGGTCACCGATCCCGGACTGCGCGACTCGAGCTCACGGGCGACGGCAGCCGCACCAGACGCGTTGATGTCGGCGACCACAACGGTCGCGCCCCGGGCCGCGAGCGCGCCGCACAGGGCCCGCCCGATTCCCGAGGCTCCTCCGGTGACGAACGCGATGCGACCTTGCATCGTGCGCAACTCTAGTGCCACGCACGTAGATCACGCGGGAGTAGGCGCCACGGGACTCTGCGGGCGCTCACGCTTGCATCCCGTTTTGAGGTGAGAACGCCCACCGCGGCTGGTCCTGACGATCGTCAAGGTGCGAAAGCAAGCATTCCCGGTGCTTTCATCGACGAAGAGAGACAAACGGGCAGAAGCGGCAAGCTGGGGAGGAAGCGAGATTCGGCGACCGCGAACGTCCGCGAGTGATGGCAAAGCGGTAGTTCTCCCGGACTCCTCTGTGGCAACGCCCTGATGCGGACGGCGGGCGCTCGGGTCAGAGTCGCTCGTTGTGTTGGACGAGGGTGACCATGGGTCGGATAGTGACCGGCGCCTAACTCGTCGGGCGGTACTGGGAACGGCGGCGACTGCGGCTGTGGCGGTTCAGCTCGCCCGCGGCGTGGCGCCCGCCCCTGCGGAATCGCGGCTGGCTAGCGTTCTGGGCCGCGGGCTTGGCCGCGGCGGGGAGCCGATGCAGCTTGGAGCAGTCGCGACGCTCGCCAAACGGATCGGCACGGGGGAGCCGGTCGCGATCGTCGACCTGGCGGCGGTTGATCGAAATTGCAATCGCCTGATCGCTTGGAGCGCCAACAACCAGATCGCGTGGCGGCCGGCGTACAAGACGTTGCGATCCCCGGAGTTGCTCGCGTACGTGCTTGGAAAGCTCGACCGTCCACGCGTGATGATCCACCACCTTCGCGACCTCTCGCAAGCCCTGCCGCATGTGCCGGTGGGGACCGATTTCCTGATGGGGTATCCGCCCACCCTGGGCGAGCTGCACCACTACTTGGGCTCGCGCCCGTCAAGCGGCGAGCGGCGGCACACGCTGCGGATCAACGTCGATGGGATTGAACTGCTGCGCGCGCTCGACGAGCTGTCTAGGCGCACCCCGCGCAAGCTGCCGATCGACGTGGTGCTCGAGATCTATAACGGGATCCCGCGCGGCGGCTTCGACCCCGGCGCCGAGCTGACGGCGGCGTTGAAGTTGCTGCGCGCGGCGCGAGGCCGGCTTCGCCTAGGCGCGCTCCTCTGCTACGACGCGCTCGCCGCCGCTTTCAGTGATGATCCGACGCGGAGGACCGCGGCCCAGTTCGCTCAGAATAACCTCACCGAGGCGTACAAGTCGGTGCTCGCGCAGGCGCATGACTTCGTCAACCTCAAGACGTTCGTCCGCAACGGGCCCGGCTCGTCCAACTATCCCTACTGGGCTGGCACGAAGGCTGCGAACGAGTTCTCGGCCGGTTCTGCGGTGCTGTTCGCCAACTATCTCGACGCCTACGACACCGCTGCGGGTCTGGCGAAGGCGCTGTACCTGTGCGCCCCAGTGCTGCGGCTGCCGGAGAACCTCTTCTTGGGCAAGGGCCCATTCCCGATCCCACCTGGCACCGAACCGGTTTACATCAAGGCCGGCGGGTGGCCGACCGGCAACAACCCGACGCTCTCGAAGCTCGCGTACCCGCCGGGACTGCTGGAGGGGCCGGTCTACGGCCGCGGCTCAAACGCGTCAGGTCTGATCCTCGCCCGTCCCGGGCAGCTCCACCTCGGTGACTACGTGGTCGAAACCGCACAACAGGTGATGGAGGGCCAGGACTATTTCGGTGGGCTCTACGCCATTCGAGAC
>Ga0187814_10001014_pt1 | contig 10451 bp, 5 predicted proteins | sample NC_S_4_FD_132450 | JGI IMG/M metagenome (GOLD analysis project Ga0187814, IMG submission 132450) | Wetland sediment microbial communities from Neuse River Estuary, North Carolina, USA - ASW-S_4 | ecosystem: Environmental > Aquatic > Freshwater > Wetlands > Sediment | place: USA: North Carolina...
CCGGGCGTCCCACCCAGATCCAGCCGCCGCGCACGAGGACCAGCTCACCCCGCGATGACCACACTGGATCTGAAGCCCCGCCGGAGAGCAACACGCTCCGCTGGAGCCCGTCGATGCCGTATTCGACCAGTGCCTGGTAAGAGCCACCGCCAGAGACATCAATGGTCGTGATCGCCGTGAGGAGCGTCGGATCGCTCGTGAAACCGACGTCGGTCAACCCGCTCAACTGCGACCCCAGGCAATCCAGGCAGCTTCCATCCGGGTAGATCACCTCGAACGCCCCCAACGGCGGCTGGCCCGAGTACTCAGCGGCGTTATCGATCACGAGAGTGCCACCGTCGGGAGACCACTGCGGCCGGAGCAATCGGCTCGGAGACGTCACACCACACCGGTCGTCCGGGCCGAACGGCTGAGCGCACACGCGCCGCTCGCCGCGGCCGTTCGCGTCGATCAGCACGATCCCAGGGCCACTCAGCGGCTGAACCGCCAGCAGGCCGTTGCCGCCCGGAAAGGCCGCCCTCGCCGGCGCCACAAGAGCCAGCAGAGTCCCAAAGAGTGTCGCCACGCCGAGGCCGGACACGAGGGCAACCGGCTTGATCAGGAGTCTCCGTCTGACCCCGATCCAGTGATCCGTCTCGTGACATGCCGCGTGCGCGTGGACCATGGGTCAGCTGGTGCGTTGCCAGCGTTGGACGAGCGTGAAGGTCCGGCCGGCGCTGTTCTCATAGCTTCCGGCGACGGTGCAGACGGTCTTTGATACGCATGAGACGGCGCTGAGGGTGCTGCCGTCGCCGGCGCCGGGGGTCCGCTGGATCGACCATCTGGTGCCGTTCCAGCGCTCCACCAGCGCTATCTGCTTCCCGCTGCTCGTGGTGTAGCTACCGACCGCTGTGCATATGGTCTTTGACACACATGACACGGCGTTAAGGGTGCTACTGGCGCCGGGGCTAGGGGTTGGCTGGATCGACCAGTCCGTGCCGTTCCAACGCTCCGCCACTACGCGCCCCGCTGCGCTTCCGACGGCGGTGCAGGCCGTCAGCGAGGTACATGACACGCCGTTGAGGTACGTCCCGGCCGGCTTCGTGGCCTCGAGCGACCATGTCCTGCCGTTCCAGCGCTCGATCACGTACTTTCCGACGGCCATACACGCGACCGTAGACGGGCACGACACGCTTGCGAGGGCAGTCGCCTCAAGCTTCGACGTCGGCTCAATCGACCATCTGCTGCCGTTCCACCGCTCCGCTAGATCAGTGGGGACGACCATACCTCCACCTTGTGCTCCGACGGCGGTGCAGGCGGTCGGCGAGGAGCACGACACGCTCAAGAGCTCGCCGCCAGGTGAGTTGGGGGTCGGCTGGATCGACCAGCGTGTGCCGTTCCATCGCTCCGCCAACGCCCCTTTGGCGTCCCCCCCGACGGCGGTGCACGCGGTGGTCCGCGCGCACGACACGCCATTCAGAGTGCCGGTCGCGCCCGTTGGGTTGGGGGTCGGCTGGATGGACCAGCGGCTGCCGTCCCAGCGCTCCGCCAAGATCGCCGGCTGTCCGCGCGTGACGTAGTCCCCGACGGCGCTGCACGCGGTTGGCGATATGCACGACAGGCCCGTCAGGGCGCCGGTCGGGCCCGTTGGGTTGGGGGTCGACTGGATCGACCAGCGGCTGCCGGTCAAGCGCTCGGCAAGCAGCCCTTCGGTGCCGTGGTTCTCGTGGGACCACACGGCGGTGCAAACGGTTGTCGACTCACACGAAACCCCAGCGAGGTTCCCGGTGAACTCCACCGGATTCACGAGCGGCGAGCCGGTTGGGGTCGACTGGATCGACCAGCGGCTGCCATCCCAGTGCTCCACGAGCGTCTGTCCGCCGACCACGAACCCCGCCAAGCCCACCGAGCCGACTGCGGTACAGGCGGTCGGGGACGCACACGAGACGCCGGTAAGCGCGCTGCCTCCGCCGCTGGCTGGGTTTGGGGTCGGCAAAATCGACCAGCTGGTGCCGTCCCAGCGCTCCACCAGCGCTCCCTGCTTCCCGCTGGCGATGTAGCTGCCGACGGCGGTGCAAGCGCCCGGCGAGGTACACGACACGCTGTTCAGGTCACTCACGCACGCGCCAGCGGGGTCAGGGCTGGGCTGGATCGACCAGCTGCTTCCGTCCCAATGCTCGACGAGGGTTTGTACTTGTAAGCAGCCCTGGCTGACCGGGACAGACTCGCTCCCCACCGCGGTGCAGTCGGCTAACGAGACGCACGACACGCCCGCGAGATAGGTCCCGAACGCCCCAGGAGGGTGAGGGGTGGGCTGAATCGACCAGCCGCTGCCCTCCCACCGCTCCACCAGCCCATTGGATCCCACGGCCGTGCAGGCGATGGGCGATGAGCACGACACGCTGAAGAGCGCGCCGACTGCGCCGGTGGGGGTCGGCTGGATCGACCAGCGGCGGCCGTCCCAACGCTCTATCAGCGCCGCGTTGCCGCCCTCGGAGCCGCCGACGGCAGCGCAGGCGGTCGAGGACGGGCACGACACCCCATTCAGGATGCCGCCGCCGAGAGGGCTGGGGGACGGCTGGGCCGACCAACGCGCGCCATTCCAACGCTCCACGAGCGTCTGTCCGCCCCCGAACCCACCGGCGACCGCATATCCCTCTCCGCCGGTCGCGCCGACGGCGACGCATTCGACCGTTGAAGCGCACGAAACGCCACCAAAGACCGCCTGGTCCATGCCGATGCGATTAGGGCTCGGCTGGATCGACCAGCCTGACGCCAGCGCCGTCGACGCGCCCACCAGACCTAGCGCGAGCGTCGCCAGCGCCGCGATCGCGAATGCGCCATGAACACGATAAGCAAACCGGTCCACCGATGACTCCGTTCGGCATACGCCCCTCACTGCATGCCGAGGAAGGGCCTTCAACCCGCGATCATGGCAAGCCAGCGACCGGGACCGTCTACCCCGCCGACAAGTGACGTAGTTTGTACGGACCAAGCCTTACTCGGCGAGTAGTAGGGGTCGTAGGGTTTGGAATTGTTGGAGGCTGGCTTGGTAGATGGCGTCGGCCATGGTGTGGACTTGGGTTGTGCTCGGGTTGTGTCCGTTGAAGAATTCGAAGGCGCCGGCGAGGTGTGGGGCGGCGCCGGTGAGGAACGCGTTCTGGGTGGTGGCGTCGTCGGTGAGCATGAATGTCTCGCCGAGCAGCACGGGTTTGTTCCTGGCGGCGAAGGCGCGGATCGTCGATACGGCGGTTGGTGCTTGGTCGGTGGTGGGGTATTCGTGGACGATCAGCATGTCGAGCAGGTCCGCGACGTTGGCGGGAGCGAACGGGCCGGTGGTGCTCGGTAGCAGTCCGATCGTGACCGGTCGGTCGTCTTGGGAGCGGACCGTGCTGGCCATGAGCCGCGTCCAGGCGCGGGCTAGGTGTTCGGCTTTGGGGCCGGTGGCGGTGGCGATGCTTTGGACGAAGTACCAGTCGCCGATCTGGCCGTAGTAGTAGCCGGTGGTGGTGGCGATGATCGGCTCGGAGGTGAGTTCGTAGCAGAGCACGGCGGGGGAGCTTGAGGCGGCGTGTGCGACCGCGGTCCAGAAGCGTGCTTGGACTTGCCAGCGCTGCTGGACTGGCATGTGGTCGTACCAGGCGGGCGCGCGCGAGGGTTGCCAGACCAGATCGCCGGTGATGTCGAGGTAGATTCTGTTGCGTTGCGCGAGCGCCAATAGCCGCCGCAGCGCGTTCAGGGTGCTTTGCCGTGGCTGGGTGGGGGTGGCCATCACCTGCCCGAGCTGGAGGTAGATGCGCATGCTGTTGGCGCCGATCGCGCGTGCGGTGTGTAGCTCGGTGCTCAGCAGTGCCAGGTTGGCGGCGGTCGGATGGTCGAAGTAGGCGACGATTGGCGCGTGGTCGCCCATCCCCCAGTTCATGCCCCACGCCCGCCACGGCCTGGAGCCCGCGTACAGCCGGTTGCCGTGCACGCTGATCCGCGGCATCGCGACAGCCGCACCGGCTGGCGAAGCCACCAGGATGGTGAGTAGAGGCAAGACGCCGCTCACGATTCGGGCAAGGGTTCTCGCGCCAGGACGAAGCCCTGGCTGGTCGCGGACAGCCATCAGCGCTCCTCTGCACCCTGGTGATGTCCGGGGCGTTGGACGATCTGCTCGGGCCGGGTCGGTTCCGGCCGACCCGGTGCTCAGCTCACGGGGTTGGGGTGGTGGCTGAGCGCGATGAGCAGTGTCGACCCGTTTGCGCGGCTGCGCATCGGGAGGGCACCCCGAACTTTTCTCGGCTACCGTTGCCGCCGGTGGCGGTGGGGACCGGACTACCTCTGTTGGAGCGTGAGCGCGAGCTCGCGCGCGTTGCCGAGCTCGTCGAGACAGCAGCGAACGGCGAGCTTGCGTTGGCTGTCGTGGAGGGGCCGGCCGGCGCTGGCAAGTCGGCGATCCTCAGCGCGCTGGCAGCGCGCTCGAGCGATGCTGGGTTCCGGGTGTTGCGGGCGATCGGGCTTGAGTTCGAGCGCGGGTACCCGTTCGGGGTCGTGCGACAGCTGTTCGAGCCGCTGCTCTACGTGTTGGACGAGCAGGCTCGTTCCGAGGTGTTCGCCGGAGCGGCTGGGTTGGCGGAGGAGTTGTTGGCCGGCCGCGGTGCCGAGTCAGGTCCGCGATTGGCCGACCCTGGGTTTGCGCTGATGCACAGCCTCTACTGGGTGCTGGTCGGGTTGACGGACCTTGCGCCGCTGGCATTGGTGGTCGATGACGTGCAATGGGCTGACCCGCTCTCGCTGCGGTTTCTGGGATTCGCGCTCAAGCGCTCAGATCAGCTGCCGCTGTTGATGGCGGTTGCGCGCCGAGACGCGCCCGCCGACGAGCAGCCAAGTGTGTTGGCGACTGTGTTGAGCGGACCGGCGACCGTGATCAGGCCGGCCCCGCTGAGCCGCGAGGCGATCGCGTCGCTGCTCACCAGAGCGGTTGGGCGTGAGCTCGACGATGAGGTCGTCGCCGAGGCCGAGCGCCTGACCGATGGCAACCCGCTGTATGTGCGCGAGCTGGCTGACTCGCTCTCATCAGCGGGCGACGCGGTCGCCGGGGATCCGATGGGGATCCTGCGCGGCGCGGCACCGGCGGCGGTTGGTCGTCGGGTGCAAACGGAGCTTGCGCGGCTCGCGGGTGCCGCACAGGCGATCGCGCAGGCGGCGGCGGTCCTCGGCGAGGAGGTGCCGCTGCGACACGCGGCCGCGTTGGCGGAGGTCGACCCGGAGGCGACGGGTGTGGACGCGCTCGCGCGCGCGGGAATCCTCGTTGTTGGCGAACCGCTGCGCTTCCGCCATCCGCTGGTGCGCGAGGCGGTGCTCGGCTCAATCGAGCCTCGCGCACGCGCCCTCTCACACGGTCGTGCGGCGCAACTTCTGATCGGCGCAGGGGAGCCCCCTGAGCGCGCCGCCGTGCATCTTCTGAAGAGTGATCCTGCCGGCGATCCGGAAGTGGTGAGCACGCTGCGCGCAGCAGCCAAGCGCGCCCTCGCTGAGGCAGCCCCCGAACTGGCGATCAGCGCTCTCACGCGAGCGCTCCGCGAGCCGCCTGACAGCGTCGAGCGTCCGCTAGTCCTCAAGGATCTCGCCTTGGCCGAGGCGCAACTCGGCAACCCCGATGCGGCACTTGAGCACTTCGAGGAAGCATTCGCGAGCGTCGGCTCGCTCGAGCAGTTGGCAGATGGAGCCGGAACCTACGCGGCCCTGCTCAACAACCGGGGCAGATTTGCCGAGGCCAACGCGCTGGGCGATCTTGTTGTGAACGCTATCGCTGACCCTGAGCGCCGGCTGATGCTTGAGGCCGAACTGGGCGGCTGGGGCTGGGAGATTCCCGCCGTCAGGGAGCGGCTATCGCGGCTCACCACAGGCTTGCACGGAGAAACCCTGGCCGAGCGCTTGCTGTTGGGATTGCGAGCCTGCGACGCGGCCAAGACCGGCGCCATCAGCGCGGCCGACGCGGTGGGGCTGGTGCGCTCGGCGCTCGGAGAAGGGCAACTGCTCGCCGAGCTGGGACCGGACTCACCGACCTATGTACGGATGCTGGTCGAGCTCTCACAGATGGACGAGTCCGATGCGCTCGACAGGGAACTCGACGAGGCCATCACGGAAGCGCGGCGCCGCGGCGCGTGGTTCTGTCTGGCGATTGCGTCGGCACTCCGCAGTGCCAGAGCGCTAAGCCGAGGCCGGCTCCTGAGCGCTGAGGCCGACGCTCGGACCGGGGTCGAGATCGCGAGCCAGATGGCGTGGCTCACAGGTGCCCCCGTTTGCCTGGACGTGTTGCTCGCTGTGCTGCTTGAGGCTGGCGACCTGGACGAGGCCGAGCGTCTGCTGGACGAGAACAACTTCAGCGGACCAATTCCCGAAGGTCCCGGGTTCACCGAGCTGCTCGAGGTGCGTGGCCGACTCCGGATAGCCCAGGGACGCTCCGAGCTAGGCATCAAGGACCTGGAGGAGGTGAGGTCGCGGCTCGCCACGGCCGGCGGCACGCTGCCTACGCGCACGCAGATAGCGAGGTCGCTGGCCCCCGCTCTGATGCAGGTCGGCCGCGAGCCGGAGGCCCGTGAGGTCGCCGACGAAGCGCTGCGAGTCGCGCGCACTTCGGGCGTTGCCCGCTACATCGCGGACGCCCTGCGCGCTCGTGCTCTCGCCAACGCCGGAGGACCCGACGTCGATCAGCTACGTGAGGCAGCGGCGATCTACGAGGGCATCGACGGGCAGCTCGGTGTGGCCCGTACACTCCTCGACATCGGTTCCGCGCTCCGACGTCGGCGTCAGGCTGCCGCCGCCCGCGACCCGCTACGCCGCGCGCTGGACCTTGCGCGAGCGTGCGGGGCGCGCCCCCTAGCCAAACGGGCAGAACACGAGCTACGAGCCGCCGGCGCTCGGCCTCGCCGCGACCGCATCACGGGCAGAGACGCGCTCACCGCCAGCGAACAACGCGTCGCGCAGCTTGCGATCGAGGGGATGACCAACCGACAGATCGCGGAGACGCTGTTCGTCACCCGCAAGACCGTCGAGAGTCACCTCGACCACGTCTTTCGCAAACTCGGGATCCACGCCCGCGGCGAGCTCGGGCGAGCCCTCGCCGCCGAAGACGAGCTCACTCCGGTGGGGTAGCCGCCGCGAAGTCTGGAGGGATGGCGCGCTCGACGCGCAGCTTTGCGAGTTCGCGTTCGACCTTCTTCTCGTGTTCGAGTTCGTCCTCGCGGGCCTTGCGCGGGCTCCAGCGGCCTTTGAGCAACAGCGCAAGTGGGATGAATACAAGCTGACCGACGAAGCAGATCCACCACCAGGTCTGCCACTGGCCGGGATTCTGCTTTTTGGCGTTTGCGACCTTGCTCCCATAGGTCTTCAGGTAGGCGAGGTCGGTCGCCGGGATGCTCGCAACCGATGCCAGCTGGGCGCTTGCCGCCTGGACCCTCGGCCCGGTAGCGCGAACGAACGCCAGGGTCGCGGGGGCCACCTTTCCGAGCGACTGCAGCAGCCCTGCGGCTGCCGCCCGGAGGACGCGCATCTTTAGCGCGATCTCGCCGACTGCGGCATCCTGTACCCGAGAGCTGGTTGGTGCTTTCGCCAGCGCAGCCGTCGTCGCCGGCGAGAGTGCTGCGGCCGTCGCCAGCTGCTGCGGATAGGCCGAATTGATGGCCGCGAGCTTGGCGACCGACGCGATCGGCACGCCAGACAGTTCGGACACCGCGCGCGCCTGCGCGGCCGAGTCATACGGGTTCTTCGCGAGTTCCTCTAATGTCGCCGGGTCGACCGTTTGCAGCACTTTCACCTGCGCCGGATACGTCGCGACGATTTGCTGGACGCGCGGACCCTGATCGAGCAGCGGTGACATCGCGGCCAGGAGCACCGGAATCAGCGCGAACGGGACCGCGAAGACGATCCGGGCGATCCAACCCCATATCGCAAGCCCTGTGGCGGTTGCCGCCGGGTTGTGCTTCTCGACGGTTTCGGTGAACGCGGCCATCCATGCCACGTAGGCAACGCCCCCTCCAACCGCCATCATCACGTCGTAAAGGGCGAACGTGTGATAGCTCGTCCCCGGCTTGGTTGCGGAGGCTGCGAAAAGCGCAAGCCCGATGAGGCTGACCGCTGCGCCGACGACCATGAACGGCTTGCGCACCCTAAGTCGGTCGGAAAGGACGCCGGCGGCAACCAGCGCAATCGTGTCGGCAATCCAAGACCAGTTGGCCAGGCTATTGACCCTGGCTTCGGTGTAGCCGAACACGGTCACGAAATAGCCGACCAATAGCGAGACGAAGCTCAGGTAAGTCAGGAGAAAGAGGCTGATCCCGAGCGCAGGGCCGATGATGTCCAGCCTCAACATCTGCTTCCAGTGGTGCTTGAGGAGCTTGTCCGGGTCGATCCCGGCCGCGCGCGCTTCGACCAGCGCGCGATCGCGGATGCTGACCATCAGCTGATCGCGCAACTGCGGCGAGAGCTCCCGCAGCCCGAACAGCGTGATCAACCAAACGATGAGGCCAACGATCCCGCAGAGGCGGAACTGATACTGCCAGTCGGGATGGCTGGCCAGCGTGTGGCTCGAGACCTCGGTCACCACGAGGCTGCCGAGCGCGGGGCCCACTGCCCAGAACCCCATCGCGACTCCCCGACGGACCTGCGGCGAGAAGTCACGGATCAGCGCAGGTGTCGCTACCAACGCCATGCCCTCAACCATGCTCACGAGCGTCTGTGACACCGCGTACTCGGCCTTGGTTGTGGCGTTTGGCACCGCGAACAGGATCAACAGGCCCGTCACGAGGAGGCCGCCGACGACGAGGTTGGCGCGGCCCCAGCGATCGGCCAGCCCCGCGGCCAGAGACGCGAACGCCCCGACAGCCGCGCCGATCACGGTCACGTAATTGATCTGCGCGAACGTGAAGTCGTAGTAGTGGATGACCTTTGTCGCGACCGCAGCACCGATGTACAACTCGTAGTACAGGACCACCGTCGCCAGCACGGTCAGCGCGAGGTAGAAGGTTCGAGCTCCCGTCTCCGGGTAGCGGTCTAGCTTTCGGTCCCACAGACGCCTCAGGACGCCCGGGCGCATAGCGGCGGCGACAGGTCCGTCGCTACTTATCGTTGTCATCTCGCCTCCATACCGGTGATCGCTAGCGCCTGGCGGACACTGCGAGCACCTTGCGGATCGCTACTCGCTCAAGCCCCCAAATGCGGCTGAGGTTTTACACCGAATTCTGGTTCGTAGTCAATATGAGTCCGTTAATCGAAGTGGATAATTACGTAGTCAAAGTGGTGTAGGGAAGTTGGTTAATTGCTAAGAGACCTCGGCGCGCTAGGCCACGCCTACCAGTCTTCATTCCCGTGCCGGTTCCGCATGGGAGGCGCACCCGGAGTTCTTCTCCGATACCGTTCCCGCGGATAGTGGGGACCGGATTGCTGCTGTTGGAGCGCGAGCGCGAGCTCGCGCGGGTGTCTGAGCTGGTAGAGGCTGCCGGAGCTGGCGAGTTTCGACTCGCGGTGGTGGAGGGTCCCGCGGGCGCTGGCAAATCGGCAATCCTCGGCGCCCTGGCAGCCGATGCCGAAGAGCAGGGTTTGCGAGTGCTCCGCGCGACCGGACTCGAGCTCGAACGCGAGTATCCCTTCGGCGTGGTGCGTCAGCTGTTCGAGCCGGCGGTCTACGAGCTCGACGAGACCGCTCGCAGCGACGTGTTCGCCGGCGCGGCAGGGCTGGCGGAACGGCTGCTGCTGGGTCGCGGCCTCGAGTCAGGTCCTGGGCTGTCCGACCCGGGGTTTGCCCTTTCCCACAGTCTCTACTGGGCGGTGGTCGGGTTGAGCGATCTCGGCCCGCTCGCGTTGGTGGTTGATGACGTGCAGTGGGCTGATGTTGTGTCGCTGCGGTTCCTGGCGTTTGCGCTCAAACGCGCTGAGGGGCTGCCGTTGCTGGTGGCGCTGGCGCGTCGCGATGGTCCCGCTGGCGAGCAGTCCGATGCGCTTGCGGCGGTCATGAGCGGGCCGGCGGCGGTGATCAGACCGACTCCGCTGAGCAGCGCGGCGATCGGGCTGCTGTTGGCGGAGGCCATCGGTGAGGACCTCGACGAAGATACGGTTGCCGAGGCCGAGCGGCCGACCGAAGGCAACCCGCTGTACGTTCGCGAGCTTACCGACGCACTCTCCTCGGCAACAGATATGCCCGAGGATGATCCGGCCGAGATCCTCCGCGGCGCGGCGCCGGCGGCGGCGGTCCGGCGGCGGGTGCAAACGACGCTGGGTCGGCTCGCTGGCGCGGCCCGGGCGATCGCCACGGCCGCGGCGATCCTCGGTGACGAGGTAGCGCTACAAAGGACCGCAGCCCTGGCGGACGTCGAACGGGAGGCTGAGCAACCCCAAGTCCCACGCCTGGATGTCGCCGTTGAAGCTCCGTGGATAGCGCAGCGGCGCACACATTCGACTGGACCCGGATGGCGCGTTTAGGTCGTCGAGGA
>Ga0187814_10001019_pt1 | contig 10429 bp, 8 predicted proteins | sample NC_S_4_FD_132450 | JGI IMG/M metagenome (GOLD analysis project Ga0187814, IMG submission 132450) | Wetland sediment microbial communities from Neuse River Estuary, North Carolina, USA - ASW-S_4 | ecosystem: Environmental > Aquatic > Freshwater > Wetlands > Sediment | place: USA: North Carolina...
ACCAACAATCCGGCGCCGCAGGGCGGTGCGCTCCAGTACTGGGCGCACCAGTACGGGATCGGACGGAAGACCGGCGTCGACATCGGCGGCGAGGTCGCAGGGACGCTGCCTTCGCCGGCCTGGCGCACGCACGTCAACCAGCTGGAGGCCGAGTGCGACAACGCGACCGGCCCGTTCAAGGGCAAGCCGAAGCATCCGCCGGGAGGCTGCGGGATCGCCGACGGCACCAACCGTCCATGGTCGGGCGGCGACAACGAGAACCTGGCGGTGGGCCAGGGCGACGTCCAGGTGACGCCGCTCCAGCTCGCGGTCGCCTACTCCGCGATCGCCAACGGCGGCACGGTCGTGCGCCCGCATGTCGGCCTCGACGTGCAGGACGCCAACGGCGTCGTGCTTCAGAACTTCAACCCGCCGCCGGCGCGCCACCTCGCGATCGACCCGCTGTACCTGGAGACGATCCGTGAGGGGCTGCGCGAGGCGGCGTCGGTGCCGGGGGGGACCTCGGCCGACGTGTTCGGAAACTTCCCCGAGCAGGTGTACGGAAAGACCGGCACCGCCCAGTACAACGGTCAGCAGGACTACGCCTGGTACGCGTGCTTCGTGCCGCCGAGCGCCACGAACAAGCCGATCGTGGTCGTGGTGACGGTCGAGCAGGGAGGGTTCGGGGCGGTCGGCGCTGCTCCGGTGGCGCGCGAGATCCTCTCGCAGTGGTTCTTCGCCAACAAGGGCCAGTACGTGGCCGGGGCGTCGAAGACCCTGTGAGCGTCAGCGCCGCCACTTCGATCCGCGCGGCCGAGCAGCCGGTCGCCCGGGCGCGGGCATTCGTGATGGTCGACCCGCTGCTGCTGCTCGCGGCGCTCGGGCTGGTCGCGTGCTCGCTGGTCACGCTGCACGGAGCGACGCGCGCATCGGGGCTCTACTACGTCGACCGCCAGGCCGTCTACGCGGGGATCGGGCTGGCGGGCGCGGTGCTGCTGTCGCAGATCGACTACTCGCGCCTGCGCGAATACAAGTTCGCGCTCTACGGCACGATGATCGCGCTCAACATTGTCGTGTTCGGGGCGCCGGCGATCCGCGGGTCGCGGCGGTGGATCCCGCTTCCCGGCTTCGAGTTCCAATCCTCGGAGTTCGGCAAGGTGCTGCTGATCGTGTCGCTGGCAGCGTTCATGGTCGACCGCGCGCGGCGCCTGCACGAGTGGCGTACGACCGCCCGGATCATGCTGCTGGCGCTCGTGCCGGCGATGATCGTGATTCCGCAGCCTGACCTCGGGACGGGCATGGTGTACGTCGCGGTCGGCTTCACGATCCTGTTCGTCGCCGGCACGTCGTGGAAGCAGCTGAGCGCGCTGGTGGCGATGTTCCTGGCGTCGATTGCGATCGTGCTCGCCGGCGCGCCGGCACTCGGCGTCCATGTACTCAAGCCCTACCAGGTGCAACGGCTGACCGGATTCCTGAACCCCTCACACGACCCACAGAACCAGACCTACAACATCACCGAATCGCTGATCGCGATCGGCTCCGGCCAGAAGACTGGCCGGGGTGTCAAGAATGCGAGTCAGACGAACCTACACTTCCTACCTGAGAACCAGACCGACTTCATCTTCGCGGTCGTCGGCGAGACCTACGGGTTCGTCGGCGCAGCGCTCGTGTTGTCGTTATACGCGCTGCTGATCTGGCGATCGCTTCGAATCCTGATGATGGCCAAGAACTTATTCGGCACCCTGATAGCCGGCGGCATCCTCGCGATGCTGATGTTCCAGGTCTTCGTGAACGTCGGGATGACGATCGGGATCATGCCGATCACGGGAGTGCCATTACCACTCATGAGCTATGGCGGCTCCTCGGTGCTCGTGACGTTCATCGCGCTGGGCCTGCTGCAGTCGATCCACGTCCAGTCACGCTTGGCGGCTGCGGGGAAAGGCCGGGCGCTCGTTTCGTGAGCCGCTGGCCCCGGATCGCGGGCGCGGCAAGTAAACAGCGGCTGTCCATCGCGGGCGGCCACAAGACTTCAAAAGGACTGAATAACAATTGAAGAAGCAAGTACTGGTCAGCGTCGACCTTGGGGAGACCCGGGTCGCGCTACTGGAGGCAACCGGAACGGTTGCCGCGTCCAAGCCGGCGTCCTCGGGGGCTACACCTCGCGGCCGCGGCGGCAGGCGGCGTAAGACACCTAATCCCGGCGCCGGTTACCGCGTCGCCGAGCTGTATCTCGAGCGACGCGGTGCTCGCTCGATCGTCGGCAACATCTACAAGGGTCGAGTCGACAACGTGTTGGCTGGGCTGGAGGCCGCGTTTGTCGACATCGGCCTGGAGAAGAACGGCTTCCTGCACGTCGACGAGATCGTGCTTCCCGGCGTGGATGCTCCACGGCGCGGGCGTGGCTCGGGACGCGAAGGTCGCGAGATAACCGACCTGCTCAAGCCCGGACAGGAGATCGTCGTCCAGGTGGTCAAGGATCCGCTCAAGACCAAGGGGGCCCGCCTGTCGATGGAGCTGACGATCGCGGGGCGCTACATGGTGTACGCGCCCTTCGGCGAGGGCATCGGGGTCTCCCGTCGGCTGGATGACAAAGAACGCGAGCGGCTGCGCAAGGAGGCGGCCAAGCTCGATCTGAAGGGCGCCGGGGCAATCATTCGCACCGCAGCGCAGGGCGCGAAGCGAGCCGACCTCGAGCGCGAGTTGCTGTACCTGTTCAAGCTCAGCGAGGTGCTCCAGAAGCGCGTCGCCGAGACCACCGCTCCGGCGCTGGTCTTTCAGGAAGCGGATCTCTCAGTTCGCGTCGTCCGCGATGTGTTCTCCGCCGAGTTCGAGCGGGCGATCGTCGATGACCCCAAGCAGCACCACCGGCTGGTCTCGTTCTTCTCCCGGACCGCCCCCGATCTCGTCGATCGGGTCGAGCTGTGGGAGGAGGACACGCCGCTGTTCGAGGCGTTCGGGGTCGACGATGTGCTCGATTCGACGCTGTCCCGCCGGATCGATCTGCCGAGCGGCGGGTATTTGGTGATCGACTACGCGGAAGCGCTGACCGTGATCGACGTCAACACCGGCTCCTTCATCGGACGCGGCCGCGGGGCGCGGCTTGAGGACACGATCACCAAGACGAATCTCGAGGCCGCCGAGGAGGTCGTGCGCCAGCTGCGGTTACGCGACATCGGCGGGATCATCGTGATCGACTTCATCGACATGGCGCGGGCTCGCAACCGAGACGCCGTGCTGAAGGCGCTGCGCCAAGCGCTCGACGAGGACCGGACGAAGACCTTCGTCGTCGAGATCTCTCCGCTCGGACTGGTCGAGATGACCCGTCAAAACGTCACCGACGGAGTCAGGGAGATCATGACGAGGCCGTGTCCGACGTGCCAGGGCGAAGGTGTGATCAAGTCCGAGGAGACGCTCGCGATCGAGTTTGAACGGCGAATGCGGGATCTAGCCAAGGAGACAGAGTCGGAGGCGCTGCTGATCCAGATGAACCCCCGTGTCAGCGCCGAGTTCACTCGGGACGACGCTCGCGGGCTGCGGGCGATCGAGGAGGAAACCGGCAAGTGGTTCCACTTCGAGGGCTCCGAGGGACTCCCCCTGGATTACTTTGCCGTTGCCCTCGAGGGCACGCCCGAGCAGGTGCTGGAGCGGGCGGTGCCGTTCCGGGTGGGTGAAGAAGTCCATGTGGAGATCGTGGAGCCGCACATGTACAGCCCGGGGGACGCAGTCGCCAAAGTCGACGGCTACGTGATCTCGATCAGCGGCGGCGGTCCGTACGTGGGCGAGAAGCACCTCGTGCGGATCGAGGAAGCCGGCCGTACGGCTGCGCTTGCCTCACTGCTCGATGCAGAGCCGGGGCCCGGGTCGGACTCCACCTCGACGGCTGCCTCGTCGGGCTCGGAGGACGGCGGAGATGGCCTACAATCGAAGCCTCGGCGCCGCGGCCGCAGAGGCGGACGGCGCCGTTCCGGTGCTAAGGCCGAGTCGGCCCAAGCCGCATCGTCATCGGATTAGTCATGTACGCAATCGTCAAGACCGGCGGAAAGCAATACCGCGTGGAGGAGGGTCAGTCCCTGCTCGTCGAGCGGCTCCCCGTTGACGACGGCGCAAAAGTGACCCTCCAGTCACTGCTCTACGTCGACGGCGACGAAGTCCTCGACGGCGAGGAGCTCTCAAAGGTCTCCGTCGAGGCTCGGATCCTCGGCCACGAGCGGGGTCCGAAGCTACGCGTCGTGAAGTTCAAGCCCAAGCGGGGCTACAGGCGCCGCACCGGCCACCGGCAGGAGCTGACCCGGATCGAGGTCACGGAAATCAAGCTTGCCGGCCGAACGGCCGCTTCCAAGGAGACGCCCAAGCCGGTCGCGGCGCAAGGTAAGGCCGGGGCGGAGGCTGAGGAGGAGGCGAAGGCTGCCGCCGCCGAGGGGAACGCCGGGGCGGAGGCTGTCGACACGACGACGGCCGCCGCCGGGCACGGGGCGATGGCTGCCGCGGCTGAGGAGGCGAACGCTGCGGCGGCGGGGGAGGCTGCGGCGGCGGAGGAGGCGGCCGGGGTGAAGGCTGCCGGGGCGGAGGAGGCTGCCGGGGCGGAGGAGGCTGCCGGGGCGGAGGCTGCGGAGGAGGCGAAGGCTGCCGCAGAGTCAACGGGCGAGGAGTCGCCTGCGGCCTCCGCGAAGCCAGTCCGCCCCCGTCCCAAGCGAACAGCCACAGAATCGACCACCGAGGAAGGCAATGGCACATAAGAAAGGCCTCGGCTCCTCTAGAAACGGCCGCGACTCGAATGCGAAGCGCCTCGGCGTAAAGGTCTTCGCCGGGCAGCCCGTGACCGGCGGCGAGATCATCGTTCGCCAGCGCGGGACGCGCTTCAAGCCCGGCGATGGAGTGGGCATCGGCAAGGACGACACGATCTACGCCCGCTCCGCGGGTACGGTCGTGTTCTCGCGAGGACGCCAGGGCCGCGTGATCTCGGTGGTCGCCGGAGGCGGCGCCGCGCCGTCCGACGGCGGCCCAGCCAGGCCGCGCTCCTAGAGACTGGGCGGCAGGTTTCTAGTAGGACTCTGTTAACTCGCGCCTGATTCTGGTGCGAGGTTCCTGAGGCCCTTCTAGATCGCGCCTGATTGTGGTGCGAGGTTTCCGCTCAGCCGCTGCCCGAGACTGCGCGTGAGCTAGAGGCCTGTGCTACGTCGCACCTGATTCTGGTGCGACGGATAGATGTGCGGTGCACTTCGGGCATCGGCGTGCCTTGACAGGAATCGGACTCGTACATGCGGGGCACTCCTTGGTGTCCGGGTCGGCCTGTGTGCGGCGACGCTGAGGTGCCGCGATCGGCGCCACGACGAAGAAGAACATCACCGCGACCACCGTCAGGAACGCGATCAGGTTGTTGACGAAGTCGGTTCCCCCGGCAGAAGGAACTTCTTGAAGTCGACCAGCGGGCTCATCCCAACTCTGCAATGTTGTTGCACATCGATGTCTTGTTCCGTTACAGGATCACCGGGAACCTTGGGTCATGTCCGAAGCGTTCGCTTCTGGTGCCACCCCCCGGCACCAAAAGCCAACAGTTCTGGCGGCAGCGGTAGCCTCACAGCAATGGGGCGTGATCGGCTGGCGGCAGCTGCAACGCTGCAGCGTCAGCAAGAGCACCGCGCGTCGCTGGCGGGCCGACGGCAAGCTCCATGTGATCCACCGAGGCGTTTACGCGCTCGGTCATGCCTCCGTACCGGCCGAAGGGCGGCTCGTCGCCGCGCTGCTTCACGCCGGTGATAGCGCCGTCCTCAGCCACGCCACGGCCGCATGGTGGTGGGGACTGATTGCTGACGAGCCGGCCACGATCGACGTCAGCACGCAAACGTGTGCGCGCTCGCTGGCGGGTCTCGTCGTTCATCAGCGCCGACGCCTCCTCGACCAAACCCGCCACCGCCGATTCCCGCTCACGACGGTCCCCCAGACGCTCCTTGACCTTGCCGCCACGACGCCACTCAGCCAGGTTCGCCGTGCGCTCGCCGAGGCCGACTACCGCCGGCTACTCGATCCGCGCGCGATCGAAGCGGTCCTCGGTCAGGGGCGCCCCGGGAGCGCGAAGCTGCGGCGCGCGCTCGCGCGCCATCAGCCACGGCTCGCTCAGATTAGGAGCCCGCTCGAGGGTGCGTTCCTCGAGCGGTGCGAGTCCGGCATCGCGGTGCCTGAGGTGAACGTCCGAATTGAGGGCTGGACGGTCGACGCGCTCTGGCGCCGCGAGGGCGTCGTCGTCGAGCTCGATGGGTACGGGAACCACCGTTCACGGGCCCAGACTGATCGGGACCGCCACAAGGAGCTGTGCCTTCGCCGCGCCGGGTTCGTCGTCATCCGATACAGCGAGGATCAGGTCCGTGAAGAACCTCAGTCGGTGCTCACCGACCTAAGCATGACGCTCGAGCAGCGCCGTGCGACGCTCGAGCAGCGCCGTGCCTAGCCGGCCTGCGCCGTCGGTCTGACCAGGATCTCGTTGACGTCGACGTGCGGTGGTTGGGAGACCGCGAACATCACTGCGCGGGCCACGTCATCGGCCTCTAAGGCCTGCGACGGTCGCTTGTCGAAGAACGGCGTGTCGACCATCCCCGGCTCGATCAGCGTCACCCGCACGCCGGTGTCGTTCAGCTCCTGCCGCGCGGCCTCGCCCATTGCGGTCACCGCCCACTTCGTCGCCGAGTACAGCGATCCCGGTAGCGCCCGCCGGCCTGCCACCGAGCCGGTCAGAAGCAGATGCCCGCGAGCGTCCTTAAGTGCGGGCATCGTCGCCCGGATCGTGAGCGCCGCGCCGTATACGTTCGTCAGCACCATCGTCCGCCAGTACTCGGGGGATTCGTTCAGGAAGCCACGGGCGGCGCCGAAGCCAGCGTTGGCAAACGCCACGTCGAGCCGGCCGAAGTGCCCGAGCGCTTCGTTCACCATCGCTTGCTGCTGCTCCCACTCGGTGACGTCGCACCCGACGGCGAGCGCGCGGTCGGAGCCGCCGAACTCGTAGGCGAGATCGATGAGCCGATCGCGGGAACGCGCGGCCAGCACCAGCCGGTACCCGGCGGCCGCAGCGTGACGGGCCGTCGCCGCGCCGATTCCGCTCGAGGCGCCGGTGATCAGGAACACCGGTTCGCTCACGCTCGGCCTCCGCTCGCCCGCGGCTTTGCCGCCCGCTCGCCTTCCAGGCTCGCTTGATTGGGCGGCAGCCGCGTCGTCCAGCTGGCTCGCATTATGTCGGCCGCGTGAGTCATCCAGCTGTCAGCATCATCGCAATGCAGGATCGAGCCCGTATCCACATCCAAGCCGGAGCCGGAGGCAACGGATGCCTGAGCTTCCGTCGTGAGGCCCACGTACCGAAGGGAGGGCCAGATGGCGGGGATGGCGGCCGCGGTGGAGATGTCGTGCTCGTGTGTGACGACTCGCTGCGTGATCTGGAGAGCTTCCGGCGACGGTCTCATTTCAGCGCCGGTCGTGGCGGCCACGGCCAGGGCGCCCTGCGCCACGGCAAGGATGGTGAGACTCTCGAGCTGCTAGTTCCACCGGGGACCGAAGTCCTGGTCGAGATCGACGGAATGCGCCACGATCTGTTGCGTCCGGGCCAGCGCGCCGTGGTCGCTCGGGGAGGCCCGGGGGGCCGGGGAAACAAGCGCTTCGCCGGCCCCACCCACCAGACCCCGCGGTTCGCAGAGCGCGGCTTGGCGGGCGAGGAGAGCTGGGTCACACTCAGGCTCAAACTGCTGGCGGACGTCGGGCTTGTCGGTCTTCCCAACGCCGGCAAGTCCTCTCTGCTAGCACGCCTGACACGCGCGCGCCCGAAGGTGGCCGACTACCCCTTCACGACGCTCGAGCCGGTGCTCGGCACCCTTCAGACCGACGACCGGCAGCTAGTGATCGCCGACATCCCTGGACTGGTGGAAGGGGCCTCGGCGGGCGCCGGTCTCGGCCACCAGTTCCTGGCCCACGTGGAGCGAACGCGGCTCCTCGTGCATGTGCTGGAGCTGGCGCCATTGGATGGCTCGGATCCCGCCGCCAACCATGCGCTGGTCGAACGAGAACTGGAGCTGCACGATCCTCGCCTGGCTTCGCTGCCGCGCGTGCTCGCGCTTTCGAAGGGCGATCTGGTCGATCCCGAGACGCGCGCAGCCGCCCGCGAGCGGTGGAGCCGGGAGCTGGGGCCCGATGTTCCGGTTGTCGTCACCTCATCCGTGACCGGAGCCGGCCTTGAGGAGCTGACTGCAGAGCTCCTGCGCCGCGTCCCGGTAGAGCGGGGAGAGGCTCAGGAGCCAGCGCTCGCCACCGACTCGATGTCGCCCCCGGAGCTCGCCGAGCATCGGGTGTTCCGCCCGGGGGCTGAGCGGAGCTGGAGCGTCGAACGCGTGGGCGAGCGAAGCTACAGGGTCAGCGGCCGCGGGATCGAGCGCATGGTGGCTCGTTACGACCTCGACAACGAGGACGCGCTCGCTTACCTCGAGCGGCGCCTACGCGGCATCGGGGTGATCGAGGCCCTCCAGAACCAGGGGTTTGAGCCCGGCGACGAGGTGGAGATCGCAGGTGTCGCCTTCGACCTAGATCCGAGTCCGTAATAGCGCCGAGCGCGCATCGTCTGATCCCAGGGGCCCAACCGGCGCCGATCCCGAGGCGACGATTTACGCTTGCGGGCGTCCAGCGGGAGACGAGGACGAGCGGATGCGGCGTGTAGTGGTCGGAGCGCTCGCGATCTGTGGTGCAGCCGCGATCGCACCGGCGGCGAGCGCCGCGGCGAGGAACCGCGGGATCTGAGCAGTCTGTAGGATCCTTTCTGCGCGGAGGCCGAGAGGGGAGATCGTTGAGCCGTCTCTGTGCATTCGCTGTTGCTGTTGTAGCCGCGCTGTCACTGGCATCAACCGCCGGAGCGGCCGTCCTGCTCGTGGGTACCTACCACGGGATCCGCGGGCAGTACGGGTCGATCCAGGCGGCGGTCGACGCCGCCAAGCCCGGCGACTGGATCCTGGTCGGACCCGGCGACTACAAGACGAGCTCGAGCCGGCGCGTGTCCGGAAGACCCGATCTGGCGGCCGGGATCCTGATCACGAAGCCCCGCCTCTACATCCGCGGCATGAACCGCAACACCGTCATCGTCGACGGTACGAAACCCGGCTCCTCTCAGTGCAGCAAGAAGGAGAGCGCACAGAACTTCGGGCCCAAGGCCAAGGGCGGTCCACTCGGGCTGAATGGGCTGATGGTCTGGAAGGCCAACAACGTCTGGGTTCAGAACCTCACGGCCTGCAACTTCCTGAGCGGCAAAGGCGACTCCGGGAATGAGATCTGGTGGAACGGAGGCGACGGAAGCGGCAAGATCGGGGGACACGGCTATTACGGGTCCTACCTGAACGCGACGAACACGTTCTACCGAAACAACGGGACCGCGGCCCAGTACGGGATCTTCTCGAGCAACTGGACCGGCGGCACCTGGTTCGAGACCTACGCCAGCAACTTCAGCGACTCCGGCTACTACATCGGTGCCTGCCAGCAGCAATGCGACCAGACAGTCAACCGGGCCCACGCCGAGTACAACGCACTCGGCTATTCGGGGACCAACTCCGGTGGTCCGCTCGTCGTCAAAAACTCCGAGTTTGACCAAAACCAGGATGGCTTCGACACCGACACCGAGAACGGAGATGCCCCATCACCCCAGAACGGGGCGTGTCCGAACAACGGCATCAGCCCGATCACCCATACCTACTCGTGCTGGGTGTTTATGAACAACTACGTCCACGACAACAACAACCCCAATGTGCCTGAGGTGGGCCAGGCCGGTTCCACGCCCCTCGGGGTGGGCCTGTCACTCAGCGGAGGCCGCAACGACACGGTCATGCACAACCGGATCGTCCGCAACGACGCGTGGGGGGTCCTCATCTCGGTTCAGCAGGGGGTCGGCGGACCGCCGTGCATCGGCGGCACGCTGAACTTCAATGTCCTCGGCGTCCTCACCCTCCCATGCCTGTTTGACAATTGGGGGAACGCGATCCTCAAGAACAGCTTCGCGGACAACGGCTCCTACGGTCACGCGACCAACGGAGACATCGCCGCGGTCAACTTGCTGAGCGGCAATCCGACCAACTGCTACAGCGGCAACACGAACCCGAGCGGCCTCACGACCTCGCCCTCCGGCTTAGAGCAGAGTAACCCCACGTGCAATGGCGCCGGTGCGCCGGCCAACGTGAATGTGCCGCTGGTCGAGGAGATCTTTTGCGGCAACGAGGGGTCGCTGGTCGGGGTGAGCATCTCGTGTCCGGGTGGTAAGCCCTATCCGCGCCGCACGCACGTGGTCATGCACGCGCTGCCGAAGAACCTGCCGTCGATGCCCAACCCGTGCGCCGGTGTGCCCTCCAACCCGTGGTGCGAGGCGCCCAAGGCGCCGCCTACCGGCCTGGGGTAGAGCGGCACGCGGCGTCTCGCTCCGGCGCCGTCCGCCTAGGGC
>Ga0187814_10001021_pt1 | contig 10403 bp, 8 predicted proteins | sample NC_S_4_FD_132450 | JGI IMG/M metagenome (GOLD analysis project Ga0187814, IMG submission 132450) | Wetland sediment microbial communities from Neuse River Estuary, North Carolina, USA - ASW-S_4 | ecosystem: Environmental > Aquatic > Freshwater > Wetlands > Sediment | place: USA: North Carolina...
CGGCGTCGACCCGCAGCTGCTCCAGGGTCAGCATGCCCCGCTGACGGCGCTGCGGGCGGCCCCGGTACTTCGGCGGCATCGAGGGGTCGGGCATCAGGCCGAAAGTTCCCGCTCGATCGCGGCGAGCTCCTCGGGCGTGCCCTGGACCCTCGGCCCGGTGAACCAGTTGCGCGCTGACACCAGCCAGTAGACGCCGGCGAAGCCGATCACGACCAATACGGCCACGATCGTGTAGTTGAAGTTGGACCAGCCGATCGGGCTCGCCGTGGGCAGCATGAACAGGATCGTAATGAAGACCACCCAGACGACCGCGATGATGCCCACCGGGTAGCTCCACCGGCCCAGGTGCCAGGGCCCGCGCTGGAAGCTGGAGCCCTGGCGCAGGCGCAGGAAGGTGGGCGCCACGTACGCGATGTACAGGCCGATCGTGGCGATCGAGGTCACCGCCGCGTAAGCGGCGCCGTTCCACAGGTAGGGCAGGCCGAGGATCAGCGCGCCGCCAGCCGCCAGCCAGATGGCATTGGTGGGCGTGCGGGTTCGCTTGTTTACCCGGTGCCAGATGTCCGAGCCGGGCAGCGCGCCATCGCGGGAGAACGCGTAGATCATCCGCGAGTTGGCAGTGACCGAGGACATGCCGCAGAACAACTGGGCACCGATTACCACTAGGAGCAGCAGTTCGGCGCCCGTCCGGCCGATCGAGTCAAGAAATATCTGCGCGGAAGCAGCAGCACCTTGCGCAGCTTCGCCCGCGTAGTTTGCCTTCTGGATCGCGAACGTGACGCCGATCAGCAGCACCCAGCCGGCGACCAGCGAGACCAGGATCGAGGTGACGATGCCGCGCGGACCGGACCGCGCCGCATCGCGGGTCTCCTCGGTCATGTGCGCGGACGCGTCGTAGCCGGTGAACGTGTACTGGGCGAGCAGCAGCCCGAGCAGCAGGACGTAGATCTTCGAGCCCCAGCCGGTCCAGCCCTGGCCGTTGACGAAGTGGGTGAAGACGAAGGACGCGGACTGGTGGTGTGCCGGGACGAACGCGAGCACCGCGACGATGATCAGCACGCCGAGAATGTGCCACCAGACGCTGACGTTGTTGAGCACCGAGATCAGCCGGACGCCGAACTGGTTGAGCACGCCGTGCAGCACCAGGATCGCGGCGAACAGCACGATCGTGTGCCAGTGCGTCGTGGTGTTGAACCCCCACTCCACGTCGAGCAGCGCGTTGAGGAAGAACGCCGCCCCGAAGTCGATGCCCGCGGTGATCGCGACCTGGCCGAGGAAGTTGAACCAGCCGGTGAACCACGACCACGCGGCCGGGTTGCGCGGCGCGAGCTTGGCCGACCAGTAGTACAGGCCGCCCGCGGTTGGGTAGCTGGAGCAGACCTCGGCCATGGCCAGCCCGACGAACAGCGTCATAATGCCGACGAACAGCCAGCCCCAGGTGATCAGCACGGGTCCGCCGGTGACCATGCCGTATCCGTACAGCGTCATGCACCCGGACAGGATCGAGATGATCGTGAAGGAAACCGCGAAGTTGGTAAAGCCGGACATGTGCCGGCGAAGTTCCTGTGCGTATCCCAGTTCGTGCAGCCGCTGCTGATCTGCGCTGATCACCGCGGGCGCTGTTGTCTCATCAGCTGCCACGAAGGCCCCCTCACCGGCGTCTTTTTACAAAGATTGACGCATCATGGATGAAAGGTGTCAAGATCACGAGCCCGCCTAATCCCGGCGACTAGGGTTTTTCTGTGACAGTTCTGTTGGAATAGGGCGGAGTTGGGTGTTCTCGCGCTGGAGCCTGTCGGGGTGTGGTTGATCCGGAAGGCCGCATACCCTGGGACACTGGTCTTTTGGGCCGGGCTGTCAGCGCAGCTCACGGGCGGTACGGGTAGATTTGACCCGGAACGAGAGGAGACAGCGCCGTGGCGATCGCCGCTCTGGTGCTCTGGCTGTGCACCGCCGCCGTGGGCGCCTACCTGCTTGCCACGGCAACCCGGACCAGGCAAGCCCCGCGACCGGCCGATGACCAGCGGCCGGTGCCCGTGACCTCGCCGCCTTCGGAGCCGAGGCGGGCCAAGGACCGCTACGACCCGCCGTCGCTGGCGCGAGCCAAGAGCGAGCCGTTGCCGGGCCTGCGCGCGCTCGCCGAATTCACCCATCCGGCGCTGGCGATCGTCGGCCTTGGCCTCTGGCTCGGCTACGTGCTGACCCGTGACCGGATGTTCGCCGCCATCGGTTTCGGTGTATTGCTTGGCGCGATCTGCGCCGGCCTGACCTGGTTCGCTGGGAACAGGCGCGCCATCAGGCGCGCTCAGCCCGAAAGCGCCAGCCAGCCCGACGCGCTGTCGTTCACACCTCGCCTGCTCGTCCTGCACGCGATCGGCGCGGCCACCACCCTGCTGGTCGTCACGCTCATCGCCGCCCGCGTCTAGCCCTGGCGAACGACTGCCTCCGCCGCCTCGATGATCCAGTCATCCCCCCGGGCGCGATCAGGCCTCCGCGGCGTCACCGCGCCGCGGGAGCAGGACCCGTCGGCCCGTTGCCGCGGTTCGCAGTCACGTAAATCAATGGCAGCAAGCGACCTTCCCGGTTCCTTGACCGGCGAAATGTTGGCCGGATCGTAGCCTGGCGTAAGGTCTTCGTCTTTGTTGAGTTATGCCCTCCGTAAAAGGCGACTACGCTTACATTGCTCACATCGTCAGTACGCACGCCGAACTTCTCTACGTCTGCACGTGCCACAAAGAGCCATGTCTCGCCGGCCACAACCCTGCGGTAGCGCTCAGCGCTTATAAGGCGATGCAGGTCGCCGTAGGCCCTGGCGGCTATGTTAGTGCCGAACTCACTGGCCCCCCACAGCATCACGAAGGGCACTTGGTCATCTGTTAGCCCGACAACGATGAAACCGAAATCCTGTCTGGCAACGCCGTTGACCAAGTGCGTCTCCCAACTGGCGCTATCGTAGTCAAGTCGACGACGCTTCGGGTCGAACTGGAGCTGATGAAAGTTCTTTTCGAGCCATGCCCATGACCAAGCCGACACGCTGGGGTCCCCGACGATGACGAAGGGCCCGCTATTTGGATGGTGATCGTCTGGATGCATCAGATACATTTCCGTGCCAGGATGGGCATCACGGCAAATTTGCCCGACGCGCGCGATGGCAGCGCCCTCTACTAGGGACATTCGGACTGCGTTGACTGGCCGTCCTTCAGCAGTGGGAGTTGTGGTATCGGGGGGAAAGACAACAGTTATAACCCTGCTAGAGCCCAGCAGCGCGTGGACGTGGCCGAGCATCCGCCGCTTCCGCAAGGTATCATTAATACGCGCGCCAGCAAAGCCAAGCGCGGCGAACACGGTCGCAGAAAGCAATTCAATGCCAACTGCATCCAATACTGTCAAAACCTATGCCCCCCTATCTGATCCCTTCGTCCTGAGCTCGAGGATCCCCGGCGTTAAGCTCGAATGCTCACATCATCTCCTCATATTTCGTCTATAAGGTGATAATCGCTATCACTCCTATAGCACGATACTCCTCAAGTGTCAAGAGGTTGCCAACGCTAGCGACACCGTGAAGGTCATGGAGAGGCTTACCAACACTTAACTAACCCGGTCACGGTTCATAAGAACGGTTTCGGGTTCTTGTCCATCCACTGATCCAGTTGCATATGCCTGCGTGAGCTCTGTGACGCGCGGTGAGCCAAGCGGCGCTGGTTGCGCCCGGGGCAGGGCTCTTTCAGGATCTCGATGAGGACCAGTTCGCCCGCTCATCGGATGATCATCCAGTGAGCGCCCCCGGGCTACGGCTCCTCGTTCGATCGTCCAGCCGGTTTTACCGGAACTGGAGGCCACCTCAACACATGTCCCGCGATACGCCCAACGCCGAAGACATCCGCCCGATTGGCACTCTCAACTCAGGCCAAGACAATCTGCTCCCCGCCGCCACTGCCCGCGACGCCTTCCGCCGCCTGCAGTGTTGGCTCCAGAGGGCTTTCGTACTCGGCACCCGCCAAGCCGGCTAGGTAAGGACGAAGTAATGAAGGAGCCTAATGCGACTGCAAAGCGTTGAGGAGCTCATAAAGCGCAAAGTGATCTCGCAGTCGCTCGACTAAGTTTGCCTGAGCGCCCTGACGGTGTCTTGGAACGAACGCCTCGCCTGCTCGCGGGACGGGGCGATGGAGCATACACCGAGCTTCCCTGAACTGGGGAGGCTGCCCATCTGATGCAAAGTAACGCCTGCCAGCTGATTCTTATCGAAGAGCAAGCCTGTTTCGCCCATTGCTTTGAGCAAATCCACTGCTGATTTGCCAATCAGGTTATCCTCTTGCACGTTGTCGGAGGCTACATAGTACCTTGGGCCGAGGGGGGACATGAGCAAGCCGCTATCTTGGTCATAAACACCTTGCGTAAGGCAGCGGCAAATGCCAAAGGGGTGGGTAGTGCCACCGAGCCTTAGATTGATTTCGCCGAAGTAGAGTAGGTTTTGCGACAGTGATATCAAGAAGTCGACCGAGAAGAAGCCTACGACTTCATCCTTGGCCAATACATCGGCGATCAAAAGTCCACACTTTGTTATCGTTTCCCGGTAAGACTCGTTCGCGGGGAATTCGCAGCCCAGATAGATCTGGTTCGCCTGTCCGCCCAGAATCTGATCGTGTGTTGAGATTACTTGTGGGGCATGCCCGGGCTTCACTAGTATTTGCACCGACGGTGCGGCCAGTGGACCCTCGAGCAGCGACTCCACGACGCCATGGCGGTCCGATAGGCGGTGCAGGTAGTCGTCCCAGTTCACGACGCCATGAGGAAGCAGAGCCCACAACCCCTCCGCCACTTGAGTTCCGCTGTCATCCGCCTTAGCGCTCAGTATGACATTGCCAAGACCGCTGAAGGAGTCATCGAGCTTGAGCACGGCCCGTTTGATATCTGCACAGCGGAGTTGATGGAAAGCAGTCTCGACATCTGTGGCCGTCTGCACATCCTCGATGCCTTTTATGACTGGGACACCTGCGGTCTGGGCCACATGTCGGCCGCCACTCTTCCCGCCGAGGTAGGCCTTGCCAGAAGACATTCCATAGATGGGGATGCCGATGCGAGCGGCCAGCTCCTCTTCTTGAGGCGTTACGATGAAAGGAAGCAAATATGCATTACCGTATTCTTGTGCGACGGTTCGGATCCAAGTTATGGTCTCCTGATGCTGAAGCAGTTTGGTAGTAAGTGGCAGGGGCCTCGTGTCGCCGACCGCAACGAGAGTCAGGCGCTTAAGGATAGTCCTGTCGGGTGCGAGGAAGTCCAGGTAATAATCGACTATCTCCGGCGCTATCTCGGAAGAGGAGACGAAGATAATGTGTGCGTCCGGCTCAGCTAGCTGTAGTAGCAGAAAGAGCAAACGCTCTTCATAGAACTGGACACCCGCGATGTCCTTGAGCTCGTCGCCCGGTAGAGTGAGCGAAGGCACGACGACCATGGCTCCACTATTGAGTTCAAACGGACCGCGATCACCTACGCTGGCCAGGAAAGTGGCCTGAAGGCGTCCCCACGCTTCTTTCGGCATCATATTATGCCACCTTCGGACTCCGCTTTACACAAAACTCTTTACCGCAACGAGGGCGGTGCCGCTTTTGCTTTCCCCCTTGCCACCTGTGGTGGGCCGTGCCGTTGCCGCCTGTTCGGCGTTAGAGCACTGATTCGGTAGTGTAATACCCGCTGCGGACTCTGTTGGACCGGAACCGCGGCATACCCGCAGCGCACGGCCTCCGCGGCACTGGGACACCTGGTTGCGGGTGAGATGGCGGATGCGTCCACCGCATCGCCCAAGCGGGAGCCGGACCGCGACCGCCCTTGCTCCTTGCTGCCTAGCCGGGCAGTTGCTGCAGCTTGCTTGAGTTACATTCGGCATCGCTTGTGTCCGAGAGGTGACGGGCCTGCTACTCACGTCCCGCTCCCACCCACTCCCCGAGCGCGGCTTCCTAGGCATCCGCAAGAGTCGCGAGCGACACCAGCGCCTTTTCGGAGCGGCGGGCATCAGCGGCCGCCATGAACGCGCAGAACAACCGAACATCGTCGCTCTGCTCCGGATGCCATTGCACGCCGACTACGAATTCGTCCGGGCTCGCGGCTTCGATTGCCTCGATGATGCCATCGCTTGCCCACGCCACCGGGATCAGGCCATCTCCCACGCGGTCCACCGCTTGGTGGTGGTGCGTGGGAACTTCGAAGAACTCCCCACTCGGCAGGAGGTCGATGATCGTCCTCCCCTGGGTGACCCGAACCTTGTGGACGCCGAATCCGTTCACGGGGCCGTTGTGGGCCTCGTGACCCACCAGATCGGGAACATGTTGGTGCAGTGTGCCGCCGCATGCGACGTTGAGCACCTGCATGCCGCGGCAGATGCCGAGCAGGGGTACACCCATGCGGAGCGCGGCATCTGCCACCGCCAGTTCCCAGGCGTCACGGTCGGGGCTGTTGGCCTCGGTCTTAGGGTGCCTGGCCGCACCGTAGATGGCCGGATCGAGGTCCCCTCCGCCGGCGATCACCACACCGTCGAGTACCGCGACAGTCGCTTCCGCCTCTGCGGCGGCGCCGCCTGGGGGGAGCAAGATTGGCCGCCCTCCGTTCCTGCGGATTGCATCCACATACTGCCAAGGCAGCAGCGCCCCATCCTCGATGAAGCCACGCCAGTTGGCGCTGGTGTGGTATGTGGTGATGCCAATCGTCGGCGCCATTTGTCCCCTTCGTGATGATTAACGGGCATCGATCCGCTGACCCCGGAAACCACTGAACATCCATCCTGTCAATGGGGAAGCGGGCGAGATGCCGAATTTGAGGGTACTAGCGACTTGCCCTGGCTCGTGGCTGATCTGAAATACTACTGGGAGTAACCATTCGATCCGTGTTTCCCGAGGTTGCCATGCTGCTCATGCCTCCAAGGATGACACGCTGTGTTGTAGTGACAGGTCAGGGCCCCTCGTGAGAGCTCGCCACGGCGTTCATCGCGAAGACGTCTTTCCTCGCGAGGAGTTTTCATGCGAATGCCAGCTAAACGATTTCGCCGTAAAAATAGTTTCCGCGATTATCGCGGTGCTTTGTCCCGTTTATGGCCGCTGTGTCGTTATCTAAGCGCCGCGAGCTTGCGTTCCAGGTAGCGCTTCTCCGGGATGTTCGTGGCATACCTGGCGGCCGTCCGGTAGTCGTCCGCCGCGCTCGCGCGGTCCCCGGCCATTTCGTGCAGGTGGCCGCGGACCGCGTGGAACCGGTGGTGCCGGCCGAGCACGGCGCCCAGTTCACCGGTCACGGCGAGACCCGCCTGCGGCCCGTGCACCATGGCGACCGCGACGGCGCGGCCAAGGGTCACCATGGGTCCCGGTGCGACCGTGACGAGAAGCTGGTACAGCGTCAGCACCTCGGCCCAGTCGGTGTCGGTGACGCTGGCCGCTTCGTCGTGTACCGCGGCGATCGCCGCCTGGATCTGGTACGGGCCTAGCGCCCTGGTAGCAGTTAGGGTCCTCGCGACCAGGGCGGTCCCTTCGGCGATCAGCCGCCGGTCCCAGCGGCCGCGGTCCTGTTCGGTCAGCGGCACGAGCTCACCGCCCGGGCCGGTGCGGGCCTCGCGCCTGGCGTCGGTGAGCAGCATCAGCGCGAGCAGCCCGGCGGTCTCCGCGTCGTCGGGCAGCAGTGAGAGCAGCAGGCGAGCCAGCCTGATGCCCTCGGCGCTCAGGTCGGCCCGCTGCAGTTCCTGGCCGGCCGACGCGGTGTATCCCTCGTTAAATATCAGGTACAGAACCTGCTGCACCGCGCGGATCCGCCGCTCCCTGTCGGCTGGCCCGGGTGGCGTGAACCGTGCTCCGGCATCGCGGATCTGCTGTTTGGCCCGGCTGATCCGCTGCGCCATCGTCGCCTCGGAAACCCCGAACGCCCTGGCGATCTCACCGGTGGTCAGCCCGCCTACGGCCCGCAGCGTGAGCGCGACCTGGGAGGACGGGGTGAGCGCGGGATGGCAGCAGAGGAAGAGCAGGGTGAGCGTGTCGTCGTGACCGTCGGTGGTCGCGCCGCTCACGCTGGCGTCCGCGCCCGCGAGCACCGCGGGCAGCGTGGCACCGAAGACCGCGTCCTCGCGGCGCCGCCGGGCCGATTCGCTGCGCAGCATGTCGATCAGGCGCCTGGTCGCGACGGTGAGCAGCCAGCCGCGCGGGTTGTCAGGCGGCCCGGACTCCGGCCACTGGGTGGCGGCATCGAGCAGCGCCTCCTGCACCGCGTCCTCGCAGCTGTCCAGCCCGTCGTAGCGGCGCATGAGCACACCCAGGACCTCCGGCGCGAGCTCGCGCAGGAGGCCCTGGGTCACGTCGGCCGCGGGGCCGGGTCCGGCGGTTGCCACGGTCGTCAGATGACGCCCATGTCCGCGCCGGTCTCGCGGGACGCCTCGTGCAGGATCGGCCAGACCTCGGTCGGCTGGTAGACCGCCGAGGGGAGCTCGGCGGCGATCTCGAGCGCGCGCCGCTCGCTGTCGACGTCGAGCAGGTACCAGCTGGCCAGGTGCTCCTTGGTTTCCAGGTAAGGGCCGTCGGTGACGGCGGGCTGCCCGTCGCGCACCCGCACGAGCTTGGTGGCCGCGGCATCCGCTACCCCGTACGCGCCGAGCAGTTCGCCGCTCGCGTAGTGCTTCTTGTTGAACTCGTCGAACGCCGCGAATAGCCGCTGCTGCTCCGCGGGGTCGACCGAGTTCCACAGCTCCTGGTTGCCGTAGATGATCAGCATGTACTTCACGGTCGTGCTCCTCGTGCTTGTCGTGTGCGCCCGGCCCGGGCACTTGGGGGCCGGGCTGCCTTCACTGACTGGTACGGCGCCGGGTGGCGATTCTCGACATCGGCATCCATCATGCCCGCGTCGCTGTCGTTTCCCTCCGCCTGTTCCGGCGGTACGATCACGGCGGGCGAGGCTGCGGGGGCGGACCGCGACGAAGGGAAGCTAGCGGCATCGTGGGCAGGGGCACGGCGCGGAAGGTCACCGGGCGGATCGGCGGCGCCATCCGGGCAGGCGCGGAGCGGGCGGTCGGGGCGCTCGACGGCCGGCGGTCGCACCTGACCAGGCGGCAGGCGCTCACGCTGCTCGGTGGCGGTGCCGTGCTGGCGGGCGAGTCGGCGTGGCTGTCCACCAGGCAGCCCGCTTCCTGGTGGGGTGCCGCCGGGCCGGTAACCCCGTCCACGTCGCCGGACAGCCCAGCGTACGCACCGCGCTATCCGCTTGGCGGCAGCGGCTACGCGCCGGACGGCATCGCGGGCAGCGCCGCCGCGTACCCGCTCGCCGCGGTGCGGCTGCTCGACGGCCCGTTCCGCGCCAGCCAGCTGCGGAACCTGGACTACCTGCTGTTCCTCGACCCGGACCGGATGCTGCACACGTTCCGGCTGAACTACGGGCGGCAGTCGCCGGCGGTGCCGTGCCGCGGCTGGGAAGCCCCGAACATGGAGGTGCGCGGACACACGACCGGCCACCTGCTGTCCGGGCTGGCGCTGTCATACGCCAACACCGGCAGCCCGCAGGCCAGGGCGGCGGGGGAGTACCTGGTCGGCCAGCTCGCGGAGCTACAGTCGATCGCTCCGCTCGCCGGGTACGCGCCCGGGTACCTGTCCGCGTTCCCCGAGTACTTCTTCGACTGGCTGGAGGAGGGCCGGCACGTCTGGTCGCCCTACTACATGATCCACAAGTACCTGGCGGGCATGATCGACCAGTATCAGCTGGCCGGCGTCGGGCAGGCGCTCGACGTCGCGACGCGGCTCGCCGACTGGGTGGACGTCAGGACATCCCGGCTGAGCTACCCGCACATGCAGCGGGTGCTCGAGAACGAGTTCGGCGGGCTGCCCGAGGCGCTCGCGAACCTGTACCGCATCACCGGTACGGAGCGCTACCTGACGGTGGCGCAGCGGTTCTATCACGCCAGCTTCCTCGACCCGCTAGCAGCCGGGGACGACGTGCTGGACGGCGCGCAGTGCAACGTGAGCATGCCGAAAATCATCGCCTGCGTGCGGATGTGGGAGGAGACCGGCGATGTGAAGTACCGCGACATCGCGCGGAACTTCTGGCAGATCGCCACGCAGCACCACAGCTATGTCATCGGCGGCCAGGGTGACCACGAGCACTGGGGGCCACCGGACGTGGTGGCCGGGGCGCTGTCGAACTACACCTGCGAGGGCTGTGTCACCTACAACATGCTCAAGCTGACGCGGCTGCTGCACTTTCACGACCTGGGGCGGGTCGACCTGCTCGACTACTACGAACGCGCGCTCTTCAACCAGATGCTCGGCATCCAGGACCCCGACTCACCGCACGGCTTCGTCTGCTACTACACCGGGCTGTCCGCCGGCGCGTTCAAGCAGCAGCCGCTGAACTACTTTCCGAGCGGGAACCCGGACGTGTACTCGACC
>Ga0187814_10001022_pt1 | contig 10385 bp, 9 predicted proteins | sample NC_S_4_FD_132450 | JGI IMG/M metagenome (GOLD analysis project Ga0187814, IMG submission 132450) | Wetland sediment microbial communities from Neuse River Estuary, North Carolina, USA - ASW-S_4 | ecosystem: Environmental > Aquatic > Freshwater > Wetlands > Sediment | place: USA: North Carolina...
CGAATGCTCCACCTTTCCCATTAAGCGGAAGCCATCGTGCCCAGCGAAAACAGGTCGGAAAAAGCTACCGCGCGACGACGGGAAAAGGCGCGCGAACAAGGACAGGTCGTGCGGTCGCGCGACCTCGTGATGGCTCTGACTCTGCTGACCGTCACCATGATGCTTGCGTGGCAATCACAAGTTTGGATCGGGCGCTGGCGGGACCTGTTCGGCCGTTTGTTGGCGACGAGCTACGCAGGCGAACTCGGCCCTGGGACATCGATCTTTACTTGGACTGTGTTGACGGTCGCTCAGTGGATCGCACCGGTGCTGCTTTTGGCGTTGGGTGTAGCCGTGTTTTCGAGCGCCGCGCAGGGCGGCTTAATTTTCGCTCCGCAGACTTTCAAACCAAACTGGGGGAGGCTGAACCCAGCCAGCAACGTCCGCCGACTATTTTCTTTCGCTGGGCTTAGTCGGGCGCTGCGATCCCTGGTCCCCAGCGCCGCGATTTTGTACTTGTTCGTAAGCATCTTTGAGCGCGACTTGCCGAGGATTACCCACCTCGCGCGCTTCGGGCCACGCGCCGTTTTGTCCCAACTCGGTTCACTACTGTTCGAACTGTCCTGGAAATGCGGCGTGATCATGCTTGCGTGGTCCGGCGCGGACTTTCTCTTCCAGCGCTGGAGCTACGAGCGGTCGCTGATGATGACCAAGCAGGAAGTGAGGCAGGAATCAAAGGACATGGAGGGCAGTCCGTTGATTCGCGGAAGAATTAAGCGAATGCGCCGCGCGTTCCATCGAAAGCTCTTGGCCAAGGAAGTCGCGCGGGCAACCGCGGTGGTCACGAACCCGACGCACTACGCCGTGGCGCTGGAGTACAGGCCCGAAACGATGGCTGCTCCGGTCGTCGTGGCCAAGGGACGCAATCTTCTCGCCGAGAGAATCAAGCAGATCGCCCGGTGGAATGAAATTCCCATCATCGAGAATCCGCCGCTTGCGCAGGCGCTCTACAAGGCCACCGAGGTGGGCCAGGCGATTCCACCGAAACTCTATGTGGCGGTCGCGGAAATTCTCGCATTCCTCTATCGCGCGAAATCGCGGCTACAGGCGAATCAACCTAGGACGGGAGCGTAGCGAGACTCATGGCCCCCGCCGCTCAAGCCAAACCGAATTCCGCGAAGAATGTATCCATCGACTGGTTGGTTCCGGTCGCCACGGTCTCGCTCGTCTTTATGATGTTGGTGCCCGTGCCGAGCTTTGTGCTCGACCTCTTCCTCGCGACCAGCGTGACTCTGGGCATCGTGGTTTTGCTCTCGGCTTTGTACATTCTCAGGCCGGTCCAATTCTCCGTGTTTCCCACGTTGCTCCTGTTTCTCACGCTGTTCCGAATTTCGCTCAACATCGCCAGCAGCCGCCGCATTCTTTTGCACGGGAATGAGGGAGCGAGCGCCGCGGGCCACGTGATCGAAGCATTCGGGCAGTTCGTCGTCGGTGGCAACTACGTCGTAGGCTTCGTGATCTTCCTGGCCTTGATTGCGATTCAGTATCTCGTGATCAACCACGGTGCCGTCCGAACCGCGGAGGTGGCCGCTCGGTTCACTTTGGACGCCCTGCCCGGCAAGCAGATGGCGATCGATGCGGACATGAACGCAGGCCTCATCGATGAAGCGCAAGCACGCGCCCGGCGCGAGCAAATCGCGCGAGAAGCGGAATTTTACGGGGCGATGGACGGCGCCGCGCGATTCAGCCAACGCGACGCCCTGGCCACCATTCTCATTACGGCTATCAACATCATTGCCGGCTTTTTGATCGGCGTTTTTCAGCTACACATTCCTTTCGATCAGGCGCTGAAGACATACACCATTCTCACGGTCGGCGACGGACTCGTGACCATGATTCCATCGCTGCTGGTCTCCGTCGCGGGCGGCATGGTCGTCACTCGGACCTCGTCGGACAACACCGTCGGCACGGAGTTGGGTCGGCAACTCTTCAGCAAGAAAATTCCGCTGCGAATTGCGGCGGGAGTGATGTTTTTCCTAGGGCTGATACCTGGGCTGCCCAAGCTTTCCTTTTTCTTGCTTGCCGCGATCGCGATCTATCTATCTTCGCGCGCCTCCGAACAGCCGGCGCAACCTGCCAAGGAAGGTGCCTCGGCAAAGAAAGAGGCAAAGGCCAACGCACAGCAGCAGATTGAACAGTTGCTGAAGCTTGACGAGCTAAGTCTCGAAGTCGGCTACGCGCTGGTGTCTCTTGTGGACCAATCGCAGGGTGGACAGTTACTGCAACGCATTCGTGCGCTCCGCCGCCACCTCGCCTTGCAGCTCGGCTTTCTGGTGCCCTCCATTCACATCACGGACAACATGAAGCTCAAGCCGCGAGAATACGTGATCTATCTGCGCGGCGTCGAAATTGCCCGCTGGCAGATGTATCAGGATCATGTCCTAGCGATCAGTTCGGAACCAACTCCAGCGCCGCTCGATGGTTTTGAAACGCGTGAACCAGCGTTCGCCACGCCGGCGAAGTGGATCACGCCAGCGTTGCAGGAGCATGCGATCGCAAAGGGCTATGTCGTCGTCGATCAAACTTCCGTGCTGGCCACGCATATCGCGGAAATCGTGCGGCAGTTCGCATACGAATTGCTTACGCGGCAGGAAGTGAAACGCCTGCTGGACGCGCTCGCCGAGACGCGGCCAAAGCTGGTCGACGAACTCGTGCCGAAGCTCCTCACGCTGGGCGAAGTTCAGAGAGTACTGCAGCAGCTCCTGCGCGAACAGGTGTCGATCCGCGATCTCTCGACGATCCTCGAGGTGCTTATCGATACGGCGGCGACGAACAAATCGCAGGTCGCCCTAGTCGAAGCCACGCGCCAAGCCCTTGGCCGCGCGCTCGTCCAACCGCTGCTGAGCGACGAGCGCAAATTGAAGGTAATGACGCTCGACCCGAGCATCGAGCAGCAGATTCAACGAAGTTTCGAACCACAGCCTGCTGGAGATCGCACAGCGCTGGCCCAGCCGTCGCCGCTGCGGCGAGTGCTTGAAAGCCTACAGAAGGCCGTGGGAGACAAAGTTGCCCTGAATTCGATGACGCTGCTGTGCAATAGCCCAGCTCGCTTTCATCTGCGCAGGCTACTGGAGCCGTTTCTGCCTCGCGTCGTTGTGCTTTCTCCGGCCGAAATTCCGGCTACCGTTTCGATTCAGTCTTTGGGAGTTGTGCGATGAGTGACCGGGGCAAACTCAGCGCCACAACTCAAGGACAGCGCTCCCAATGAACACAGACACCAACACAGGCAACTCAGACGCCACGCTCAGCGCCGCCGAGCGCGAAAAGCTCGTGCTCGAGCACCTTCCGGAGGTGCGCTACATCGCGCGGCGAATTCACGAACGACTGCCCGTACAAGTTCCGTTCGAGGATCTCGTTCATGCCGGAATTATCGGATTGATGGAAGCGTTGCAAAGGTTCGATCCCAAGAAGCAAGTGCACCTGAAAAGCTACGCGAAATTCCGCATCCGCGGCGCAATTCTCGATAGCCTCCGAACCACCGATTGGAGCCCCCGCAGCCTGCGCAAGCAGGCACGCATGGTCGAAAGTGCGTACGTCTCCCTTTCCTCCGAACTCGGCCGAGCGCCCTCGGAAACGGAACTGGCAAATCGCATGGGGATTGAACTTCTCGCGTTTCAGCAGCTCTTGGGAGACTTGCACGGCCTCAACATGGGTAGCCTCCAGGCGCTCGCGAGCGAGGATCTCCCGGACGAGGAAGCGTGCGTCTATCAACCGAACGGTCCCGATGAGGATCCATTTTTTCAGTGTTTGCGCTCCGAACTTAGATCGCAGCTCTCTGAGGCGATGAATACGCTCGAGGAAAAGGAGCGCCAGGTTCTGGGCCTCTACTATTTCGACGAGCTCACGATGAAGGAAGTCGGAGCGACGCTCGGTATCACCGAGTCGCGCGTCTCACAAATTCACTCTCTGGCGCTCATCCGCCTGCGCGCGCGCATTCAGGAACTGTTGCAAGCGCGGACGGCCGCAGCCTCGGAGGCGGATGCCGAGCCCGCAGCTTCCCCTCTCGAGTCGCTGTCATAGGAGAAATGATGGCCGAAACACCGAGTCAGGAACAGATCAACGCGCTCATGCAAGAGGCAAAGCGAAGCGCGTCTGCTGTTCAATTGAAAGGCAAAGCTCAGACAGCATCGGTATTTGATTTGAGGCAATCAAAGCAAATGTCCGAGAGCGAGACTCGCGGTATTACCGCGTTGCAGGAGTCGTTCGCCCGGCAAATAAACGATTCGCTTGGCAGCTATTTGCGCGCCCCTGTCGAGATGAAACTCGTAACGGTGGAGCAAGAGACGCTTTCGACATTCACGAAAGACTTGCAGGAGCCAGCCTATGTGGCCGCCCTGCGCTTTCCTTCCTTGAATGCCCATGCGCTCTTACAGATTGACATGTCGTTAGTGTTTCAAATGCTCGACTTGATGTTCGGCGGCGACGGCAAGCAGCAAATAGATGTGCGTGAACTCACGGTAATCGAAGAGGAGATCTTCGAGTCCGCCATCCGCGTGTTGTGCGATGAGCTGCGATCTGCATGGCAGGCCGTCTTGGCGACCGAGATCCGCTTCGATCGCCGTGTAAAGCTCAGCCAAATTACTACGTTGATGCCCGCCTCTGAAAAGCTCTTGCTGACGGCTTTCGACGTTACTATCGCAGAGAATCAAGGCAAGCTCGCGTTTGCGTTTCCCGCCGCCGTTGCAACCGCATTGACTCGTGACCTTGCGGTCGAACCCGAGCGTGCGGAGCCCGCAAATTCGCAGAAGAATCGCGCTCGCCTTCAGGAACTTCTGGCCAATTGCAGTTTTGAAACGGAATTGATGTTACCCCCGAGCTCGGTTTCAGTCCGCGAAATTTTCGGGCTCAAGCAGGGAAGCATCATCGTTCTGAACGTGCGCGCAACCGAGCCGATCCAGCTGAATGTCGCGGGGAAAAACATGTTTCTCGCCATGCCGGTCGGATGCGGGGCGCAGCGTGGCGCTGAAATCGAGAGAATTCTTACGATCGCGCCCGATAAGGAGACGAAATAGAGTGAGTGCTTCGGGATCCAACTCGGGCTTCGCCCGATTTATCGAGTCTTGGCGTCAGGGCTTCATTCAGGCTCTCTCAGAAGCTGGGCTGAAGGCCGTCAAAGTTGAATTCGTGGATGCGAAGACTTGTGCCGATCGCGTTCCGAAAGTCGGCGAAAAGAGCTATCGCCTAGGCCTTAATGGCAGCGGTAGCGTCAAGGGAACGCTTAAGTTCATTACTTCGGAAACCGAAGCGCTTCAACTCAGTCTGTTGCTATCGCCCGCGGCCGAAAAGGGAACTGCTCAATTCGGCGACAAAGAGCGCGACCTCGCGACGGAACTCATTTGTAGAGCGGCCGCAAAGTTCACACCGCTTTGGGGCCGTGATAACGCAAAGCTAGATCTCACGCCCGCGAACACGGCCGTCGTCGGGCCGGAAACCATCTGCGGCGGCCTCCGGATGGGCGCCGAGAATTTCGGACCCGTTACACTTCTGCTCGCGCCGTCCGCGGAATTCGTCCCATTCATCCGAGAGCCGGGGACTGCAACTGTGGCCGCCCCCCCAATAGAAACGCCAAAAGGAGCACCCACGATGCCTCCAAGTCAATCGACGGAAACAAATTCCAACCTCGGTCTCCTTTTCAACGTACAGCTCGAGGCCACGATCCGCTTCGGAGGGCGTCAGTTGCTTCTTCGCGACATCCTGTCGCTCTCGCCAGGTTCGGTGATCGAACTCGACCGGCAAGTTAGCGATCCAGCGGAACTGCTCGTTGCTGGGCGCCTGGTAGCGCGGGGCGAAGTCGTTGTCGTCGACGGCAACTTTGGCCTGCGCGTCACGGAGCTTACGAATACCAGTCAGCGCAACGAGTTACTCCAAGCCTGACACAATCACCGCGCTGGTGATGCCACAACTGTGACGCGAGGGTCCGGCTGCACGTGCGCACGCGTGCATGACAATCACAGAAAGTTGTCCTAAAGCGTTTCCCGCAACAGCCGATGGAGTGGGTGAAGCAAATCCAGCGGACCGAATTGAGTCCGCAAACGTGCGAGCCCATTTCATGCAATCGCAAACACAGCGAATCTTTGAAACGCCTCAGGAAATACGAGAAACTCGCAGACAGCAAGTGGCCAAGGCCGTATCCGAGTGCACCTCCACCCTTCCGAATCATATTTCGCAACTCGACTCTCTACTGAGCGCTCCCGCAGTCGATCTCGCGCGCGTGACCAGAATTATTAGCTGCGACTCAGACTTTACCGGATTGCTTCTGAGCCTGGCGAGCACAGAGCTCTTCAATGCTCGATCATGCGGCGTCACCATCTCACAAGCGGTCGTGCTCTTCGGATCGGAACGCCTGCGCGCGCTCGCTCTTGCTTGCGCGTGCATGAAGTATGCCGGACGCGGCTTGTCGCACGCCGAAAGGCACCAGCTGTGGCAACACAGTTTTCTCACTGCCGCGCTAAGCGAGCGAACCGCGCGCCAAGTGGGTTATCCGGAATCGGGGCAGGCTTACCTCGCTGGACTGCTGCATGATATCGGGAGACTCCCCTTGCTTTTCGTGGCGCGCCAAGGGAAATCAGCAGGCAGTGTGCTTCCGGTAGATTGGCAGGATTCGCTGTCTGCCGAACGCAATTGCTTCGGCGCAGATCACTGCGAGGTTGGACGAGCGATAGCCGCAGCCTGGAACCTCTCTCCGAACCTCATTGACGCGATCGAACATCACCATTCGCCTTCCTGCGCGGAGCACGACACTGGGCTCGCGGAAGTCGTGGCCGCCGGTGACCGCTATGCAGATTTGCTCTCGCCCGTCGTGGTCGAGGCCGTTGGTGATGCTCCGACCCGAAAAGCCGATGCGATGGACGCGCTGCTTCGAATCTGCGTCCCAAACCTGCCAGCAGATGACGCGACGGGCCTGACCAACCTCTCACAGGACGAACAGTTTGATGAGGACTTAATGGCACGGCCTCTGAATTGAGTCTTTCCGCCGGTGGGTTCGGTTGCCTGCGATGCGACGCTTCGAACCGGAATTTTCTGCCTAGCTTGATGGGCAACATCCCGCCGGACGCAAGGGTTGTCTCGCCTTCCAACGCCGAACGTCTCCACAACTAGAACACACCATTGAACGTCCCGCACATTACATCCGCCTAATCTGGCTGCCTGCGTGCACCTAAACGCGCGGGGAGAAAACTGGATGGACAGCGGATTTTACTCTGCATTCACGGGTCTGGCTGCGCGGATGCAGTCGCTCGACCTCGTGGCAAACAACCTGGCGAACGTCAACACGGTCGGATACAAGGGGCAGAAGGAGTTTTACCGCGCGTTCACCGCTTCGCTTCAGAATAGCCGGCAGACGCCCCTGAATCAGGCGATCAATGATTTCGGCCTGCTCGGCGGGTCGCGCATCGACTTCACGGCTGGCTCGCTCGACACGACGGGCAACGACACCGACTTGGCCATCGACGGCGCGGGCTTCTTCGCTGTGAAAACCAAGGCGGGCGTCGATCGTTACACGCGTAACGGAAATTTCAGCCTGAACACGCAGCGCCAACTCGTCGATTCGCAGGGCGACCTTGTGCAGGGCCAGGACGGGCCGATTCAATTGCCCAGCGGAAAACTCACCGTCAGCACGGATGGAACCGTTTCCGTCGATGGCGCGCTTGTGACGACGATGAAAATCGTCGACTTTGCGCCAGGCACGCAGCTTATTCCCGAGGGAAGCACCGATTTTTCGGCGCCATCCGGTACCGCCAAGCCTGCATTGGCCGCGCAACTCCGCCAGGGAATGCTCGAGGCGTCCAACAGCAACCCGGTCGCGGGCGCGGTCGCGCTAATCGATCTGCAACGAAACGCCGAGATGATGCAGCGCGCACTTTCGATTTTCAACACCGATTTCAACCAGACCGCCGTCCAGGAACTCTCGCGAGTCTGAATCAAAGGAGAACAACAGAATGTTTCGCGCACTCAATACGGCCGCCAGCGGCATGATCGCCCAGCAACTCAATTTGGACAACATCGCCAACAACCTCGCCAACGCGAGCACGGCCGGCTTCCGAAAGCGCCGCCTGCAGTTTGAGGACTTGCTCTATCAAAACTTGATCATGCCGGGCGCTGCCTCTACGCAGCAGACCACGTTTTCCACGGGTTTGCAGATTGGTTTGGGCTCGCGTTCTGCCGCGTCAGAGATGATTCAATCGCAAGGCGATTTCGATTCGACCGGCAATCCCCTCGACCTCGCGATTCAGGGCCAGGGATTCTTTCAGGTTCAAATGCCAAGCGGCGATCTGGCCTACACGCGCTCCGGGACGTTTCAGCTTGATTCCCAAGGCAACGTCGTGACGTCGGATGGCTACCAGCTCCAGCCGTCCATTACGGTTCCCCTGAACGCTACGAACATCACGATCGGGACCGACGGCACGGTCAGTGTCGCCCTCCCGGGGCAGCAGCAAGCGCAGCAGGTCGGTCAAATTCAGCTCGCACTTTTCGCGAATCCCGGCGGCTTGAACAGCATCGGGCAAAATCTCTTCCTGCCGACGACGGCATCCGGTGACGCGCAACTCGGCACGCCCGGCGGCACCGAAGGTCTCGGCACCATTCAGCAGGGTGCCATCGAGCAGTCGAACGTAAACGTTGTGGAGGAATTCATCGAAATGATCCTGGCGCAACGCTCTTACGAATCGAACTCCAAAGTCGTGCAGGCAGCCGATCAGATGTTTCAAGATGTTAACTCGATGTCGCGGTAAGGGAACCGATTTTGCGAAATCTAGGCTGTATGGCGGCATTAACAGCTCTCGCCCTCGTTGCGGCAACGTCCGCGCCGATCGCGAAGGCTTCGCGTGTTTCCTTGCTCCCAGAAGTCGAGGTTCGAGGCAATTCCATTTTTCTCGCGGATCTTTTGCCGCCAGACGTGCCGGTTGCAATGCGCAACTCGGCGCAAGGCATCCTGATTGGTCTCGCGCCTCAGCCGGGAAGCACGCGTATTCTCGACGGCGGCAAGGTAGCGGACCTGATCGCTAGTGCCAAAGGTGCGGGAGAGATCGATATTCCCCGGCAGATAGTCGTTCGCCGATCAGGCCGCACAGTCACGCGAGAAGAGGTCGTTACCGCCATTCGGGCGGCGCTGAAACACAGCGGCTTGCCCGACGCGGATCTTCAGCCGGACGATCTGCGGATTTTCCCGTCAGTGATGGTCTCGTCGAACGACGCGAGGCTGGACGTCCGCCGTGTCGACTTCGACGACACGCTCAATCAGGCGAAATTTCTAATGTCCGAGCGTGGCTCGCTACCGTTCCTGGTCACAGCGCAATTTCGCGACAGCGGCTATATTCAGGCCGCGACGCAAGAGGCCGCGCCCGGACACTCGTCCGCTGCGGACGCTGGTCACGGCGCGGCAGTCGTCGCGAGCGAAGCTTCCGCCTCGCAACATCCGGTTGCCGTGGCGGCAACCGACGACGACCGAATGCTTCGCCTTGCATCCGGCGCGCTGGTCAATGCAACTCAAGTCCAGGGTCCGACGCTTGTGCAGGCCGGCAAGCCGGCAACGCTTCTATTGAATTCCGGCACCATGCAAATGCTGTTGGATGTCACCGCAATCGACCGGGGCTCGTTGCACCAGGTCATTCGGGTGAGACTCCACGGAACTGGCAAGGTTCTTCGCGCACAGGTGATGGCTGAGCGCCGGCTCGAAGCGAGTTTCTAGGGAGCAAGGTTCAATGGAGATTCTGCGTCAAATTCGAAGGGGGCTCGTGATTCTAGCGCCGCTCGTGTTCTTGTTCTCTGCGGCGGTAGCGCATGCGGCAAAAACGAAGAACAAAGCGCCCAAAGTCAGCCCGGCCACAACGTCCCTTGACGACTACATCCGACGCGTAAACGCGGCGGGAATCGAACACCCTTCGACAACCGGCAGTCTTTGGGTGTCGACCGGTCTGCTTTCAGACTCGGCAGCGGATTACAAGGCCCGTCTCGCCGGGGACCCGATTATCGTGCAGCTCGTGGACACATTCTCGGCTGCCACGACCGGCGAAAACAAAACGTCGCGCCAATTCTCGACTCAGTCCGCGATTACAGGGCTTCTGCGCAATATTCCTGCGAGCAATGCGCTTCAAAATCTGCTGACAGCGAATTCCAACACGGCGCTCGATGGCAAAGGCGCATCGACGCTGAGTTCGAACCTGCAATTGAGTCTTTCGGGCCGCGTCGTCCAAGTGATGCCGAACGGCATGTTGGTGATTGAGGCGTCGCGCGATTTCACCGTTGGCAACGACCGCCAAACCGTCGTGCTGCATGGCCTGGTCCGCCCGGGTGACATCGCGCCCAACAATTCCATTGTGTCGACGTCGGTTACGAGTCTCGAGCTTGAA
>Ga0187814_10001024_pt1 | contig 10379 bp, 18 predicted proteins | sample NC_S_4_FD_132450 | JGI IMG/M metagenome (GOLD analysis project Ga0187814, IMG submission 132450) | Wetland sediment microbial communities from Neuse River Estuary, North Carolina, USA - ASW-S_4 | ecosystem: Environmental > Aquatic > Freshwater > Wetlands > Sediment | place: USA: North Carolina...
ATTTTAAAAATATAGGAGGGCCAAATCATCGCAAGAAGATTTCTGACACCCCCCCTCCCTGGATTCTGAAGCGTGGGTCAGGAAGAGGAAGAGAATGAACCAGGATTGAGAAGCGATTGAAGCCTCGTCGGCCAATCCCAGGGTAGCACGCTCTCCCCGGTATCAAGCGGCGAGCCTAAAAGTTGCGGCGGTAGGAAACCTTGCAGATTAGGCTGATAGACAACCCACTGCACGCCGTACCAGGGCGCCTCTATCGACACTGACGGATCGTCAGAGTACACCAGCGCGATCAGCCCGAGGGGCTGATTCGCGTACTTGGAATAATACGGGTCGGCTCTGAATTTGCGCGCGTAGTGAATTAGCTGCGAGAAAATTCCGGGATCGGGCTGCATGCACGCTTCCACGATGTAGGGTAGTCCGTTTTCGATAAGCACCGCGTCCGCCCAACGGTTACGCACGCGCGACATCGCCAGATCGGCGGCGGTAGGATTCGTGATGCCTTCGAGCGGTTTCGTTGGCCCTAAACGAACCTGCATCGAAATCTCGGCTTGCGGGTGATAGGTCGCCAACCACCAGGATAGAAGTTTCCACTCGCGATTGGTGTATTGACGCGCGCCCATCCTACTGATAGTAGCATAACCATACAACTTGTTCAGCCCCCTGACCTTGTTGTAGAGGACCGCCGACACGGCCCGCGCTAGGCGCGATCGTGTCGGCGGTTTCGCTTACCGGGCCGTGTTGGAAACACAAAGGAGTTAGCCATCATGGCCGCTGCAATCCCTACCAGTTTTCAGATTGGCGCCAAGGTAACGCCGCAGACCGCGGCCGCCAATTATCAGAGCGGAGCGCAGGGCAAAGGCGCCAAATGGGCGACCAATTACCTGCAATCCAAGGTCAACCCCTTCCAGGCTGCCGCCGCCGCAGCCGGCACCTGGCTCGCCAACATCAACCAGGCAGGCACCGCCGCATTCACCGCTGGGCTCAATGCCGTCAATCAGGCGCAAGTGGCGAAACTGGTATCAACGCAAGGGCCGACGCTCTACGCGCAGGGCATCACCAACAAGGGTGCGCCCAACTACGCCGCCGTCGCACCGGGCCTTATCCCGGCGATTCAGAACGTGGCCGCGAACCTTCCGCCGCGCGGCACCGCCGCCCAGAACGATGCGCGCATGAACGCGATGGTCGCCGGGCTCCGGATGCTCAAGGGTCAATTCCGCGCCCGCGCGTAACTGTAGCAACATCCTACTTTCTGTAGGGGAGGCGATCCCGTGGCGTTTCATACCGTAGTGTTCACGAGCAGCAACGGCACCAGCGGCGCGACCACGTTTATACAGACCAACTTCAAGGCCGACGTGATCGTGCCGACGCTCAATAACGGCTTGCAGGTACCCAAGCAGCTCAACCGGCTCGCATTCGTCGCCGGTGTGGGTACATCGCTCTGCAACATTCGCGCACAGACGCCGGCGTTTCTGCCCTTCCCCTGGCCGGCCTTCGCCCCCACCAATCGCGGCACGGCCTTCGAGTCACCGCCGCGCATGTTTGACGGCTTCAAGAATCCGCTGCCGATGAATCCGACCGACGAGCTGGACATCTACACTTGTCAGAACTCGGGCGGCAGCGAGACCGAGTACGTTTTCGTCACGCTCTCCGATGGCATGGTAGTGCCGGCACCGGCCGGCCGCTTTTTCACCGTGCACGCAACCGGCTCGACCACTGTGACGGCCGGTGCTTTCACGACCTGTCAGCTAACTTTCGACCAGGCGATCCCAGCCGGGCTTTACGCCTGTATCGGGGCGCGCGCGTACTCGGCTACCGGCTACGCTTTCCGGCTCGCGCCGGCGATGGAGCCGCTGTGGAGGCCCGGCGGCATCGCAGTCAAAGCGTACGACCAGATGGATCCACCGGGACAGCGTGGCTACATCTACGACGGCCAGGTGATCGCACCATGGGGCGTCTGGATGACCTTCTACCAGAACGTGCCGCCGCAGCTCGACATGTTTTGCACCTCGGCCGATACCGCACAGGAAGCGTGGCTCGATCTGATTCAGCTCAACACGACCACGGTCTACACCGGCACCTGATTCGGTAGGGGATAATCATGGCCGATGAAACCAAACCGGCGCCGGTGACTGATTCGCGATTTCCAGGGTTTAATCCTGAAGTTGAAGCGAGTCACGCCGCCACCGCCACGCCGCTGCCAACGTCCACCACCAGCGCGCCGGCGCCGCCTGCCGCAACCGCGCCGGCGCGCGCGCCCGCTCTCATTCTCGATGATATAGAGACCTGGGTGCGTAACACGTTCGGGTCACACGCACGATTCGAGGAACTGTGGAACGAACTCAAGGCGGCGATCGCCAATGCGTAACCCTGCAAATTGGGCACTTGGTTTCAAGATCGCCATTCTAGTTGTCACCGTGGCGCTTATCTGGATCGAAGTAAAGTGGCCGGGCGCGTGACGCGCGCCGCAAGGATTTAGCTATGGCATGGGGAACCCAACGGCCGCAGGGCTTGCCGACGATCGTCGCCACCGTGAGCGCCGCTGACGTTTCGCTTACCGCCGGCTCCGACATCACCGGGTTTACGCCTGCCGCCGCGCTCATCGCGCCGGCCGCCGGCGTCTGGGCCTATTACGTCAACGTGTTTGCCACAATCACGCTCGGCGGTACGGCTCCGTCCGCCATGGTTGTCAAGCTCAAGACCGCCACGCCCACCACGCTCGACACTTTCACGGTCACGCCGGATAACCTGGTCAATAGCGCGATCCTCGCGCTCAGCTTTACCCTGGTCGGTACGGGCTCGGGCTCGCTCTACTTTCCGACCGGAGACACGCCGGTAATCACGTTCAACTGTACCGGCCAGGCCGCAACGCTTGAGGCTCCATCGCGCGCAGTATTCAGTTTCGTACTAGTCAGCGACTAGAGAGCCATGCCCAACGCCGATTTCGTCCGCGCCTCAGAGAAAGGTAATCCGCTAAGCGCGCGGGATTTGATTTCATTCTACTTCGGCACGCAAATTCGCCTACAACCCTATGAAACTTCGCTCACGGTCGGCACTAGCGCGGTGCAGGCCGGCAAACTGTCAAATCAGCGCGTCGCGATCTCTTTCTCGAATCCCGGCACCACCGCGATCGTGCTCGGCTTATCGACCGGTGTCACGTCGGGCAGCGGATTCGTGGTGCCCGGCCCCGGCTTTCTCAGCTTTACCTGGTTTCTAGATGGTGAGCTGGTGATGCGTGACTTCTACGCCATCTCCTCGGCCAGCGGACAGACGCTCTATATCTGCGAGAGCGTAATGTCGGTAATCAACTAGGTATCTAGTCATGCCTACTGGTTTCGGTGGTGGTGGTGGTAGCGCCAAGCCCCTCACCTGGTATGGCCAAGCTCATTTTGGCGGTGGGATCGGTATAAATAGCGCCAACCAGGTCACGGTCTGTGGTTTCGCACTGCCGTATAATCTGACCTTTTCCAATATTGTTAACTATGTATGGCAAGCCGACGGAACGAACTTATACGATGTAGGTATATACACACAGGCCGGCGCATTGGTCGCTAATACGGGCCCGAATCACTGGCCAAGTACGGGATTTCAGACACTATCGACGCTCCAGGGTGCTAAGACCTTACAAGCCGGCCTGTACCTATTTGGCTTTACGGGTAATGCCAATACCGGACAAGTATCTTATGACTCGGGAGGAAGTGCGTGGGCATATAACGTAAATATAACCTCCAGTAGCGGCGGTACACTGCCCGCGTCAATCGGCGCTGTAGCGATCGCACCGGACTATCGCCAATTCCAATTTCACCTATATTAAGCGGCGCATAGATGGCGACGTATCGCCGCCCCAAGGGTAGCTACAATCGGCCGACACCGGATTTCTTCGCCGACCGCGCGGCCACGGTCGGGGCTTTCTACTGGCCCACCGCCGCCGTCTCGACCACGTTCGATCTCTATAACAACGCCTCGGACGGTTCGAGCCTCCATCTCTGGGCCGCGTTTGTCGGCAATGACGCGGCCGGCCTCTATGCAGCGACACAGCTAAAAGGCCACGGCGCGAACTTCGCGCGTAACTCCACCGCCGTCATAACGGCCTCGGGCCAGCTTCCCGGCCAGCTTTGGATCGACACACAGGCCCCTCAATTCAGCACTCTGCCGTGGGACAAGGACACCATCTATGCGGACGCCTGGGTGCTGGACAACGAGGCTGGCTCACTCGACAACCTGCACTCGGGCGGCCCGATCTGCATCATCCAGCCAGGGTATTCATTTCGGGTGTATCCGCTGATCAGCTCGGCGCAAAGCGGGGGAGATGTGATGGCCGTGACGTTTTACTTTCTCGCGCTCCAAGGAGCTACCAACTGATGGCTGGAGCATTAAATCCCAGCGCCGCGAACTGCGCTGCCGCACTCGGCCTCACGGCGAACAATCCTGGCCAGTATTCGGACAGCGAAACCGCACTCACCGCAGCCGAAGCCTCGGCTCAAGCGACATGGGATATCTCGGAGATTGCCTACACGTTACTTCTTGCCGAGACGCCCGCGCTGCCGCTGTTGCCGTTCATATCACTTGGCATCGCGATCGAGGAGCTAATTGGGCTGTTCGGCGGCGGCCGGCCAAAATTTCAGGACACGCAAGCGGTGATCGGGGCCTACAATGAATCGGCTTACTGGCCGTTGCACGCGCTCGCCTCGGACCTTGCTATAGCGATGAAGAACGGCGCGCCGATCTCGGATTCAAATCCAGCTATACAAGCGCAATTCAGCGCCTGGAAACAAGGCACCATAACATCGATCCAGAACCTCGCCGGATGGCCAAGCGGCCCCGGCTCGCCGGGCTACTGGCAACTCCAACGACTCATCAATCAGTCCTGGGTTGACTCGGGCGGCGGCCAGCCTGCCGTCGCGCGCGTGGTGCAAGCGATCGATCGCTACACAGCGATCCTCGCTTGCCTGCACGCGCAGGTAGTGAATCCGACACCGCCGCCGCCAGGGCCACCACCAGGGCCGCCAGGACCGCCGCATGGCGTTCCTAACCCGCCCATCCCGCCACAGCCACCAGGACTGCCATCTCAAGGGCCTTGCGTCAGCGGCGATCCCAACTCGGATGAAATTCTCGACCTGTGTAACGCGCTGAACATCAACCTGACCGCGATTCTAAATGCAATACAGAATTTGACGCCAGGCGAGCCACCAGGCACGCCGGATGCCTGTTGCACGGCCGTGGTCACGGCGATCGCCGGCGTGGTGCAGCAGCTCACGATCATCGCCACCGCGCTCGCGTTTGGCGGAAAGAACGGCCCGAGCGTTGACCTCTCGGGCATCACGGCCGCGCTGCAAGCGCTGGTCACGGCGGTCGGAGCGTATCCGCCCGCACTCGAAGCGTGCTGCGCTGAAATTAATAGCTCACTGGGAAGCATCGCGAACGCGATCAAGAGCACCACCGGCGTTGACGTGAGCGGCATCGTGGACGCGCTCAACAAAGCAAACGCGATGGCCGACGTACCGCAAGCGATCATCGATGCGGTCGCTAACATCGGCCTGGTCAGCGCGCAGGACGCTCAGCTCGCCGGCGGCGGACCCTGGGCGTGGATAAACACCCTGCTGCACGACGAATGGCGGAAACTCAATCATCCGCCGTCGCCCGAGGAAGTTGCGGCGCTCAAGGCCGATCCGGTTTTCGGCCCTGGTGCCACCGCCGTGCTTTCCGGAAAGCCCATGCCAGGGTTCAAGGAGCTGCTCAAAGTCACGCCTAGCACGATAGGCAGCCTAATCCTCAGTCTCTTCCAACTCGTAATGGAAGGCGCGTTTGACGCCGGCAAGCTGGTCATGCAACCGGCGGTTAAAGAGATGCTGGCGATCCACCAAAATGCGATCGCCGGCATGGTTGATGTCAAACCCGGCGACGAGGCAAATACCGCCAGCACGCTCCTAACCGAAGCGATGACCTTCGGCATGGCGGCTCACTGGGCGGCATACGCGGCCGAGCTGGTAGACCCGAGCAAGCATATAGGCTTGAGTTCATCCGCCGCGATGCTGGCCGAGTTCGCGGGCTTCGATGAATTGATGAAGGGCATCATCGGTGTAGAAGTCCGCCAAGCCATATCGCTGCCGCACACCTACAAGATCAACGCCCAGGCGCGCGCAATGGTGCCCGGGCTCGGCCCGGCAATGGCGCTTATGGCTCGGCGGAAGATCGACCAGGGCACGGCCGAAACGCTTCTCGGCTACGCGGGTCTAAGCCGTGATTATGTAGCGGCGGTTGAGGCCGGTGCCTATCGGCCAGTGCAGCCACGCGTGATAGTGAACGCTTTTCTCGACCAACCGATCGATCGCCCTACCCTGGTCGCGATGCTCGAAGACGCCGCGCTATCGCCGGCTAACGTGCAGCTCATGGCCGACGCGATCGTCTACAAGTCGATCGCCAACGTGCGCAACTCATATCTCTCGGCCCTGGTCACCGGCTACGGCAAAGGCGTCATTTCCGACCAGGAGCTTGATGAGGCGCTGACACAGTTCAACTTCAGCACCGAGGCCAAGCAATACGTGACCTCGCACGTGCTCATCCTACGGCGCGAAGTGCTGGCGGCCGAGGCCGAGAAAACCGTTGTGCCGCTCGTCGCCAACGGCAACATCACGCCGGATGAAGGATTGCAGCAGCTCGAAGCGGCCGGCGTGCAACCGTGGTATGCCGAACTGCAAATTACGCTCGCCACCACGCGCGCAAACATCCACGCCGCCAAGCTCGAAGCGGCGGCCGAGCGGAAGGCAGAGCTCGCGCGCCAACGCAATCTGACCAAGGCCGCCGTCTCGCAGTATCAGGACGGGGCCATAGACACCGCAGGGTTGACGGCCACACTCCTCGCGCTCGGCCTCGACGCTTCCCTGGTCGCGTCGATCGTCGCCGTGCAGACCGCCACGCGCCAGGGGCGCTTGCGCCTGGTTTACGACCAGCTCCTCTCGCCAGCCGATGCCAAACTGTTGACCGAGAAAGTAGCCGCGATCGCGCAGCAGACCAAAGACCAGCTCATCACGCTCGCGCAGTCCGCTGCGCAACTCGCGGGCTTGCATATCGATCAGCCGGTAATCGAGGCGCTAGTCGCGCGCTGGGCCGCAACGCTCAAGAAGTCGCCCGGCGCCGCAGTGCTGCTGACGCCATGACCTAGAGTTTCATGGTCAGCGAAAACTGGAAGCGTTGGGAGGGGCGAGTAAATGAGATTCCCGAGTATCCCGCGCCGGAAATCTATACGCTGAAAGACGTGTGTGAGATTCTAAGAATCACGCGGAGCACGGCGCATCGAATGGTCAAGCGCGGCGAGCTGCGCACCTTCCACCTGGGCCGGCATCATCGGGTGACTTCACTGGAGCTGGAGCGGATCATGGCGATTCAGGGTATCTATGCCTCGCAGCGCAAGAAGACGTAACGCTACTTATAGCGCTGACCAGATTAGGGCCGTCGCCGCAATTAGTAGACAGACGGCAGCAAAGACGTTCAGCCCGATCTGGATTTTCAGCAGCGTGTCGGTTTCCATAAGCTCACTTGTGCCGCTCCGGTCCGAACGGGCAGCGCGCGCCACAGTTGTAATCGATCGAGCGCTCCGGTGGCCTTGTACTTTTCATAACCTCACTTCACGCCAGATGCGTGCCGGACATGAGAGCTTCAAACGTGGCCTGCATGTCCAAGGTAGCGATCACGCATTCTATCTCGTATAGCCAAGCTGTCACGGCCCGCTGGTACGTTCTGATTTTCATAAACTCACTTCCGCTCGCGCATGGCCTGGCGTGCTCTGACCCAGACGCGGCTGGTCGTGAGTAGCGAGTCCAGGTACTTCGCGACCATGCGCGGATCATCAATGCTCGCGAGCGCATGGTACAGCTCGGCCTCAAGCGCCTTGAAGTGCGACCGTAGGCCGGCGTGTTCACTGCTTATTACGATGCTCGCGCTCCAGTCTCTTTCGCGCTCGGTTGCCATAACGCCAATTACGCGATCCTACAGACCGCCGCCCCTATCTCGAAGGGTATCATCGAGGCGACCGCTGTAGCCTCAGACCTCTTGACGCCCGACGTGTTCCGAACGTGCGCTAGCGGTCCCCAATATTTGCCCTTCTGAATTCGCCCCTTGTGCGGCCGCACGTTCGGAAAGAGGACCTGGTGACTCGACCAGAGAGCATGACCAGGTAGCATCGCCATGACCGGACCGAATATCTTGCTGAACCATCGCCGCGCCGGCAGCACGTTTTCGACAACCCATATCCGCGGCCGCAGGTACTCGATCGCATCACGTACCGCGTAGGCGATTGAGAGATCCGGCTCTGGTTCATTCGGAAAGAAGCACGGCAGACCGATCCGGCTGAATTGCTGGCACGGTGGTGACGCCCACAGCACGTCAATCGCAAACGGTCGCAACGGCAGCGCGCGGACATCCGCAACCAGGCTCGGTTTAAAGCCTGGGTCAATGTCGAGCGTCACTACGCGCCAACCGAGCTCGGTTGCCGCGCGCGATGCGCCGCCCAGGCCGCTGCACAGGTCCAGCCAAGTATTCATAACTTCTGTTATCCGATCGTCCGCATCTGCTTCATACGGCGCGAGTAGTACCACGCAAACCACGGATGGCGAATGATGAAAATTAGGCGGCGTATTCCTTTCACCTTAAAAACCTCCGGTTTGGGTCAATTCCGGCGCATCTGGCCGGCCTGAAGGAAAGCCGCCTTGCGCATCTCCGAGTTATTTAGGAGCACCACGCTCGCGGTCGGCACGCCGCCGCAATCGTAAAATGACCACACGATCGCGGTGTAATCGTCGAGCATCCGGTTGAGCTCGACTTCAACTTCATGCGTCGGCCCGGTCACGATGCGCAGCCGATCAAGTTTGGTCGTGACTTCCATGTCTGCTCCAAAAAACCCTCACGCGGGCCAGAGGCCCGCGATCTGAAGCGCGCGTATTGCGCGCTTTGCTCGCTTCGCTCGCCAGCGCGCCGCGCGCATCACCAGCTCCCTCGCCTCGCGCGGGTCGCTACGAGGCCTACCCGCGACCCGCAGAACGCTCGTCTCCGTCGCCCAGGCATGGGATTTCACAATCTCTAAGATCGCAGGCGGTAAAAGGTTCGCTACGCGGTCCAAGATTTGCAAATCCCCCTCTCCTGAAGGTTCTCCCCCTTCAATACCGAAACGCCCCGTGTCGAGGGTCTCGACGGTTCGCCAGAGATTACCCCGTACCGCCGCCTCAGAATCGTTCCTAGGGCGGTTTCCGTGCGAAGTTTAATAAGTGCTGCGCCGCACAGGCGTCGCAGCGCTCGCGCCAGCCTTTTAGCGTCGGCGCGGCTCGCAGCAGCCGTGTCAGCCGTCCGCAGCCTCGGCACTTACGCGGTACGATTTCGTCGAAGCTGGATGGGACGCGCGTTGCCGAACACTTCGACGCGGAGCTCGCGTACCGCCGCTTCGAGGATGACGACGCGCCGCTGAAGTGCGTTGATCGAGCCCGCGTGCAAGCGGTGCTCGAACAGCAGTTCACCGATCCGATCGTGGATGGCTGCGATGTTGTGTGAGGACATGGCCGGGGTTTACTCCTTCCCCGCCCTTGAGAACACAAACTCTGGCTAGTTGCTCCGGTATTTCTTATGCGAAGCATGAAGGTCAAAAAAAAGGGCTACCAGCGAATCTGACGCCAGTTACGGGCGACCAGGATCACACCCCATATTGCGAGAATTGAGAGCGGTAGCGGAACGCATACCCACCACACGATGTTAGCGTTTGCCATCACATCTCCCCCTGATTCAGCGGCCGTAGGTGAATCGTATCCTTGCGCAGCGATCCGAAGCCTCGCGATCGCCAGGCAAGCCGCAGTCCATAGTGCTGCCCCGTGGCTAAAAACCCTTCGAGCATCGCCATCACTTGCGAGCTCGTGACGTCGATCGCCCAGGGCAGATTGGGATCGCTCAGTGGTTGCACCAGCAAGCGAAGGCCGGCGCGCTCGGAGCTGTACGGTGGTTCCTCGCCCAAGGGCGCCACGTCGACCGGGTGATGGCCGAGAATCCGCACGGCGCCAGGCGTGCGCACGATCTGCGACCAGCGATTGGTCGTCGCCACGCGTCAGCCCTCTTGCTTAGCCTGTTCGGCTTGCTGGATGAACGCGTCGATTGCCATGCCCTGCCAGTTGGCCGCCGCGATGTCTTGCACGTTCACTCTCGCGTACTCCGGCTTCTTAGGCCCCAGCTGCATCAGGTAGCCGGTCGGACTTAGAGTCAGCGGTTGCCTGTTCCCCCTGGTTAGAACGGACTCAGGATTCTGTATCAGCCAGATAAGTGCTTCGGGGAAGCTCATCCTAATCACCGCTGACCTCGTTCATACCGGATCGGACGGCATCATGCAACCGCCATCCAACCAAAAG
>Ga0187814_10001025_pt1 | contig 10378 bp, 8 predicted proteins | sample NC_S_4_FD_132450 | JGI IMG/M metagenome (GOLD analysis project Ga0187814, IMG submission 132450) | Wetland sediment microbial communities from Neuse River Estuary, North Carolina, USA - ASW-S_4 | ecosystem: Environmental > Aquatic > Freshwater > Wetlands > Sediment | place: USA: North Carolina...
GATGCGATCCCGGCCGCAAGGAACGACGTTCCGCGGGTGGTCATCCCGGCGAGCAGCGAAGTCCGCATCCGAGTCTTCCTTCCTGCTGCCCTACGACAATCTAACCCGGCCTAGCGGCCTGGCAGTGGCAGCCGCCGGACGATCGCGGCCAGGACCTGATCAGGCATCTCGCGTCCAACCATCGCCTCGGCGCTGGGCAGCAGCCGGTGCGCGAGCACCGGCACGGCCAATGCCTGGACGTCGTCCGGGATGACGAAGTCGCGCTCATCGAGCGCGGCGTACGCGCGGCTGGCTCGCAGCAGGTGCAGCGCGGCTCTCGGCGATGCGCCAAGCCGGAGCTCGGCCGACATCCGGGTCGCGTTGACAAGCTCGATGATGTACCGGCGGATCGCGTCGGACACATGGACCTCGCGGACCGCGGCTACCAGCGCCCGAATGTCACTTGCGTGTGCGACCGGCTTGAGCTCGTCGAGCGGCGAGCTCGAACCGTGCGTGTCAAGCATCGCGAACTCCGACTGGCGGTCCGGGTAACCGATTGAGATCCGGGTCATGAACCGGTCCCGCTGTGCTTCCGGCAGCGGGTATGTGCCCTCCATCTCAACCGGGTTCTGGGTGGCGATCACCATGAACGGCGGCTCAAGCCGATAAGTGCTCCCGTCGACCGTGACCTGACGCTCCTCCATCGACTCCAGGAGCGCCGACTGGGTCTTGGGCGAGGCTCTGTTGATCTCGTCGCCGAGCACGATGTTGGCGAAGATCGGTCCCGGCTTGAACTCGAACTCGCGCAGTTCCTGGTTGAAGGCGCTGACTCCGGTGATGTCACTCGGCAGCAGGTCGGGCGTGAACTGGACGCGCCGGACCGAGCAGTCGATAGAACGGGCCAGCGCCTTGGCGAGCTGCGTCTTGCCCACGCCGGGCACATCCTCGATCAGGATGTGGCCCTCGGCCAGCAGCACGGTCAGGGCCAGCCGGACGGCGCCCGGCTTCCCCGTGATGACAGTCTGCACGGCCGAGCTCACTTGCTTGGCTACGCGCACAAGCTCATCAAGCGACCTGCCGGCCTGCTGGTCGGTGTCCGTGACCACGTGCCCTCCTGGCGGCCATTCCCCATTTGCTGCTCTGCATGCCCATCAGCCACTTCAGCCTTAATCCACCACGTCAGCGCTGTAGCAGCGCGATGAGCCGTGCGTTCAGACAGTACGTCCTCCGCTCACCGTGGTGCGATTCCCCTCCCATATCGGGGTCGTAACACTGTGGTGACTATCTCGGCGGGGTGACGCTCCGCCCCGCTTGCCGGCCGACAAACCCGCCGGCTCGGGAGGCCGGCAGAGCCAGCGGGGTGGGCTCGCTCTCCATTTCGCTCCACCCCTATGACCTGGCATCTGGCAAGGCCAATGCCCGGCTAGCGAGTTTGTAATCGTTGACGGTGGGGGAGAGTGGAGTACAGTGGTGGTCCGTGGGGCGAGAATGGCCCACGCAGGGCATCGGGTGGGGCACCTTGGGAGGTGAGGCAGGTGTTTCTTGGCACCCATACGCCTCGCCTGGACGAGAAGGGCCGCCTGATCCTGCCCGCCAAGTACCGAGAGGAGCTGGCGGCAGGCCTTGTCCTGACCAAGGGCCAGGAGCGCTGCCTGTACGTCTTCCCGGTCACCGAGTTCGGCCGGATCACAGACGCGCTGCGGACTGCGCCGGTGACCGCCAAGGCGGTGCGGGACTACAGCCGCGTGTTCTTCGCCAGCGCCTCGGACGAGGAACTGGACAAGCAAGGCCGCATCACGATCCCGGCAAGTCTCAGGGAGTACGCCGGGCTGCAACGCGAGTGCGTAGTGATTGGCGCGAACACGCGACTTGAGATCTGGGACGCGACGGCCTGGGCCAGCTACCTGGACCAGCAAGAGGACGCGTTCTCCGACGCATCTGAGGAGGTTCTGCCAGGAGTTCTGTAACGGAGCGCTGGATGCCCGGCGAGGTCTCCACCCGTGCTGGAAGGCCGCAGGCCCGGCTGACGTCACTTCCCCGGCGTCAGGCGGACACCGCAACCCGACAGTGCAGTGGCGCGGATGGGGACCTGGCCGGGCATTGCGGCGGCAGGGCGTGGCAGTCGTCGCCGCATCGGGCGGCGATCGAGCAGTGATCGAGGGGGCGCGATGGGAGCGGCCGCAGCCGCACACTTGCCGGTCATGGTTGACCGGGTCCTTGAGCTGCTCGCACCCGCCCTCAGTCCGCCCGGCGCCGTCCTGGTTGACGCGACCCTAGGGCGTGCCGGGCACGCCAGCGCGTTGCTTGCAGCCCATCCCGGCCTGAGCCTGATCGGCATCGATGCGGACGCGGCGGCCATCGCGGAATCGCGGCGCCTGCTGGCCCCTTTCTCCGGCCGCGCGACCCTCGTGCAAGCCGTCTACGATGAGCTGCCGCGGATCCTGGCTGAGGCCGGCCGGGCAGTCGTCCAGGCCGTGCTGTTCGATCTGGGCGTATCGTCCCCGCAGCTGGATGACCCTGGGCGCGGGTTCGCCTATGCGCAGGACGCGCCGCTTGACATGCGGATGAATCAGGCAAGCCAGCTGACTGCGGCCGAGGTGCTCAACACCTATCCCGCCGACAAGCTCGCCAGGGTGCTGCGCGACTACGGCGAGGAGCGGTTCGCACGCCGGATCGCAGACGCCATTGTCGCCGAGCGGGCGAGGGCGCCGTTCGCCACGACTTCGCAGCTCGTGGAGATCGTCAGGCACTCGATCCCGGCAGCCGCCAGGCGGACGGGTGGCAATCCGGCCAAGCGCACATTCCAGGCACTGCGGATCGAGGTCAACGGCGAACTCGACGCGCTGGAGCGAGCACTGCCGGCGGCACTCGACGCCATCGCCGTTGGCGGCCGGATCGTGACCTTGGCCTATCACTCACTTGAAGACCGGGCGGTGAAGCGGGAACTTGCGGCGCGGTCGGCGGACACGACGCCGCCGGGTCTGCCGGTCTCGCTCGATCAGGCACGGCCCCGGTTCCGGCTGCTGACCAGGGGAGCCGAGCGGCCGTCGGCGGCCGAGGTGGCGGTGAACCCGCGGGCTGCGTCCGCCCGGCTGCGGGCGGCCGAGCGAATCAGGGCGGCCGCATGACGGCCAGCCGGGACGGGCGGCATGCGGATCGCATCGCGGCGGGGAGCCCGGTGCCTATGGGAGGGACGAGCTAACCGGATGAACACGACTCTGAAGACGCGCGATCGTCAGCGGCCGGCGACGGCGCGGGGACCCCGGCAGACGGTGGCAGGGCGGCCCGCCGCCGCCCCGGGTCAGCGGCCGGCCTGGTCGGCCGCCGATCGTGAGCTGATGACCGCGGCCGGGACCCGAACCGCACCAGGCCTTCGGGCCCCCAGGCGGGCTGGCCGGGCTGCTGGGGCAGCAGCGCGCCCTGCGCCAGGACAAGGCGCGGCGGCCCGGCCGGCCGCTGTTAGCGCGCCGGGCCCGAGCTCCGCAGGCTCCCGGATGCCGTTCGTCCTGCTCGTGCTCGGGCTGCTCGGTGGTGCGCTGGTCTGCCTGCTGGTCATCAACACCACGCTCGGGGCGACCAGCTTCCGCATCAGCCAGCTGCAGAGCACTGGCGCCAATCTCACCCAGCAGGAGCAGAATCTGCAGCGGCAGATCGCCACCGAGGAAGCCCCGGCCGAGATCGCGAAGCGGGCGTACCAGCTCGGCATGCGGCCGCAGTCGCAGCTCAACTTCCTCGACCTTGGCACGCACAGGTACTACCGGCAGGCGGCAGGACCGGCCGATGCGATGCACCTGGCCAGGCCGAAGCGGTGAACGCGCCCCGGGGCCAGGGAGACGAGGACCGGGCTCGGCGCCGGCCAGATCGCGGCGTGCCGGTCCCTGGCGGGTCACGCGGTCCTGCGCGGCCACAGCGGACGGCGGTTGCGCCCGGCAGGCCTGGTGAGCGGAGCCGGTCATCGGGACGGTCCGGGCACTCGCGCGCAGGCGCCGAACGGGCCGGCACGGACAACCTCGGTCCGGGACGCGCGGGCATGCACATAGGAAAAGATGCAGGCCAGCCTCGCCGCGCCAGGCCGGCCTCGCCGCGCCGGGTGGCCCCGTCGGGCCAGGTGGCTCAGCCGTTCCGGCCGGTGCTGCGCCGGGCCAGCCCGTTGCGCCGGCTGAACGTCGCGCTGGTGTCGCTGGCGGTCGTGCTGTCGGTGTTCGCTGTGCGACTGATCCAGCTGCAAGGTCTTGAGTCGGCCAAGTTCCGCGCCGAGGCGAATCAGCAGCGGCTGGCACAGATCTCGATCCCGGCCGTGCGCGGCTCGATTACCAGCAGCGACGGCGCGATTCTGGCAATGACCGTGCCGACGGACACCGTCTTCGCGGATCCGGAGCTGATCCCGGCTCGCGAGCGCGCGGCCGTGGCCGGTCAGTTGGCAGGGCCGCTGAAGATGCCGGCCGCGTCGATACTCAACCTGCTGAATCATCCGCCGTTCGGCCCGGCTTACGTCGTGCTGGCGCAAGGCGTGCCGGTTGCCACCGGGAGTCACATCGCCGGTCTGGACGAGCCAGGCATCGACATGACAGTTAAGTACAGCACTGTCTACCCAGACGACGAGGCAGCCAACGTCGTCGGTTACACCAACGAGCCCGATGGCTACCTGAACGGCGCAGCCGGGCTGGAGGCCGAGTACAACCCGCTGCTGGCCGGCCGGCCCGGCAGCGAAGAGCTAGAGCTTGGCGCCAATGGCGAGCCGATTCCGCTGACCGAGCAGCGAGTAGACCCCGCGGTCCCGGCGAGGGACTTGCGGCTCACCATTCAGTCCGACATCCAGTACGAGGCCGACCAGGTCTGCAGACAGCGGGTTCAGCTTTTTCACGCACGGGACTGCTCGATCGTGGTGATGACGCGCACCGGCCAGGTGCTGGCAATGGCGCAGTGGCCAACGTTCAATCCCGCAGACCTGAAAACCACGGCTAACACCGCCAACATTGGCGTCGCAAACGTCTTTGCGCCGGGCAGCACGCTGAAGCCGATCACGGTCGCGGCTGCGCTGGAGAAAAGCGGCCAGACACCGATGAGTGCCTACACCGTCCCGGACCGGATCATCATCGACCACCAGATCTACACTGACGCTGAGGCACACCCGACCGTCAGGTACACCATCGCGGGCATCCTGGCGCATTCAAGTAACGTCGGCATGGTGCAGGTGGTGCGGCACATTACCCCGATGGAGCAGTACGACTACCTGCGAGCGTTCGGCTTGGGCTCGGTGAGCGGCGTGAACGTGACACCACCAGGCGGCGAGAGCGCTGGCCTGCTGCCCAAGCCAGGTACCGTCAACTACTACGGTGATAACCAGTACGAGTATTCGTTCGGCCAGGGCCTCGCCGTGACGGCGATCCAGATGGCTAGCGTCTACGCGACCATCGCGAACGGCGGTGTCCGGGTACAGCCGACGATCGTGGCCGGGACAACTAGCGGCGGGTCGTTCACCCCGGCTCCGCGTTCGCCGAGCCGCCGGGTGATCACGGCCAGGACGGCCCGCGAGCTGATGACCATCTTGGAGCAGGTACCTAAGGTCGACGCCCAGGTCGGCCAGCCGTGGGGCCTCATCTCCGGCTACCTGGTGGCCGCCAAGACCGGCACCGCCCAGGTTTCGGACCCCGGCCTGACCAAGTGCCTCTGCCACTATGGTTCGAGCTACATCGGCATCGCGCCGGCTGACAACCCGCAACTGGTCGTGGCCGTCAATATTCAGGACCCACGGGGCAGGTATTACGGTGACGAGGTCGCCGGGCCTGCGTTCTACGAGGTCATGAAGTTCGCGCTGCAGACCATGAAGATCGCGCCGGATTATGCCAAGACGCCCCATATCCGGCTCACAGCGCCGTGATCGGAGGTAACCTCTGCCCGTGTCAGCGGCCTTCCGCCCCGAACGTGTCGCCGCCTGCCCGCTGGCCGGGCTAGCGGAGTTGCTCGGCCTGCGGTCCTCGGGCGCCGCGGCGGTGGCCAGCGGTGCGGTGCGCCTGACCGGAGTGACGCATGACTCACGATCGGTGCGGCCCGGCGACTTGTACGCGGCCCTGCCGGGCAGCAAGGTGCACGGAGCTCGGTTCTGTGCAGCGGCAGCCGCGGCCGGGGCTGTCGCGGTGCTCACCGATCCAGCGGGCCGGGACGCGGCTGTGCGGTCCGGCCTGCCGGTGTTTGTCGTCGCGGACCCGCGGGCCAGGCTCGGCGAAGTCGCCGCCTGGATCTACGGAAGCCCGTCAGGCAAGGTGCTGCTGATCGGCATCACCGGCACGGCGGGCAAGAGCACCACAACCTATCTGGTCGAGTCGGGCTTGCGGGCAGCCGGCTATCGGACCGGGTTGATCGGCGGAGTGCAAACCCGGGTCGGCGGCTCGGGTATCGACAGCGAGCTGACGACGCCTGAGGCAACCGACCTGCAGGCCCTGCTGGCCACCATGGCCGAGCGCCGGGTCGGCGCGGCGGCGATGGAGGTCTCCAGCCACGCCCTGGTTCTCGGCCGAGTCTCTGGCACCCATTACGACGTCGTCATCTTCACCAACCTGTCGCAGGATCACCTGGACTTCCACGCGAGCATGGACGACTACTTCGCGGCGAAGGCTGAGCTCTTCACGGCCCGGTACGCCAGGGCCGGGGTGGTAAACATCGACGATGAGCGCGGCCGCGAGCTGGCCGCAGATGCGCCGATCCCGATTACCACATATTCGGCGTCAGGGCGGCGGGCAGACTGGCGCGCCGTGGATGTCCGGTCGGGCGCGGACGGGTCGACCTTCCGGGTGATCGGTCCCGGCGGCGTGGAGGCAGATGCGGCGGTCGCGCTACCCGGTGAGTTCAACGTGGCCAACGCGCTGGCGGCCATCGTGGCCCTGGTCGAGGCCGGGGTTGGCCTGGCCGCGGCGGTGGCTGGAGTGGCGGCCTGCCCCGGCCCGCCGGGCCGGCTTGAGCGGGTCGACCGCGGCCAGGACTTCGCCGTTCTCGTCGACTACGCGCACAAGCCGGGAGCGGTCGAGGCCCTGCTGATGGTGATGCGGAAGGTAACGCAGGGCAACCTGATGATCGTGCTCGGCTGCGGCGGTGACCGCGATCGCGGTAAGCGCAAGATGATGGGCGCTGCCGCTGCCCGGCTTGCGGACGTGGCGATTTTCACCAACGACAACCCGCGATCAGAGGATCCGCTGGCCATACTGGCGGAGATGCTCGCGGGGGCGATCGAGGTGCCGCAGCGCGAACGGGCAGAGGTGGTGGTCCAGCCGGATCGTGCGGACGCCATTGGGCAGGCGATAGCCGCCGCCGGGAAGGGCGACGTAGTGCTGATTGCCGGGAAGGGGCACGAGCACGGCCAGTACGTGGCCGGCCAGGTGATCCCGTTCGACGACCGGGAGGTGGCCGGCCATGCCCTGGAGCGCCGACGGGTCAGCGAGGATGCGACGATGGCCAGCGGCCACGTAGCCGCTGGTTTGGAGGATGCGTGATCCAGCTGACGGTAGCCGAGATCGCCGAGGCCACCGGTGCGGTCCTGTCGGATGTGCCTGACCCGGCTGTCTTGGTGACCGGGGCGGTGGTGATCGACTCTCGGGAGGCAGGGCCGGGCGGCCTGTTCGCGGCGCTGCCCGGCACCAGGACCGACGGGCACGCCTTCGCGGGCGCGGCGCTCGCGGCCGGGGCCGTGGCAGTGCTCGCCACCAGGCCAGTCGGCGGTCCGGCGCTGATCGTGCCGGACGTCCCATTTGCCCTGGGCAAGCTGGCCAGGCATGTGGTCGACCGGATGCCGGGCCTGACCGTCATCGGCATCACCGGATCAGCGGGCAAGACCACGACCAAAGACCTGGCCGCGCAGCTAATCGAGACCCTCGGACCGACCGTGGCACCGCGAGAGTCGTTCAACAATGAGATCGGCCACCCGCTCACCGTGCTCGAGGTCACCGGCCAGACCAGGTACCTGGTGTCGGAGCTAGCGGCTAGGGGGCCCGGAGACATCGCGGCGCTATGCCAGATCGCGCCGCCGCGGCTCGGTGCGGTGCTGTGCGTGGGCCATGCGCATGCGGGCGAGTTCGGCAGCCTGGACCAGGTCGCGCAGGCCAAGGGTGAGCTGCCGGCCGCGTTGCCATCCGGCGGGGCAGCAGTGCTCAATGCCGATGATCCGCTGGTCGCCGCGATGGCCGCGCGCACCAGTGCGCGGGTGGTGACCTTCGGGCTGTCTGCAACGGCGGACGTACGAGCCGAGCGAGTCCAGCTAGACGACCTGGGCAGGCCAGGCTTCACGCTGGCGACCGGCTCAGGCTCGGCGCCGGTGCAGCTTCGGCTGTACGGCGAGCATCAAGTGCACAACGCGCTTGCCGCCGCGGCCCTGGCCAGGGAACTGGGCATGCCGATACCCGCGATCGCGGCCGGGCTGTCCGCGGCAGTCGCGAGGAGCCGGTGGCGGATGGAAGTGACGCGGCTGGCTGACGGTGTCACGGTCGTGAACGACGCCTACAACGCTAGTCCCGACTCGATGCGCGCGGCGATCGCCGCGCTTGCCGCGATAGCGCGCGGTCGCCGCAGCTTTGCCGTGCTCGGGTACATGGCTGAGCTTGGCGAGCAGGCCGAGCAGTTGCATGAGGCGGCCGGGGCACATGCGGCGGCGGCTGGCCTGGCCGGCCTGATAGTGGTGGGGGATCAGGCGGCGCCAATCCTGGCGGGGGCCAAGGCAGTGCCGTCCTGGCACGGCGAGCTTTTGCACGTACCCGACGGCGCGACGGCAGTCCAGGCGCTGCGCGACCGGCTGCGTTCTGGGGACGTGGTGCTGGTGAAGGCATCGCATTCGGTCGGCCTGGAAAGCGTTGTGCTGGCGCTCACCGAGGGCCAGGCGGAGGGGCCGCGCAGTTGAAGACCATCCTCGTCACCGGCGCGGTGTCGCTCATCCTCGCCCTGTTCGGCACCCCGCTGGCGATCAGGGTGCTGCGCAGGCGCGGCTACGGGCAGCTGATCCGCGAGGAGGGGCCGCAGGCCCACCTGACCAAGCGGGGCACGCCGACGATGGGCGGCACGGTCATCGTGATCGCGTCGCTGATCGGCTACCTGGTCGGCCACACCGCCACGCATGACCCGATGACGACGTCGGGCGTGCTTGTGCTGCTGCTGATGGCGGGCCTTGGTCTTGTCGGTTTCATCGACGACTTCATCAAGATCTACCGGCAGACCAGCCTCGGCTTGCGCAGCGGCGCCAAGCTGGCCGGCCAGGGCGTGGTCGGCGCCGTGTTTGCCCTTGAGGTGCTGCAGCATCCCGACGCGATCGACATCACGCCGGCTGATGCGCGGCTGTCGTTCCTGCGCGATTTCGGCCCGGTCATCGGCACGCTGCCGTTCGTGATCTGGGTTGTCATCCTAATTGCCGGAACGTCGAACGCGGTGAACCTGACCGACGGGCTTGACGGCCTGGCCACCGGAGCCACCGCGATGGTGCTCGCTGCCTACGTGCTGATCGGGATCTGGGAGGAGCGCAACGACTGCACGCTGTTCATGACGCAGCAGTGTTACACCATCCGGGACCCGCTTGACCTAGCGGTGGTGGCCGCGGCCGTGCTCGGCGCGTGTTTTGGCTTCCTGTGGTGGAACGCCCCGCCCGCCAAGATCTTCATGGGCGATACCGGCTCGCTCGCACTCGGCGGCGCGCTGGCCGGTCTCGCTGTCTGCACCAAGACTGTGCTGCTGCTTGGGATACTCGGCGGCCTGTTCGTGATCATCACGATGTCGGTAATCATTCAGGTCGGATTCTTCAAGATGACCAGGCGCCGGGTGTTCAAGATGGCGCCGCTGCAGCATCATTTTGAACTCAGCGGCTGGGCCGAGACCACGATCGTGATCAGATTCTGGCTGATCTGCGGCCTGTGCATCGCGCTCGGCCTTGGCATCTTCTACGCCGAGTGGCTACAGAACCTGAGCCGATGACGAACCCGCCTGCTGTCAGAGCGCTGGCCGAGCTGGCCGGGCGGCACGTCGTCGTGGCGGGCCTCGGCATTACCGGGCAATCGGTCATCTCGCTGCTGACCAGCCGCGGGTCCCAGGTGACAGCGGTGGACTCGCGCGACGACGGCGAGCGGCAGGACGTGGCAGCCAGGCTGTGCAAGGAGGGCGTCACTGTCTGGCTCGGCGCCGGGGCGATCGGCGCTGGCGCTGAAATCCCGGCCGGCACCGAGCTGGTGGTTACCTCACCTGGCCTGCGGCCCGATACCCCGCTGCTGGCAGCCGCGGTCGCAGCGGGCATCGAGGTGATCGGCGATGTGGAACTGGCCTGGCGACTGCGGCCGGTGCTGGCAGACGGGTCCCGCCAGCAGTGGCTGGCGGTGACCGGCACGAACGGCAAGACCACGACCGTGCGGATGCTGGCCGCGATGCTCGCCGC
>Ga0187814_10001026_pt1 | contig 10376 bp, 14 predicted proteins | sample NC_S_4_FD_132450 | JGI IMG/M metagenome (GOLD analysis project Ga0187814, IMG submission 132450) | Wetland sediment microbial communities from Neuse River Estuary, North Carolina, USA - ASW-S_4 | ecosystem: Environmental > Aquatic > Freshwater > Wetlands > Sediment | place: USA: North Carolina...
GCATGAAGAGTCCCAATCGCCTGCGCTTCTTACCGTTGCCGACCTACGCGCCGTGGACCAATCCCACCGAAAAGTATTGGCTCAAGCTCTCGCGCGAGTGGCTGCGCTTTCATCCTTTTGCCGGTGACAAGCTCATCTTCAAGCGCGAGTTGGATGGCTGGTTACATCGTCACTCTGACGAGTCTCCCGCTCTCCTGCATGAGATCGGCCTATTACCAATTTAATTTGTTAATGTGCATTATCGGCCCTCGGCCTTCGGTGGCCCCACCAAAACAAACAGGAGCATGCCATGGCATACGAAGTCTTCATCTCCTACTCCCACCAGGATCAAACGCTGCGCCAGAAACTGGATAATCACCTTGCTAACCTCAAACGCCAAAACATCATCACCTCCTGGTATGATGGAGATATCAAACCAGGGGAAGAATTGCAGCCACAAATCATAGAGCACCTCAATAAAGCGCAGATCATCTCAGCAAGGACACTTGCGTCCGTTCACCAGCAGGACTACAATTTCGAGTAAGCAATATTAATATAAGAGCATCACTCTTGAATGAGGAAGTAATCCATGAAAGTACTGATTGCGGGTGCTACTGGCGCTCTGGGGATACCACTGGTGCGTGTCCTCAAAGGGTCTGGGCATGAGGTGATAGGCATCACACGAACCCCTGGGAAATCCACCAGGCTGGAGGGTTTGGGTGCTCAGCCTATCGTCGCAGATGTGATGGATCGCGAGAGTCTGCCCAGGCTTTAAGATAAAGGCCAGAGTAGTCTCTGTCATACTAGGATTTGCGGTTAAACACAATATTAATGCTTGCTGCCAGGGCAGAGTACAGAATGAGGATAAAGAGTATAGGCAGAACTACCCAGCCAGCGGCACTTGAAGTTACTGCAATCAATACAAGGCCAAATATCAAAATCAAGAACATCACAAGTGATACAATCGCCAGCGCCAAACGTTGACCGGCTGTAGGATGCATAACTGCATCTTGCCACAAGAGTTTCTGCCCACGTATGCTAGAGGAGGAGTAGCTGTCACGAGGAACCTCTTCGTACCCAACAGAGTAAGAAGCTGACCCATGACCACTGCCAGGTTCAAATCCCATTTGTTGTTGCGACATGATAGCGTGTTCCTTTCCATCCTTCTAAGGGATACGACTTGTACGCTCTTAACTACGAATAACGATGCGGCAATGTTGCATATGAAAAAATATGTATGTGGGGTAAACTAGGAAATAACATATGGGCCGTCAAAGAAGCAATTTTAACTACGACAAGAAAGAATAAACTGATGCAGAGCTTTATGCCTATAGTAACCAGCCAGGATTGCGCATTTTGTAAGATTGTACTCTCTGAAACACAAAGCTATAACGTCTTTGAAGATGACATAACGCTAGCCTTTTTAGACAAAAGACCCCTTTTCCCTGGACATTGCCTGCTGCTCCCCAAATCACATTATGAGACGCTCATTGACCTGCCTGCTTCCCTTGTTGCCCCACTCTTCCAAAATGCACAGCTACTGGCGCATGCTATGGAAAAAGGTTTACAGGCCGAAGGAACCTTTGTTGCCATCAACAATCGCATTAGTCAGAGCGTGCCACATTTACATATCCATATCGTGCCTCGCCATAAAAAGGATGGGCTGAAAGGTTTCTTCTGGCCTCGCCAACACTACCAGGACGAAGCTACCATCCTGAGTATCCAGAACACTCTTCGTACCACAGTTGCTCAACTTATATCAGAAACTCAATCTTAACTTGACAACGAAATGTAGGGGCATCCCTTGCGGATGCCCGGTTCTCTGCCAGCGGATACCTGGCTCCTCTCTTGACTCTCATCCTATACGAGAGTATATGCTTTCATTGAAGGAAAAGACAACAATGAGAGAACGTACGCATCTCAAGATTGGCGAATTTGCCAGGGTTGGTCAGGTGACCATTGCAACGCTTCGCCACTACGACCAGTGTGGATTGCTCAAACCGAATGCACTGGACCCAGACACCGGCTATCGCTACTACTCCCTCGATCAGCTTCCATATCTGAATTAGCTCTGGTTCAGTTCAGCAACAGGATTTTTCTTTTTCTGCGCAACTGACTCAAGCAGCTTAAGCTCCTTGCGATAGATTGGTGGATTGAAAATTGATACAATGATCCGTTCAATCAAGCCCTTGACGCCAGGACTTGTGTTCATTGTCGTTGAAATCTCGACGTGAGACTTCTGTCCTTGTTCTGTTGGAATGACTGTAAAGGTTGTGGTGACATTCTGAACGGAGTCTATGTCCTGCTCGACTAGAACTTTGCCTGGTTCTGGCTCACTCACACGATGATGAAAAGACTGTTCCACTCCCAGGATGCGAGACTTGAAGTGCATAATGGTGCCTTCGCCATATCCCCCCTCCTCGACCTGCAGATCATACAGGCTCTCTTTCGGGAGGATACTGGGATGTCCAATCCTATAGTCAGCAATCGTAGCGTATACATCTTCTGGCCTTGCATCGAGAACTGCCTCAGCTTTTACCTTGATCTGTCCCATCGATTTATTCCTTTCTTCTTTAGTTCCAAAAAGTGTTCTGTGCTAAAGGTTCTGTTCGACACCTTTGCCTCTCCTGCTGACCTTGCTCAGAACATACGTACAAGCATCGCCGATCATAAGATACGCCTGCTTGCTTATCGCCAAAATGCTCTCTTTCTTCCAACAAAAGGGGTGTTCCAGCAAGAAAACAAACGCCCCAACCCATATGTAACTGAGAGTCAAGAGGATCCATATTTCAATTTGATTGTTCACTTTGCCATTGAATTTGAGAAGACCTACATACATTGGCTCTATGACGCGTTAGAAGTTGTCGAAAACCGAAAGAAGCAAGCTAAGAAGGATAATTGAGAGACGGGTTCTCAAAAATGTATGCAGATGGCAGTAAAAGCATCTCATCTGCCCTCCCACAAAAACGTTTAAACTGGCTTGTGCCATTCATCTTTGAGCAATCCAAAGTAGTGTTCGTCCTCGAAATGGTTACGGAAAGGGTAGCGTTGGCGTAAGTTCCCCTCGTAGGTGAAGCCAAGCTTGAGTAGCAGACCTTTGGAGCGCTCATTCGCTATATCAATGATCGCTTCAACACGATGCAACTCCAGTTCGCTAAACCCAAAGGTCAGGATGGCAGACATCGCCTCAGTCATTATGCCTTTCCCCCAGAAAGCGCGATTGAGTTCATAGCCTGTTTCGGCGCGATTAAAGCCCACATCGAAATGAAAGAGACTGCAAGAGCCAATCAGTCTGCCTTGGCCATGGAGCGTGATACCCCAACGAAGAGCCTCCTTTCGTGCATATCGTGCTTCTATCTGTTTGATCAACTCCTTCGTATCATCAAGAGATTGATGAAGCTCATTCCCGTAGAACTCCATAGCTTCCTCATCAGAAAGTATGGCAAACAACGCCTCTGCATCACCTGGCAGGATGTGCTGTAGGAGCAAACGTTTCGTAGTAATGGATGGAAAGTGGGTAAATGCAGCATCAATGGTCATACAAAGGCTCCTGTGTCAAGATAGGTCGTTCCCATTGTAGCATATCTGAAAGAATGTGCTGGAAATAACTCAATGGCCGGGCTTAAAAATACCGTGCAAAATGAGTGCAATGTGAGCGGCATTTTCAATAATGAAGAGAAAATATAGAAATACTGAAATATCCACAGCCGACCTTACAAGTAAGGGGCTGGGGATATTTCAGTAATCCGATCTTACAAAATATTAAAGTGCCGCTAACCCTGCCTGCGCAACCTCCATGTCATGGGTGTAATGCCCACCACTTACTCCAATGCCACCAATGATGCCAGCATCAGTCGTAATCGGATAGCCACCGCCAAAAGCGATCAGCCGATCCGTTTTAATTATCCCATGCAGCAGTGGTGGGTCATCCTTCACGAAATCGTACCACTCATGGGTTGCCATGCCCCAGCTGATCGCCGTGTACGCCTTGTCCTGTGCGATTTGCACGCTCAAGAGAGCCGCTCCATCCATGCGAGTGAAAGCTTTCAGCGTGCCGTCACCATCAACGACTGCGATGCACATAGGTATGCCCATTTCGACTGCCTTGACTTCGGCGGCTGCGATGATGCGTTGAGCAGCCGCGGCAGTAATGCTGGCTTTCTGGAAAGTGTTTTCTGCCATAGAAATAAAGTTCCTCCTTGTTACTGATTGACGCCGTAATGGCGTTCCAACTCCTGAATCTCAGGAAGGCCAATGTTTTGGGTAAATTGCGAAAATGTCACCATGCGCTCAGCATATGCTGAAGGTGTCTCTCCTCGCTTCAGTTGCTCTAGCAGTTCCAGCATCGCGTATGTAGCTGCAAAGAGCATACTTACGGGGAAAATTACCAGTTTGAATCCAAGAGCGTGAATCTCAGCGAGTGAAAGAAGAGGCGTTTTGCCGCTTTCAGCCCAGTTGTAGAGCAGTGGCACTTCAGGAAACGTCTGCTTGATGGCCTGCAGTTCTGCTATTGAACGAGGCGCTTCTAGGAAAATAACATCGGCTCCCGCTTCACGATAAGCCTGTCCTCTAAGCAGCGCATCCTCCAAACCATTGACCGCGTTAGCATCGGTGCGAGCGATGATCACGAAGTCTGGGTCTTGTCGCGCATCGGTAGCAGCGCGTATCTTTTGCACCATCTCGTCCATAGGGATGACCTGCTTGCCCTCCATATGACCGCACTTCTTAGGCCAGACCTGGTCCTCGATATGTAGTCCAGCAACACCCGCGTGTTCATATTCGCGTATAGTCCGTCGCACATTGATTGGATTGCCGTAGCCGGTATCTGCATCCGCAATCAGTGGTAGATCGCCTGAAACAGCCGCGAGCGCAGCAGCCCTGCCAACCATCTCACTCATTGTCAGCAAACCAACATCGGGTTGACCCAAAACACTGGCCGCCGTACCGAATCCCGTCATATAAACCAGCGAAAATCCTGCCTGGGCAATCAATCGAGCGCTCAGTCCATCATACGCACCTGGAGCAACAACCAGATCAGGGCCAGCAAGCAACTCTCTCAATCGTCTTGTCACACGCATCGCAAAATCCTTCACGCACACAAGAAATACAACTCATAGGAACTGGTATTACTGTAAATGTATGACATTCTACACATTCTAACAAGGTTCCCGAACCATTTGGTATTAAATTGCCGAATCGTATAGCAGCCCCATGAAACGTAGGGACGGGGGCTGTGGGGATGATGGGTGGGGGCGCTTGCGCCGTCCATGTGCCCCCTGTTCTATTAGGGTTTTGGTACCTTTACCCTCAACCGCTCATCAGCAACATGCACATACATCGGCGTCTGACCTCGCACCTCTCCATCCAGCGTCGCATCCCGTGGATCAGCACTCGTCATGATCGTGACTCCCCTCGCTTGCACATGATGTATACCAGGGATACCTGTTAACTCTGCAGGGTGATGTGTAAAACGCTTTTCACCACTTGCCAGAGTCGTCCCCCCATTCTCTTTGGGGCCAAAGAAATGAGCGACGATTCTACCAAATTTCCCAAGGTCCATTTCTTCAATCACAACTATATCGAGCAAGCGATCATCGAATCGTGTTCCAGGAAGTGCAAATTCCCTCTGACCTCCAAAAATGGGAGCGTTGATAATAGCTACCTGTAGAGCACGACATCTGAATGATGTCACTGGTTCAGAGGGTGTTGTGACAGGGGACGCCTGTTCTTGAGTAGCGGCTGTGCTCTGTGGCATTGCCAGTCTATCAAATTCGAGTTCTATATCTAACGCATCATGGGATACCAGTGTTTCCAACGCGGCATAGGGGTACGTCATACGTCCGAAGCGCTGGCGTGTAGCCACATTGGTCGCTATTCGCGCGAACTGGACATTGACACCAATGGTCAACGCGTGTGCGAAATATCCATGCTTTTCCGGGGCAATTTGTGACAGTAGGGGTCCAGCTTGATGTTTTGTAGCGAGATGTGGAGCTTGCTCAGCAGGTTTTGCTACACCGATATCAACGAGATGTTCGTCACCTTGTGCTATGACTTGAGCTGCTTCCTGGAGATCCTGTGGAATATGTAAAGAACGAGCAATATCATTTGAAGTACCAAGTGGTAATATTCCCAGTGGAAGGCCGCTTTCATCTAGATGTGTAATTACACCTCCCACCAATCCATCACCGCCAGCCGCGATAGCCATATCAATACCACTCTCCTTCCAGGTTATTCCCTGCGCAGGAAGATTATCCAGGTCAGCGATAGAAATGATGTTAACAATCTCTAACCCTGCCTGTTCAAGATATGTAATTGCCTCGGACAGCTTTGATGACCTACCGGAATGTGGGCTATGAATTACAACTACTCGTTGTGATGTTTGCATAAGTGCTTCTAACCTTTAAACCTGTTTTCGATGTTTGAGATGAATGAGGATAGTATAACTCAGAGGCAAGTAACTCGCAAATCTGATCTAATCAGAATATGTCCCTCTGCCATGAAGAGCGTCCCCGAGTGTCATCCTGAGCGTTAGCGAAGGATCTCGGCTATCGCGTGAGATGCTTCGCTCAGCATGTCAAGATAGAACCGTCTACCCAAAACATACGCATGTTATAATGAACCAGGGTTGGATATCAACAGGAGAACAACATGGGAATAATTCATCGTCAGGGCACAATAGAAAATGGTGAAATGCGCTGGCATGATGTACCTGTGCGAGCCTACGGAGCCGAACATAGCGGAGCCGACAAAGCGACTCGCCAGATTCTCATCGGCGCAGACGAGAGCTCGCCCAATTTCCATGTGCGCTACTTCGCCGTTCAGCCTGGCGGCTATACCTCACTTGATCAACATGCACACGAACACGGTGTATATATCTTGCATGGTCGTGCGCGTCTGCGCCTGGAAAATAACGAATACGAGTTGAATGCTGGTGACGTTGTGTATATTCCGGGCAATGAAGTTCATCAATTTTTCGCATCAGGTCAGGAGCCGTTTGGTTTCCTGTGCGTTGTGCCAGCCAGGCGATAAACACTATGTTAGCTGTCGAGTATCATAGTAACGATGATGTGCGTATCGTTGATCTTCCTATCCCCAAAATTGGCCCGGGTGAATTACTTGTGCAGTTGCAAGCCTGTGGCTTATGCGCCAGCGATGTGATGGAATGGTATATGAAGCCACGCGCTCCCACCTATCCTGGACATGAACCGGTGGGCATCATTGCGGCAGTTGGTGAAGATGTAAAGCAATTCTCTGTTGGTCAACGCGTTTTCATCCATCACCACGTCCCCTGTATGGTCTGTCACTACTGCCAGCGAGGTTCTTTTTCGCAATGCCCAACTTTTCGGGCCACGCGTCTGTACCCAGGGGGATTGGCCGAATATATTCGCGTGCCCGCGCTCAATGTGCAACTCGACGTACTGCCATTACCAGATGAACTATCATTTGAAGCTGCCACATTAATCGAACCATTGGCCTGCTGTGTGCGAGGTATCAGCCGTTCAGCCATCCAGTCTGGAGATAGCGTGCTGGTACTTGGTGCAGGTAGTAATGGACTTATGCTGGCACAATTGGCACAACAACGTGGTGCTATTCGTGTTATCATCGTCGATCCCATAGCGTACCGTCGCCAACGCGCTTTAGATGCTGGAATCGACTATGTGCTTGATTCAGGAACCGAAAAAGATAACCTCTTGCAACACATCTACGCCATAAACGATGGGCGCAAACCCGATATTGTGCTCGTCACGCCTTCAAGCATCAGCGCTATGCAACAGGGGCTTGAGTTAGTGGGACCTGGCGGCACCGTCCTCTTTTTTGCTCCGCCCCCTCCAACATCAACGCTTCCCATTACACCCAATAAGCTCTTTTTCCAGGAGGTAAGCCTCCATACCAGCTACTCCGCGGGCCCCTACGAGACACGACTGGCCTTAGATCTCTTACGTAACGGGCGCATTCGACCAGAAACCGTCATTACGCATCGTTTCTCCCTTAAGGACGCTGCCAAGGCTTTTGCGTTGGTTGCGAAACCAGGCGATGCGTTGAAAGTAGTTATTACTATCGAATCCATATCGGCATTTCCTCGTGATCAATCCCAAAATGATGAGCAATTTCGTGAAGAACAGTATGCCGCACCTGTCTTCGAATACGATCAGGATCCCCGTGGCAATACTCTACGATCGAACGCTCGTAAATGGTAATGATTTCAGGATGTGGCACCCTGGCTTGACCGTAGGTAGTCAACGGAACACCTTCGTAGAGCCCCAGAAGCGTATAGCCTTCTTTCACACCTACTCGATCCATCACCTCCTCACCCGGCTCGTACTGGACTCTCACCATCACATTTTCCATCTGCTCGTGAAACTCAGTTGGGATAGTAGCCAGCGCCTCCCGTACAAGTCGCTCGAAAGGTCTCAACTCGTCTCCATAGGTATCTTCACCTTCTTCCACACTTTCTTCTTTTTCAACTTCTAGGAAGGTATTCCCCACTTCGTTTCCCTGATAATCCCTCTGTAGGCTAGTAGAGTGGTTCAGTATAGGATTTGAGAGCAGAAAGAAAACTCCAATTGCTCCAAAGGCGAATACACCAGCTAGAAGGAGCCAACCAGAAAGTACATCATAGTAGTTGTTGAGATAGATACCCAGGATGATGAGTGCAATCAGAAAACTTATCATTGCGAAAAAATATCGCGATCGATTGATATTCTCATTGAGAATATGTTTATCCGGTTCTATTTCGCGCTGGTAGTCGTACTCTTCCTCTAACTCACCCATAGTAATCCTCTATTCCCGTGTTGGGGATCTTTTCTATTTTCCAAACAGGGTTCTCGCTGGTAGAGTCCTTTTCTATACGCACGTAGTATAGCGTATCAAAGCCTTCTGCATAAGATGGGAGTTCAAATTTATGTGCTGTGATAAAAATTGCTTTCTCAGGTACCTGCGCTTTACCTGTACGCTGCATATTGCGTGTACGGCTGCTCAAGATATCAGGCTGAAAGTAATAACCAATGATCGTCGCGTCGTATCCGCGTCCAATATCAATGAGTAGTAGTCGGTCTTGTACAGTTACATTTGTATTGTCAACGACGACAGATCGCTGTTCCTGTAATGCCCTTTCGATGCGTTCTGCTTGTTTCTGATTCTTGTTTTGATTTTTGCTCCTGCTAATCAGGTCTTTACTGATATGTTCGTGGGTATCAGCGAAATGAGCGCGATAAAATGTGCTTTTACCGGATGCTTGCAATCCTATAAGAATAATAATGTCCATAACGCCTATTTCTTCAGTTGTAAACAATCTTTAGCTTGCCGTTGTTTGAATTTCAAACTACAATAGAAATGGTATTGATGTTATAATACTGTGAGCGCCAGGCTCCAGTAAAAGGTGCCTCAATCATTGTAGTAGGGAAGATCTTTCCGATTACTTGACTCTACAATATAAGGAGTATATATGACAACGACGACTTCTACCGATCCCAAAGTTCAACAATGGACAAATCTCGCGCAGCAATTACGTGTAGACAGCATACGCTGCACAACCACCGCGGGTTCAGGACACCCTACCTCATCTATGTCAGCAGCCGACCTGATGGCTGTTTTATTGACCGGTTACCTGCATTACGATTTTGATACCCCGAAAAACCCAAATAATGATCATCTTATTTTCTCCAAGGGACATGCTTCACCTCTGTTGTATTCATTATATAAAGCAGCAGGCGCAATTACTGATGAAGAATTGCTAACATTACGAAAATTTGGCAGCCGTCTCGAAGGTCATCCCACACCCATTTTACCATGGGTTGATGTCGCAACAGGTTCGCTTGGCCAGGGATTGCCGATCGGCGTAGGCGTGGCACTCGCGGGTAAATACCTGGATAAACTACCCTATCATATCTGGGTACTACTCGGCGATAGTGAAGTGGCCGAGGGTTCTGTCTGGGAAGCATTTGATCATGCCTCGTACTATAAACTGGATAATCTAGTGGCTATACTCGATGTCAATCGCCTGGGACAGCGCGGTGAAACAATGCATGGCTGGAATACAACCCTCTACGCAGAGCGAGCCGAGGCTTTTGGTTGGAATGCCATTGTCATCGATGGTCATAATTATGATGAAATCAACCAGGCATTCGCTAAAGCCGCAAAACCAGAAGGCAAGCCTACTGTAATAATTGCTAAAACGGAAAAAGGTAAAGGTGTCTCTTTTCTAGAAAACAAAGAAGGCTGGCATGGCAAGGCACTCAATAAGCAACAGGAAGAGCAAGCGTTAAGTGAACTTCATTTTGTGCGCAGCCAGACGTTCCCCGTACAGAAACCTGAAAACCTCCAGCCTGCTCCTGAAGCAGCAAAAAAACCACTTGAACTACCACGATACGATGGCAAAGAAGCGGTTGCCACACGCA
>Ga0187814_10001027_pt1 | contig 10374 bp, 7 predicted proteins | sample NC_S_4_FD_132450 | JGI IMG/M metagenome (GOLD analysis project Ga0187814, IMG submission 132450) | Wetland sediment microbial communities from Neuse River Estuary, North Carolina, USA - ASW-S_4 | ecosystem: Environmental > Aquatic > Freshwater > Wetlands > Sediment | place: USA: North Carolina...
ACCGCCTGAACGGAGTACGTCATCTGGCGGTAGACCCCGCCTGGCTGGTTGTTCGGGAACAGCGCGGCGCCCGGCCGGGAGCCAAGCTCATGCAGCAGCGTGGTCCCGTTGTCGTGGCCGACGAAGCGGATCTGGCCGTCGTTGTTCGCCGACGGCGTGGTCGTCGCGAACACGGTAAGGCCGGGATGGTTTCCGATTGCATTGAGCAGCGCGAGGTCGTCGCACGGAAGCGAGAGGCCCGGGAGGTTGCACGTCTTTCCGAGCGAGCTCTTGTCGCCGAGCTCGATGTCGAAAGCGATGGCCGCCGGGTGCTCCCGAGCGAGATTGTTGAGCACCTGGGCGTAGAAGGAGCGGGGGTAGGGCCAGTTGTTGAGATCCTGGAGAGACTTGCTGTCGATTGCGACGATCACCAGCTTCTTCGGCGGGCGCTGGGTGCCCCGGACCGAGAAGCGCGCGTTGATCGTGGTGCCCTCCAGCGCGCCCAGCAGTCCTGTGGCGTACGTGACGAGCCCGATCGCGCACGCGCCCACGGCGACCAGCGCCAGCAGGAGCACGCGCAGACGGCCCATTCCCCGTAACCGCCCCACACGCCTCATTTCAGCCTCAAAGAGAGAAACCCCCGGTAGTTGCAGTCGCCTCGTCGCGCATGTGCGGCGCTGTTCTGCGGCGATGGGCCGACCGCCCAAGTGTACGAAGTGGGGGGTGGCGCGGCAAGGGCGCGACTAGAATCGGGCGATCACCAGACGGGCGAATGTGGAGCCACGAGCACACGGCTGAGACCGACGCTCCGCCCAAGCGCGGTTGACGGATCGCGGACCGGCCACTACCGTCATACCGCTGCGCGCGGGGCGCGCCGGAGCGCATCGCAGACCGGGCGGAAGGCTCGAAATTCACGTGGCGGCTGGCTCGTCAATCACGATCGTGATCGCCGACGATCACGCGGTCGTTCGGCAGGGCCTGCGCCTGCTGCTCGAGGCCGAGGACGATCTGGCGGTCGTGGGCGAGGCCAGCGATCTGGCCGAGACCTGCGGGCTCCTGCGTGAAACCGCACCGTCGGTGCTCGTGCTCGACCTGCACATGCGCCGCGACCTCAGCCTGAGCGCGCTCTCGGAGGTGAAGTCCGCCTCGCCGTCCACGGGCGTCGTGATCCTGACGATGGATGACGACCCCGCCTTCGTCGCGCCCGCCTGGAGCGCGGGCGCGGCCGGATACGTTCTCAAAGAGGCCTCCCGGGCCGACCTGGTCCGAGCGATCAGGACCGTGGGGGCTGGCGGCAGGTATCTGGACCCCTCGATCGGAGGCATGGCGATGACGGGCGCCGGCGATGCCCTCCTGACCGAGCGTGAGCTGGAGGTCCTGCGACTGGTTGCGCTCGGCTATACGAACGCGGAGGTCGCGAAGCGCATGTACATCAGCCCGCGAACCGTCGAGACCCACCGCGCGAACCTCCAGTCCAAGCTGGGAGCGGCCGGGCGTCCCGAGCTCGTCCGCTACGCCCTCGAGCACGGAGTGATCCACCGATGATCAGCACCGCGAAGGCTCGCGAGCTGGAGATCGAAGCCGCCGAGCGTCGCGTCGCGGAGCACCTCAGGACGACCGGGGCCGTCGCACCGTCGCGCCGGCGCACCGCGGTCCTCGCCGTTGCGGCGCTGCTGTTCGCGGGGATCTTCGCTGCTCGCCTCGCCGTCCCTGACCCCACTGCGCTGCTTGCCAACTTCTACGTCGTGCCGATCGCGATGGTCGCGTTCGAGCTGGGCGCCACGGCGGGCCTACTCGCCGCCGTCGCTGGTATCGGTCTGGTGTTCGCCTGGGCCGCGATCCAGACCGTCCACGTCCCTGCCCTCGGCTACATCTCTCGCGGCGCCGCGCTGGTGTTCGTCGCGGCCGTCGTGGGGCGATTCTCCGAACGGCTGCGCCAGGACGTCTTGGAGCGCCGGCGGGCGGAGCGCTACCTGTCCCTGTATGCCGACCAGCTCGAGCGTGCCAACCACCACCTCGCGCGCAGCGTCGAGCGGCTCGAGGCGATCGGCGAGATCGCTCGAGCGCTGGGGGATGAGACGGACCTCGAGCGGGTGCTGTCGCTGATCCTCGCGCACGGGCGCGAGATCGTGGCGGCCCGCGCCCTGGTCGTGTACCTCCTGGACGGCGACGAGCTGGCCGCGGCCGGGACAGACGCGCTTCCGGACGATCTCGAGCGGCGGGTGCCCGTGGCAGGCTCCCTGCTTGGAGAGGTGGTCCGCACGCGCCGCCCGTGCCGCGCCACGGCGGACGCCACACGGTCCCACCTCTCCCAGCTGGGAGCCGCACGCACCGCCATTGTGGTGCCGCTCGTGTTCCGCGGAGAGGTCCTTGGTGTGCTCGCCGGCATCGACAATCCGGACGGCCGGGCGTTCGAGGCCGAGGACGAGGAGCTGCTGATGTCGGTGGCGGCGAGCGCCGCCACCGCGGTCGCCACCGTGCGATCGGTGGCAGCGGCGCGGCTGCGGCTGAGCCTCGAAGCCGCCGACCAGGCTCGTGCCCGCTGGGCGCGTGAGCTCCACGACGAGACGCTCCAGGGGCTCACCGGAGCTCGAATGGTGCTGTCAGCCGGTCTGGCGCGCGGCGAGCTCGGAGCACTCCAGCAGGCTGCCGAGTCGGCGGACGCGCACCTCGGGGAGGAGGTGAGAAAGCTGCGTGCGTTGATCGCCGAGCTGCGCCCCGCGGCGCTCGATGATCTGGGGTTGGGGCCGGCGATCGAGTCGCTGGCAAAGCGGCAGGCGGCGATCGGCCGCTTCTCGGTCGATGTGAAGGTCGCTTTGAACGGGACGGAGCGGCTGGCACGAGACACCGAGAACGCGATCTACCGGATCGCGCAGGAGGCGCTCAACAACGCCGCGAAGCATGCCCACGCAAGTCTGGTGAGCGTGCGCGTGGACCAGGCCGCGGATCACCTCGAGATCAGCGTCCGCGACGACGGCTGCGGCTTCGAGCCGGAACGCGTCCAGGGCGGATTCGGCCTCACCGGGATGCGGGAACGCGCCGTGCTCGAGGGAGGCCACCTGTCGATCACGTCGTCGGACGGCGGCCCGACGTGCGTGACCGCCGTCCTTCCGCTGCCAACGCGGGCCTCAGGTAACGGGAGTCGACGGCAAGTCGTCACCGGCTGACGGCGCCTCCTCGTTCCCGGCAGGCGCCCCCACGACGCTGGACCAGGGCCGGATCAGACCCGAGCCCACCCCGGCGCTCGACCACTTGAACTGCGTGACGTTGTCCTTCGGCGCGAACAGTCCGGGCCGGGTGCCGCGGCGGACGAACAGCACCGGCGCGGGCGCCGCCCTGGCGATCGCCGACCGGGTTGGGCCGAGGCCCTCGTGGCGCCAGCGCTCGGAGAGACCTAGGACGAGCAGGCCGGCCCCCTGCGCCGCCTGGACGATGCTGTCCCGCCCGCCGGCGACCACCAGGGGCTCGGTCGCGATTCCGGTCGCGCGCTGCACCAGCAAACCCGCGTCCGCGAGCATCCGCGTGACGGAGCGGCGCTCGTCGGTCTGCCCGGCGGCCCCGAGCAGCTTGAGCGGCGCCCCGCTCGCCGCCGCGAGCCACGACCCCAGCTCCAGCGCCGCCCAATCGTGCTCGGCGCCCCCGAACGGCACGAGCACGGGTGCGTCGGGACCGAGGACGATCGGATCGCCCTCCTTGGCCACCAGGACGGCCACGTCGCAGGGCGCTTCCTCCATCAGCACCCCCACCTGACCCAGCGGCACCCCGTCACCGATCAGCCGCCGCCTGCCCTCGGTGAGCACCAGGTCGACCGGCTCGCGCTGGACGATGTGCGAGAGGTCGGATCCGGGGCTCGTCGAGCTCAGCGCGACGCCTCTGGCGACGACACCATCCGCCGCCAGCCGCTCGCGCAGTTCGTTGATCGCCCGCGATGCCCGCTCCAGCTGCAGGTTCTCCGTCTGAAGGCCCCCCCTGACGCCCGCTTCGGCTCCCCGGCTGGGCTCGACCAGGCGAGCGATGATCAGCTCGTGTGCGGGAGCGGAGCTGGCCAGCGGCTCGGCCAGAGCGACCAGCTGTTCGATCGAGGCGTCGGTTTGGGGTGCCACCAGGATCGAGCGCTCGGGCACCGGTAGCTCCGGATGCTCCTGGACGGCTGCGAGCGCCGCGTCCGCGAACTCATCCTCGACCTTCTCCCCGTATTCATTCCTGGGGTCGAGCAGTCGCAGCAGGGGACCCGCCATCAGCGTGGTGACGACAGCCATGATCACGAGCATTGCGAACAGGGTGTTGGAGATCGCGCCCGTGTCCAGCGCCAGGTTCAGGACGATCAGCTCCGTCAGGCCTCGCGTGTTCATGAGCGTGCCGATCACCGCCGAGCCACGCCAGTCGAAGCCGGTGACTCGCGCGGCGATCGCCGCGCCGGCCAGCTTGCCGACGATCGCCACGGCGATGAGCAGCAAGGTGATCAGCCACAGCTCCGGGCGGTCGAGTAGCCCGATGTTGGTGCGCAGGCCTGTGTAAGCGAAGAACAGGGGCAGCAGGAGGGTCACGACGAAGTACTCGATCCGGCGCGTGACCTCCTCACTCAGCCGCGCGTGCCGCGGCATGATCAAGCCCATGATGAAACCGCCGAAGATGAACGCGATGTTGATCTCCTCGGTCAGATAGGCCGACAGCAGCACGCCGAGGATGATCGCCGCGAACCACCCGCTCGGGATTCGCCCGACCTCGTCGTAGGCCGTCGCCATCCGTCCGAGGAAGGGCCGCACCACGACCACCATGAACAGGGTGAACGCGGTTGCCTCCGCGATCGTCTTGACGACGTCGCCGAACGTGCCGGAGACCGCGATCGTGGTCGCGAGCGCGATCAGGAACCAGGCGGTGACGTCGTCGATCGCCGCGCAGGCGATCGTCAGCGCTCCGAGCGGCCGCTTGGTCATCCGGCGCTCAGCGAGGATCCGCGCCAGCACCGGGAACGCCGTGATCGACATCGAGACACCCATGAACAGCGCGAACGCGACGAACTTCTTGTCGGGCCCGAGGAGCGTGTAGAGAGGCAGGGCGACCGCGAGCCCCAGGAGCATCGGCACCGCGACGCTCGCGTTCGAGATCGCGGCGGCCTGGCCGACCCTTCCCCTCAGTTGGCCCCGATCGACCTCCAGCCCCACCAGGAACATGAAGAAGATGAGCCCGAGATTTGCCGCCGTCCCGAAGGGCGCGAGCGTGTCGGTGGGGAAGGCGCTTGCCTGGAGGTTGGCCGAGATCGCGCCGAGCACGGACGGTCCGAGCACGAGCCCCGCGATCACCTCACCCATCACCCGCGGCTGCCCGATCCTGACCGCCACGATTCCGAACAGGCGGCAGACCACCAGCACGATCGCGAAGGCGAGGAAGACGGCGGCCACCAGCTTGTTGAAGTCGCTGCGCTGCTTGGTCGCGGTGAACTTCTCGCCCGCGGGGGAGAGGCCCGAGGGGGTGCTCAGCACGGGCTTCGCGCCCGCCGCGGCCGCCGGTGAGGCGACGGGCGTGGCGACATCGAGCGGGATCACCTGCACGTTCTGCAGCAGCAGGTCGTTTGCGACGGCCGTGAGCCGCGCGTGCCCGCCACGCGCACAGGCGACGTCTCCGAACACGCCGCCGGTCTTCGTCGAGTACGTGAGGGTGCCCAGCTTCAGCGTGCCGGCGGACAGCTGGTACCTGGGTCCGCTGCCGCTGATGATGAACGAACTCCCGAAGCACGTCGAGGTGGGGGAGAGCGCGTAGGTCCCGCCGATCCCGGGTGGCGTCCGCGGCGCCGCCGCGCCGGGCGCGGGTGGAGCGGTCTTGAAGCTTGCCGCGAACGGGGCGCCTCCGAGCGTTCCCTTGATCGAGCCCTTGATCCCGGGAACCGCGATCGCGTCGAGCTTCTGCTGTTTGCCGCCGGAGACGCACGAGACCGTGCCCGTCAGGCGGTGGCCGCCGCCCGCCAGCTTGGTCGTGCTCAGCCGCAGCTGGGATGAGAGCGTCCCCTGGTTGTTGGTGAGGTTGACGAACTCGCCGGACTGGAGCACGTTGAACAGCGGACCGGTCGCCGTGGGCTGGGCCGGCGCGGTCACGGGCAGCGGCACCCCGCCGGCGGGCGTGGGAGCCGGGCCGAGGCAGGCGTCTGGAGCGCTCGCGGCGTAGCCGCCGGCGATCGCCGGAAGGGGATGCTTCTTGCCACCCTGCTCCACGACGAGGATGACGACCGCTACCCCGATCACGGCCAGGATCGAGTAGAACGTGATCAGGCGCCCGGCGAGACGCCCGCCCGGCATCCCATCTTGTGAAGGCATCGATTCCCCCTTCTGAAACTTGGTCGTTCAGGCTCTGCTGAGCGGCCAGTGGTCCCCGGTCGGGGCGGAATCTATTTCATTCGCACCGCCCCGACATCAGGTTCGATCGGTCGAATGCATCCGTAAAGGACCGCAAAATCCGTAAAGGACCGCAAAGTTAGACCGGGGTGTTCCCCGAGACCGGGGCGCCCAGCGCGTGGGCCGCGCTAGCCCGCCGCGGTCGCGCGTCCACCGCGTGAGAGCACCTTCACGAACTCCTCCAGCTGGTCGGTTCTCCAGCATTCGAATGCCGTGCAGTGACGCTCGTACGCGGCGATCACGGAGTCGCCGTAGTTCCAGTAGAGCCTGGGCTCGGGGTTCAGCCAGAACGTGCGCCCGGCCCGTGCTGTGATCGCGGCGAACACGTCGTCGCGCGGCGGGCGGCCGTTGGTGCGCGCGTCGCCCAGCACGATCACCGTCGCGCGCGGGTGGAGCTCGTCCTCGATCAGGGTCAGGAACTCCTCCCAGACCCGGCCATAGTCGGTGTAGCCGGAGATGTCGGCCACGCCCGCGTCCTTGGATATCGCCTGGCTGGCTGCGTGGAAGTCGCGCTCGCGCTCGAACACGTCGGTCACCTCCGAGATCCGTTCGATGAACACGAACGAGCGCAGCTTGCGAAACGCGTCGTGGAGGGCGTGCAGGACGCTGAGGAAGAACGTCGAGGCGCTCGTGACGGAGGTGGAGACGTCGCAGAGGACGAAGATCTCCGGACGGCGAGGGCGCTGCGGGCGGTATTTCAGCGTGATCGGCACCCCTCCGGTCTCCAGAGATGCGCGCATCGTGCGCCGGACATCGACGTGGGCGTGACGCCTTCGGCCTTTGAGCTCGTGGCCCTGGGTGGCGAGGCGCCGCTTGAGCTGGGCGACGACCCGGTGAACCGCCGCCAGGTCCTGGATCGGCCCGGTGGGCAGCGCCCGGTCCAGCTCGTTCAGTGGCCGCTTGGGCGGCAGGGACGCGGTCCGCTCGATCAGCGCCCGCTCAAGCTCGCGGCGCAGGTGCTGCTCGAAGCGACGCAATTGCTCTCGCGGCGTGCCCTGGCGACGCGGATCATCGGCGGGCAGATCCGGTTGGGGCTCGGCTCGCAAGCCCAACGCGCGGCGGATGCGCTGGACGTCCACCCCCAGGACTCCGGAGCCCTCGCCCTGACCGAACGCCGCGAGTGCCAGGCGCGCCAGGTCACGCAGCGCGGCGTCGGATCCGTCCCTGAGCGCCGCCGCGATCTGTTGGCGCAGTGTGTCGAGGTTGATTGCCGTCTCCCCGTCGGCACCCCGGTCCGTCTCAGTGATCTGTCGCCGTGCAGCCTCCGCCTCGGTAGCGCGGAAGAAGAAGCGGTCGAACACGAGCTCGAACACGCGGCGGTCCTCGGGCGATTTTGCGAGCGTCGCGGCGATCGCCTCCCTGAAGTCGCTCTGCCCGCTCCAGGGCACGTGCTCAAGCACCGCGAACGCATCGAGGATCTCCGAGGTGCCCACGGCGACGCCTTCCTCTCTGAGGTCCTCGGCGAACGCGAGCAGCGAGCCCGCGAAGCCACCGGGAGTGCGGTCCGGGACGCCGCGCTCGATCGCGCCGCTAAGCGGCATCGCTGGCGGCCGGATCGAGCATCACGCCGACTCGCGCAGCCACCGTGTCGAGGTCGGTCCGGTGCTTCAGGATCACGCTCATCGTCTCCCTGAACGTGTCCGTATCGATGTCGCTCGCTCCCAGGAGCATGAGCGTGCGTGCCCAGTCGATCGACTCGGCGATGCTGGGCGGCTTCTTGAGGTCGAGCTCCCGGATCCTGTGGATGACCTCGACCAACTTGCGCGCCACCTGGTCGTCGAGGTCGGGGGAGTGCAGTCGGACGATCGCCAGCTCGTGCTCGAGCTCGGGATAGTCGAGCCAGAGATATAGGCAGCGGCGCTTCAGGGCTTCGGTGAGTTCACGCGTGTTGTTGGAGGTGAGAACGACCACGGGCTGAGTCCTCGCCTCGATCCGCCCGAGCTCGGGGATCGAGATCTGGAAATCCGAAAGGAGCTCGAGCAGCATCGCCTCGAACTCCTGGTCGGTCTTGTCGATCTCGTCGACGAGCAGCACGACCGGCTCGGGCGACGCGATCGCCGTCATCAGTGGACGCGGGAGCAGGAACTCCTCGCCGAAGATGTCGTCCTGAACGTCCCGCCAGCCGGCGTCGTCAGACTCCGTCTGAATCCGCAGCAGCTGCTTGCGGTAGTTCCATTCGTAGAGTGCCTTGGCCTCGTCGAGGCCCTCGTAACACTGAAGCCGGACCAGCGTTCGCCGCAGGAATCTCGCGAGTGCCTTGGCCAACTCGGTCTTGCCCACACCGGCGGGCCCTTCGACCAGGATCGGCTTGCCCAGCTTGGTCGCCAGGAATGCAACCAGGGCCGTCGAAGTGCCGGGAAGGTAACCGACGTGCGCCAGGCCGGCCGCGAGGTCCTGAACTGATGCGGGTTGGGTGCTGGCCATCTAGCTCCCGGTCAAATATAGGGTTCCCCGGGTGCCAATCCTCCTGCCGGTCGCCGCCACATCCAGCCTCGGCCCGTACGCGGCTGTGATGGGGTTCGGCTTCCTTGTCGGCGTGTTCGGCCACGTGATCCACTCCCGGACCCTGATCCTCACCGGGATCCTGATCGTGGGCCTGGTGAGCGGGTACTTCGCGTTCGTGGTGGGGAAGGTGAGCTGAGGCCGCGCTGCTCGGCGGTACCGTGGGCCGCTACTGCCGCTCAGCGTGCCGCGGGCTGCTACTGGATCGGAATGTCCTGCACCTCCGCCGGCTGCTCGCGACGGCGGTCCAGGCGCTCGATGTACAGGTCGATCAGCGCGCGAACCGCGAGCAACAGCTCCCGAAGCGCCGCGGAGAGACGCTCGAGCACGTCCGGCGGAATCAGGTCGCGCAACGTCTGAATCGCCTGGATCAGCACCTCCAGCTCGCTGGGGCGGGACGGCTGCTCCGCGGCTGACGATGGCGCCTGCCACCCTGCGGGTGGGGGCTTGCCGCCCCGACCGGTTCCCGTTGCCTCGGCCATCAGTCGCTCGGCAGCATCGGACGCCCGGCTGAGCCGGTCCTCCAGACGGCGAAGTTCCTCGCGGGGCTCATCGACCATTCGCACCGGCCCGGGCCGCGTCGTCGAAGGTGACCTCCAGCACTCCTTCCTCGAAGGTGGCAGCCGCCGGGCGGAAGCCGGCGAGCGCGGTGGGGAGCATGATCGTTCGCTTCTGACCCTCGACGCCGACGATCAGCTCCAGGCCGATCTTCTTCAAGGTGATGTTGCCCTTCTGAGCGAACGGCAGGGGGAGGCGCAGCCGAGCCTCGGTCTCGGTCACCGCGAGCTGCTGCGTGACGGTCTGGTGAAGGATGGCGGCCGGGTCGTGACCGTCCCTTCCGAACAGCTCGGCGGCGAGCCGATCGAGCATCTCGGGCCCCACCACCTCCTGGTCGAAGAACGGGGCCCGCAATACTGGAACGGGGGCGAATGCGGAGCTGACGAGCTCAAGATGCTCCTCCTGCACCCTTCTCCACCCGGCGAAGTAATCGCCGACCTCGTCCGGAAAGACGCGGTTGACCACCACGGCGTCGGTCAGGTACCCGTACAGGTTGAGGTAGGTGAAGGTGCGCATTGCCTCGCCGATCGCCATCTTCTCGGGGTTCATCACCAGTCGGATCGTCGAGGCATCCCGGTCACGGAGAATCTCGTTCATCTCGATCAGGTTGCCCGAGAGCCGCCGGATGTCGGCAAAGACCGCGTGAGTCGGTATTGGGATGTCCAGGAGGGAGCGTGCGATCGGGCCGGCCGCCGCCAGGATCTGACGCTCCATCGGGAAGACCTTGTCTATCCACCACCGGGCCACGTCGGGGAAGGACAGAAGCCGCAGCGTCTCGCCGGTCGGCGCGCAGTCGACGATGATCACCTCCCACTTGCCCGACTCGTGCGCGGCCTGCAGCCGAAGCAGCGAGAACAGCTCGTCCATCCCCGGGGGGACCGTCAGCTCCTCGGCCGAGATCCGATCGAGCCCGCGCTCCAGGAACAGCTCGGCGAGCCACTCCTGC
>Ga0187814_10001029_pt1 | contig 10369 bp, 7 predicted proteins | sample NC_S_4_FD_132450 | JGI IMG/M metagenome (GOLD analysis project Ga0187814, IMG submission 132450) | Wetland sediment microbial communities from Neuse River Estuary, North Carolina, USA - ASW-S_4 | ecosystem: Environmental > Aquatic > Freshwater > Wetlands > Sediment | place: USA: North Carolina...
CTGCCTCGGCCACCTGGATCGTCCCGCCGCCGGCCTGCAGGAGGCACGCCGGGTATCCGCGGCCCTGGCCGCCAGCTCGTTCGCGCCGGGCTGGATCCACCCGGCCAAGGCGGCGGTCGATGACGTGCTCGGCTCGTTCGGCTACCTACCTCCCCCGTGGTATCTCACGTTCAAGCGGGACACCGAACCGTGGGCCAGTGACCCGGCCGCGCTGGGCCGGGACTGCGCCTCCGCCGGGTTCGCCGACGTGCGGCTGCGGACGGTCACGGTCGATACCGGGCTGTCCAGCCCGGCCGAGCTCGCGGCCTGGCGACTCGGCATGGCCCATGTCGCGCCGTTCATGTGCTCGCTGCCCGCCGCCCGGCAGGCCGAGCTGCGGCAGGCCGCGGAGGCGGCCGTGACGGGCATCGGCCCGCTGGTCGTGTCCATGCTGGTGCTCATGGCCTGCTGAGGCCAGCCCGAAGGCACAGCATGGCCCCACTGGGGCTCAGCCGGCCCGGGACCGCCAGTCGTCCAGGCGCTGGGCCGCCGCCCGCCGCAGCCCGTCCGCGTGCTGGCCGGCCTGGCGGGCGAGCCGCTCGGCCCGGTCGGCCGCGATGTCCAGCCAGGCCGGGACGGCGAGATCAGCCGCGGTCTCGCCGGTCCACCACCAGGCCTCGACCGCGACCGACCGCTCGACGCGATCCAGGTCCCCGGCGGCCGCGTCGAGGTCGACGGGCAGGCTCAGCGCCCGGCGGGCCCGGTGGGTCAGCACCCGGGCCGTGCTGACGTAACGCGGCACGCCCAGGACGGCCGCGCGTGATTCGAGCGCGCCGGCCATGGCCAGCGCCGACTCCGCGTCGCCGCGCAGCAGCGCCAGCCTTCCGCAGATCAGCTGGTGCCTGAGATCCAGCCGCCAGCCGAAGACCAGGTCTCCGGTCAGCAGCGCCCGGGCTTCGGCCAGCCGGGCCTGCGCGGCGTCCGGGTCACCGGCCTCCAGGCACTGCTCGGCCAGGTCCTCCAGCGCGGCGATGGTGAGCTCGGGGGTGCCCTCGCTGCGCTGTCCCAGCTCCAGGGCCTGGAGATGACGATCATGGGCCTGGTCGGCGGCACCCAGGTTGCGCAGCACCCAGCCGGCGAAGTTCACCGCACGGCCGGTGAACCTTGGCACCTGGCGGCGCTCGGCCTCTGCCGTGTAGCGGGCGAATGTGTCCAGGGCCAGGGCCGGGCGGCCGGCCACGGCGTGCGCGTGCCCGGTGAACAGCAGCGCGTGCAGGGTCGCCGCGGTGTGCGCCACCCCTTCTGTCGCACGGGCGGCCGGGCGCAGCAGGGCCAAGGCCTCGTCGGTCCGGCTCTGGTGAGCCCTGAGCACCCCCAACCACGCCGCCGCCGTCACCCGGTCGGTGCCCTCGGCCAGCGAGAAGGCCTCGCCGAGCAGCAGCTCGGCCTGGGCCAGGTCGCCGGCGGCGTGCCGGGTCCGGCCGCCGACCGCCAGGCAGCGTGACCGGCCGGCCGCATCGGCCGCGGCCAGCGCGCCGTCCGCGGCGAACTGGGCGGCCTGGGCGAAGCGGCGGTCGAAGTAGCAGGCCCACGCGCCGACCTCCAGGGCCGCAGCGCCAGCCACCGCGGCGCGCTCGACGTCGGCCAGCGCCTCGGGATAGCGGCGGCGGCGGGTGCGGACCCGGGCCCGTTCGAGCCAGCCCTCCGGATCCGGGTGCAGCCGCAGCGCGTCGTCCAGCAGGGCCTCGGCCGCGGCGTGGTCGAAGCGCTCGGCGGCCCGCTCGGCCGCGGTCCGCAGCGACCGGGCGGCCAGCGTGAGGTCGCCGCCCAGCCGCGCGTGGTAGGCGACCATGGCCGGGTCGGCGTACGGCTGCCGGGCCAGCACGCGGCCGGCCTGGCGGTGCAGCAGGGCGGCCCGGCCGGGGGTCGCGCTGGCGGCCAGCGCCTCGCGGACCAGCTCGTGCCGGAACCTGAACGTCCCGCCGTCGGTGGCCAGCAACTGCTTGGCCGCGGCGCGCTCGGCGTCGTCGAGCAGGTCGACGGCGGGGCGGCCGAGCAGGGCCGCGAGCAGCTCGATGTCCAGCTCCGGGCCGATCACCGCGGCCGCGCGCAGCATGGCCCCGGCCGGGCCCAGCTCGTCGCAGCGGGCCGACACCGATTCGACCAGCGACGTGGGCAGCTCGGTCCGGGCCGCCTGCTGGGCCAGCTCGGTCAGGAACAGCGGGTGTCCCTTGGACCGCTCGTACAGTTCATCGGCCCGGGACGGCCCCACCAGCTCGGCGGCGGCCTCGCGGCCGAGCAGGCCGAGGTGGACGGACGCGGTGCCCGGCAGGGGCGGTCCCTCACCGGAGCGGACCGCCGCGACGACCGTGGCGGGCATGTTCTCCCGGCGCGCGAAGCTCAGCCAGCTGGCCAGCGCCTGCCCGGCCAGGTGGGCGTCGTCGATCACCACCACCAGCGGTCCCCGCTCGGCCAGCCGGACCATCACCCGGACCAGTGCCGCGTACAGCACGGCCGGGCCGAGCATGCTGTCGGCCAGGATCGGTTCGGTCCGTGGGTCCTGGGGCCCTGGGGGTCCTTGGGGCCTTTGGGGTCCGGCCGGGTCCAGGGGCACGCCGAGCAGCGAGGTGAGGGTCAGCGCGTCCCGGCCCAGCAGGTCGGCGGCGGCGTCGGGCCCGAGCCGGCGAAGCAGCGCGGACAGCGCGGACAGCAGGGCATCCAGCGGCATGGCCTGGTCGAGCTGGCCGCAGGAGGCCAGCAGCACGGTGTCGCCGGCCGCGGCCCGCTGGGCGGCCCAGGCGCGGAGCAGGGCGGTCTTCCCGATGCCGGCCTCCCCGTCGACGACGACGATCTCGGTCGGGCCGTCGCGGGCCCGCCCGGCCGTCGTGTCGAGGTAGGCCAGTTCGTCATCCCGGCCGACCAGGCCGACCGGGCCGCGAGCGGGTGCCGGCGGCGGCGCGGGCAGTTCCCCGCGCAGGATGGCGGTGTACAGGGCGACGGTCTCGGGTGAAGGGTCGGTGCCGAGCTCGGTCGCCAGGTGTTCCCGGGCCTGCGCATAGGCGGCCAGGGCCGCGGCCACCCGGCCGCCCGCGACGTAGGCGCGCAGCAGGACCCGCAGCGACTCCTCGTCGTATCCGTCGGCCGCCACGGCGTCGGCCGCGGCGTCGGCGGCCGCCATCCAGTCTCCGGCCTCGAGCAGGGCGGTGGCCGCCACCCGGCGGGCCCGGCCGGCCAGGCGGTCCAGCTCAGCCAGCCGTAGCTGCGCCCATTCACCGGATACCGACGGCAGCCGGTAGCCGCGCAGGAGCGACAGCGCGACCCGGGCCGCGGCCGCCGCGCCCAGCACATTCCCCGCGCCGCGCCTGCGGTCCATCTCCTCGGTGAGCGCGGCCAGTTCGGACGCGTCGAGCCAGTCGCAGACCAGCAGGTAGCCATCGTCGCGGTGGTGGATCCGCTCCCGGCCCAGGACCGAGCGCAGCCGGCTGACCAGCACGGCCAGCTGGTCCTCGGGCCGGGCGGGCGGCGTGTCGCCCCACAGCGTGTCGGCCAGCACGTCGGCCGGCACCACCTGCCCTGCGGCCAGGGCCAGCGCACACAGCACCAGCCGGCCCTTCCTGCTGCCCAGGGCCTGCGGCTCGACGCCGTCCACGCCGAAGTCGCTCAGCACCCGCAGCGCCAGCGACTTCATGGCGGTATCAAACCGCAGCGTGACCGGTCGCCGCCACTCCGGCCCGGGTGCCATGAGGGCGCCAGCCGGGCGCGGTTAGAGCTTGCCCCGGTTTCTCGAGCCGAGGATGATCTGGGTCACCGTGTAGGTGCTCAGGCGCAGCTTCTGCGCGATCTCCTCGGGTCGCAGTCCCTGCTCGTTGTACAGCAGCGCCAGCCTCTCCTGCGACTTGGTCCACGGCTTGGGCGGGGCCGGACGGGGCCGGACGGGGCGGGGCCGGGCGGGCTGGGCCTGGACCGGCCTGGCGGCGGTGCCGGGCCCGGACGGGACCGGGCCGGACGTGGGCACCGAGGTGCCGAACGAGCCGCGCCGCTGATCGGCGAACTTGCCGCTGGCCAGTTCGTCCTTGGTCTGCTCGTCAAGGAGCAGGTACTGCTCGGCCGACTTGTTCACGCCGATGGCGACCATGGTCAGGCCCTTGAGGTTCTTTTCCTGGCACTCCGGCGCCATGCAGTAGTTGTATTTCTTTGCCCGGTCGGGATGCAGTTCGCTCCCGCACGTTATGCACTGGGCCATGAATCTTCTTTCGTCTTTGCGCACGCCCAGCAGGGAGGTGAAACCCGGGTTTCAGCACGCTAGAGGGTGGTGAAACCCGGGTTTCAGCACGTTTAGGGAGTTGGGCCGGGGCACGCGGCGATGCATAAATAGAACACCGGGGCGAGCGGTGGTGTTCCCCTCAGGGGAGCTCGCGCACGACGTCGGCCGGATCCTTGTCCCGGCGCAGGCCCTGGAAGCGGGGGTGGCGCAGTTCCCCGTCCGCGGTCCATTCGCTGAACCCGACCTGGGCGACGAGCCGGGGCTCGACCCAGTGCACCCGGGACCGCGGCAGGCCGCGGACGGGTTCGAAGGCCGGAGCCGGCCGCTCGTCGGCGGCCAGCGCCGCGTGCAGGCTGGTCAGGGTGGGCCGGTCGAAGCCGGTGCCGACCTTGCCGGCGTAGTGCAGCCGGCCGTCGGCGCCGTAGTAGCCGAGCAGGAGCGCGCCAAACCCGACCCGGGACCCCTGCGGGTCGGTGTAGCCCCCGATGACGAACTCCTGGCCGTTCAGGCATTTGAACTTCAGCCAGTCCCGGTTGCGCCCGCGCCGGTACGGCGAGTCGCCGCGCTTGGCGATGAGCCCCTCCCAGCCGAGCTGGCACGCCTCGCGGTAGTACGCCTCGCCGTCGGTGTCGCGGTGCTCGGCGTATCGCAGCGGGCCGCCGAACGAGAGCAGGTCGTGCAGCACGGTCTTGCGCTGCAGCAGCGGGCGGGGCCGCACATCATGGCCGCCGGCCCACAGCACGTCGAACAGGTAGATGTACACCGGCACCTCGGCGCGCAGGGCCGGTCCAGGATCGCGGACGCCCAGCCGGCGCTGCAGCCGGGAAAAGCTGGTCTCGTCCCCGTCGAAGGCCACGACCTCGCCGTCCACGATGAAGTCGGTGGCGTCCTGGGCCCGCAGCGCCTCGGCGATCTCGGGATAGGTGCCGGTGACGTGCTGCTGGTTCCGGGTCATCAGCCGCAGGTGCCCGCCGTCCCGGAACGCCAGGCAGCGCTCGCCGTCGAACTTACGCTCGAAGATCCAGGCCGGGTCCGAGAACCGGTCCGCGGTGAGTGTGGCGAGCTCGGGGTCGAGCCAGCCGGGCTGGCTCACCGGAGCCGCACCAGGGGCAGGAACATGTCATCGATTATCTCCGCGACGGCGCTTACCCGGAGACAGAGCGCTACTTGAGGATGTTGACGGCGCGGGCCACGACCAGGGCGACGGTCACGATCGAGATGGCGGCCTGGACCGTCATGCCCATCTTGGCCCAGCGGGACAGCGGCATCGTGTCGGTCGGGCTGAACGCGGTGGCGTTGGTGAAGGACAGGTACAGGTAGTCAGCGAAGGCCGGCTCCCAGCCCGGCGGGGCCAGCTGCGGGCTGGCCATCTGCACGAACTGGAAGTCCGGGTACATGCGGACAGCCTGCGCCCTGGCCACCGGGCCGCCGCGGTCGAACTCCCAGTACCACAGGGCGAAGACGATGACGTTGATCAGCCAGATGGTGCCCCCGGTGATCAGCAGCGGCCCGGCGCTGCTGCCCTCCGTGCCCTGCACCAGCCCGACCGTCAGCCGGACCACCGACCAGGCGTTGGCCAGGCTGAGCAGGGCGGCGAGGGTGAGGCCCAGCAGGCGGATGACCCGCGACTCGGTGTTGATGCGATGCGGGTTGGCCATCAGCAAGGCGATCAGCAGCAGGCCCTGCAGGGTGGGCAGGAGCCAGAAGGGGTGCACCAGCACGAGCCGGCCGGGCAGCGGGTACTGCAGGGCCACCGCGACCGCGACCGCCAGCGCGGCCTGCCAGCGGGCCTCGCCTTCCGTCGGCCGCCGCCACGCCGGGACCGGGCCAGGGCCAGGGCCGGGCCGTGCGCCGGGCGCGACCCGGTGCTCCAGTTCGTTCAGCCGGTCGTGCAGCGCCCGGATGCCCTCGAGGATCAGCGCGCTGTCGGGGTCGCGCTGGCCGTCATGTGAGTCCATCTGGTCATCTTGGCCCGCGCCCGCCCCCCTCGGCACGGCCGGGGCGGCCGTCATGAACTTGACCGTCTGGTGGATCTGCACACCGGCGGCTGGTCCTGCTGGCCGCCGCCGATCCGGTCGGGGACATGGCGCTGATCCTGCGCGCGGCGCACAGGCTCGGCCTGAACATCGGCGCCCTGGATTGGCTGTGCGTCTCGTACAACATGGTCGCCATGGACGCCGAATACGCCCAGGCGGCGCTCAGCTGACATCCCCTCGGGCGGGGCCCGGGACCAGGGACCGGCCAGGGTTACCCACGGGCGCGAGCAACGGTCCCGCGCGCCAGGCTGGAAGCCAGGACCAGCCCGGTGCCTGCGAGAGGCCTGGGACGCCGGTGACCGGGCCGGCTTCCACCCGTACCAGGACCGTAGGACCACGGACCGTTCGGCGTAATTCAGATTTTTCCGAACGGACCGTGGGCCCCACCTTCCACGCCAGGAGGGAGCGACCGTGGAGTACCTGGTCACCATGACCACGCACGTTCCGGAGGGAACCCCGGATGAGGCTGTACAGGACGTCCGCGCGCGCGAGGCCGCCAGGTCGGCCGAACTCGCGGCGCAGGGGCACCTGCTGCGGCTGTGGCGCCCGCCGCTGCGGGCCGGCGAGTGGCGCACGCTGGGGCTGTTCGCCGCCGAGGACGGGGCCCAGCTGGAGGAGGTCCTGGCCTCGATGCCGCTGCGGGTGTGGCGCACCGATGAGGTGACCCCGCTCTCGCCGCACCCCAACGACCCGGCGAGCCGCTCATGACCGAGGCGAACCGCCGGGTGGCCATCATCACCGGCGGGTCCCAGGGCATCGGAGCCGGGCTGGTCGACGGGTACCGCGGCCGGGGCTGGGCGGTAGTGGCCAGCGCCCGCACGATCAAGCCGTCGGACGACCCGGACCTGGTCACCGTGGCCGGCGACATCGCCGAGCCCGCGACCGCCGGGCGGATCATCGACGCCGCCCTGGGCCGGTTCGGGCGCATCGACACGCTGGTCAACAACGCCGGGGTGTTCATCTCCAAGCCGTTCACCGACTACACCGCCGAGGACTACGCGCTGATCACCGGGGTCAACCTGGCCGGGTTCTTCTGGCTGACCCAGCGGGTCATCGCCGAGATGGCCAGCCGGTACGGCGGCCACGTGGTCAACATCTCGGCCGCCATCGCGGAGGCCGCGAACCACAGCGCCCCCTCGGCGCTGGCCGCGCTGACCAAGGGCGGCCTGGCCGCGGCGACCCGGTCCCTGGCCGTGGAGTACGCCTCGCGCGGCATCCGGGTCAACGCCGTCTCGCCGGGCATCATCCAGACCCCGGTGTACCCGGCGGACAGCTACGAGGGGCTCGGCGACCAGCTTCCCCCGCTGGGCCGGGTCGGGCAGGTCCGCGACGTGGTGGACGCCATCTTGTTCCTGGAGTCATCGCCGTACATCACCGGGGAGATCCTGCACGTCGACGGCGGCCAGACCGCCGGTCACTGAGCCCCAGGCTAGGCCGGCTGCTCCTGTGGCCCGTGGTCGGGCAGCGCCTCGCGGAGTTCTTTGCGGGAGCCGATGCCGAGCTTGGCGAAGATCTTGCGCAGGTGCCACTCGACCGTGCGCGCGGACAGGAACAGCTGGGCGCCGATCTCCGGATTGGTGTGACCGGCCACGACGAGCCGGGCGATGTGCGCCTCCTGCGCGGTGAGCTCGCTGACCGTCCCGGCGCTCCGCTTGCGCACCGTCTCGCCGGTGGCCAGCAGCTCACGCCGGGCCCGTTCGGCGAACGCTGCCACGCCCATCGTGTCCAGGGCGTCGTGCGCGGCCCGCAGCTCGGCGCGGGCGTCCACCCGGCGGTTCTCGCGGCGCAGCCACTCCCCGAAGAGCAGGCGGGCCCGGGCCAGTTCCGGGCGGAGCTTGGTCCGGCCGAGCCGGTCGATCGCCTCGCGGTACCGGTCCTCGGCGCTGCGGCCCTCGCTCAGCAACGCGCGGCAGCGCGCGTGGATCCCGAGGCCGAAGTCGGTCCCGCCGGCCCCGGTGAAGTCGGCCAGCCGCTCGAGCGCCGCGGCAGCGACGGTCATGTGTCCGGTGCGGGCGGCGGCTTCGATCAGCTCGGGCAGCGCCCACATCGAGATGTAGAGCGTGGCGGTGTCCTCGCTAGCCTGGCGGGCCGCCGCCAGCGCCTCGTCGTACCGGCCGAGGCCGTTGGCCAGGATGGCGGCCGTCCAGTGCGCGTAGGCCACCGCGATCCCCTGGCCCCCGGCCGTGGCCTCGGCGATGGTGGCCTCGATCAGCCGGGCGGCCTCGGCCTGCTGGCCTCGCAGGGCGGCGAGCATCATCGCGGTAAACGGGGCGGCGCGGCTCCCGGTCGCCTCGCGGACCACATCGGCCTCCGCGACCAGGGCCTCGGCCGCGGCGAAGTCACCGCTCCAGGCGACGGCCGTGCCCAGCGCGCCGAGCAGGACCGGCACGTGGTCGAGCGCGCCGACGTCGCGGGCCAGCCGGAGCTGCCGGACGAGCATCGCCCGCCACGCGTCATCGTCCCAGAGCGCGCTGGCGGTCGCCTGCGCCAGCCAGCCCCAGCGAAGTTCGTCCGGCACGGAGAAGCCTGCCCCGGAGAAGGCGCTGACGGCCTGGCGCAGCGTGGGGGCCGCGGCGGCCGGCCCGTCGGTGATCACCAGCGCGAGACCGTCCAGGACCAGGTCGACGGGACGCGGCGGATCGGCCGGCGGGGGGAGGGCGCGGGCGGCTCGGCAGACCTCGGCCAGGTCGCCGGCGCCCGCCAGCCGTCCGGCGAACAGGGCCGCCATCCACGCGGTCAGGTAGGTCTCCCGGGCCAGGTCCAGGTCGAGCAGCTCGAGCCGCTTGGCCGCCTTGAGCAGCAGCGGCGGGGCGTCGCTGCCCAGCCCCGAGGCGAATGTGATCTCCCCGCGCAGCAGGTCGACCCGGGCGCTCTGCAGCTCGTCCAGCGGCCAGGCCTCCGCCATGGCCAGCAGCTCGAGGGCCGTTCCGAACGAGCCGGCCTGCAGGTTGGCCTGCGCCGCCGCCAGGGTTCGTTCGGCGCGGCGCGCGGGATCAATGGTCAGCAGCACCGCGCGCTCCAGGAACGCCGCGGCGGCGGCCAGCCCGCCGCGGGCCTGGGCCCGGCCCGCCGACCGCTCCAGCTCCGTCGCGACCTCCTCGTCGGGTCCGGCCGCGGCCTTGGCCCGATGCCAGGCCCGGCGATCCGGCTCGGCCGCCGGATCGGTGACCTCGGCCAGCGCGGCGTGCACGGCCTGCCGGTCCCGGACCGACGCCGCCCGGTAGGACGCCGAGCGCAGCAGCGGATGCCGGAACCGCACCCGCGCCCCGAACTCCACAAGACCCGCGTCCAGCGCGGGCGTGGCCGCCTGGACCCCGATGCCCAGCCGCCCGGCGGCCCGCCAGACCAGCGCCAGGTCGCCGTACGGTTCGGCCGCCGCGACCAGCACCAGCTGCCGGGTCTGTGCCGGCAAGGCCTCCAGCTGGCGCCGGAAGCTCTCCTCGATCCGCCCGGGCAGCGGCACCGCGCCGGGCAGCCCGAACCCGCCGGCCAGTTCGGTCGGGGACAGTCCTTTGGGGAGCTCGAGCAGGGCCAGCGGGTTGCCCTGCGTCTCGGCCACGATCAGGTCGCGGACCCGCTCGTCCAGCGGCCCGGGCAACGCCGATTCCAGCAGCGCCCGGGCGTCATCGTCCCGCAGCCCCGTCACTTCGAGCTGCGGCAGGCCGGCCAGCTCACCGCGCGGCTCGCGGGCCGCGAACACCAGGCCGACCGGTTCGCCGGCCACCCGCCGCGCCGCGAACCCGAGGGCCTGCGCGGAGGCGTGATCCAGCCACTGCTGGTCATCGACGACGCAGATCAGCGGCTGCTCTCCGGCCACCTCCGACAGCAGGCTCAGCACGGCCAGCCCGACCAGGAACCGGTCCGGCGGCGGCCCGGTACTGGTCCCGAACGCGATCCGCAGCGCGTCCCGCTGCGGCACGGGCAGCTTTTCTGCGTGATCCAGCATCGGCGCGCACAGCTGGTGCAGCCCGGCGAAGGCCAGTTCCATCTCCGTCTGCACGCCCACCGCACGCGCCACCCGGCACCCCGCCGCCGAGGCGCGCCGGGCCAGGTAGTCCAGCAGCACGGTCTTGCCCACGCCCGGCTCACC
>Ga0187814_10001030_pt1 | contig 10354 bp, 9 predicted proteins | sample NC_S_4_FD_132450 | JGI IMG/M metagenome (GOLD analysis project Ga0187814, IMG submission 132450) | Wetland sediment microbial communities from Neuse River Estuary, North Carolina, USA - ASW-S_4 | ecosystem: Environmental > Aquatic > Freshwater > Wetlands > Sediment | place: USA: North Carolina...
CCCACCCATCGCGAGTAACAGCTTGCTCAGCGCGGTGTCCTGCATGTCAAACAACGTGTGCACCGCTGTCGGCCCCTGGTACAACGACTCTAAGAACAGTAGCGGGACGCTGGCCGAGCGCTGGGATGGCAGCAGCTGGTCGATCCAAGCCGCCTCCAGAAACCCGCCGGCTACGGGCGGTGGGCTATGGGGCGTTTCCTGCACGTCCAGCTCGATGTGCATCGCGGTCGGCTCGCGCTACGTCATCGGGTCACCCTTGGGGCCGGGCGACGTGCCCTCGGAAAAGACCGTGGCGGAGCGCTGGAACGGGAAGGAGTGGTCAGTACAGACCAGCCCGAATCCCACCGTTGCGACTCACAGTCTTTTTGAGGGCGTCTCGTGCGGGTCGAGGATCGCGTGCACTGCCGTCGGATCGTGGTACGGCCCTAAGACCAGCGGGACACTGGCCGAGCACTGGAATGGCACGAGCTGGTGGATTCAGACCACGCCAAACCCCGCCGGGGACTGGTCGAATGACCTCAGTGGCGTATCGTGCACGTCGAGCTGGGATTGCACCGCCGTGGGGTCGTCATTGGGGGTGGACGAGGTGCGACCGTTGGTGGAATCCACGACAAGGCCGACGCCGATGCCCGCCAGCGCGAAGCTGAGCATGGTCCCTGCCGGTTGCGTGAGAGCGTTCTCCCCGCAGATTGAGGGCACAGGCATCTCATCGGTGACGTGGTCGCTCGATGGTAACCAGGTCAGTGGCCGGACGATTTGTCAAGGAACCAGCTACACCACCTCGATCTCGCTCTCCCCCGGCCCGCATCAGCTGACCGTGAAGGTTACCTTCCAGCCAGCCACAGGTTTCCGGCCGCGCACCTTCCATCGGACCGTAACCGGTTGCCCGCTCACCCCACCGTTCACAGGCTGAGAACGCAATCGCGAGAATCGGGCTCCGAACGGACTGCCGCTTCCGCTTCGGGCTAGGACCAGCGTGCTCATCACGAGCCCGAGCCTGCTGAATCCGTCCGGCGCTGCGACAGTGATGCACGTGGAACGCCGACCTCGCACCCCGAGGTCGGGCGACGACGTCGCTCCGCGAGGCTAAGCAGCAGTGCCGGCCGAGGCCTCCGTGCGCTTGCTCAGGTTCGTAGCGTCGGGCCGTCAGCAAACAGCCGCATGCGCACGGCTACGGCGCCCGCTGTCCGCCAAGCAACAGTCGGCGAACCCAACTGCCTGCTGCTGAGTTCGCGTGAATGCGGTGCGCGCTTCCGCGGAAACGCGTTCCTCACCCGACGCTCGCATCCGCGCCCAAATCCGATCGCGCGCCCAGTCTGGCGCGCTGCCGGTCATCGTGCGACGCAGCCACCCCGGCGACGCCGACGCGACCGTTGAGGGCTACCGCTCCCGGACAGCTGGGGTCAGGCGATCATGACGGTCTGACGTGGCTGCTCCGTCGCCGAAGCGATCGCCCGACTTGAGCGGCACAACGCCGGCCGCCACCGACGAAGCGAGCGTCCGACCGACAGCTATGCGCCACGTAAACGCGAGCGCCCCGCAATCCGCGCAAACGGGGAAAGGCGGTGCCGTCGACGAGATGCGGGTGCGGCGAGCAAAGCAGGAGCGCTATGCGGTGGGGGGAGCGCGCCGCCTTCTCCTCAGGTCCGGCACTGTCGGCGTGATTGCTGAATCGCCGGCGAAGCAGGAGCCGGAGGGTGAGGGGGACGTGGGTCTGGTCGGGTCTGTCTGCCGTCGAATCGCGCAAGGGTGGGACCGGACAGTGGCATCCGGTGTGTATTCACGCATGAGAATTGGACACCAGGGCACAATCTGTTCTCACCCGTGGCTGAGGCGTTGAGGGCTGTTCTCATCGCGTTCTCATGCAGGCGGTGCGGTCTCATGGTCGTCTCATGTGCCGGGGTTACCTTGGTTCGCAGTTGATCACGCCAACCATTCGAACCAAGGAGAACACGATGATCAATCTTAGGAACAAGCAGCTCGCCGCGTTGACCGCGATCGCAGGACTTGGGATCGGCGCGGTCGCCACACCGGCTGTCGCGGTGGCCGCGTCGCATCCGGCTCATGCCAAGGTCGTCCAGCGCGACCCGCCCAGCCCGGACAAGCCCGGGACAACGGACGGCACGAGTCGCGACATGAAGGCGGACAAGACCTCGAGCGTGGACAGAAGCAGCAGCAACGACAGGAGCACGAGCGTTGACCCGAAGACCGACCGCTAGCGGCGGGATACCCTAAAGGCAACTTGGCGCGGCGGCTCGACCGAGCCGCCGCGCCTTGCGTCGTTGATCCTGGCCATAGGCGGAGCTGATACGCGCTGAGTATGAGGATCTTGATCGTCGAGGACGAGGTGAAGCTGGCGAGTCTGATCCGGCGGGGTCTGCGCGAGGAGGGGCTGCTCGCGGACGTGGCGATCAAGGGTGAGGACGGGCTCTGGATGGCCGGCTCCTGCGAGTACGACGTGATCGTGCTCGATGTGATGTTGCCCGGCATCGACGGGCTGGAGACGTGCAGGCGGCTGCGTGCGGATGGGGTCAGGACACCGATCCTGATGCTGACCGCGCGGGGCGAGATCGGCGACCGGATCGAGGGGTTGAACGTCGGGGCGGATGACTACCTGATTAAGCCGTTTGCGTTCGGTGAGCTGATGGCCCGGTTGCACGCGCTTGCTCGCCGCGGCGAGATCGAGCGACTGCCAGTGCTGGAGGTCGACGACCTCCGGCTTGACCCGGTCAACCATCGGGTATGGCGCGGGGGGCAGGAGATCGAGCTGTCGGCGAAGGAGTTCTGGCTGCTGGCGACGTTGATGCGTCACCCGGGGAGGGCGATGTCGCGCCAGCAACTGCTCGACCACGCGTGGGACAGCGAGTACGAAGCGCACTCGAACGTCGTCGACGTGTACATCGGCTACCTGCGCGACAAGGTCGACCGCCCGTTCCAGCAACACAGCATCGAGACGGTGCGCGGGGTGGGATACCGGCTCGTGCCGAGCAGCAACGACACCGCTACCGAGTTTTCGGAGAGCGATCTGGGATGACGATCCAGACGTCCGCTCCACCGGCCGGTCGGTTCGCCGCGTGGGCATCGCCGCCGTGGGCCTGGGCGATCGTGCGGACGATCGAGAGGCCGAGTCCCGTGCCGCGACCTGCGCGTCCCGGGTCAGCGCGGGCGAAGCGCTCGAACGCCTGAGCCTCGAAGCCGTCCGGGAACCCCGGGCCGGTGTCCTGTACGTGCAGCTCGGTGCCTTGCTCGGTTGCCGAGGCTCGCAGCGTGACGTTCAGAGATCCGTAGCGAATCGCATTGTCGATCAGGTTGCCGAGCGCCTGCTCGAGACGTTCCTGATCGCCGAACAGCCACATGTCATCCGGAACCGTCACCGTGATTGTCGTGTGCCGGGGATCGAAGCGGTCACGCAGCCGGTTCAGCATCGCGCTTACGTTGATCTCCACGCGGCGGACCGGGAGTCCGGCTTCGTCGAAGCGCGCGAGCACGAGCAGGTCATCCGCGAGCGCCGAGAGCCGATCGACCTCGTCGTTGACCGAGACAAGAGCGTGGCGGAGCTCCTCCGGTGAGCGCTCGCGGCGGAGCGCGAGCTCAAGCTCCGCCCTCAACGTCGCAAGCGGCGTGCGAAGCTCATGGCTGGCATTGGCCACGAACGTCTTCTCGCGGGCAAACGATTCCTCCAATCGGTCGAGCATGTCGTTGAGCGTGGCCCCGAGGCGGCGGATCTCGTCATCACCAAGCGGCAGCGGCAGCCGCCGCCCCGGCTCGGATGCCGACACCGCCGCCGCGCGGCGGCGCATCAACTCGACCGGCCGCAGCGCGGCCGACGCAAGCCCGTATCCGGCAACTGACGCGACGATCAGAGCAAGCGGGCCGGCGAGCGCCAGGAGCACCGCCAGGTTCGACAGCGCAGTTGCGCGTTCGTCGAGCGTCGCACCCACGATCAGGACCACCCGTCCGCGAATGCTCGTCGTGACGGGCATGGTCAATAGCCGCGAGCCTTCGGTTAGCGGTGGGACCGGGCCGCGCGTGAACAGCTGCATCTGCCGCAGCGCCACGGCGAGTTGCCTCCCGCTCAGGAGCGCGAGGCCGCGCAGGTCCGAGGTCGCGGCGAGGACTTGCCCGCGCGCGTCGAGGACCTGTACAAAACTCTCGTGCCCCCGGAACAACGGACTGCTGACCGCCGAGGTTAGCCCGGCCTCCGAGCCGACGATCAGAGGGGCCAGAGCGGCAGTCTGCGTGCGGAGGTTGAGGTCGATCGTCCGATCCAGCTCGGAGCGAAACCGCAGGTAAACGAACACGCCCGTCACCGCAAGTACGACCGCCATCGTCACCGCGAACGCAAGTGTCAGCCGAAGCCTTGTCGGGACGCGACCGAATCCACCCCGCGAAGCCCTCCACATCGCCGACATCCCGCGATTACATCAGCCGCTCATGAGTCCACGATGGGAAACACCACGACAAACGGCACCAGGGACCATCTCACGCGACCTTGACAGAAAGGGGAGACGGACGCTCGGCTGCTGCATGGGGCCGCATTGCGGAAGCGACGCAATCGCCGGCGGAGCGTGCCGGTGTTCCTCTAATCCAAGGGCCAGGTCGAGGCCCGGCGGGACGCGTGCTTTGACCGAATCGCCAGCAACGCGTTGCTGGTAGGCGCCGTCCGGAGCAATCACCAGCGGCGGCTTGACCGCGACCAGGCGGAACGCGCCGGTTCTCCTTCGGCTGAGCGCGATTGCGGGCAAAGGGCACAATGAGAGTCGCGGCGCAGACAGCGGCTGAGGAACTATGGGCGGGAGCAAGCCAAGACCATCACGAGCACGATTCATGGCCCGGCGGCTGGGCGCGATTGTGCTCGTGCTGGCGCTGGTGGCCGTGGGGATCGCGTTGGCTGAGAGTGGTCCGGCGTCCGTGCCCGCTGGCTCCAGGGCCGATGCGCGGTCCTCGACCCTCTCCGGCAAGCCCGGTGCCGCAGCCCACCTGTCGACGGTCAACCTCGCTGCAGGGTCTAACCCGTCCGTCCTTCCCGGCCCCGTGCTGATCGCCGACCGCGACAACAACCGGCTGATCGAGGTCAGCCCCAGCGGGCATGTGCTCTGGGAGTTCCCGCGTCAAGGGGACCTCGCGCCCGGGCAGACGTTCAACTTGCCCGACGATGCCTTCTTCGCCCCCAGCGGTCGGCAGGTGATCGTCACGCAGGAGGACGACTTCGTGATCAGCGTGATCGACTTGCCCAGCCATCGGATCGTGTATCGCTATGGCCATCCGGGAGTTCCGGGTTCCGGTGCGAACTACCTCTACAACCCGGATGACGCGCTACTGACCCGCAGCGGCCAGATCGTCCTGGCCGACATCAAGAACTGCCGGCTGCTGGTGATCCAGCCGCCGGCCCACCAGATCGCCCGGCAGCTCGGCGAGACCGGCGTCTGCGTCCACCAGCCCGGCGTCAGCTACGGAAGTCCCAACGGAGCGTTCCCGATGCACGACGGCAACACCGTCGTGACCGAGATCAACGGCGATTGGATCGACGTGCTGAGCCCTGGAGGGCGGGTGCTGAGTTCGACCAACGCACCCGGCTTCAGCTATCCATCGGATACCAACGAGGTCCGTCCAGGTGTGCTGCTGTCGGTTGACTACACCGACCCGGGGGCGATCGAGACGTTCACGCCCGGCGGACAGCTGCTATGGCGCTACGCCCCATCCGGGCCGCAGGCGCTCGACCAGCCGTCGCTCGCGGTACCGCTGCCGAACGGGGACATCCTTGCCAACGACGACCGCAATGACCGGGTGATCGTCGTCGACCCGTACACCAACCGGATCGTCTGGCAATACGGCCACACGCACATCGCCGGCCGACAGCCGGGCTACCTGGCAAAGCCCGACGGCGTCGACCTCGCACCGCCGTACAGCCTGATGGATCACTTCCGATGAGGAGCGAAGCCTGTCGGCCGTTCTCAAGAGACCTGGCACATCGCAAGCACGTATCTCCGGCGAGCGCGCAGCCGGTGCTTATAGGCCTGCCGCGCGCAGCGGGGACCGGCTCAACGGGAAGCCGCCACCGAGCCGGAGCGCAACGATGGTTCGGACGAGCTTCAGGAGCTGCCGGCTTCCGGAGCACATAGCCGGGCTCCTTCCTAACCGCCATTGCGGCAGTGGTCACGATCCGCGAACTCGTTGCCCCTTCGGAACGTCTCCAGGCGCGTTGAGGCGCCTACCGACACTGCTCCCCGTCGCGCGGAGCGAGCGTGAGCTAATAGCGGGCTGAGGCTGTCGGCCGTACGACGACGACGTCGAGCCGCGGCACCACCCGATCGTCGATCACGAGCCCGCCGGCCGCAAACGCCGAGTCCCACTCGAGCCGTGGGTTTACCGCGTGCGCTGCTATCGCACTCGACCGCTAGTCGACTTCTTGCCGAAGGACAGAGCTTGGACTCGCAGGCCAAGGCAATCGCTGACTGGGCCAGAAGAGCATCGAGGACCTCTCCGCGCTCGCCCCGGACCACCTCCTGTCGCCGTTAGAGCGTCTCCAGCGCCTCGGACGCCGATCGGACTAGAGAGGACTCGGGCGAACTATCGCTCGGCGCTGCTCGCACGTGCGGTTTCTGCAGGGGGACACTCGCGTCCAGGGGGCGCCGGAGCGACCCGCCGACGCGCGCAGCGCCGCAATCCAGCCCGTTGGCCAGACGCACGGTGGCACAAGCGCAGCTCGAAGCGCGCGGAGGCCAATCAACAGGCACATCGGTGAGGAGCCGCGACCCGAGACTGCCTGACGGAGCTCAAAGCTCCGTAGTTGACCCCGATCACGTTGGAGCCAAGGCCCCGATGGCGCCGGCCCTCAGCAGCGGCAAGCTGCTCCAGATGAACCTCATCTGGCTCGTGAGGCGCGGGCGGGGAGATCGATCGGGCATCCCGTGACGCTCGAAGCTGCCGCGCTGCCCGGACCGCCGTCCGGCGCCGTCGCGCTCGCCGGTCTGAGTGAGGCTGAGGCGCACCGGCGGTTGCGGGCGGCGGGTCGCCGTCAGCGGCCGCGGTCGAGTCGTTCGTACGCGAGCATCGTCCGCGCGAACGTGCTGACGGTGTCGAACCTGATCTTGGCGGGGTTCAGCGCCGTGACCCTGATCTTTGGCGACGCGCGCGACGCGCTGTTTCTGGGGATCATCGTCGCGAACGCCGCGATCGGGATCACGCAGGAGGTGCGCGCCAAGCGCGCGCTCGACCGGCTCTCGCGGCTCGTCGCCCCACAGGCCAGGGTGATTCGCAAAGGCTCGGGGAGGCAGCTGGCGGTCGACGACGTCGTCGTCGGCGATGTGGTGATGTTGGAGCCAGGGGATCAGCTGATCGCTGACGGACGGTTGCTGGCGGCCAGCGACCTGCGCCTGGATGAGTCGATCCTCACCGGGGAATCCGAGCCGGCGCACCGCACGGTCGGGGAGGAGGTGCGCTCGGGTGCGTTCGCCGTCGAGGGAGCGGGCGCCATGGGGGTGACCGCGGTGGGTGCGGACAGTTTCGCGGCCCGACTGACCGGGGAGGCACGCTCGTTTCGCCATCCGCGCTCGCCGCTTGAGCAGGCGGTCAACCGCCTGCTGTATGCGTTGGTTGGGTTGGTGATCGTGCTGGGGGCGATCCTCGGCTTCTCGCTCTACCACCGGCACGTGCATATCCACGCGGCGGTCGCGACCTCCGCGGCTGGGGTGGCGAGTCTGATCCCGGAGGGTCTGGTGTTGCCCGTCGGGCTGACCTACGCGGCGGCGGCAGTGCTGATGTCCCGCCGGGGCGTGCTGGCCCAGCAGCTGAACGCGATCGAGTCGTCGGCGTCGGTCGACACGATCTGCGTCGATAAGACCGGAACGCTCACAGAGGCTCGCCTCGACGTGGTCGAGGTGCTGCCGGCGCCCGGCGCCACCAAAGACGGTGTCCGCGCGGCGCTCGCGGACTTGGCGGCGAGTTCGACCGCGCGGAACATCACGGTGCAGGCGATCGCTGATGCCTTGCCTGCGCAGCCGCGGCCGACGCTCGGCGAGGTGCCGTTCGCGAGTCGCCGGCGCTGGAGCGCGGTCTCGTTTGCGGACGGCAGCTTGCATCTCGGGGCGCCGGGACGCGTGCCCGTCGGCTCGCTGGCCGCCCTGGCCGAGCGCCGCCAGCTCGAAGGCCGCCGTGTGCTCGCCCTCGCCCGCGGCGATGGTTCGCTCATGAGGATCCTGGTGAGCTGCCGCCCGCGGGTCTGGAGCCGCTCGGTGTGATCGTGCTGGCGGAGGAGCTGCGCCCACACGTCACGGACACGATCGCGTTCCTGCGCGCGGAGGGCGTCGAGGTCAAGGTGCTCTCCGGCGACGCCCCGCAGACCGTGGCCGCGATCGCCCGCGACGTGGGGATCCCGGTGGGAGGGGTGCACGAGGGCGGCGAGATCCCGGACGATCCGCAGGCGCGGCGTGCGTTCGCGCTCGGCGCGACGGTGGTCGGACGGATCTCGCCCGAGGGCAAGCAGGCGATCGTCCGGGCGCTGGGTGAGGAAGGTCGCTATGTCGCGATGGTCGGAGACGGTGTCAATGACGTCCCCGCGTTGAAGAGCTCGCGGCTGGCGATCGCGCAGGGCAGCGGCACCCAGATGGCGCGCAGCGTGTCCGATCTGGTGGTGATCTCCGGCGACTTCGCCAGCGTCCCGGTGCTCGTAGCAGAGGGGCGCCGGGGGCTGCGCAACCTCCAGCGCGTGACCAAGCTGTACGTGACGAAATCGGCGTTTGCGGCGTTTCTGATCCTCACGATCGGGACGAGCTCTGATGCCTATCCGCGGCTGCCGCGGCATCTGACGCTGGCCGTGAGTCTCACGATCGGGATCCCGACGTTCTTTCTCGCGCTCGCGCCGAGCAGCGGGCCGTGGCGACCCGAGCGGTTCGTGCGCCGCGTGGCGCGCTTTGCGGTGCCCGCCGGAGCGCCGCTCGGCGCCGGGCTGGTAGCCGGGTACTTGTTCGCGCTTCACGACCTCGACCTGTCCGTGACCGACTCCCGGACGGTGGCCGTCACGATCCTCGTCGCCGGCGGCCTGTACCCCGTGCTGGCGCTCGAGGCAGAGGGATCCCGGCGCCGCTCGACCCTCGTCGCCGCGATGTGCGCCGTACTCGCCGGCATCTATCTCGTCGCGCTGCTGCTCCCCGCGACGCGCCGGTTCTTCCAGCTCAACGCCCTCGACGTCGGAATGGTCGTGACCGCCGGGTTCGCGATCGCGATCGCGATCGCAGCGCTCGCGCTCTCTGGCTACTCCGTCTGTGCTGGGCCCGCGCCAGCGAAAAGTGGCCCGTGATGGCTCGTCCCGTGCTCTTGTGCTTCGACAGATCCGAACACGCCTCGGACGCGATCCGAGCTGCCGGCGCGCTGTTTCCCGGGCACGACCCGCTGGTGCTGGGCGTCGCGGTCCCCGCGAAGGACGAACTGCCGCTCGATCCTCTGTCTGACCTCATTGGACGTCTCAGCGGTCTCTACCGGGAGTGGGACGAAACGGTCGCTGAGCTCGCCGATCGCCACGCCCTTCGCGGCTGCGAGCTCGCTGCGAAGGCGGGCCTGCACGCACGGCCGCTGACCGCCGTCGGCAAGCCCGCGGCGACGATCCTCCGCGTTGCCGACGAACACGATGCCGCGGTGATCGTGCTCTGCGCCGGCAACCACAAGGCGCTCAGCCGCGTGCCCGGAAGCGTCGCCGCGCGAGTCCTCCACGACACAAACCGTCCCGTGCTCGTCATCCCAGCACGGCGAGAGAGCCGATGACCTCGACGCATCCACCAGCGGCTGCGCCGCCGGTCGCGCGTAGCACGCGCGGCTCCGACACCCTGGGCCTGGATTGGCTGATCGAGCATCGCGCACGGGTCCTGTCGGCGATCGCGGCGCTCTCGCTCGTCGTCGGCGGGCTGTGCCACCTCGCCGGCCAAGGCACCGCGGGAGACGACGTCTGGCGGGCGGCGGTAGCGCTGCTGGCGGCGGAGCTTGCGTTCGAGGTCGGGCGCACGGTGATCGTCGACCATCACATGGGTGTCGACACGATCGCGTTGGTGGCGATGGTCGGGTCGCTTCTCCTCGGCCAGGAGCTCGCAGGGGTGATCGTCGGTCTGATGTTCTCGGGAGGGGCGACGCTTGAGGATGTGGCCTCGACCCGCGCGCGTCGCGAGCTCACCGCACTGATTCAGCGGGCCCCGAAGGTCGCGCAGCTACGCGCCGGTAACCGGCTCGAGCAGGTGCCGATCGCTGAGGTTCAGACCGGTGACGTCGTGGTCGTGCGCACCGGGGAGGTGATCCCGGTTGACGGCACGGTGCTCGCGGGTGAGGCAGTCGTGGACACCAGCACGCTGAGCGGCGAGCCGCTGCC
>Ga0187814_10001031_pt1 | contig 10353 bp, 8 predicted proteins | sample NC_S_4_FD_132450 | JGI IMG/M metagenome (GOLD analysis project Ga0187814, IMG submission 132450) | Wetland sediment microbial communities from Neuse River Estuary, North Carolina, USA - ASW-S_4 | ecosystem: Environmental > Aquatic > Freshwater > Wetlands > Sediment | place: USA: North Carolina...
AGGCTCGCGGTCAGCTATCAGCCCGCCAGCCGCTACTGGACCCTGCAGCTGTACGAGACCGGAATCTTCATCGCACTGGCGCTAGGGCTTGGCGGGTTCTGCTGCTGGCGGGTGCGCCGGTTCGCCTGACCAAGCCCGTCATGCCCATGGGTTCGGTCCTCTGTCGCGTTCCATTGACGGCCGTCGCGAATCCGGCATAATCTCGGCTTGTCGCTCGGGGCCAGCTCTCGGGGAGGCCAGTAGCTCGGGGAGGAACTGTGCGGATCGCGATCGCTGGCGGTGGGCCAGGCGGGCTGTATTTCGCCGCGCTGGCGCGCCAGCTCTCCCCGGACGCCGAGATCACCGTCTGGGAACGGAACGCGCCGGACGACACCTTCGGATTCGGCGTCGTCTTCTCCGACGAGACCCTCGGCGGGATCGAGAACGCCGACCCAAGCATCTACCGACAGATGGAGCGCGAGTTCGCCCGGTGGGACGACATCGACGTGCACTACCGGGGTCAGGTGATCACCAGCGGCGGGCACGGCTTCGCGGCGATGGGCAGGCGCCGCCTGCTTGAGCTGCTCCAGCAGCGGTGCGCCGAGCTTGGCATTGCCGTCCACTTCCGCGCCGAAGCGCCCGATGCGGCGGACCTGGCTGCCGAATACGACCTGGTTGTCGCCGCCGACGGCGCAAACTCGGTGATCCGCAATAGCCGGGCGGCCACGTTCCATCCAGAATTCGACCTTAGAAACTGCAAGTACATGTGGCTTGGCACCGACTTGGTCTTCGACGCGTTCAAGTTCTATGTCGAGCAGACGCCCTACGGTGTCATGCAGGTGCACGGCTATCCCTACGACGCTACGGGCAGCACGTTCATCGTCGAGATGAACGAGGCCGTGTGGCGCGCGGCCGGTTTCGGCGAACTGGCGGCCGCGGCCGCGGACCGGCCGCCCGGCGAGTCGGACGAGGCTTCAATCGCGCGGGTCGCCGGGCTGCTGGGCGGCGTGCTCGGCGATCACCGGCTGCTGGCCAACAACTCGCGCTGGCTCAGTTTCGGTACTTTGCGCTGCGGAAGCTGGCGGGACGGCAACATCGTGCTGCTCGGCGACGCCGCGCACACAGCGCACTTCTCGATCGGCTCGGGCACGAAGCTGGCGATGGAGGACGCGCTCGCGCTTGCTGCCTGCCTGCACGAGAATGCCGACATCCCCACTGCGCTGGCCGCCTACGAGGCCGAGCGCCGGCCCGTGGTCGCCTCCACGCAGCGGGCGGCCCAGGCGAGCCTCGAGTGGTTCGAGAACCTTGGTCAGTACACCGCACAGGAGCCCGAGCAGTTCGCGTTCAACATCATCACCCGCAGTCGGCGGGTGACCCATGAGAACCTGCGGCTGCGTGACCCGGAGTTCACCGAGCGGATCGACGCCTGGTTCGCCGGGCACGAGAAGCGCCGGGGCATGGCGCCCGGCGACATCGTGCCGCCCATGTTCCAGCCGCTGCGGCTGCGCGAGCTGGAGCTAGCCAACCGCGTTGTCGTGTCGGCGATGGACATGTACTCGGCCGCTGACGGCACCCCGTCCGACTTCCACCTTGTGCACCTGGGCGGCAAGGCTCTCGGCGGCGCCGGGCTGGTGATGACCGAGATGGTCTGCGTCAGCGCCGACGGCCGCATCACGCCTGGCTGCGCCGGCATGTACGCGCCAGAGCATGAGCAGGCCTGGCGGCGGATCACCGGGTTTGTGCATGACCAGTCCGGGGCGAAGATCGGGCTCCAGCTCGGGCACTCGGGCCGCAAAGGGTCGACCAGGCTGATGTGGGAGGGCATGGACCTGCCGTTGGAATCGGGTAACTGGGAGGTCTGCGCCCCGTCGCCGTTGCCATATCAGCCGGGCTCCAGCCAGGTGCCGCACCAGCTGACCGTCGCCGAGATGGAGCAGATCACCGGGCAGTTCGTGACCGCCACGCTGGCTGCTGAACGGGCCGGATTTGACCTGCTTGAGCTGCACTGCGCGCACGGTTACCTGCTGTCTTCCTTCATCTCGCCAGTGACCAACCAGCGGCGTGACGAGTACGGCGGCTCGCTGGCCGCTCGGCTGCGCTACCCGCTTGAGGTTTTTGCCTCCGTGCGGGCGGTCTGGCCGGCAGCCAAGCCGATGACCGTGCGCATCTCGGCGTGCGACTGGGTACCCGGCGGCATCACCGGCGCTGATGCCGTACAGATAGCCCGTGCCTTTGCCGCAGCGGGAGCGGACGCGGTTGACGTGTCAACTGGTCAGGTCACTCCGGAGGAGCAGCCGGCCTTCGGCCGGTCATATCAGACGCCGTTCGCCGACGCGATCAGGAACCAGGCGGGCATTGCCACCATCGCCGTAGGCGTGATCTCGTCCTACGACGACGTGAACTCGCTGATCCTGGCCGGGCGTGCCGACCTCTGCGCGGTCGGCCGCGCGCACTTGTACGACCCGAACTGGACCCTGCACGCCGCAGCCGACCAGGGCTACTCGGGTCCGGCTGCCCGGTGGCCGGTGCAGTGGCAGGCAGGCAGCCGGCCGCCGCAAACCGGGCGGACCGATGGGCCGCGGCCGCGGCTGGAGCTGATCCGGCGCGGCGTTACCGGCACCCGGCACGCCCGCTGGCGCCCGAACGCCAGATGATCTTGATGGATGCCGATTAGGGCGGCTATCACCGCCCCTAATCGGCTTTCATTGACCGGCTCGCGGCCGGACCGGAGGATGACGTGGTGAGCATTGAGCGAGTCAATCCCGATGAGCTGGCTGCGCCGTCTGGGTTTTCGCACGCAGTAGTGGCGAGCGGCGGGCGGCTGGTGTTCCTGGCCGGGCAGACTGCGCTGGACCGGACCGGGTCGATAGCTGGAGCCAGCGTGGCCGAGCAGTTCGAGCGGGCGCTCGGCAACCTGCTGACCGCGCTGCATGCCGCGGGCGGAGGGCCCGAGCACCTGGCCAGCCTTACCGTCTACGCCGTGGACCTGGAGGACTACCGTGCGCATGGCCGCGAGATCGGCGCCGTCTGGCGGCGCCTTGCGGGGCGTGAATACCCGGCCATGGCCGCAATCGGCGTGTCCAGGCTGTGGGACAGCGCCGCCCTGGTCGAGATCCAGGGCTACGCGGTCATCCCGGCTGGGGCCTAACGCTCGGGCGGGCAGGGTTCTGGCGTTTACCTGGCCGACTGGGCGGCGAAGAACTCGGACGACTCCCGCCGCCACAGCAGGATGATCGCGCCGAGGCCGACGAGCCAGCCAACTAGTCCGAAGATCCTCGTCCCGACCGCGGCAGGCCGGGCGATCGACGACAGCGTCGATATCGTGTTCAGGGCGAATAGCACGCTCGCGACGATGCGAGCCCAGCTCTTGCCGGCGCCGTTCATGCGGGCCATCAACAGCCACAGACCCACGCCGATCAGGCCAATGACGATGATGAACGCCACTCCGGCAATCTCAGCCGTGTGCAACTGGCTCGCGGTCAGGGTCTTATGCGCGTTCCGCGCCGCGGTCAGGATTGCGCTCTTCAGGCTGCCTATTGATGCCAGGCCGACGATGAGCCCGACGAGGCTCAGAGCCGCCCCGGCGTACATGAGCTTCACCGCGTTCTGCACGGACTGCGGCGCTTGCGGCCGCTGCGGCATATATTCGTTGCCGGTTGTCGGATATGGCTGATAAGCCATGCTGACTCCTCGTTACTCTTCCGCCAGCCCCAGTTCAGGTCCCTTGGGACCGTAGCGCATCTCGGCCTCACCGTACACGCTCCGAAGAGCAGCGAAACTGCAGCCAACCGTGGCGGACACGCGGACCCGGCGGATCAGCGCCCGTTGGTCACGCTGGCGGCAGTCCGGTGAGCTCGCGGACGTTGGCCCGGGCCGGCTCGGCGAGGCGTGCGCGGAGCTGGCCGAAGAGCTCAGCGGCCCTGACACCGTGCCAGTCAGCGGGCAGCAGGTCGGGCGGCAGACCTGGATCGAGGAACGGCAGGCGCCGCCATGCCGTCAGTACCCGGACGTAGTCGGCGAAGGCCTGGCCCGGATGCTCGGCGCTGCCCTCCCAGCCGGCTAGAACCGGGGCCGCCGCGTCGATGAAGGCCTGGTAAAGCTGTTCGAGACGGGCCAGGTCCCACCACTGACCAACCTTTTCCCTGATGTCGCCGAAGGCTAGGTAGCCCGCCTTGAATAGGCTGATGTAGGCCGACAGCCCGTCGGCCGCGAGTATGTCGCGCGCCTCGTCAGCAAGTTGGCCGGGAGCGATCCAGACACCGGCTGCGACAGTGCCGAAGCCAAGCCACGCCAGCCTGGTGCGGAGGGCATGCCGCCTGGCCCGCTCCTGCTCGGGAACGCTGAACACGGCGAGCAGCCAGCCGTCCGCACTGCTGGCACGTGGCCGCTGGAAGATCCGCCGGTCCCCCTCGGCCAGGATCTCGCTGCCCCGGCTCGACAACCCGTACCCCGCCGCCCCGTCCTTGCGACGCGGCTCAAGCAGACCGCGCTGCTTCAGGCGGGAGATCGCCGACCGCACGGCCGAGTCGTCCACGCCAAGCTCGGCCATCAGCCTGATCAGGGCGGCGATGCTAAACCAGCCGCCCGCTTCGCGCGCATACAGGCCGTAGACAGTCACAATCAGGGCCCGCGGCTGAGCCGCTAGCAGGTCGCTGGCGTCTTGCACCCGTCCACCGCTTCATTGACTATCGTCATCTTAACGGGATACTTGGGACCGTCTTGGTGGCGCGCGAGGAAGGTCTTGACATGCAGCTCACGCCGTCCGCCCACGTCGACAGTTTCTGCCGGGATAACTTGCCGCCGCCGGACCAGTGGCCTGACCTGGAGTTTGTCCTACCCGAGCTGCGCTACCCCGACCGCCTCAACGCCGCCGACGAACTACTTGACGCGACCATAGCGGCCCGCGGCGCGGACCGGCGTTGCCTGCTGTCGCCTGCGGAGTCCTGGACCTATGGCGACCTCGCCAGCCGCGTCAGGCAGGTGGCCAGGGTGCTGACCGAGGACCTCGGCCTGGTGCCGGGCAACCGTATCCTGCTGCGCGGACCGAACAACCCGTGGCTCGTTGCCTGCTGGTTTGGCGTCCTCAAGGCCGGTTGCGTCGCTGTTACGACCATGCCGATGCTGCGCGCAGCAGAGCTGACCGCCATCTCAAGCCTCGCGCAGGTAACACTTGCGCTGTGCGACTACAGGTTCACCGACGAGCTAGTCGCCGCGGCCATTCCGGGGATGCGAATCGTTGAGTTCGGCGGACATGAACCCGACGACCTGACGGCCCTTGCCGCGGACAAGCCAGCCGACTTCACCTCGGTTCAAACGGCCGCGGACGATGTCGCGATGATCGCCTTCACATCCGGCACAACTGGGCGGCCCAAGGCCTCCATGCATTTCCATCGCGACCTGCTCGCGGTGGCTGAGACCTTCTCGGCGCACGTGCTCAGGCCCGTGCCCGAGGACCTGTTCGCCGGCACGCCGCCGCTGGCCTTCACGTTCGGACTAGGGGCACTCGTGCTGTTCCCGTTCCGGGTCGGCGCCGCGACCTTGCTGCTGGAGAAGGCGACGCCCGCTGAGCTCGCCGATCACATCGCTGCCTACGGCGTCACGGTGCTGTCCACGGCGCCGACCGCCTACCGAGCGATGCTCGCGGCCGGGAAGACGGACCAGCTCCGCGGCCTGCGCAGGCCGGTGTCCGCGGGCGAGCATCTGCCCACCTCGACCTGGCAGGCGTTCTACGAGGCCACCGGCGCGAAGATCATCGATGGCATCGGCAGCACCGAGATGCTGCACATCTTCATCGCTTCCGCCGACGACGAGATCAGGGCGGGATCGACGGGTAAGGCGGTGCCTGGCTACACCGCGGCGGTGCTCGATAACGAGGGCAAGCTCGTCCCGGACGGCGAGCCGGGCCACCTCGCCGTGAAGGGCCCGACGGGCTGCCGGTACCTGGCGGATGAGCGGCAGCGCAGCTACGTGCGCGACGGCTGGAACTACACCGGAGATACCTATATCAGGGACCCTGACGGCTACTTCTGGTACCAGGCCCGATCCGACGACATGATCGTCTCTGGCGGCTACAACATCGCCGGCCCCGAGATCGAAGAGGTGCTGCTCGGGCATCCGGATGTTGCCGAGTGCGGCGTCGTCGGTGTTCCGGACGAGGCGCGGGGGCAGATAGTCAAGGCATTCGTGATCCTGCGCGCCGGCGCGGCGCGTGACGAGGCGAAGGCTCGTGAACTGCAGGATCTGGTCAAGCAGCGGATCGCGCCATACAAGTATCCGCGCGCCGTCGAGTTCGTCGACGCGCTGCCGCGGACGAACACCGGCAAGCTGCAGCGCTTCGTATTGCGCCAGCAGGCAGCCGGCAGACTGTGAGCCGGCCCGGGCAACCGAATGACACGGTGCCAGCCTCTACGCTGTGTGGCTAGCTACCCAAGACCAAGACGCCCGTGGTGACAGCGAGGCGTGATGTCGAGTTCACCGAGTATGTCTCGGCCCGATTGCCGTCGCTCCGCCGCCTCGCGTTACTGCTATGCCAGGACTGGCATCGCGCCGACGACCTGGTCCAGGCGGCCATCACCAGGCTCTACGTGCACTGGGGCAGGGCTGCGGCCGCCGACAACCTAGATGCGTACGTGCGAGCCATCGTGGTGCGAGAGTTCCTGCATGACCGGCGCACCAGCTGGGCCACGCGGGTAACCCTGACCGACCAGCCGCCCGAGGCCGTGGCCGCGGCGGCCGACCAGGACAGTTCTCTCGACCTGCAAGCCGCGGTCGCGGCATTGCCGGCCCGGCAGCGCGCAGCCTTGGTGCTGCGCTTTTACTGCGACCAGAACGCGAGCGCGGGTCGGTATTCGGCGTTCGCGGGATTAGCCCCTGGGCGGCTCGATCTTGCCGGCGGCCGAGATGCGAGCGGCCCCGTTCCCGGCAAAATCATCTTGCGAGAGTGAGTTGATAAAGCCGATGGCGGTTCGCTTGGGGTCAGGCTCGGGAGTTCCGGGCTCGATCAGCTTGATCGGCGTGATGCCGCCCCGGACGAATCCGCCGCGTGCATTGAGCGTGATATGCAGGATCGCGCTGATCGATGTGTAGCGGTCCAGGCCGACAGTGTAGTAGCCGCAGAAGTTGCCCAGACTGTAGGCGATGAGGTGGCGGTGGTACCACTGGAATCCGCGCAGCACATGCGGCCCGGAGCCCATCACCAGATCGGCGCCGGCGTCGATCACGCCGTGGGTGAAGGCGATCGAGTTGCCGCGATCCTGACCGAGGAAGTACTCCTCCCCTGGCCGCACGTGCCGGTAGCTGTCACCCTCGCCGCCTAGGTGCTCCATCACAATGACGACTTGCGCGTGCTTGCTTGCCCGGCGGACTAGCGCCTCGGCCGCCGGGATGTCGAGCGCGTTGGCGTCATACGGCCATGGCGCGAAGCCGAGCAGCGCGATCTTGATGCCGTTCCTGGTGAAATAGGTGATCTGGCCCGGCCGCCCGGCCCAACGCAATCTTGCGGCACGCAGTGCGTCGTCAGTGCTCACCTCACCGGCCGGACCCGCGTCGAGTGTGTGGTTGTTGGCTACGTTGACCGCGGAAAATCCATCGCGCTTCAGATCCTTGGCGGTGTAACTGGGCGCCTCGAACTGATAGCAGTCCTTCTCGCCGCGCCTGCACTTGGACATAGGCAGATCACCGAGCGCGGTCTCCAGGTTGCCGATCGTGAGATTGCTGTGCAGATCGGGCTTGACTTTGTCGAGGAGCGATCCCGTGCCGTCGGCAGGCCACTCGTTCAGCGTGCCGAATGTCAGGTCGCCGACCCAGGCGATGGTGACCGTCGCATCCGACCGCTGCTGCACTGACTGCTGAGCCCCGGCCGGGGGGCCTGCCTTCGGCCGGCCGTGGCCGGTCACCACGTGGCTGCGGGCTACAGACGGCTTCGTTGCCACCAGCGCGTAACCGCCGGCAGCGGCGAGCACGAGGGTGATCCCGATCGACAGAATCGCCTCCCGCCTGGCCCGCGTGCGACGCTGGGCCCGCTGGCTGTTCCGCTGCTGCAGCCGGGAACCCGGGACCCGCGGGTACGGGTTGCTGGCCGACACGAGTCATCTCCAATCCTGGTCACCGCGGCGGTCGGTCCGGGCAGGCACCGGTCCGGACCGACCGCCGCGGTCAGCACACGCTAGCCCATCGCCGAGGCTGCACCGTTGGCTCGTCCAGCAGGGTGGCACAGCCACCGGCCTTGCTATGGCCAGATGCACCGATGGGCCGCCGGGTCAGGCCTCCACGACGACCGGGATGATCATCGGGCGGCGACGGTAGTTCTCGTTCACCCACCGGCCGACGGTCCTGCGCACGAGCTGGCGAAGCTGGTGCACCTCGTCGATGCCCTCCTTGGCGGCGGCGGCCAGGGCCTCCTCAACCAGCGGCCGAACCTCGGCCAGCCCTGCGTCGTCGATGCCAGCGCCGCGGGCGTGAATCTCCGGTCCGGCCACCAGCTTGCCACTGGTCGAGTCGACGACGACGACGACCGAGATGAACCCCTCGTCGCCCAGGATCAGCCGGTCCTTCAGCGACGCCTCGGTGATCTCGCCCACCGACAAGCCGTCCACGTACACGTAGCCGCATGGCACCTTGCCGGCCACCGAGATCTGCCCCCCGACCAGGTCGACGACGACGCCGTCCTCGGCAATGACGATGTTCTGCGGCGGCACGCCGGTCAGCGCGGCCAAGTCGGCGTGCGCCTTCAGGTGCCGCCATTCGCCGTGCACCGGGATGAAGTTGCTTGGCCGCACCAGGTTAAGCACGTACAGCAGTTCGCCGGCCGCGGCGTGGCCGGAAACGTGTACCAGCGCGTTGCCCTTGTGCACAACCCGCGCGCCGAGCCTGGTCAGATCATTGATGATCCGGGATACCGCAGTCTCGTTGCCGGGTACCAGCGAGGACGCCAGGATCACGGTGTCACCCGCGGCGATCCGGATCGGGTGGTCCCGCCCGGCCATCCGCGACAGCGCGGACATCGGCTCGCCCTGTGATCCGGTGGAGATCAGCACGATCTGGCCTGGCGGCAGTTCCTCGGCTTCCTTCTGGTCGACGAGCAACCCGCCGGGCACCGACGGCACCCTGAGGTAACCGAGATCCCGCGCCACGCCCATGTTCCGCACCATCGAGCGGCCGACCAGGGAGACCTTCCGGCCATGCTCGGCGGCTGCGTCCATTACCTGCTGCACCCGGTGCACGTGACTGGCGAAGCAGGACACGATGATCCGCTGCTCGGCGGCTGCGAAGACATCGGACAGGACCGGCCCGATCTCGCGCTCGGAGGTGACGATGCCGGGGACCTCGGCGTTGGTGGAGTCGGCAAGCAGCAGGTCGACTCCATCGGCGCCGAGCCGGGCGAACCCGCCGAGGTCAGTCAGACGGCCGTCCAGCGGCAGCTGATCCATCTTGAAGTCGCCGGTGTGCAGCACAACGCCGGCCGGCGTCCTGATCGCCACGGCCAGGGCGTCGGGGATGGAATGGTTGACCGCAAAGAACTCCAGGTCGTACGGGCCGAACCGCAGCCGGGATCCGGCCTCCACCTCGATGTCCACGGGCACGATTCGGTGCTCGGTGAGCTTGCTCTGGACCAGTGCCAGCGTCAGCCGCGAGCCGGCCAGCGGTATGTCGGCGCGCTGCCGCAGCAGGTAGGGCACGCCGCCGATGTGATCCTCATGAGCGTGCGTCAGCACGACAGCCTCTAGCAGGTCCAGCCTGCCATCGAGCGCGGAGAAGTCCGGCAAGATCAGGTCGACACCCGGCTGGTCCTGCTCAGGAAACAGGACACCGCAGTCGACAACAAGCAGCCGTCCCCCGTACTCGAAGACGGTCATGTTGCGGCCGATCTCGCCCAGTCCGCCAAGCGCGACCATGCGCAGGCCGCCAGCGGCCAGGGGCGGCGGTGTCCCCAGCTCTGGGTGCGGATGACTCACGGCAGCTTGACCCCGCCCGCGGTCAGGTCCTGGATAAGCTGCTCGATCTCGGCCGGAGTCGCATCAGGCAGTGGCGGCCGGACCGAGCCCCCCGGCAGGCCGAGCAGGCTCAGCGCAGCCTTGGTCATGATCACGCCCTGACTGCGGAACAGCCCGGTGTAGACGGGCAGCAGCTCGCGGTGAATACGCAGCGCGTCGGCCGTGCGCCCGGCGGCGTATGCGTCGATCATCTCGTGCAAACGGTCGCCTACCACGTGCCCCGCCACGCTGACGAAACCGGCCGCGCCCAGCGACAACCACGGCAGGTTGACCATGTCATCGCCGCTATAGAAGACGAGCGAGGTCCGGGCCATTACCCAGGACGCCGCGCCGAAATCGGCCTTGGCATCCTTGACCGCAATAATGCGCGGGTGCGCAGCCA
>Ga0187814_10001032_pt1 | contig 10347 bp, 10 predicted proteins | sample NC_S_4_FD_132450 | JGI IMG/M metagenome (GOLD analysis project Ga0187814, IMG submission 132450) | Wetland sediment microbial communities from Neuse River Estuary, North Carolina, USA - ASW-S_4 | ecosystem: Environmental > Aquatic > Freshwater > Wetlands > Sediment | place: USA: North Carolina...
ACAGACCCGACTTGGCCAACGGCATCGTCACCCGCACGTCGGCCGGACCTTAATCCGCTGGTGCGATCACGTCGAGCGGATGACCGAGAGCCATACGAAGCAGGCCGCAGACCAAGCGACTCCCGTGCAGCCGCAGAGGCAACTGGCTGCTGGCGGCATAAGCGGACTGATTTCAGGCGGTGGCTTCAGGGAACGCGCTGTTGCGGAACAGGTAGACCCCGACGGTTACGCCGCTGATAGCGGTCGCCTCTCCGCTCACGAAGACGCGAGAGGTGCTGGTTTCGCCGGTGACCATGAAGTAGTAGCCCGCATGCTCCAGGCGCCAGCCGAGCTTCTCTATCTCGCCAAGCGTGACGGCAGAACTCGACGTGGTACGGCGCCCATCAGCACTGCCGAAAAAGGCGCTGCCGGTGTGGCCGCCAACTTCGAGTTGAACCTCGAAGAACGGCTCGCCTGCTTCCTTCGCGACTGTGGCCGCGCCGACGGGAGTTGCCCTGAAGGCGTCGCGCTTGCGCTGCTCCTCCGCCTGTTTGGCCTGCTCGGCGCGCGCCGCCTCCGCGCGAGCTTGCTCAGCTTCGCGCTCCCGGCGCTCGGCCTCCCGCTCCTCGGCGCTCTTGAACACGTTATCCCCCGCTCGACATCCTCACGACGCAGCGTACAAAGCGCAATGGCTCCGATGCCCGACATCTCAGTATCCCGAAATCCGGTCCAAAGGTCAGTCCCTTTGACGCCAGTTCCAGGCACTGGCATGGGCGCGCGTCGCCGGGAGGCGGCGGAGGTCCCGTCCTCATGCAGCCTCAGGCTGGCGAGTCGTCGGTTCCTGTCAGCGAGCCGCGGGCGTGCCTTGGTGATGGAATATCTGCCAGGCGCCAGTCGCCGTGCGACGCCACAGCGAAGTGCGGTTGGATCGCCTGCCGTGGTGCTCGGATGTGTACTTCAGCATGACGAGACCGTCAGCCAGCAGCCATCCACGCATGTGTTCCACCTTGATCGGATCGTCACCGGGGTCCGTTGCTGCGGCTATCTTCGCAGCGGTTCCCTGATATGCGATCTCCGCTCCTGAGGTGCCGAACTCGTGGAAGTCGGGCGCGAGCAGCCGTTCAAGCCGAGCCGCGTCAGCCCTGCATTCCAGGCTCAGCGACTCACGCTCGGCGGCCATGGCTTCGTCGATCTGCTGGTCAGCAAGGGCCTGATCGGTCGTCTGGTCCATGTCATGATGGTCGCACCGGACCGCCGTCGTCTGGTGACCAGGCGCTGATGCCAGGGCCGGGGAGGTGCCGTGCAGCTGGCGCCCGCCGCGCAACGACGGCTCGGAATGCGGCGAGACTGGCGTCATTGAACTTCGCGCAGGCGACCTGTTGCCACGTCGAACACGAATCCGCGGACCTCGCGGGTGTGATTCAGGAACGGATACGCCTTCACCCGGGCAATCGCTTTCCTGAGGTCCTCGTCCACATCGGTAAAGGCCAGCGAGGCCCAATGCGGCTTGTGACCGGTCTCGGCCTCAAGTTCGGCCTTGAATTCCTTGTTCGTGAACGTCTGCATGCCGCACTGGGCGTGGTGGATCAGGATGATCTCCGTCGTGCCAAGCTCATGCTGGCTGATGGTCAGCGACCGGAGCATGTCGTCGGTTACCTCGCCGCCGGCATTGCGCAGCACATGCGCCTGGCCAGGGGCCAGGCCCAACAACGCATACACGTCCATCCTGGCGTCCATGCATGCGACCACGGCGACGCCCAGCGACGGCCGGCCAGGCACTGGGCCGGGAAACGCCTCGGCATACCGCTCATTGTTCGCCAGCAGCCCATCCGTCGCCGACATAACGACCGCCCTCTCGTGCCGACCTCCGCGCGGGCGCCAACCGCCTCGCCGTGCGGACCAACTCCAAGTCCGTTAGCAGGATGCTATTAGCTGCGGCTGTGCCCAGGATGAGCTGGAAAACTTAGTCGTGAACGAGATCAGGTCCCCGCTGACCGGCAGGTCCACTTGATGCGCCATCCGCGTAGCCCAGCCAGCGACGGCTCGGAGAACTGGAAATCGACCATCGCGCCAGCGTGCCATCCGGCCACGGCCAATCGCGACCGGATAATCGCGAACAGACTGCTTCAATCCGGCAGTCGTAGTAGACCTTCCGTACATGAGCGAAGGCATCAAGGTAGCCAAGCGCGGCACCGCGCGAATCCTCGCGCCGCTTGTCATCGCCGCCGGCCTGATCGCGGCCGTCCACTCCGCGTCAACCTCCGCAGCCTCGGCCAGTCCGACCGCGGCAGCCCGGCTGACCGCGGCAGCCCGGCTGTCCGACCCAGGCAGGCTGGCTGCGCCAGGCAGGTCGGCCGAGGCTGCGCCGACTGCGAAGGCGGTCTACTTCCACACCCTGCCGCCGAGCGCGAAGCTGCCGACCGGTGCGCACTGCGCCAAGCTGGTGGACGCGACTCCGCTGCCTGAGAACAAGGCCGCCAACAAGCCTTACAACCGCGGGACCGGCCAGCACGTGGGCCGGAAGTTCTTCCCGACCACTCCGGGCTCGGACAACCCGCTGGCGCAGAAGCGCCTCGCCCCTCGCATCAACGGCGACTTCGCCGGCACCACCATCGATATCCTGCGGTGGGCCGCCTGCAAGTGGGGCATCGATCAGGACATCGTGTTCGCGCAAGCGGCCGTGGAGAGCTGGTGGCAGCAGGACACCCTGGGCGACTGGGGCAACGATGCCGCCGCGTGCCCGCTCGGGCACAAGCTTGGCGCCGACGGCAAGCCTGGCCTGTGCCCGCAAAGCTACGGCGTCCTGCAGAACCGGTATCCCTACGAGCATGGCGGCTGGCCCGGCCTCATCAAGTCAACCGCGATGAACGCCGACGCCGCATACGCGATCTGGCGTGCCTGCTTCGATGGCTACGAAACCTGGCTCAACACAGTGCCCAGGGGCAGTCAGTACCACAAGGGCGACGCCTGGGGCTGCGTCGGGCGGTGGTTCGCTGGCCGCTGGCGGACACCGGCCGCGCTCGGCTATATAGCCAGGGTCAAGCAGTACCTGCGCGAGAAGATCTGGCTCACGCCGAACTTCCAGCAGGGCTGACCTGGATAAACCCGAAAACCTCTCGATAAGGGAACGCGGCACTGCCAGGCTGGCCGGGTGCCGTCCGCCAGCCAGCCCCAGCAGCTGGAGAGCCTGCCAGGGCCGGTGCAGTCCGCAGCTCGGGCGCTCCGGGGCGAACTCGCCGCCGCCTTCGGCCCTGGTCTGCACGCGCTCTACCTGTACGGCGCGGTGACCTTTCCCGAGTCCGAGGGCACTGGTGACCTGGACTACCACGCCATCTTGTCCGGGCCGCCGAGCAACGAGCAGCGTGCCGCATATGTTGCGGCCTGTGCCCGCCTGGCCAGTCGGCCCGGCTGCGATGACCTGGACGGCTGGGTCATATCCCTGGCGCAGGCCCGCGGCAGCGATCCCCCACAGCACCTCATGCGCACCGACCTGCGCGACAGCGCGTGGGCGCTGCACCGGGCACATTGGCTGGCCGGTCGCTGCGTCGTCCTGCATGGACCGCCGCCCGCCAGCATTGTCACTGAGCCGGGCTGGCCAGAGTTGCTGCGCAGCCTCGAAGCCGAGCTCAGGTTCGCCGTCGCCGATCCGCACGATGCCTTCGCGGTGCTCAACTCCTGCCGGATCCTGCACAGCCTGGCCGACCATGACGTGGTGCAGTCCAAGTTCGGATCTGGCTGGTGGGCGCTGGAGCATCTGCCGGCCGAGCACTCCGCCGCGATCCGGGCCGCTATGAACAGCTACCGCGGCACTGCCACCGACCGGGACGCCGTCGCGGCGGCGGCCGGCCGCCCCGCGATCCAGGCCCTGGCCGAACGTGCCCTCCGCTAGCGCAGGCTGAGTTGCATACGCGAGCAGACGGCACCTGGCTGGCGCGCGCCGCGGCAGCGCTCGACCTCGCGGTGCTGATCTTCATCGGCCAGATCTTCGCCGGGCTCAGCCACCTCGACATGGCAGCGGTCGGGTACGCCACGGCTCTTACCGTCCGTGCCCTGGTCGGCGGCCTGCTGCTCTGGTGGCAGCGCTCGAGGGTTGGCCGCCCGTTGCCCTGCACGACTCCATTACCGCGACATCAGCCGCCGATTAGGCTTGCGATACCTCGACGTGGGAGCCCCGCCAGCGAGCGATGAGCCGCCCGACCGCATAACAAGCCGCACCGCCCGTCCCGACGAAGAACCCGATCGGCCAGTTGGTCTCGAACGACGCCGCGATCGCAATCCAGACTGTCACCAGCGCGAGCACGACCGAAAGCCCGAGTGCCACCAGTGGGCTTGCGGTCAGCGACCGCGCGGCGGCCGGCGGCCCGATCATCAGGCTGAAGATCAGCAATGCGCCGACAACCGGCAACGTCATGCTCGTCGCGATCGCCACGATGACTAGGAAGACGAGTTCCATCCTGGCATTATTGACACCCCGCGCGGCACTGGATTCCGGCGCGACTGAAGAAAGCAGCAGCGGCCGGTATAGCGCCAGGACGGCCAGCACGCACAGCAAACCGAGGCCGGCGATCGGCAGGATCTCGGTCGTGCTGACCCCGAGCACCTCACCGAACAGCAGCGAGAAGATCTCCGACGAGTACTCGGTCGTAAAGCTCAGGAACAGCGCGCCCAGGCCCAGCATCATGACCAGGATCAGCGCCGTGGCCACGTCGCGCCTGGCCCGCCTGCTGAGCCAGCCGATGCCGAGCGATCCCGCCAGAGCGAAAAGACCGAGCCCGACCAAGGTGTTGACCCCAAGCAGGCTGGCACCGGCCGCGCCGGCGAAGGCGCCCTGCGGCACCGCGTCGGCCACGAAGGCTGCGCCGCGCAACACTACGAAGAAGCCAACTACGCCGGCTATCACGGCCACAATCGACGCTGTCAGCCAGGCATTGACCATGAACGGGGCAAACATCGCGGCTATCCGGTCACCCGGCGGCTGCGGCCGAACAGCTGCACCGCAACGAATCCGACGAAGATCAGCACGACGATGAAGAAGCTCACCGGCCAGCCGTCATGGCTCGGCGGCCAGTTGAAGCTGTCGTAGGCAAGGACGATGCCTAGCCAGGTGGCGGCGACCGCGATCAGGCCAGCCGCAAGCGTGGCCCTGCCTGGCGTGCTAGTGACTCGCAGCGCGATCGCGGCCGGCCCGACCAGCAGCGCGGTAGCCAGGATGGCACCGACCGTCATGGCTGCCAGCGACACCGCCAGCGCGATCGCGACCAGGCAAGCCAGCCCGGTCAGCCGGACTCGGACGCCCCGTGCGGCGGCCAGATCGCTGCTGACAGAGCTGAGCAGCAGCGGCCGATACAAGATCGTCACAATCGCTAGTGCCGGAATCCCGAATGCCGCGACCAGCGGGACCGCACTGTTGCCGATGGTGAACATCGAGCCGAACAAGACGGTAATGGCGACGCCCGTCGTGCTCGTTGAGGTTGTATCCCAGTAGAGGAAGAGCGCGGCCAGGCCAAGGCCGGCCCCGCGCACGATCCCGGTGGCCAGGTCACGGCCCCTCGGCCTGCGGAACCCGATCACGTCCATGACCCCGGCCGCGAGCACGCCAGTGCCGGCGAAGCCCCACAGCGGGCTGATGCTGGCCAGGAACGAGGCAGACCCGCCGGTCACCGAGAGGTCGGCTAGTGCGTGCCCGGCGTAGGACTGCCCTCGCAGCACGGTGAAACATCCGACGACTCCGGACACCACTGCCGCAATGCCGCCAATGACCAGCGCTGTATGCACTGGTGAGCTGGTGAAGAAACCCGGCGCGAATAGCAGCCGGAAGACTGCGCTCACAGTTCAAGCCCGGCCGGTGAGTGATCGGGATGCGCCGGGGCGGCGGCCGTCTCATCCCCGGCCAGGATCTCGAACCCTTCGCCAGCGTGCGCCACCACAAGCAGGCGGCCGTGCACGTTGATCACGTCGACATGGTGGCCATACAGCTCGCTCAGTACATCCTCGCGGATCACCTCGTCGGTGGTGCCGCTCGCCGCCCGGCCACCGGCCATGTACACCACCCGGTCCATCACCGGCAGCAGCGGGTTCATCTCGTGCGCCGAGATCAGCACCGACACATGCTGCTGTCTGGTGATCTTGGCCAGCAGCGCAATGATCTCCTGCGCGCTGCGGATATCCAGGTTCGCCAATGGCTCATCTAGCAGCAGCAGTCGCGGCTTGCTGACCAGCGCGTGTGCGATCATCACCCGCTGCTGTTCACCGCCGGACAGGTTGCCGACCCGCTGGTTGGCAAACCGGCCCGCGTCGACTGCTGCCAGCATCTCATCGACAAGCTGGCGCCGCTGCCGTGACGGCAGCGGGATGCCCAGCCGGTGCCCGTCCAGGCCGAGCCCGACCAGATCCCGGGCCCGGACGGGCATGTCCGGATCCAGCTGGATCTTCTGCGGCACGTAGCCGACAAGCCCTCGGCCGCGCGCGGCCGCTGCGCTGGCTTCGCCGCCGATCCTGACGCTGCCCGCCGTCGTCGGCTGGAAGCCGAGTATCACCCGCAGCAACGTCGTCTTGCCAGCGCCGTTCGCTCCGATCAGGCCAACGAACTCGCCTGGACCGAGCGCGAACCGGACATCGTCCAGGATCTGCCGGCCTGCCAGCCGAACGCTGACTCCGTCAACGGCCAGCACCTGGCCGGTGCTCTCGCTTGCGGCCATTGTCACCGCCATCACAGCTTCTGAGTGGAGACTTTATCGGCCACCGCCTTGCGGAGCGCGTTCACCTCGGCCCGCATCCAAGACTGATAGTCGTATCCGGGCGTCGGCATGGTCTCGTAAACGCCAACGACCGGGATGCCGTATCGCTTGGCGGAGGCTAGGAACGAGGCCGTGAGGGAGTCAGTGACCTGCTGGTTGTAGACGAGCACCTTGACCTTGTGCTGCGCGAGCAGGTTGTTTTCCAGCGATACGTCTTGCGGGGACGGATCGGTTCCGTTCATGATGTCGGCCTGCAGCCCGAGCGGCGTCATGATCTTGGTGCCAGCCGCCTGCAGCAAGTAGTCGCCTACCGGCTCGGTGACCGCCACCAGCGTGCCGCCGTAGGCCGCCTTGAACTGAGCGATAGCGGTCAGCCACGGCTGCAGGGACTTGTCGAACGTGGTCACGTTGGCCTTGAAGTAGGCGGCGTGCGCCGGACTCAGCCGCGACAGATCCGCCGCGATTGCCTTAGCGACCGCAGGCATGGTCGTCGGTGCGTACCACAGGTGCGGGTTCGGCGCGCTATCCGGCAGGCCAAGTAGCTGCTGTACGTCGATGACCTTGCGGCCAGAGTTGGGCGAGCCGCTTTCGATCTTGTTCATGTAGGAGTCGTAACCGACGCCGTTCTGCACGATCAGCTGGGCCGCTGCCACTTCCGCCGCGACGGACGGGCTCGCCTCGAAGGTGTGCGGGTCGGTGTTCGGGTTGCTTTCGATCGCGCTGACCTTGACGTACTTGCCGCCGATCTGCGAGATCACGTTCGCGTACTCGTTCTCGGCTCCGACGGCTACGACGACGCCGGTGCCGGAGGTAGCGCTAGTGCCGGCCGAGCATCCGGCGCAGAGCAGGCCTACCGCCGCGCAGGTCGCAATGACAAGCACCCGAGTCACTGGCACAGAAGCGCTCCGCGGGGTGGGTTGGGTTCATCGCTGGTTAACCGCTAATGAAAACGATAACCAATACCGTATCGGACGTCAACCACTCCGGCCGCCGTACGGTGCCGATGGACTGCCCGGTGAATGAGTCGCTGACCAGCGCCGTCGGCTCAGCGACCAGCAGCCGTGAGAATGACGACAGCTCGCTCCGCCACGGCACGGACCCGCGGCACCTTGTCTTCGCGCAGGTCAGCCACTCGTTCCAGGGCGGCGCCGAGCTGGCGCTTTGCCACGACCTTTGCCGCCATCTCCCGCACCCGCCAGTGCTCGTCAGACAGCGCCTCGATAACCGCGCTCTCAGCACTCTGAAGGTTGCCGGCCCAGGCATAAAGCAGGCCCCGGGCGCCCCAGACCCGCCGCCAGTACTGATGGACCTGCCGCGGACCGTCGTCGAGCACCACCTGGCCCAAGGGGCCTCCCAGCGCTAGGACCAGGTTGTCGTCGACCTCTTGCCTGCGCAATAGCGCCACGCACCCGGCGACTACCTGCGCGGGGCCGCGGCGAGCGCATTCGAGCTCGACGCTCTGCCGGGGCGTCAGCTGCCAGCCCGACCGCCTTGGCACTGTCACCTCCGGTCGCAGGCATGCCACAAATCGTTCATCAAGACTTGCACATCAGTGGCCAGAGGGCATGCGTCGCAGGGCATAAAGCAGTTTGCTGACGCGGCGCCAAGGGCTACTAGGTGTCGCCGGTATTAGGTCCTGATTGCCATACTCTCCCCCATGCTCCTTTCCCGCCGGCAGGCCATCGCCGGACTGCCCTGCGTGAACTGGCCGGCGCCTTTCCCAGCCGAACCGCGGCCCTGGCGGTGCTCACGCTGTTATCGGGGGCGCTGCCCGCGGTGTTCGCCGCCGGTATCCTGCACGCCGAGCTGTTCGCGCTGCAAGGCCAGCGCTTATCGCTAGCGGGCCCGGATTAACCAGTTGCCGCGTCCGCGGCGCAGTGATCTACTCCTCTGCTGTAGCGATGCATTTTGACCGGTGCGCGGATATCGGCGCGGCCGGCCGAAATGCGTGTCCCAGGATCAGCTAGGAGAAAGCGCCGATGCGGGCAGGGCTCGTGTTCACCGAGATGGCAGATTCCGCCTATCCAAGGGACATGACGCCTTCGTGCAAACGCTCAACCTGGGGATCCTGGCGCATGTAGACGCCGGCAAGACAAGCCTCACCGAGCGGCTGCTTTACGCCGCCGGAGTCATCGACGAGATCGGCAGCGTCGATGACGGCAGTACCCAGACCGACTCGCTGGCGCTTGAGCGCCTGCGTGGCATCACGATCAAGTCAGCGGTCGCCTCCTTCACGGTCGGCGACATCAGCGTCAACTTGATCGATACGCCTGGTCATCCGGACTTCATCGCTGAGGTCGAGCGGGTACTGGGCGTGCTCGACGGCGCGGTGCTGGTGATCTCCGCCGTCGAGGGCGTGCAAGCTCAGACCAGGGTGCTGATGCGGACACTGCAGCGCCTGCGCATACCCCCTCTGATCTTCGTGAACAAGATCGACCGCGGTGGGGCCGGGTACGAGCGCGTCTTGGCGGACATCGCGACGAAGCTCACGCCCGCCATAGCCCCGATGGGAACGGTGTGTCAGCTCGGCTCCCCCAGCGCGAGCTGGCTGCCTTACGGTGCCGCCGATGTCCCGTTCCCCGCCGGAATGGTCGAGCTGCTGGCCGAGAACGACGACGCTGTCCTGGCCGCCTACATCGACGACCCAGCAGCCGTCACGCCGCAGCAGCTGCGGGCAAGCCTGGCGGCGCAGTCGGTGCGGGCGCAACTGCATCCGGTGTTCTTCGGTTCGGCAATAACTGGCACCGGCATCGATTGCCTGACGAGCGGGATAGCTGAGCTGCTGCCTGCGGCTGGCGGCGACGCCAACGCACCGGTTTCAGGCTCGGTTTTCAAGGTCGAGCGCGGTCGGTCCGGGGAGAAGATTGCCTATGTCCGGCTCTTCTCTGGCCGGGTGCGGGCACGGGAGCGACTGCGGTTCGGCGAGGACGGAGCGGCGAAGGTCACCGCGGTCAGCGTCTTCGGCGTCGGCCAGGCAGAGCAGCGGACCGTGGCAACGGCCGGGTCCATCGCCAAGCTGTGGGGACTCGCCGACGTTCGGGTCGGCGACCAGCTCGGCTCCGCGCAAGCCTCCGGGCACCGGCACCATTTTGCGCCGCCAACCCTGGAGACCGTGGTGGTGCCTAGCCGCCGGGCCGACCGGAGCGCATTGCACGCAGCGCTCGCCCAGCTATCGGAGCAGGATCCGCTCATTAATCTGCGGGTGGACGATATCCGCCAGGAGATTCTCGTCTGCTTGTACGGCGAGGTGCAGAAGGAGGTCATCCAGGCGACGCTTGCCCACGACTTCGGCCTCGAGGTCTGGTTTCGCGAGACCACGACGATATGCATCGAGCGGCCGGTGGGCACCGGCGCGGCGGCGGAATTCATGGGCTCGAAGGCCAACCCGTTCAGGGCGACAGTCGGACTGCGGATAGCGTCGGCAACTCCGGGGTCGGGCGTGCAGTTCGGGCACGACGTCGAACTCGGGTCAATGCCGTTCTCGTTCATGAAGGCCGTTGAGGAAACCGTGCGGGAAACCCTCACCCAGGGAATTTATGGCTGGCCAGTGGCAGACTGCACAGTCTCGATGACCCACTCTGGTTATACGCCACCGCCGCCGTTCGGCTGGAGCAAATGGTCAAGCTCTGCC
>Ga0187814_10001033_pt1 | contig 10342 bp, 10 predicted proteins | sample NC_S_4_FD_132450 | JGI IMG/M metagenome (GOLD analysis project Ga0187814, IMG submission 132450) | Wetland sediment microbial communities from Neuse River Estuary, North Carolina, USA - ASW-S_4 | ecosystem: Environmental > Aquatic > Freshwater > Wetlands > Sediment | place: USA: North Carolina...
AACCGCTGCGCGCCAGGCTGACCACCTCGGTGGCCGATGGTGACTCGCTGCGCTACTACCCCGCGTTCGACCTGCCCGGCCGGGCCAGGCTGGCACCGCAGGCGCCGGTCGCGGCCTCGGCAGTCGCGCAGCTCCTGCTGGTGCAGCGCCTGGACGGCAGCCTGACCATCGGCGACACGCACAGCTACGACGAGCCGTTCGGCTTCGATGTCGACGAGCAGCCCTACCACCACCTGCGGGCCAGGGCCGAGAAGCTGCTCGGGGGACCGCTGCCGGAGACCAGGTACCGCTGGGCTGGCGTTTACAGCCAGGTCGCGGGTGGCGAGCTCTACCATCGGTCGCAGCTCGCACCCGGGGTGGTGCTGGTAACGGGTGCCGGCGGCCGCGGGATGACGTGCGCGCCGGCGATCGCCGAGGAGACTTTCGCGGCCTGCGCCTGAGCGCGGGCCGGCTGACGAGCGAGGAGATGCGGTTATGCGGCATATCACGGTCGCGTGCCTGGACATGGCGGGTACGACAGTCGCGGACGACGGCAGCGTGCTGGCGGCGTTCCGTGCCGCGGCAGCGGAGTTCGGCCTGGTACCGGGAGCCCCCGGTTATGACGAGGCGATTAGCTTCGTTCAGGAAACCATGGGCCGGTCGAAGATCGAGGTATTCCGCAGTCTGCTCGGCACCGAGGAGCAGGCGCAGCTGGGCAACCGGATCTTCGAGGAGAGTTACGGTGAGTCGGTCCGGGCAGGCCTCGTGGCGCCGCTGCCAGGCGCGATCGAGACAATCACCGCGCTGCGCGCGGGTGGCATCAAGGTGTGCCTGGCCACCGGGTTCGCGCCGGTGACCAGAGACGCGGTGCTGGACGCGCTCGGCTGGCGGCCGCTGATAGACCTGGCGCTCTCGCCGGCTGACGCAGGGCGCGGCCGGCCGTGGCCGGACCTGCCGCTGACCGCGCTGCTGCGGCTCGGCGGCGGCGCGGTGAGCGAGCTCGCGGTCGTCGGTGACACCCCGAGCGATGTCGAGTCTGGCTTGCGGGCTGGCGCTGGCGTGGTGGCCGGGGTTACCACCGGGTCCGCCAGCCGGGAGGCGCTGGCCGCCGCCGGCGCCCCGCACATACTTGACTCGATCACCGGCCTGGTGCCGCTCGTGGAGCTCGGCGCGGCGGCGCTCGGGTAACGCCAGCCAGTCGGACCGAACCCGGACGGAATGAGCGATGGCGCACCCCGGTTTCCGCTGACATGAGATCGCTGGGCTGCCGGAGCTGGTGTCCTGCCGCTTCGAGCGATGAGCAGGACAACCGGACGACAGAAGCCAGCCCAGTAGCCGACCAGCCACACAGCGTTGCGCGCGCCCCGGTCGGTTACGCGTAACATGGCGCCATGCCGGACGTCCGGGCATGCGAGCAATGCGGCACGCTCTTCGTGCCGCGGCGCGAGCACGGCCGGTTCTGCTCAAGCCGGTGCCGGGTCGCCTTCAACCGACGGACCATCAAGTACCCGCCCGGTGAGGCAAGCGCACTCGACTGGTCGATGGCGGCCATGCTGGAGACGGTCGACCGGCTGCCGCGGATGAAGGCGTGGGACGGCGCCCGGGCTATCGCCGTGATCGGCGAGGCTGTCTGGTGGGTCACGATTGTCGACGCGACGATGGTCCGCTATCACCCGGACAGCTACGACCAGGTCATGGCCGCCGCGACGGCGGACGACCGTGCGGCTATCGAGCAGACGCTGGCCGGGCTGCGCTTCGTGCGCAACCATATGGGGCACGACATCGACCTGGTAGCCCTCATCAAGGCCGCACCGCAGCGGCGGGCCGGTGCCCGGGACCGGCTTGCGGACTGGAGGTGGCGACGCCTGCCGCAGCCGTGTCTGGACATGCTGTCGGCGCGCGCGCAGGAATGGGAGCTCGACCGCTACCGCGCCTATCAGGGTCGGCTGGCGGACCATGCCGTCGGGGAGGCATTCGGCCTGGCCCGTGAGTTCCTGGTGCAGGCCGCCGCGGCGGCCGCAGCCTCACTCGGCGCGCCGGCACCTGGTTAGCCGGCTGTCGCCAGCGGTCCCCGGTCCGGTCGGCCAGCCGGCCGGGAACAATGAGCCGGTGACCGCCTGCCGACTGATAACGCCGGAGGACGCGCCGGTTCTGGCCGAACTGGTGCGGACCAACCGTGACTTCCTCGCGCCCTGGGAACCCGTCCGCGGGGAGGCCTACTTCACCGACACTGGCCAGCGTGCCGCCGTCGCGGTGGCACTCGATGAGCACGGGCGAGGCCGCAGCCTGCCCTGCGTCATCCTCGACGGCGACGGCGCTGTGGTCGGCCGCGTCAACATCAGCAACATCGTCCGCGGCGCGGCCCAGTCCGGCAACCTCGGCTACTGGATGGCTGAGTCCGCTGGCGGCCGGGGTGTCGCCACCGCGGCGGTACGCGACATCATCCGGATCGCCTTCGGTGAGCTCGGCCTGCACCGGGTCCAGGCCGACACGCTGGTGCGCAACGTCGCCTCGCAGCGTGTCCTGGCGCGCAACGGGTTCATCCGGATTGGCCTGGCGCCCCGGTATCTCAAGATCGCCGGCCGGTGGCAAGACTGCATCCTGCACCAACTCGTCAACGACGACGCGGCGGCCTGAGCGGCATCCGGGCGGGAACGAGGCCTGGGCGCGCTAGGTCAGGCGTACCTGCTCGGGCGCCCTTGGCCAGTCGATCGGCAGCAGTACGTTGCGGTCCGGCGCCAGCCCGGCTCCGGCCCCGCCATCGGGCGTGATGAGGTCGCGCAGCTGCCAGTCGTTGGCAGCCAGCTCTCGAGCCAGCGCGGCTAGGTCGGCAGGCGCAGCGCCGCCCTGATACGCGGCGGGCGCCTCCGAGTCGATCACGGTGCAGGCGATCACCAGGCCGGTGCGCGCAGCCAGGAACTCGACGATCCGCGCCTGCTGCGGCCAGTCGATGTGCGACGCGGTCGTGATCTGCCAGAAACCCATTCCGTCCGCGCCGATCACGGCGGTAACCGAGTGAACGTGCGTGTGCCCGTTGAGCCACGCCACGACGCACGGGTGCGCGAGCAGCGCCTCGCGCAGTTCGCTGGCCAGGACCCGCCGGTCGGCGCCGGGCGGGCGGGTGCTGTTGACCAGGGTCTCCAGCGGGTGGTGGCTGAACAGCACGACGGGCCGGGCCGCGTGCGCCGTGAGCTCTGCCTCCAGCCAGCCGAGCTGCGCGGCATCGATCGAGCCCTGCCAGCCGCCGTGATGGTTGACCGTGTCCAGCACCAGGCACCGGATCGCGCCGTGATCGAAGCCGTAGTACGCGGTCCCGGCTGCGACGTTGCGCTGCGAGTAGCCGTGACCGGCGGGCCGCCCGGCGGACCGGAAATGCTCGCGGACGTGATCCGACCTGGTCACCGTGGCACGCCCGGGGTCTGGCGTCACCGCCAGCTGCGCCCCGCTGGCGAGATCGGCTAGCGCCTCCCCGTCGGCGTCGCCGAACCTGGCCAGCAAGCGGCCGGGGTCGATGCCGTCCGGCGGCGTCACCATCTTGACGCTGCCGAGCGGCAGCTTCAGCAGCCAGCTCTGCGGTGCCACGGTGCCCTGCAGCATGTTGTCGTGGTTGCCGTGCACGGCATACCAGGGCAGACCGAGACCAGTCGCCCGGAATGGCATGCGGGCTGCCGTCAGCACGCCAGGTGCGTCCGGGAAACCGTAGCGGGTCCGGGGCAGGTCGGCCGGGCCGCCTTCGGGGTGCCAGTAATGCTCGTCCACCACGTCCGGCCCGGATACGCCCTCGTAGCGCAGCCGATCCCCGGAGTCCGGCACAACTTCGCCACCGTCGAGTAGGGCGATGTAGCTGCGCAGCTCATTGAGCTGGCAGTTGTCGGTGGCGTCGCCGGTCACGACGGCGAAGTCGAGTGGCGCGGCTGACACCGGTGCCGCGCTGGTCCGGCGGACCGCGCGCACCATCGCCTCCGCCACCTGAAAGGTGAACAGTTCCTGCGCTCGGTAGGTCCCGATGATCCCGGCCGTGGCGCGGACTGGCGAATCGGGGTCGGAGTACCGGTCAACGAGTTCGGCTCGGCCCGGTGACTGGTGATCCATGATGTGGGTGTCCGACAGGTGGGCGATGGCCAGCAGCGGCGTGGCGGAGCGCTGCCAGCTGTCAGTCAGGCTGCCGCTGTACAAGTCTGCTCGCACGTGATGCCGCTCGCCCGCGTCGCTTATCAGGCTTCGATAGCCGCCCTCGGCTGCCTCGCCGGGAACGAGTCGGCGCTCGGCCGTCGTCACGTGCGCGTTGCGACGAGCACGGGCTCAGCGCCCGCGAGGCTCACCTGCACCGACGTCCCCGGCACGAGGCCGACCGCGGCGGTGCTGGGCTTGTCGACCTTGACCTCGACGTCACCCGAGAGCCGGACGCTGACCCGGGTCAGCGAGCCGAGGAAGGTGAGGCCGGTGACGATGCCGTTGCCGCTAGGGACCTCGTCGACTGTCAGGCCTTCCGGCCGCACGAGCACGTCCACCACGCCGGCCAGGCCGCTCGGCCGGTCGCCGGCCACCGGGACAACCGCGCCGAGCACGCTGACCTCGTCAAGGCCGGCGTACTCGCCGGGGAGTCGGTTCATAGTGCCCACGAACTCGGCGACGAACACGGAGGCCGGGCGCGAGTACAGCTCGCTGGGCGTAGCGATCTGCTCCAGCCGCCCTTCCCGCATGACGCCGACGCGGTCGGCCATCGACAGCGCTTCCTCCTGGTCGTGGGTGACGAACAGCGTGGTCGTACCGAGGCGCTGCTGCAGCGTCTTGATCTGCTCGCGCAACTGCAGCCTGACCTTCGCGTCCAGGGCCGACAGCGGCTCGTCCAAGAGCAGCACCCGGGGCTCGATGGCGAGCGCGCGGGCCAGCGCCACTCGCTGCTGCTGCCCGCCAGACAGCTGGTGCGGGTACTGCCTGGCCTGCGCGGACAGCCCCACCATCTCCAGCAGCTCGCCGGCCTTCTTGGTCCGGCTCGCCGAGTTCAGCTTGCGCATCCGCAGCCCGAATCCGACGTTGTCCTGCGCGGTCATGTTGGGGAACAGGCTGTAGCTCTGGAACACCATGCCCATGTCCCGCCTCGCCGCCGGCACCGCCGCGATGTCCTTCCCGTCGACGCTGACCGAGCCCGAGTCGGCGGATTCGAAACCGGCGACGATGCGCAGCGCCGTGGTCTTGCCGCAGCCGGAGGGCCCGAGCAGCGCGACCAGCTCGCCCGGCGCGATGTCGAGTGACAGCCCGTCGAGCGCGCGGACGATGCCGAACGAGCGGCTGAGCGCCTGAATCCGGACCGGCGCGCCGGATTCAGGTGCCTGGCCGAGGTCGGTCGCGGTCCCGGCCGCTGTGTTGGTGGTCATTCGGGCTCTCCTACTGTGCGGCCGACGGTGGCGGTGGAGACCGAGAACAGGGTTACCTGGGCGCCGCCGCGCTTGCGCGAACTGCGGCTGCCGACGGTCACGATGAGCATCAGCAACAGCCAGGTGACGAACAGCGCGAGCAGCGACGCCGCCACCGAGACCGGTCCGCTGTTCTGCTCGAAGTTGACGATCCACACCGGGAAGGTCTGGAAGTTGTCCAGGCTCGCCATGGTGTACTCGCCGAGTACCAGGGCGACGGTCAGCACCGTCGCCGACAGCATCGCGGTGCGCAGGTTCGGGATCACCACCCGCCACAGCGTGGTCGGCCAGCCCGCGCCCAGCGAGTTGGACGCCTCGACCAGTGTCTTCACGTCGAAGGAGCGCAGGCCGGCGTCGAGCGACCGGTACGCGAACGGCATCGCCAGCACGACGTACTCGAGGCCGAGCAGGTTCGGTGTGCCCTTCAGAAAGCCGGGCGCCAGCCTGAGCACGCCGATGATCAGCACGATCGGCGGGATCACGATCGGCAGGATCGTGATCGCCTCCAGGAGCCGGCGGATCCGCGGCAGCCGGAGGTACACGTAGACGGTCGTAGGCACCATCAGCACCAGGGTGAGCACGGTCGCGATGACCGCTAGCCGCAGCGACAGCGCGAACGCCGTGCCGAAGCTCGGATAACTGGTCACCTGAGTGAACGCCTTGAAGCCAGCGAAGCGCAACGCGGAGTAGAGCGGGATCAGGAAGTACGCAGCCGCGACCAGCATGATCACCCAGCGCCAGACCGGGAAGGTGCGGCGGCCACCGGCTGCCTGCTGCGGCGCGGGCGCCTCGGCATCGGCCACGGCGGTCGCTAGCGCAGCCATCGGGCGGCCCTCCGCTGCAGCATCGTGTAACCGACCATGACGACGGCGATGATGACTACCAGGATGAGGCCGAGCGCGTAACCGAGGTTCTCCTGCCCGGCCAGCACGTTACCGTTCAGCAGCGCTCCGATCTGGATGGGCGTCAGCGCGATGGTGCCGCCGGTGAGCGCCTCGGCGGTAGCGTACGCGGAGAGCCCGCCGCCGAACAGCAGCAGCACGCAGCCGAGGAAGGACGGCAGTAGCACGGGGCCGGCCACGTGCCGCCAGTAGTGCCAGCTGCGGGCGCCGAGGTTCTCGGCCGCCTCCCGCCAGGCCGGCCGCAGGCCCTCCAGGGCCGGCAGGATGACCAGCACCATGAGCGGGATCTGGAAGTACAGGTAGGCCAGAGCGACGCCGTAGGGCTTGTACAGCGAGAAGCCGTGGTTCCAGATCTCGAAGTGGAACACGTCGTTGATCCAGCCTGTGACCACGCCGGTGGTGCTGAGGGCCGCGATGAACAGGAACGCCAGCGGCACGCCGCCGAAGTTGGCGAATACGCCGGCCGCGGTGATGACCACCCGGCGCAGCACGATGCCCCGCCGCGCGGTATGAATCGAGTACGCGATCAAGAACCCGAAGATCGCGGGCACCACGGCCGTAGCCAGCGAGAGCAGCAGCACGTTCTGCAGGCCGGTCAGATACGTGCCGTGGACCGCGGTGTTCAGGTTGCTGAGAGTGGGCGCGCTGGCGTGCGAGGCTACGAATCCGCCCCGGGCTGGCTGGAAGGCGCTGACCGCGATGGCGATCATCGGCGCTACCAGCCCGGCCGCGACGTACAAGGTGAACGGCACCACGCCGGCATACCGGAGGATGGCGCGGGCAGCCGCTGTCACGCGGCTCGGCCGGGCCCCGGAGGCCACTGCCTCCGGGGCCACGGCCGCGGTTGTGCTGTCAGCCATGCGCTAGCCGACTTGGCTGGCCCAGTTTTGCGACACCACGTTCTCAGCGGCAGCCTGCTGCGAGCTGGTGGGGAACGTCAGCGCGCCAGACGGGGCCGGCGGGAGAGCCGCGAGCGCGGTCTTGTTCACCGTGCCGTTCGAGATCAGCGTCGGCAGCTCGATCGGCCGGGCGAATCCTTGCAGCCACAGGTTCTGGCCAGCGGTCGAGTAGAGGTACTCCTCCCAGAGCCGGGCCGCCGCCGGGTCGGGCGCGGTACCGCTAATGGCCTGGTCGTAGTACGCCGCGTACGAGGCGTCCGACGGGATCACGATCTTGAACCCCTTGACCACCGGGGAGACCTCAGAGGCCAGCAGGTAGTCCCACCAGATCAGGATCGGCGTGGTGCCGTTCTGGACGGTGGTCGGTCCGCCGATGGCGGTCGGCACGAAGTTGCCGATCTTGTTCAGGTTGGCGAAGAACTGGATGCCGGGCTCGATATTGTTAAACGACCCGCCGTTGGCCAGCGCCGCCGCGTACACAGCGGCGAATGCCGCGCCGGCCGTGGTCGGGCTGTTGTTGAGGCCGATCATGTTCTTATAGGCCGGGTTGGTCAGGCTGGCAAACGAGGTCGGCGGAACCTTCACCACGGCCGGGTTGTAGCCGATGGCCACGTAGCCGCCGTAGTCGGCGTAGTAGTCGCCGCTCGCGTCCTTGGCGATAGCCGGGATGTCACTCCAGGTCGCGACCTTGTACGGGGCCCACAAACCGTCGTTGGCGCCCTCGACCGCGAACGCGGTGCCGACGTCCACCACATCGGGCGCGCGCTTCTGGCCCTTCTCGGTCTGGACGGCCTGGATCTCCTGGCCGCTTGAGCCTTCAGGGATCGCGTCGCTGATGTGGATGTGGTACTTGGCGCTGAAGTCCTTCATGATCGCGCCGTAATTGGCCCAGTTGGACGGCAGCGTGATGACGTTCAGCTGGCCCTCCTTCTCAGCTGCCGCGACAAGATTGGCCATATCCGTCGAGCCGCTCGTGGTCAGCGAGGTCACCTTCGACCAATCGACCGAGCTGCCCGAAGAGGACGGCCCACTGCTGCCGCACGCGGCCGCGAACACCGCTGTGCTAGCCGCCGCCACGAAGACGGCCATTGCCTTGCTGTTACGCACGTGACCTTCTCTCACCTTTGGATCGCGGGGGTTCTAAGACGGGAGAATCGTGGCGAGACAAGGTTAAAGGTCCGCATCTTTAATATGGCGCGCAAACGGCTTGCGAGTGAACTATCGCCGAGCAAAATGCAGCCAATATCATACTAAAACTCTGAAAAGAGGGGCGGCTGCAGCCCGCGGGGCTGGCAGGCGGTGGCGCTAGTGACGCCAGGAGTCCGCAGTAAGCGCGGCGATGGCGGCGTCGCTGCCATCCAGGCGCACCCTGGCGGCGCCGGTGCGACCCATCGTCCACATTGTCAGCTCGGCGGGGTCGCCGGTCACGCTGACGACCGGCGTCCGGGCCCGCGCGGTGACGCGGACCCGACCTGAATTGGTCGTGGTCCGACCCTGGCTGGTGGTGTCGTCGCGGACGAGTTCGACGCCAACCGGCGCGCGGCGCAGCATCAGCCTCGCCAGCCGGAGCCGGCGCCAGAGTTCGTCGGCCAGGTCGGCGCCGATCTGCCGCGGCTCCCAGTCCGGCTGCGCCCGGCGAATGTCCTCGTGGTGCACGAGGTACTCGACGAGATTGAGCCGCTCGTCCATGCCGGGCAGCGCGAACGCGGACAGCCTCGGCGGCCCTGCCCTGATGAGACGCACGAGCTCGGGGAATGAGGTTCGCGCGCGCAGGCGACTCTGGATGTGGCGGGTGTAGCCGGCCAGCGGCCCGCCCATGACGCCAGCGCCCGCGTCCGGGCGGCGCTCCCGTAGCACCAGGTGCGCCGCCAGGTCGCCGGTCTGCCAGCCTGCGCACAGCGTCGGCTGGTCGGGCCCGAGCTCGGCAAGCAAGTCGCAAAGAGCGCTGCGCTCATCCTGGGCGTGCGTCATCAGGGCTCCTCAGGTCAAACCAGATCGTAACGGACCCCACCTGCCCCTGTTGGCGGCTCGACGCGGCTCGGCAGGGCACGATTGTGTCAGCCGTTCCCACCAGGCTCGCGAGTCGCACCCCGGCGCCCCTTGTCGCCAGATGCTTGTCCGGCCGTTGCGGAGTGGCGCCAGCTAGCCGCCCGAATGCAAGCGCCGCGGCAGTGGCGCTAGCCTGCTTGACGTCCGAATTACTGGGAGGCAGTGCATGGCTAGCGGCCCGGAGCGACGGTCGCGCGGCGGGTTGCGCGCACTCTGGGCCGGCTCGGCGGCGCGGGAGCTTACCGCGACGCTGCTGCTCGGTGCGCTGGGCGCCGGAGTCGCCTTCCTGGCGACCCGGCAGACCTGGGCGCAGGTGCGCACGATTCCGCCGAAGCCGCTCCCCGCCAGCACGGTGACGGTCACCGGCGCGCAGCTAGCGCCCTACGCCGACGCGCTGGTCCTGGCTGGCCTGGCGACGCTGGCTGCCGTGCTGGCCAGCCGCGGCCTGCTGCGGCGGATCACCGGCGTGCTGCTGGTCGCGATCGGCGCTGGCCTGGCCGTCGCAGCGGTCACCATTACCGGAGCCGACGCGATAACGGCGGCGAACGCGACCATCGGCCCGGCGACTGCGAGCGCCGGGTCGGTGATGGACGGCAGCAGCCCGGCAGCTTCGGTGGTGCCGAATGTCTCCGGAGCGGTGCCGCACGTGTTTTTCGCCGCGGCCGCCTGGCAGGCGATGCTGCTGATCGGCGCCATCGCCGTGGCTGGCGCCGGCGGGCTCGTGGCCTGGCGTGCGCGGCAGTTGGCGGTGATGTCCACCCGGTACGACTCACCGGCAGGCGCTGGCCCGGCGCGCAGTGCCGGGGCGGCGTTCCGCCAGGCTGGCGGCAGGCGCCGGGCGCCCAGCCAGTCCGCGCCCGAGACTTACCTGGCGGCTGCCGCAGGCGAGCCGGTGCGAGCTGCGGGGGACTCGGCGTCTATCTGGGAGGCCCTCAGTCGCGGAGACGACCCTACGGCGGCGGGGTCGAGCGCTGCCGGTACCTGAATTTGCCCGCCGAAGGTCGCTATCTCCGGTCAGACCCCCCGAACAACGCGTCAAGTGATAATTCAGTAATATCGCGGCACACTGTAGGTACAGCGCGGGAGCGATGAGGGA
>Ga0187814_10001034_pt1 | contig 10342 bp, 8 predicted proteins | sample NC_S_4_FD_132450 | JGI IMG/M metagenome (GOLD analysis project Ga0187814, IMG submission 132450) | Wetland sediment microbial communities from Neuse River Estuary, North Carolina, USA - ASW-S_4 | ecosystem: Environmental > Aquatic > Freshwater > Wetlands > Sediment | place: USA: North Carolina...
TAGAGTTGAACGAGTTCCTCAATGACGGCTTCTGCCTTTCCGCTGGTGATTCCTTCAGGGACGCAGCCATGCAGGTGATTCTCCAGGATAATAGCCTCGAGCTTCTCAATAGCCTTACGTATAGCGTAGGTCTGACGCAAAATGTCGACACAATACTGGTCTTCTTCGACCATCTTGCGAACACCCTTGAGATGGCCCTCGATGTAATTTAATCGTTTGAGTACGTCTTGCCTTTCAGCACGCATAACCATTCTCTCCTTCTACCCATATCCAAGGGGTATGGGTGAAGTATACCATATACGCGATAAACCATGCAAGTTTTTTTCATCCTTTGACATCTTAGCAAAAATAAAGTATACTTCCCTTAGTGACCCTGGTGGGGGGGGAGTGGGTATTGTATCGATATGAAGGTAAGAGGTGATTGCCGTGGCTATGGAGACCAAAGATCTAAAGGAAGCAACTACTACTGTATCACAAGGTCAAACCAATCCAGATAGCAGTATTGTGCTCGCGTTGGAGGGGATGACCTGTGCTTCTTGTGCTATGCGTATCGAGAAAGGGCTGAGGAAGGTACCGGGTGTGAAGGAGGCGAATGTCAATCTAGCTACGGAGCAAGCCACTGTCTCGTATGATCCCACCCAGACAGGGTTAGAGCAACTGGTACAGAAGGTGGAGGCTATCGGCTACAAAGCAGCACCATTGACACCGTACACGCCAAGTCTGCATCCACAACATGCTGATCCAGGTGGGGAAACTCAGTTGATTGCCGAGTTGGATGTCCCTGTTCCATCTATCACCCGAGAAGATGAAAGAAGCCAACGTCGGGATGCCGAACTGGCGAGGAAGCGCAAGCTCCTCATCCTGAGCATTACGCTCGCGGTCCCTGTCATTATTCTCAGTATGTTCTTTATGAATAGGTTCCCCGGTGAGAACTACCTCCTGCTGGCATTGGCAACACCGATATGGGCCGTGGTCGGGTGGGAGTTTCATCGTGTCGCACTCAAGACGCTCCGTCATGGCGGTGCCAATATGGATACGCTCATCTCGCTTGGTTCGACCGCCGCCTATCTCTGGAGTATTGGAGCGACCTTCTTCCCACGTATCATCGGCTCGATGACCTCCTATGATTCCGCCGCCCTCATCATCACGTTCATCTTCCTGGGCAAGTATCTGGAGGCTCGTGCCAAGGGACAGGCAAACGAGGCGATCAAAAAATTGGCCGGACTCCAGCCGCGTAGCGCGCATGTGCTCCGTGGGGGCAAAGAAGTTGAACTGCCCATTGAGCAGGTACGTGTCGGCGATGAGTTGATCGTGCGGCCCGGTGAGAAGATCCCTGTTGATGGAATCGTCCTCTCTGGTGTCTCATCCGTCGATGAGTCGATGATTACGGGTGAGAGTATACCCATTGAAAAGGCTCCGGCAGATCAGTTGATCGGTGCAACAATCAACCAGCACGCCGTGCTCCGCATGCGTGCAACCAAGGTGGGTGCGGATACGATGCTCGCCAGCATCATCCGCCTGGTTGAGCAGGCACAGGGGTCTAAAGCTCCCATTCAGCGCCTCGCCGATAGCATCTCCAGCATCTTCGTGCCTGTCGTACTCATCATTGCGCTCCTGACCTTCGTTGGCTGGGCCATTATTGGACAGGTGGACCCGCTGATCTCGATGGGCGGAATGAATATGAGTGGTATGAACGGGATAGACATGGGCGTTCAGTATCCCTGGGTTGTGGCCTTTGTAGCCGCTATGTCGGTTCTAGTCATTGCCTGTCCCTGTGCGCTTGGGCTTGCCACGCCAACAGCAATCATCGTCGGTACAGGCAAAGGTGCTGAGCAAGGCATCCTGATCAAAGGCGGAGAGAGTCTCGAGCGCATCCAGGCAGTACGTGCGGTGTTGCTTGACAAGACTGGCACTATCACAAAGGGCAAGCCTGAACTGACCGACGTCATCACACTTCCTGGCAAACAGAGCGATGAGTTGTTGCGCCTGGTGGCTGAGGCAGAACAGGGTTCGGAGCATCCACTAGCGACAGCCATTGTCGAAGGTGCGAGAGCACGGGGACTTACCCTCCATCTTACTCCTGAACATGTTGTAGCACTGACAGGTCGCGGACTAGAGGCGACGGTTGAGGGTCACGCACTCCTTATCGGCACTCAACGCTTGCTCGAGGAGCATGCTATCGACTATAGCGCGTTACGGGAACAGCTAGAGGCGTTGGGAGAGCAGGGGAAGACGGTCATGCTGATTGCGCTTGATGGTGAGACGGTAGGACTTGTGGCCGTAGCAGACAGCGTCAAGGCTAGTTCGGCGGAGGCCATTGAGCAATTGCAAGCCGAGGGGATCGAGGTATTGATGATTACGGGCGATAATGCGCGGACGGCATACGCTATCGCTGCACAGGTCGGTATCCCCGCAGATCGTGTGCTGGCAGAGGTGTTGCCAGCAGACAAAGCAAGAGAGGTCAAGTTCTTGCAGAACCTGGACCTTGTGGTGGCCTTCGCGGGTGACGGCATCAATGATGCTCCCGCACTCGTCCAGGCCGATGCAGGCATCGCCATGGGAACGGGCACGGATATCGCGATGGAGGCGGCTGACATCACATTGGTCAAGGGCAACCTGAAGAGTGTTGCGACGGCATTTGCGCTCTCTCTGGCGACATTACGCACGATTAAGCAAAATCTCTTCTGGGCCTTTGCCTATAACGTCATCCTGATTCCGATGGCGATACTCTCTCCCTTTATCCCCTTCCTGAAGGACAATACACCTATGTTTGCCGCGGCAGCGATGGCCGTCTCGTCAGTGACAGTGGTGAGCAATTCGCTGCGGCTGCGCTGGTTTGGACGGTAAGCTATGACACTGTTCAGCCTCATGATGGTTGCACTCGTTGACCTTAGCGTGATTTTCTGGGTAGGCGCACAATTTTGGCACACATTTGTATTGCAACGTGTGAAGCGGGCGAATCAAGAACAGCGGGCCATCTACCAGCGCGTGCGGCGACGCTTCGACCGCCTCTTCTCATGGCCAGTCTTGCTTGTGCTCTTGATCGCCAATGTTGGTGTGCTGGTAAGTGGAGCTTTATCACTTACAGGAGGCCGATGGGATCAAGCGTTTGTCCCTGCACTCCGCAAGACCCTGGTCACTAATGGACTCTTTGGCATCTACTGGGTCATGTGTGAAGTTCTCATCATCCTGGCAATAGCACTGGTGGTGTATACGCTCTTGTTCAAGCAGCGTTCCCGCTTTGTCAACGATGCTCTTCCCTGGGTAAACCTGCTACTCGGCTTTGCGTTGCTCATCGCCATTACACTGTCTGGACATGCAACAGCCGTCAGTGGCGATCTTGTAGTCTACAGCGTTCTACTGGATGGGCTTCATCTGTTGGGCGCGGCGCTCTGGATCGGCAGTATACTGTACATTGTTACCTCCTATCTACCGGTGCTGAGGAGTAGTCCCCCTGTAGAACGCGCTCGCTCACTGATCAGAACACTGCCTCGCTATTCGCTATTTGCGCTTGTTGGCATTATCATCATAGCCATCACCGGCCCTCTTAATGCAACAGTGCATATAAACTCGTGGAATCAGCTGCTCACCACCCCCTACGGTCGGGCGCTCGTCGTCAAGGCGCTTCTGGTGGTCACATTACTGCTCACTGTTGTCAGTGAAGTATTGCTTTTCCGTCCACAGCTTGCAACGCAGTATAAAAAGTATCTCACTGCCACCGATGCCGTAAAACTCAGGACGGTGACGGAGTCGAACCGGTTGGTAGAGTTCACCGCGCAACAGGTGAAGCGGCTAGAGGAACGGATGTCAACGGCGACCAGCAGGCTGATGTCTGTCTTGCGCTGGGAATCGCTGTTGGGGGTAGCTATAATTCTCTGTTCTGGCGTGCTCACTGTTTTTGCAGGTACACTTTCATCAGCCACAGCGCAGACGCAGCCAACAACCCAATCGAAGCCGTTCCATACGACGGTGCTGACAACCGATCACACCTTCACAGTCGAGTTCGATGTGAGCCCGAACCGCTTCGGGACGAACCTCTTTACAGTAAGCACCTTGAATAGTCAAGGAGTACTGGACACACACGTAGTTGTATCACTAACCACTACAATGCTCGACATGGATATGGGCACCAATAGCATTACTCTGCAACCTGATGGGAAGGACCATTTCAGTGCGCGGGGAGAGCTGAGTATGGGTGGGAACTGGCAGATACGCATTCTGATACGTACACCAGACGGTACGCTGCATGTAGCAACGGTCAAGTTCTTTACCCCATTTTAATCTGCACCCTGGTTACCTGCTTGATCTCACCCAGACAGGATTCCCGCAAGGGGCAGTCTCACGAAAAAATTGATACGCGCTCCGCAAGCTCCGCTGAGGGGACCTACTACATCAAAGCTAGCTCGATGACCTGTGCTTCCCTGTTTTCACTGCTGGTAAAACCGTTGAACATGTTGTCTATCAAAACGACAGGGGGTGGGAATGTGCTGTCAGCTTCAAGCATGGCTTCGATGTAGTTGTAGATAGCCAGCACCTGCTCCTCGGAGTTCAATGAGTGAAACCAGACGGATTGACCGTCGAACAGCAGCAGGACGACGTTTGCCAGCGAACAATGGCCCAAACAGGCTGTTTGCGTAAGATGGATTTTGTTGCGCAACTTGCGCCGCTCCCATTCGGCATGGTACAGGTCACTCAAGATGGGCGCGAAGCCGTCCTCAGTATGTCCACAGCAACAGCCAAGGGCACAAACAAAAAGATGTCCACGCTTCGGAACAACCTTTATCAATTTTCCATCTGGTCGTATTACAGGAACGTTACGCATAGTATCCCCCCTTCTTCTCGTGTTTTTCTACTAGTGAAACGGTCCAAGTTCGGCCGGGTCACTGCGTTCAATTCTAGTACCAGTTGGGGTGTTACCTTGCGTCCATAGGTTTTCTTGAGTGAAGTACATACGCAGCAACTGGCAAAGCATAGGAAGCCGAGTCGGCAGAGTGGACAGGGGATTGACATGACGGTCTGGACCCGAAGTCTCGGGTCCAGACGTTTTCATTTCCTACCAGGTGCGAGAGGCAGATCTGCTTATTGAGCAGGTCCCTCTACGGGAGTCGTGATGCTGGTATCGCTATCACGTCGACGGAAGAGATAGCCCAGGCCATAAGCGACTCCCCCGATCAGTAGAATGCCCAGAATGCCACTTATCTCATAGCCGATGGCGGCATGCCACAGCGGAGCATTGGGATCGTTGAAGAACGGGAATTGCACGTTGTAGCTATCGAATGGGGCGCTGAAGATGCCCGAGAGTTGCTGCAACCCCTGAGGGATGTAGCCGAACGCCGCCTTTACATCTGATGGAGCCCCTTCGCCGAAAGCAAAGCCCGGCGCGATCAGCCCCAGTGGCGCAATGATGGCGATCGTGACAAACAGCGTCCCCACGAACTTGATGCGCCTGGGCAGCAGGAAGTAGGCCAGCGGGATGAGGATCACAGCGATGATGGCCGTCACCAGCAGCATGCTGCCGATATCAGGCCAGGAGACCTGGGACCAGTCCGCGCCAAAGAGATGCCCGATGTTGCCTCCGCCGGAAATCAGCCCGATGATGAAGAGCACGACCACCACTGCGGCAGTCCCAAACGTCAAGATCTGCCAGAGCGGCCGCTTCACTGCCTGCCCTTCAGGCACCTCAGGACCAGCAACGACCGTCCGTAGTGAGGTCAGGTACTCCGGGTGGCTCTTCTGTAGGTAGGCGAAGACCAGGGCGGTAATGAGTGCCTCGACCAGCGACCCGCCAAAGACGTGCGCCAGCAGCATCGCAGGAACGGCTACGCTGAGCGGGTACGGGCTGTAGAGCGGTTGGCCGTGGGCGTTGTGAAAGAGAATAGGCTGCAGGCCGAGTTCGATGCCCACGGCGAGAGCGGCGGCGGTGATCCCGACATAGGAACCGATTGCCGCTGCCCAGATCCGCCGCCCGGAAAGGACAGGCGACTTGCCTGCAATCAGTTTGTAGACGAAATAGCCAACAAAGGGGAGGATAATGGCCAGATTGAGGCAGTTGACGAAGATCGCCAGGACGCCCCCATCGCCAAAGAAGAGCGCCTGGATAATCAGGGCCGTACTAATGCCGATCACTGCCGCCCAGGGGCCAAGCACAATCGCGATCAGCGTTCCTCCCACGGCATGAGCGGTGGTGCCGCCAGGCACGGGCACATTGAACAACATGAGGGTGAAGGAAAACGCAGAAAGGATCGCCAATAAAGGAACTGTACGATTGTTGAGCACCTTATTGAGCTTGCGAGCGCCCACCACCCAGGTGGGAACGGTCACGACGCCGGTGCCAAGTGAGAACGCGGGACCCAGGTATCCATCAGGAATATGCATGTAGAACCTCCATTGCTCTAGCAATACGCTTACGGTCGCACGATGCGACGTAAGCTATACACGTCTGGGTAGGATGTACTACAATTCACAATCAAGGAGCGGCTCATAGCGGTTTCCTGCGAACAGCAACCAGCAAAGCATCGTTCTTAACTAAGAGAGCATACAGTAGAGGTGGGAAAAAGTCTATTGGGATGAATCCCGATGCAGCACCCTAGGGAGGAATCCGGAGAGCATGTTTGCTCCTCAAGTGTATATAAGGAGTTGGTACCCTGAATCGATGTCATTGAGCATCATGTTTCGTCCTACCATTCCTGTTTTTCGCTAGTCGGCGACCAAGCGATGAGAGTGATCGGAGTGGATACCGCGCTGGTGGAGGTGCTCATGGATCAGGTTCGCCCGGATCAGCAGTTCCCGGTCACCCAGGATGTCTTCCGGTGCCCCATCGGCGAGGATGCGCCGCTCTTCTCCCAGCACCACCACTCGACTGGCAATGATCGGCACGATATCGAGCTCGTGGGTGGCCGTGATGATGGTCTTGCCGGTCTGTCCGAGCTGTTGGATCAGGTTGATCAGCACCCACTTCGTCCGCGGGTCCAGCGAGGCAGTCGGCTCATCCAAGAGGAGCACTTCTGGCCGCAGGGAGAGCACCGAGGCGATAGCGGCACGCTTTTTCTCGCCGCCGGACAGCTCAAACGGAGCCCGATTGGCCAATTGCGCGATCTCCATCTGAGACAGTGCCTCGTCACAGCGCGCCTTCACCTCAGGCTTCGCGAGACCGAGTTGCAGCGGCCCAAAGGCCACGTCGTCAAAGACCGTCGCGCTGAACAACTGGATGTCCGGATCCTGGAAGACCAGACCAACCTCGCGGTGAAAGCGGAACGAATCCTCTCCCTCGGCTACTGCCTTGATGTCGCGGCCGAGGACCCGCATAGTTCCCTCCGAGGGGGCATAGATTCCGTCCAGCAGCTTGAGCAGCGTGGACTTGCCGCTTCCGTTCGCTCCGAGGAGCACGACCTGTTCGCCGCGAGAGACCTCCAGGTCAATGCCGTCAAGCGCGACGTGCCGCTGGTGATACAGGTAGCGCACACCGCGCAGGTGGAAGACGCACTCCTCATTGCTCATAACGTTCTCTACGTTCATCAGAGGTACCTTCCTGCCAGGATAGCCGCGACGGCGATACAGACGGAAACGAGCAGCGCTAGCCAGTCGGCTGGCGTCATGCGGTACGCGCTGTAAGTGCGGATTTGTCCTGTGAACCCACGGGCCGCCATCGCCGCGTAAACATCATTGCTCATCTGGAAGGAGCGGTTCATCAGGCTGCCCATGGAACCGCTGATCCAGCGCCGGTGTTCACTGCCCTGCGTGCGTCCTACTGTCCGGCTCTTACGAGCCTCGAACATGCCGTTGACCGTGTGCAGGAACAGGAAGATGTAGCGGTAGGTCATCGACAGCAGCAGGACGAAGACCTGGGGCACGCCGATGGCTTGCAGGCTCTTTAAGAGGTCGGCCCAGGGGGTACTGAGGACGAGGAGTACTGCCAGAGAGACGCTCACCCCGACGCGTGCCACAAAAATCACCGCGCCAATGAGACCAGGAATCGATGCGCCCAGGTGGATCGGCCCGATCGCTAGGTCGAAGAGACGCGGCCCCGGCAGCAGAAAGATCGACGGGATGATCACGATCCCAGCGAAGAATGGGATGCCGAGCCAGACGCGCTTGACAAAAAAATCGAGCGGCATCTGGCTGGCATAGGCTGCTCCCAGGGTCACCAGGTAGAGGGCAATCAGGATTAGCAAGTTGTTCGAAAGGCTGGCCGCCAGGATGAGGGCGAGGAACATGCCTAGCTTGGCCCGGGGATCGATCCCTTGCAGCCAGCCTCGCCTGTGTGCGCACTCTTCGGTGAAAACGGCTCGCTCAATGGAGCCTGCGATGCCAGAGATCGTATGCTCGAGCCAGCCGAGTTGCTCCTTCTCCTTCTTGCGGCGGGTGGTGGACCTGCTCATTGGGCAGGTCCCTCCGCAGCCTTGATATCAGATGGAGCACCTTCTGCGTAAGCGAATCCTGGTGCGATCAGACCGAGCGGGGCCAGGATAGCAATTGCCACGAAGAGCGTCCCCACCTTCTTGATGCGGCGTGGGAGCAGGAACCAGGCCAGCGGAATGAGGATCGCCGCGATGATGGCCGTCACCAGCAGCATACTGCTGACACCGGCCCAGTCAACCTGCGACCAGTCTGCGCCGAAGAGGTGGCCGATATTGCCGCCACCCGCGATGAGTCCCGCGAGAAAGAGGACCACAACTGCCGCTATCACGCCGATGGCGAAGATCTGCCACGGCGGCCGACCGACCGCCTGTCCCTCCGGAACTTCCTCACCAAGGACGAACGAGCGTAACGAGGTCAGGTACTCCGGGTGGCTCTTCTGCAGGTAGGCAATGACCAGTGCAGTGACGAGCGCCTCCACCAGCGATGCACCGAGCATGTGCGAGAGCAGCATGGATGCCTCCGTTCAACGAGAACATACTGACAGATCAAGATAACAACATCCGCGTGCTACGTGTGAAAAGCGGGCATGGAGCGAGACACACTACAACTCGACTTAAGACGATGGAACTCCATCATTCTTGGCTAGTGTACGTTCTCCTTTGCCTGATGTCTATCGGTATGAATCCCTATGCAGCACACTAGGGTGAAATACCGAGGTAAACGAGCGGTATATCTGTACCAGGTGAAGCGACGATCAGCCTGCGTTGCCTCCTGGTTGTGCGCGCGCCCCTACGTGCTGAACATAGAGTTTATTTTTTAATCTCTTTTGCCACTTGCAACGCCTGCTGCACAAGATTTGCCGCCAACTCAAAAGAGAAAAGGCCCGTGTTGATGAGCAGGTGATAGAGGCCTGGCTGACTCCCATCGGCACCATAATAGCGGCGCAGATAGGAGGCTTGTTCATAGTCGCGTTGATCAATCAACTCTGCTGCCCGTGTACGATCAACCTGAAAACGCCTCATAACATTATCGATGCGAGTAGGCAGGGGCGCAAAGACATAAATGTGCAGCGTCCGTGGAGCGCCATGAAGCAGAAACTGCGAGCCACGACCAACAATCAGTGTATTCCCCTGCGTCGCCAGTTCCAGGATCACCTTCTGCGTCAGGTGCAAGTAGGCGAGTTCGTTGAACTGCCTTGATGCCTGCTGGCGAGGATCAAACAATGCCTGGTAATTGGCTGTGAAAGGGCTGCTGCGCTGCAATGCTTCGATGATACGTTCGGCCACTCCTGCCGTATATTCGTCCTGGCGAGCAGCTTGTTGTTCCTGTACTCCCAATCGTCTTGCCACCTCATCAATGATCTGGTGGTCTACATAGTGGAGTCCGCTCTCTTCTGCCACGATACGACCGATCTCGGCACCACCACTGCCGAGCTGGCGCGCAATAGTCACCACAACACTACCTTCTGGCGGTATACCTGATGGCAAGGGCTCGTTGCCCTCATTCGTCCACATGGTCTCTGGCAGGACCTGCGTCGCTGTTCGCTCTTTCGCCCTGAGTGCTTTCTGCTGACCTCGTCCGCGGAATAGATGCACCATGAGCTATCCCCTCAGTATATCGGCGTGTTTCGTTTTGTATCATCGTACAACGCAACACCATGTAGGCGCAAGAAGACGGAGGCAAGCTCACATCCCTACCAACCCGAGTTTGCCTCAGACATTTGGAGATAATGCCTGTCACCCTGAGCGCAGCGAAGGGTCTGGCTCGACGGACGCAGAGATCCTTCGCTGCACTCAGGATGACAGGCAGAACACCACTCAAGTCCGCTCAAGTCTTATCTCCAAACGCCTGAGCTTGCCTCCGCCCTCTTGACATCCCGTCCATCGCCAACATACAATTTGATATGTCCGCGTGAAAGATATCGCCACTAACCATGCTTGTCCGCAACAAGGAGCAATTGCAATGACCGCTATCGTCTTACAGA
>Ga0187814_10001035_pt1 | contig 10340 bp, 12 predicted proteins | sample NC_S_4_FD_132450 | JGI IMG/M metagenome (GOLD analysis project Ga0187814, IMG submission 132450) | Wetland sediment microbial communities from Neuse River Estuary, North Carolina, USA - ASW-S_4 | ecosystem: Environmental > Aquatic > Freshwater > Wetlands > Sediment | place: USA: North Carolina...
CCACGGCCCGCTCGAGCACTGCCGCGAGCGGGTCGCCGAGTACCATGCCGCCGGACTGGACACGCCGGCAATCGCGATCCTGCCGGCACCGGGCCTGGACCTGACCGAGGCGGTCAGCAAGCTCGCGCCTGCCTGACATGGCCGGGGATGGACAGCACACTCGACCTCATCAGGGACCGGGGTAGCCCGGCTCAGCTGTGCGTGTTCGCGCGCGGACAGGTGGTGATTGACCACACGTTTGGCTGCCGGCCGGACTCGCTGTTCTTCCTGTTCTCCGCCAGCAAGCCGCTCGTCGCGCTGCTGGTGCACCTGCTGGCTGAGCACGGCGCCCTGGCGCTGGACGATCCGGTGTCCGATCACTGGCCGGAGTTCGGTCAGCGCGGCAAGCAGGACATCACGATCCGGCACGTCCTGCAGCACCGCGGCGGCCTGCCGGTCGCCCGCGGCCTGGCGCAGGACGCGCTGATCATGACCAACTGGGACGCGTCGATCCGGGCACTGGAGCAGGCCACGCCCGCGTACCCGCCCGGCCAGGTGCCCGCGTATCACATCCTCAGCTTTGGCTTCATCCTCGGCGAGATCGTCCAGCGGGTCACCGGTACTCCGGTCCGCGACTTCCTGCGCGATCAGCTGCTGAGCCCGTTCGGCCTCGGCGCCGATGTCTGCCTCGGCCTGGCACCCGGTCAGTGGTCGCGCGCTGTTCCCATCGCCGGCCGCGGACCAGCAGAACTGGTGACGCAACTGGTCATCAACCGGCGGGCGATCCGGCAGGCGGTCATCCCGGCCGCGAGCGTCTCAGCGACCGCCAGCGGCCTGGCCCGGCTGTACCAGGCACTGCTGGACGGCGGCCGGCCCGTGCTGCGTCCGGAGACCATGGCGGCGGCGACGAGTGCCGACCAGCGACGGCGAGGTTGACCGCTACCTCAAGCTGCCGATCCGCTGGTCCGAAGGCTTTCAGCTGGGCGGTGAGCGTCCTGGCCGCGCGCCGGCCGGCGGCGGCTACGCCCCGATGGGCACGCTCGCGAGCCGCAAGACCTTCGGCCATAACGGCAGCTACGTATGCCTGGCCTGGGCAGACCCGGAGCGGCAGGCGGTGATGGCGTACCTGACGAGCAGGCTGGTGTCCCGCACCGCCGGCGCCCGGCAGATGTCCGCCGTCAGTGACGCGGTGCTCCGCGCGGTCAGCCAGTAACGTTGTGCCAGCGGCTCTGCTGCGAGGGGCGGTAATGACGGAACCCAGCCCGCCGTCCGCGGTACCGCCGGACGATGCCAGCGCTGTCTACGCGCTGGGCCGGAGCGAGAGCGAGAGTGCCAGGCTGCAACGCCAGGCGACCGAACTCGCGGCGGACAGCGCTGCACTGCTCGATCGCGTCGGCCTGCGATCCGGGCAGAGCGCGATCGACCTCGGCTGCGGTCCGAGCGGCGTATTGGACCTGATGGCCGAGCGGGTCGGGCCAGCGGGCCGGGTAGTCGGCTTGGACGCAGATCCGGCGCACGTTGCTATGGCGGAGCAGTTCGTCGCGCAGCGGGGGCTCAGCTGGGTTGACATCGTCGCGGCAGACGCCAGCAGCACCGGGCTGCCGACCGGGTCATTTGACGTCGTGCACGCCCGTACCTTGCTGGTCAACCTGCCCGATCCCGCCGATGTGGTGGCCGAGATGACGCGGCTCGCCAGGCCAGCGGGCTGGGTAGTGTCAGCGGAACCCGACACCGAGCACGCGCTGTGCTATCCCCCGAACGCGGCGTTCGACCGGCTCCGTGACATCTTCACGGTCGCCTTCAGCCGCAACGGCGCGGATCCGTGGATCGGCCGCCGGGTGCCCGAGTTGTTCCGCCAGGCGGGCCTGGAAGAAGTCCAGGTGGAGGCCACGGTGCAGATGTATCCGCCGGGTCACTCACGCCGGACCGTCCGCATCGACCTGGTGCGCAGCATGCGCTCGCAGGTGCTGGAACTGGGCCTGGCCGGTGCCGCGGAGCTGGACGAGCTGGACTCGGTGGCCCGCGCGCACATCGATGACCCTCGCACGGTGGTCATGACCGGCCTGCTCTTCCTGACCTGGGGCCAAAGGCCTGCCACCCGAGCGGCGAGGCAGGCGGGATCAGGTGGCTTCGCTGCGACTTGCTGACGCTTTCCGTTGGACAATGAGCGCGAAACGCACCGCCCAGCGACGGAAAGCGTCAGGAAGTTGGCACCGACCACCGTCCGCACTCGTCGGCGCGCGGCTCAGTTGCCGCGACCCGCGACGCGGGTGGCGGACTGGCGGTGCAGCCGCCACACCGCGATCGCAGTGACCACGCTGACGATCAGCAGGGGCGGCACGCCCGTCGCGATGCCGACACCGCGTGCCAGGTTGTCGATCTCCGATGGCAGCCAGAACGCCAGCAGGAACACCGCGGTTGCGATGGCCGGCCGGGCGTCGATGACAAGGCACAGCATGCTGATGATGCCTGTGGCCGCCAGCAGCACACCGGACCCGATCGGCCGCGCGTCTGGCGGGAGGCCTGACAGCAGCGGCAGCGTGGCGATCAGCGCCACCGGCCAGAGCCAGCGGCGGCCCGGCCGCTCGTCCCCGCGCGCAAGCAACGCTACAGCGCCCAGGCAGGCCAGCGCGGTGACCGGCCAGCCGAAGCTTCCAAGCCGCCAGGGCGCTACCAGACAGACCGCGGCCGCTGCGGCCGCGGCGGCGGCCAGCCGAGCAGCCCGCGGGCTGGCGACCCAGACCAGCGCGACGGTCAAGCCGACCAGAGCCGCCACCGCCAGCAGCGGCCAGCGGATGGGAAATGCCCGGCTGACCAGCGCGACCAATGCGACCGCGCTGAAGGCGAGGTAGGCAGTGACGCCGACAAGCGCGGCGATGCGCAGGTTCGCGGCTGTGGTGAGCCGCCGGTTCCGCGCGGCGCGCGCTCGCAGGCCACCCATGGCGAGGCCGCGGACGTCGCGGGCCAGCGGCCACGACCGTCCGGCCGGCGTCGCCTCCAGCAGCGTGCCGAGGATCTCCTCGCCGCGCTCCTGCCGATACGCGGCCGGGTACGCCCGTAGCAGCAGCCGGCAACGGCGCTCCAGCGCTGTCATGCCGTCCTCGCGTTCCGCCGTAGCCGGCCTGGGTGCGCGGCCGCCGGGCCGGTCACCAGTCGCGCAGCTTCGGCCATCCGGAGTGCCTCCGCGCGCAGCGCCGCTGATCCCGCGTCGGTCAGCCCGTACGATCGGCGGACCCGGCCGGCTACGAGCTCTTCGCTGACCAATCGGACATAGCCTTCCGCCGTTAGCCGGTCGAGCGCGGTGTACAGGGTGCCAGTGGCCAGCCGGACTCGGCCGCCCGACACCTCTTCGGCCCGCTTGATGATGGCGTAGCCGTGCAGTGGGCCTGCGAGCAGCGCCGCGAGCACGAAATACGTCGGCTCGCGCATCGGCAGTCGAGGACTCACGGCATCACCATAAGTAGATAGCCGATACATTGTCAATCTACTTATGCCAGGCGGTGGCCTCGCCGGCGGCTACCAGCTGCCGGGTAGCTCGCTGCCGTACCAGGACTGGATGAGCTGATGCGCGATAGACACCGGCGGTGGCAGCCGCAGGCTGCCGCTGTCGATGGCGGCGCGCAGCTCGGCCCTGCTGTACCAATGCGCCTCGGCGATCTCGGTGGTGTCCACGGTGATCTCGGTGCGCGTCGCGGCCGCGCGGAAGCCGAGCATGAGGCTCTGCGGCATCGGCCAGGGCTGGCTGCCCATATAGGTAACCGCGGTGACAGTGATACCGGTCTCCTCAGCGACCTCCCTCGCGACCGCTTGCTCGGCGGACTCCCCCGCCTCCACGAACCCGGCCAGGACAGACACCCGGCGCTCTGGCCACATCGCGTTGCGCGCGAGCAGGCACCGGTCGTCCGGGTCGGTGACCAGCACGATCATCGCCGGGTCCACCCGCGGGAAGTGCTCACTGGCGTCCACCGGGCAGCGGCGGCCGTGCCCGGACGCGAACGGGTCGGTCGGCGATCCGCAGCGCGGGCAGTGGGTGAACGTCTCGTGCCAGTTTGCCAGCGCGACCGCATGCGTCATCAGCCCGGCGTCGCGGTCAGACAGCAGCGGACCGGCCTCGCGCAGCGGAGCCGCGCGCACGCCGTCTGCCGCCGGATCGGGCAGCGGCCCGGCCACGCCGAAGTACGCCGTGCCCTCCGCATCGACCCCGAGCAGGGACCGGACACCCTCGGGCGCCTCGGTGACAGCCACGAACACCAGCGCCGCGCGGTCATCGTCGATCGCGCAGAGCGCGCGCCCGTGCTCGGCCACCACCACTCTCGTGCTCGGGTCGGTCCAGGCCTGCGCCAGCCAGGCGTCGTTGGCCCGTAGGTATGCCGACCTGTCGACCTCAGCCCGCGCCAGCGCTAGCTCGGTCAGCGCCGGCCCGGTGAGAGCGAGCCTCCGGGCAGCGCCGTCGTCGTGCTGATGGGCAATGCCGAGACCCACCCCGCCGCGGTCGGCGTCCTCGGGCACGCAACTCGCGGCTGTCACCGGCCGGTTCCAGCCGCGGACGCACCGCGCAGCTCGTCAGCCGCCGCCGCCAGCTCATCCCACAGATATGCCGCTGCCTCTGCGCCCTTGAGCAGCAGTGCCATGTCGACTCGCTCGTTCGGTGCGTGAATCCTGTCTGTGTCCAGTCCGACTGCCAAGAACACTAGCGGCGCGCCGAGGATGTCGGCCAGGTCTGCCTCCGGGCCGCTGCCGCCTTCCCTGGTGAACAGGACCTGCATGCCGAAAGCGCGCTGCATCGCCCGCTGCCCGGCCCGCACAGCCGGGGAGTCGGGAGGCGAGAAGCTTGGCCGCACGCCCTGGCCGAGCGCGGTGACCGTCGCCTCGATCCCTGGCGGCGTGTGGTCGCGAACATACTGCCGCAGGCCCGTAATCACGGTGGCCGGCTGCTGGTTGGCGACGAGCCGGAACGACAGCTTCGCGTGCGCCTCGGCCGGCACGATCGTCTTGCCGCCAGGACCGGTGTGGCCGCCCCACATGCCGTTCACCTCGGCGGTCGGCCGGGTCCAGATTCGCTCCAGCGTGCTGTAGCCAGCCTCCCCGGCCCCGGCACCGCTGTGCCCGGCCTCAGCGAGCCACGCCTTCTCGTCGAACGGCAGGCTGGCGATCAGCTCGCGCTCGGTCGCGGACAGCGGCAGCACGTCGTCGTAAAAGCCCGGGATGGTCACCCGGCCGGCATCGTCGTGCAGCCCGGACAGCAGGTCGGCGAGCACGTGCAGCGGGTTGGGCACGCCGCCGCCGAACGAGCCGGAGTGCAGGTCGTGATCCGCGCCGCGCAGGTCGACCTGGGCGTCGGCGAGGCCGCGCATGCCCACGCACATGGACGGAACGTCAGCTGCCCAGATCGACGTGTCCGACACCACGACCACGTCACAGGCCAGCCGGTCCCGGTTGGTGCGCAGCAGCTCGGCGAAATGCGGCGAGCCCGACTCCTCCTCGCCCTCGATCAGCAGCTTGATGGTGACCGGCGGCGCGGCCGCGCCGGTCGCGGCCAGGCTGGCCCGCAGGCCCAGCGAGTGGAACAAGACCTGGCCCTTGTCGTCAGACGCACCGCGAGCGAACAGCAAGCCATCGCGCTGTGCCGGTTCAAACGGCGGGCTGTCCCACTCGTCCAGCGGCTCGACCGGCTGCACGTCGTGATGTCCGTAGACCAGCGCCACCGCCGCCGCCGGGTCGTGCGCGCGCCACTCGGCGTACACCGCGGGAAGGCCCGCCGATTCGGCCGTGCCGGTCGGCCACACCTCGACCACATCGAAGCCCGTTTCCTCCAGCTGGGTTTTCAGCCAGTCCGCCGACCGGCCGACATCAGCGTGGCGGGCTGGGTCGGCAGATATGGACGGGATGGCCAGCCACTGACTGAGCGCGCCGAAGAACTCGGCGGCGTGGTCCTCGATGTACCGACGGACGTCCATGGCCTCCCTCGCAGGTTCGGGTTCGCGGCCGGCAGCGGCCATGATGCGGCGTGATCACGATCGTAGCGGCGGCCCGGCGGAAGGCTGGGCCGCCGGGGCAGCCCCAGGCGAGACGGCCCAGGACAGAGCCGGGAGCGACGGCATGACCGACTGGACCGGCCGAAGCCGTCCTGGCCGCAGCGGCCGACTGGGTGTGGATACCGCCCGACGCCCAGCAGGTCCGCACGCGTGAATACCAGCTGATCGCCTACCCGGAGGATCTTCAGCACCCGACCGAGGTCGCGTGGACGGCGGCTGCTCGGCCCGCCGCGGAGGTCATCGCCGAGGTGACAGCGCAGGTGCGGACGTGGGGACGAGACCGGGTCTACTGGTGGGTGCGGGGCGATACGCGCCCGGCCGACACCGAGGCAACACTGCAGGAACGCGGCGCCACGCTGGCCCAGACGGTCCAGGTGCTCGCCTATGACATGACGAGCGGCGTGCCCGATCTCGGCCCGGCGAGTCCGGGCGCCGGGCTGCGCGCCGAGCTCGTACGGGACGAGCCGACGCTGCGGGCGACTCACCTCGTAGCGGCTGAGGTCTGGGACGATCACCGCGAACGGACTCCTGCTGTCGTCGCGGGCGAGCTCGCTGACATCACGGCCGCGCTGCGGGCATGGTCTGATTTCCGCTTCGTCGTCTACTGCGGTGACGCGCCGGCCGCGGCCGGCGGCTGCACGCTGGTCGGGGAGGTTGCCCGGCTGTGGGGAGCCGGGACCAGGCCGGCGTTCGGCGGCCGCGGCGCCTACCGGTCGCTGCTGGCCGCCCGGATGAAGCTGGCGCACGAGCGCCGCGCTACCTTGGCCCTGGTGAAAGGCCGGGTGGAGACGTCCGGCCCTATCCTCCGCCGGGCGGGTTTCAGCTCATACGGCGAGGAACGCTCGTACTGCCTGATGGTCTGACTCGCGGCACCGGCGGGCGAGCAAGGCTGGAGGTTCGAGATGATTGTCGCGTTCTCGGTGACGCCGCTCGGAGTGGGCGAGGACGTCGGCGGCTATGTGGCCGATGCCGTCCGGGTGGTGCGCGCCAGCGGGCTGCCCAATCGGACGGACGCCATGTTCACCACGATCGAGGGTGACTGGGACGAGGTGATGGCCGTCGTCAGGGCAGCCTGCGAGGCGGTGGCGGCGCGGGCTCCGCGGGTGAGCGTGACGCTCAAGGCCGACATCAGGCCGGGAGTCACCGGCGCTCTGGATGCCAAGGTCGTCTCTGTCGAGCGGCACCTGGCGGGCGACTAGATCGGATTCTCGGGGTGGTGGGAGTCCCACTCCTCCAGTGCGGCCACAGCCAGCCAGTCCAGGCCGCGCCCTACCTCAGCCTCGATGCCGTGCGCGAGCGCGGCTATCGCAGCGGCAGCCGCATAACCGTCTGCCTCGTCCGCTTCGGCGTTGGCACCCTCGAGCGCGTGCACCAGCATCTCCTTGGCCGAGCTGGACCTGGCTGGGGCGTGCGGATAGGAGTTCGCGAGGTGCGAGATGGCACGCCGCACGACGCGCTCAGCGATGCCGTCACTCATTGCCACACGTCGCTCGGTCACTGCCGTGCCTCCATCCCGTTGCCCGGGAATCCTACCTAACTCGCCTCCCGAGCTGCTCGGGCCCGCCGCCCAGCGCCCTGCTGTGGTTCTGCAGCCGCTCGGCGCCACCGTCCACTTGACGAGCGCGAGCCGGACCAGCTCGGCGTTGTCCGCCACGCTCGCCCCGTGCGGGCCGGTCAGGACATCCTCGAGCCCGATGCTGGTCGCGAGGCCCGGCCTGCCCGCGTGCGCGACGAGCGGCCAGCAGCTGTCTTCCTCGCCGTGCAGCAGGATGGGAGTAGTGATCTCGGCCGCGGATGTATGTGCGCAGCCTCGGCTCCGGCCGCTTCGCATGCGGCTGCCGCCACCGCCAGCTGCGCCGGGGTGACTGGCACCGCGGGGTGCTCGGCAGCATCACGCCGACCGTTGAGGCAGGCCTTGAGCCGCCGGACCCGTCCTGCCATGCGAATGCTCCTGTCTGCCCGCTATCCAGGCATACCCCGTGGCGGCCGGGGCTTACGCCGAATGCGAAATCACGTCAGCTCGCCCGGGGCGCTGGGTAGGTTGACTTGCGCCAGGTCCGGCGCGGGTTCCGGGATTCATCCCCCGCTCGTAGCGCGGCTAGCTGTGATCCCGCGGAAAGGGACGGCGATGCGTGATCTGCTTGCCTTCGGCCACCAGCATCGCCCGCACCGACCCAGCCCGCTGCTGCGGACCATGGTCGGCGACGTGCTGCGCCGTACCAGGCTCGAGCAGGGCCGCACGCTTTCTGACGTGGCCAGGTCCGCGCAGATCTCGATGCAGTACCTGTCCGAGCTCGAGCGCGGCCGTAAGGAGGCCTCGTCGGAGATCCTGGCAGCGCTGTGCGCGGCGCTGCGCCTCGACCTGTCTGAGTTGCTGGCCGCGGTCGGGCGCGACCTATGGGACCGGCGCGCTCGCCGCTCCCCGGTCGTTCGCCTGGATGCATTCCGCGATGGCGATGTACGCTCCCGCGCGGACGCTGCGAGGCCGGAAATGCCCTTGCTGCCTGCCGAGGACCCGGTCGGCGAGAGCTCAATCGCCGATGGCCCGCTCATCGATGGCCCGCTAATCGGTGGCCCGGTCATCGACAGCCGGTCAGCAGACCTGCCGAGCGCGCGGGTGCGCGGATCCGGTGACGCGGTATGCCGGCTTGCCGCGTGATCCTCACCCGCCCGCGGTCACGCCACTCAGCGCGAGCTTGCGACTGGTGATGACCCGGTCGGCCAGGCCGTAGTCGACCGCCTCCGCTGCGCCGAAGGTCTTGTTCCGGTCTGTGTCAGCCCTGATCTTCGCCACCGGATGACCGGTGTGCTGGCTGAGGATCTCGTCCACCTCTGCCCGTACCCTGGCTAGCTCTTTCGCCTGGATGGCCAAATCCGGCAGCGTCCCCTGAGACTGACTAGACGGCTGGTGCAGCAGCACCTTCGCGTGCCGCAGCACCGATCGCTTCCCTGGTGCCCCGGCCGCGAGCAGCACTGCCGCCGCAGAGGCTGCCTGCCCCATGCAGATCGTGGCGACCTCCGGGCGGATGTACTGCATGGTGTCGTAGATCGCGGTCAGCGCGCTGAACGACCCGCCCGGAGAGTTGATGTAGAGGCTAATCTCGAGGTCCGGGCTGGCCGCCTCGAGGTGCAGCAGTTGCGCCATCACGACGTTGGCGACACCGTCGTCGATCTCGGTGCCGAGGAAGACAATCCGCTCCGACAGCAGCCGGGAGTAGATGTCGTAGGCGCGCTCACCGATCGGGGTCCGCTCCACCACCGTGGGGATCGTGTACTGGCCCATGGTTTACAGCCCCGCCATCCGGCCGACAACCGCCGGGCGCACGTCCTCGACCCTGGACACGATGTGGTCGATCATCCCGTACTCGAGCGCCTCCGCCGGGCTGAACCAGCGGTCGCGCATGCTGTCGACGCGGACTCGCTCGACCGGCTGTCCGGTGTGCTCGGCGGTCAGCTTGAGCATCAGCTCGGAGGTGCGTTCCAGCTGCGCGGCATAGATCTCGACATCGGCCGCGGTGCCGCCGAATCCGGCCGAGCCCTGGTGCATGAGGATCTGGGCATGCGGCAGGCTGAATCGCTTGCCGGGCGAGCCCGCGCACAGCAGGAACTGAGCCATGCTGCCGGCCAGTCCCAGCGCGAGCGTGCTGACGTCGTTCGGGATCAGCCGCATCGTGTCGTAGATCGCCAGCCCGGCGCTGACCGAGCCGCCGGGCGAGTTGATGTACAAGCTGATGTCTGCGCGCGCGTCGTCCGCCGACAGCAGCAGTAGCTGCGCGCACAGCCGATTGGCTACCCGGTCGTCGACCTCGGTGCCCAGCACGATGATGCGCTGGTACAGCAGGCGCGCGACCAGCTGATCGTCGAGCGTCCCGGCCATCGCGGCGGGCTCGGCAAGTGCAGCCTGCATGGTCTGTGTACCTCCGTCCTAGCCGCCAGCATCCCGGCAGGTCCACAATTGCTCGCGGGATCGGCGCCGGCCAACAGAATCTGCTGATGGCAGAGGAACCGCGGCTGCGTTCGCCGCAGACGGAGCACCGGCCGGCTTTGGGCGGTTGCTAGACGGGCCCGGCGACCTCGATGCCGTCGATCAGCGCGGCCAGTCCAGCACCGTCCAGCAGATCGGCGGGCCGGACGGTGACGTCGTCGCGGACGTAGTAGAAGGCAGCGCGAACCTCGGTCACCGGCACGCCGGCGAGCGCTGCCCAGGCGAGCCGGTACGCCGCGAGCTGTATGGCCACGGCCTGCTTTTCCGCCGCCGAGCCCGGCTGACGGCCGGTCTTCCAGTCGACCACGTCATAGCGGCCGTCCGCGGCGTCGGCGAACACG
>Ga0187814_10001037_pt1 | contig 10338 bp, 8 predicted proteins | sample NC_S_4_FD_132450 | JGI IMG/M metagenome (GOLD analysis project Ga0187814, IMG submission 132450) | Wetland sediment microbial communities from Neuse River Estuary, North Carolina, USA - ASW-S_4 | ecosystem: Environmental > Aquatic > Freshwater > Wetlands > Sediment | place: USA: North Carolina...
ATCGAGGAACCTCCGCACGTCCAAGATGGCCTCCTGTTCCACCAGCAGGACCTGTCCGTCGGCTAGCAGCGCGGACATCAGCTGCCACAGCGAGATGTCGAAGCACTGAGGAGCGGTCTGGGCGACCACCTGCCCCTCGCCGATCTCCAGGTCGTCGATCTTGGCGTAGAGGTGGTTGAGCAAGCCCGCGTGCTCGCACATCGCGCCCTTGGGCTCACCGGTGGAGCCGGAGGTGAAGTAGATATAGGCCAGCTGGTCCGGTGTGACGACGATGCCGAGGTCGCCATCGGCATGGTTCTCCTCGTAGGCCGCTCCGGTGAGGAGCATCTGGACTCCGGGCCGGGAATCGAGGGCCTGGTTCAGCGTGGCCGTGCTGCCCGGTTCGGTCAGGACCAGCTCGCATCCGGCCCGGGACAGCATGGCGCCGATGCGGTCGGCCGGGAAATGCGGCTCGATGGGCAGGTACACACCGCCGGCCTTGAACACGGCCAGGACGGCCGCCGCCCAGTCCAGCGTGCGCTCGGTCACCACCGCCACGACTCCTTCACGGCGCAGCCCTCGCGCCAGCAGCGCTCGGGCCAGCCGGTTCGCGCGGGCATTGAGCTCGGCGTAGGTCCAGTGCCGGTCGCGGTGCACGGCCGCCACCGCGTCCGGGTGTGCCTTCACCCGCTGCTCGAACAGCTCGTGTGCCCGGCGGTCCGGAAGCTCGCGGCACCTCCCGGCCAGCCCTTCGAGCTGGAAACGGAGTTCCTCGGCGGACAGCAGGGACTGCCGGCCAGGCTCGGCCCCCAGGTCCGCCGCGATCAGCGCCAGCGCGGTGAGGTAATAGCCGGCGATCCGGGCGGCGCAGTCCGCGTCGAGCGCATCGGTCCGGTACTTCAGCCGCAGCACGAGCCGGCTGCGGTCCGGCGAGATCCCCACCCGCAGCACGGTGTCACCGGCCAGGCTGCCAGCGTCGCCCGCCGGATCAAACACGGTCTCGAAGGACGGCCCGGCCAGGCCAAGCTCACCCCGCAGCTCGTCAACCGGGAAGTCCTGGTATGCCAGCAGTTCCCATTCGGCCCGGTGGGTCTCGCCTAGCAGAGTCCGCCACGAACTGGAGCCGGTCGCCAGGCGGCAGGGTAGCGGTCGGCCGCGTGGCGTGGCCAGGTAGCCGGTCACGACGTCGGGTTCGCCGGAAAGCGCGCCGATCACCCTGGCGTGCGCGGCCAGCAGCACCGAGCTCAGCGGCACGCCGAGTTCGGCCCCCCGCTCGCGCAGCGTCGCCGTCAGGTCACTCGGAATCGTGGTTTCGTGGCTGGCGACGCCGGGCACCGGTTCGAGGGTCCATCGGGGGATGGTGGTGAATCCGCCGGCCAGCAGCATGCCGCGCCAGTACTGGCGGGCCGCCTCGGTGGTGTCAGACAGGCTGATAGTGGTCATGTCACATCTCCCTCGCCGGGTTTCCGCCCCACCGGGCGTCAGGCGGAACCTCCTCGCCCTTCATGAGGAAGGAGTCGGGGGCGAGCACCGAGCGGTCGCCCATGGTTACGCCGTAGTGCACCAGTGCACCGACCCCGATCGTGCAGCCGGCGCCGAGCACGATCCGGTCGGACTTGAACGTGCCGTCCTCCTGCGAGTGGCACTGGATTTCGCTTCCCGCGTTGAGCACGCAGTCGTCCCCGATGGTGACGAGCGTCCGCTCGGGCAGGAAGCAGCCGTCGTCGAAGACCCGCCTGCCGACCTTCACGCCCAGGCTGCGCCACACCAGGTTCTTGAACGGCGTGCCGTCGAATATGCGCAGGTAGGATACTTCCGGCACTTTCCATAGGCGTTCGTGCCGCCAGAAATACCGGTCGTAGATGGAGCAGTATCGCGGCTGCAGCCGGCGGAAGCCCAGCAGGCCGCGCTCCAGCAGGACGAAGTAGACCGGAGTGACCAGGATGCTGGCCGCGAGCCATGCAGCCATCGCCAACTGCGCGAACCCGCCGTAGGAATCGGCAGCCGCCAGGAAGAACACTGTAAACAGGAACACGTCCAGCCACCGGGCCACCAGGAACAGGACCATGGTCCGGATGTTGTACCGGTTCTTCGCGTGCAGGTGGCGGCGCAGCTCGTCGCCGGTCCGCAGGTGATCGAACCGGCTGTCCCGCTCAACCGACCGAGGTATCTCAAAGGGTGGCGAGCCCAGCAGCCCCACCCCTTCGCGGATCTCCCCGTCGAGCGGGATCATCGTCTTGGTCGCGAGGAGGCAGTTCTTGCCCGTCCGGCCGCCGGCCGGATAGCTCACGCTGTTCCCGATGAAATTGTCCGCCCCGATCGACACCCGGGACACCCGGAAGGACGTACTCGAGAAGTCGGTGTTCATGATCGACAGGCCGTCCGAGACCATTGTCCCGCGACCGATTGTGCTCAGATACGGGGTCTCGTGCCCTACCTCGGTGCCGAAGTTCGACCCGGTCTGCTCGACCTGGCCGAGGTCGTACCCGAGCCAGCGCAGGTAGTAAACGATGTAGGAGCTGTCCCCGAACAGGTGCGTGAAGAACCTCATGCCGGTCGTCCGCGCGATCGCCCGGTGGATCCGGTCGTGGAAGCCGTACAGCGCGTAGACGGTGTCCGGCCTGATGAAAAGGTTCAGCAGGCGAGGGACTGTAGCCACGAACACGATCCCGACCAGCACGAAGCCGAAGAACAGCAGGAGGGAGACTCCCAGCGCGTCGGTGTACAGTGCGCGCGACGTAATCGCGTCCATGCTCGGGCTCAGCAGCCTGCCCAGCCGCGGCACCGACGTCACCAGCATGTACACACCTCCTTCGGCCAGCGGCAGGAACAGGAAGAACACGCAGAGCAAGGTCACGGTGCAGAACCAGACCTGGCGCAGCATGCCGCAGCGCATCGATGGGATCCTTATGTAGTTCACGTCCGTGCGCTGGGCCGGAGACCCGTGCCACCGCTGGCCGGCGGGTATCCTCTGCCCGCTGTGGAGGGCGGAGGCGTGCCCCAGGGAGGCCGCGTCGCCCATGGACGTGTTGATGTCGAGCACGCTCTTCTCGCCGATGAACGCCTTCCCGCCGAGCGTGACCGGACCAGTCTGGATCCAGCCCGCATGCGCCCGGTAGCAGCTCAAGAAGGCGTCCTTGCGGACGACGGTATCCGGGCCGATGGTGAGCAGATCGGTGCATACGGGCACATGCTTGGAGAAGATGACGGTACCCCGTCCCACCTTGGCGCCGAGCGCCCTCAGGTAGAGCACGTACAGCGGCGAACCGACCGCCAGCAGGGCCAGGGGATTGGACCGGACCAGGGTCCTGATGACCCAGAAGCGGACGTAGTCCAGGCTCCAGATGCGGATCTGCCGGGGCTTCCACCGGCCGATCAGTACCCACTTGGCCAGGATCGGAAGGGTACACAAGGCCAGGAACCCCGCCCCGCCGAACAGGACCGACCGCAGGTAGATACCAGCCAGGCCGGTGCCGGCGGAGATCCACCGATAAGCCCAGGCGCCGACAAGTGCGGCCACCCAGGCATACCCGAGGAAGAACAGGAACTGAAGTGTCCCGCACATGATGTACTGGCCCGTCGTCGTCGGCGCCGCCACCCCCGCCGGAACCGGCGCCCCAGCCGGAGCCGGAGACGGAGCCAGAGCCGGTGCCTGCGACTCGGCCGAGGCAGGGGCGGGAACGGGGCTCGCGAACGCCGTCGCCAGGCTCCTGATCGTCGGATGCTGGTAGATGTCCTGCATCGACACCGAGGGCAGATCCTCGCGCTTCCTGAGCCGGGCGCAGAATTTGGCCATCACCAGCGAGTCGGCGCCCAGGTCGTTGAAGAAGTGGCTGTCTACCGGTACGTGCCCGGCTCGCATCACCTCAGCCAGCACCTCGGCCAGTCCGCCCTGGGTGTCGGCTGCCGGAGGGGCAGTCATGGTCTCAGCCGGATGTCCCATCAGGTCACTCCCCGATCACCACGGGGCAGCCTGGCGAAAGGCCCAGACGGCCCACATCCCAGTCGTGCCCGAACACGTCCTTTCCGTAAATGGCCTCGACCCAGTTGGTCTGATAGATCGTGTCGAGGTAGCGTTCGCCGAGGTCTGGGGCGATGGCCACCGCGGTGGACCCAGGTGAGCCATGGCGGGCCAGCCAGCCGATCGCGCCGCTGACCACCGTGCCTGTGGAGCCGCCGAACAGGAACCCGCGTCTGGCCAGGCGATGACAGGCCCGGACGGTGTCGGCCTCCTCGACCCGTACCACCTCGTCGACATAGGACTCATCGAGCAGCGGCGGGCGGACGCTCGCGCCCAGGCCGGGGATCATCCGGCGGCCCGGCGGAGCGCCGAACGTCACCGAGCCGACGCTGTCCACCGCGACGACCCGTACCGGACGGTGCCACTCCCGGAAGAAGCGAGCGCAGCCCATCAATGTCCCGGTGGTGCCCGCCCCGACGAACAGCACGTCCAGCCGAGGGAACTGGCGGGCGATGGCTGGCGCCGTCGTGCGGTAGTGCGCCTGCCAGTTGCCCGGATTGGTGTACTGGTTGAGCCAGACGTATCGATCGTCGGCGGCGCACAGGGCGCGGACGTAATCGAGTCGCGCGCCGAGGAAGCCGCCAGTGGCGTCCGGCTCGGTGATGACGTGCACCTCGCTGCCCAGTGCCTCCATCAGCAGCCTGGCCGACAAGTTGCACCGGGAGTCGGTCACGCACACGAATCGGCGGCCCTTACTAGCCGCGATCATGCTCAAGGCCACGCCCAGGTTGCCCGAGGACGACTCGACCAGGACCGATTCTGGCCTCAGCGCTCCGTTCCGGTCGGCGGCCTCCACCATCTCGGTCGCGGCCTTCAGCTTGATCGATCCCGCGAAGTTGAAGCCCTCGCACTTCAGGAAGAGCGAATGCCCGAAGATGGGCCGGAGGTCGACGTAGAGGTCCTCCTCGTTGAAGGCCTGGGGAACGGAAATGACCGACACGATGCCCTCCTCATCGACGGCAGAGCGGTTTCCGTACTCGCCAGTACGGAGGCAGCACGCTGCGCTCCAGCGTCCGACCTCGCGGCGGCAAGCCGGCGCATGATCCGATGAGAGGGGATAGCGGGTCTTCGGCGTGGTCGGCAGAACCGTTATCCCCGGCCGAGGTCACTTGCCGTGCTCCCAAACGGACACATGACCTCAGATAGGTTTTGATGCCCACATACCATGCCGAAGTCCCCCTCCCAACCGTACCAACGATCCAGAGCTCAATCGAGTTCAAACAACTAGCATATAAATTACGCAAACGGGGACATCACGCGCTGTCACGGTGTTTTTCCGCAGTTCACGCGGGTCATAGCGGCCGAAGCGAATCTTTCCGCCGCGGAGGAGCCAACCCGCGATCGGCGTAGCCTGACGAAGCGAGGAGGCGTCATGCCCGAGCCGAAGGTCCTGCTGACTGGTCTGGGACTAGCCGAATCGCCACGGTGGCACGAGTGACAGGCCAGCGGGGAGACACCGCAGCAGGCTGTTTGCGGGGACCGCTGGTGCCCGGCGGGCCGGTCGGGGAGGACGACCTGGTCCTGGTCTCCCACATACCAGGCCGTCCTGATCGTCCGGCCTACCTCCGGCACCTTTTCGTCGAACCCCGGCGGCACGCACCCGGCCTGGCCGACCTGACCGACGCCGAGGCCCGAGCGGTGGGCTGGTGGTGCACGATCCCGCTGGTCGGGTTCGGCCTGTGGATCGGCTACGGCATCGCCGCACGCAACCTGGCCCTCATCGTGCCCAACGCCGTCGCCCTGCTCATCGGGGTCAGTACGGTCGCGATCGCCCTCCGCCTGCGCGGTTGCGTGGCCTTGTCTCACGGTCGATGTTGGGTGTCGGCCGCGGCCGGTTCCCCGGACGCGGTCTGGATGACCGCGTCCGGGCAGGCAGTGCCGGATGGGCGCTGTCGTGTTGATGGCGATGCGGAGCTAGGCGGCCAGGAATTCCAGGATCCGTTTGTTGATGTCGGTCGGGCGCTGCACCATCAAGAAGTGGCCGACACCCTCGATGAGCTCGGACTGCGATCCGGGGCCGCAGTGGTCCGGTACCCGGTTGACTTGCTCCTGGGTCATGCCGTGGCAGCCGTCCTGGGTGCCGTGCAGGTAGAGCGTGGGCTGGGTGATGTCTCTGCCCCAGGCCGCCGCCTGCTCAGCTGCCCATTCCTCTGAGCCGAACCGGTTGGGGTCGAACTGTCCCCAGTAGTAGCCCAGGGCGGCCTTGAAATGGGCCGGATCGCGGATGCAGTCCTTGACCTTGGGCAGGTCCTCCGAGGCGTCGTAACCGGGCGACCAGTCCGCCCAGATCCTGTCGATGAACGCGAAGTCATCGGCCCTGATGACATCCTCGCAGACCCGCTGATTCTGGAAGTACCAGAAATAGAACGAGCGCTTGATCTGGTCGTAGGTGACGATGTTCTCGCCGAAGATCGCGAACGGCGGGATATTGAGCACAACACAGCGCCGCCACCGGTCGGGTTCCTTGCCGGCCGCGCCCCATGCCCCGACCGCGCCCCAGTCGTGCGCGATCAAGATCGCGTCGGAGTCGCCGCCCAGCGCCTCGTGCAGCGCGAGCTGATCGGCGACCATCGTGCTGGAGTGGATATGGTGGCGGTCATCGGGAAGCTCGGTCGGGGCGAACCCGCGGTTGAACGGGGCCACTGCCCGGTAGCCGGCCTTAGCCAGCGCGGGGAGCAGGTAGCGGTAGCTGTAGGGCGAGTCGGGGAACCCGTGTATGCACAGCGCGAGCGGGCCGTCTCCTTCGGTCAGGTACGCGAACGTCAGCTGGTTCGCCCGGACCGTCCCTGTGTTGAAGTCCTGCACAGTGTTACCTCCTTCCGGAACGGCCTGCCAGATAGAGGCTGCCTGTTGCGGCCTTCCACAGGTGACAGGCCACGGGGTGCCGCTGCGCGGGCGACGCCGGTAGCAGGTCCGGATACCCATCAGCCGGGCTCGGAGCCGCTGCGGGAACCTCTCCCGCCGCGGGCAAGCTGCGCCCGCGGGAACGCGCCGCTGCAGGAAACCGGATAAACATCGCACAACCCCCAGGGAAGGCTAACCGGCACGAATTCGCGCCGCCATACGATGAGCGGAACCTAGCCGTCTCGAAATGAGCCATCTCGGCGGGCGCAGTACACGGGCGTTGCCGAACGATCCGGCTGTCCGGCGCGACGGCCGCAGACTCCTCAGATGCTCCGCACTGATCAGGCAGGCGGGGCGCCCGCTCATGCGGCCGACAGTGCCTCAGCTTGCGACCAGTTCGTAGACGTTACCGTCCGGTCCGCGGAAGTGCTGCCAGGTTGGGCCCGGTTCACCGAGCAGTTCTATGCCGGCGTCGCGCAGTTCTTGGACGGCCGCGGGCAGGTCGCGGACGGCGAACCCGACGACCGGTCCGCTGTCGAAGTGCTCCCTGCCTTGGAACTGCGGGCCGAAGACCTCGACATGCCGACCGCCGGGGAGCTCGAAGACCCGCAGGCCCGGCTCTGAATGTACGGGCCGCAATCCCAGCACGTGCTCGTAGAAGCGTGCTAGCTGCTGATCATGTTCGGTGCGGGTGCCGCACCAGCCCAGGCCTGTGACATCCATGCCCGCCAGTATCGCCACCCGCCAGGCCGTGCGGGTGACCTGGGCGGCTATTGCCACGCCTGCTGTCCGGCGCACCATCTCGCAGCAGGCCGGTCAGCGCCCCGGCCAGGGCCGACTCCAGCGCTTGGATTGGGGCGCCCGCAGCCGCGGATACGGGCGCCCCGCGGCCCTCGCGGTCACGCCTGGCCACGGCTCACGCCCGCCACGAAGTCAGGGATGCGGCGTGGCTGATATCCTGCCGCGGGCCTTCACGGAAGCGACCGAACCCGTGTCACCGGGGGAGGGCCGCAACCGCGGTGGGCGTGTAGAACGCCGGGATGCCGGCCCCGCCGGCCGGTGCGCGACGCCGAAGCCCGCGATGCCGATGGACGCGCCGTCCCCGATGTCCGCCACCGCCGCGGCGGGCGAAGCCACCACCTTGTCCATGCCTCTCCTGACCCACCTACGAGCCTGCTGCCCTCAACAGCCGACGGCAAGACGATCGGACGGCGGAAAGCGGCGGTTGTCCCGTCCGACATGTCCGGGCGTTCCCGGTTTGTGCTAAGGCAGGAATAGGGAGCCCAGGTGGGTGAAGTGGGCGGCCAGCACGGCGCCGGGCGGCACGGCGACCGCGTCGGTCATGCCGCCGGTCAGCACGATCCAGCCCGGCTCGATGGCCAGGCCGCGCCGGCCCAGGTCGTTGGCGGCCAGGGCGAGGGCCTCGGCCGGGTGGCCCTGCACGGCCGCGCCGGTGGCTGAGTCCACCACCTGCCCGTTCAGCTCCAGCAGGCACGCCTCGAGCCCCAGGTCCAGCGAAGCCGGTGACACGCCGACTGGCCCGGTGACGAAGCAGGCCGACGACGCGTTGTCCGCCACCACGTCGGGCAGGGTGAACCGGAAGTCCCGGTACCGGCTGTCGATGACCTCTAGGCCGCCGTAGACGGAGTCCACCGCGGCCAGCGCGGTGGCCGCGGTGACACCGGGGCCGGCCAGCCGCGAGCGCATCAGGAACACGATCTCTGGCTCGGCGCGCGGGTGGATGAGTCGCTCGCGAGGCACGGGCGCGCCGGCTGGGAGCACCATCGCGTCGGTCAGCCAGGCCGCCAGCGGCGAGCCGATGTGCATCCGCTGCTGCTTGGCCCGGCTGGTCAGCCCGAGCTTGACCCCGACCAGCCGCTCGCCGCGGGCCAGCCGCCGCCGCAGCGTCTCGTCCTGCACTGCGTACGCGGTGGCCAGGTCCAGGCCGGGCCACTCGTCTGTGATCGGCGGCCGGTCGGTCCCGGCGGCCTCCGCCTCGAGCAGCACGCTCGCGGCCCGGTCTACCGTCCACTCACTCATCGCGCGCTCTCCGCCTGCAGCCCGGGTGATGCCGGGTCGACGCCGACCATGTACCGGACCTCGACGTGCTCGCTGCGCTGCAGCTTGGCCAGCAGGTCGGTGCCGATGTTGCCTGAACCGACGATCGCTGCAGTACTCATCATGCCTCCCCGGCTGCGAAGCGCGCGGTTACCCGGCCCAGGCCCGCGAACGTAGCGGTCACCGTGTCGCCCGGGCCGACCGGGATCGACGCGGTCACCGAGCCGGGCAGGATCACCTGTCCGGCCTCGAGCTCGACGCCCCGGGCGCCGACCGTGTTGGCCAGCCACGCCAGCGCCTTCACCGGCGAGCCGAGCACCGCGCCGCTGGCCCCGGTGCCGGCCAGCTCGCCGTTCTTGTGCAGGTTGCATCCGGCCAGCCGCAGGTCGACCGCGGCCAAGGCGGTGGGGCTGCTGCCCAGCACCACGCCGCCCGAGGAGGCGTTGTCGGCGATGGTGTCGGCCAGCCCGATCTTCCAGTCCCTGATCCGCGAGTCGATCAGCTCCAGCGCGGGCAGCACGAAGCCGACCGCCGCGATCGCGTCCGCGACCGTCACGCCCGGTCCGCGCAGCGGCTTGGCCAGCACGAACGCGGTCTCGGGTTCCACCCGCGGCTGCAGGAACCCGGATAGGGGGATCGGCTCCTGCTCCGGCCAGAACATGCGGTCGAGCAGATGCCCGTAGTCCGGCTGGTCCACGCTCATCTGACGCTGCATCGCCGCGGAGGTGAGGCCGACCTTGTGCCCCTTGACCCGCGCGCCCGCCGCGACCCATCGCTCCACCTGCAGCAACTGGATCTCGTACGCGTCCTGCACGGTCAGGTCGTCGTACTGCTCGGTCAGCGGCTCGACCGGCTTGCGGCTCGAGTACGCCCCGAGCAGCATCTCGGCAATATCCTCCCGCGTCTGCTGATTCACGACGCCCGTTCTCCCGTCTCACTGAAAACTGTATGCAGTTTAGCCGGGAATGGCTCCCGGGAGGAAGTGTTAGGTTCTTCAGTATCGTGCACCAGATGACCGCCCAACCGGGGGGTGCCGCGGCCGCCTTGGCGGTCGCCGGTGCCCTCAGCGCGCACCACGATCCGTTCGGCCAAAGATAGTGACGGAACTGCGGCAGAGCGGTACTTTGGCTGCCCGGCCTCCGAGCGAGAGGTGGTCAGGCGTGAGCTCTTGGACACCCCAGCGCGTGCTGGACGCGGCGGCCGCGATGGAGTGGGTCCCCAGTGGCGCCATCGAGCTGCGCACCGACGACTACCGGCTCATCCGGTACCCGGACGTGGTGCTCGACCCCACCTTCCGTGCCGCCCAGGTCACCTGGTCACGGACCACACGGCCACTGGCCGAGGTCATCGAGGAGATCGCCGGGTACGCCCGCGTCTGGGGCGTGCCCGGGGTGGCCTGGTGGATCTCGGCCGCGACTCGGCCGGCCGGCACCGAG
>Ga0187814_10001039_pt1 | contig 10331 bp, 9 predicted proteins | sample NC_S_4_FD_132450 | JGI IMG/M metagenome (GOLD analysis project Ga0187814, IMG submission 132450) | Wetland sediment microbial communities from Neuse River Estuary, North Carolina, USA - ASW-S_4 | ecosystem: Environmental > Aquatic > Freshwater > Wetlands > Sediment | place: USA: North Carolina...
ACTCTGGAGCTCTTCCGGCAGGCGCCGGTAGGCCTCGACCAGCCGCGGCAGGTTCTTCCGCGGCTCGAGCGTCCCGACGGCGAGCACGAACCCCGGCGCCGGCAACCGGCCGTCGGGCGAGGTCAGGGAAGGTTGCGTGACGCTCGATGCGGCGGCGAGCGGCGCGACGATGATTCGTCCCTTGGCACGCGGGAACCGACGAGCGAATTCCTCGGCGGTGGCTTGCGAGATCGCGATGAATGCGGCCGAGCGGCGGATGGCGATCCCGAGCGTCAGTCGCTCGATCAGCATCGACCGGCGCGCGGGGCGCATGGAGCTGTCGAACGCGACCATGTCGTATACGACCGGTACTGTGGGAATGGACAGAAACCAAGGCGTCAGATAGCTGTTGGACGAGAGGAACACGTCGCATTCGCGGCTGGCTGCGACCGCAGCTTGGAGATGCCACCAGGGATCCGCCCGCGAGATCAGTCGCCATCGGAAGCGGGCGTCAAGGCCGGCCTCCCAGCTCTGCCGCGCGTACAGGACGTATCGGCACGCCTCAGCCCGCTCGTTCAGCGCTCTCAGCAGCTCCTGAACCACCCGTCCGCGGCCAACCACCGGCTCCGCGGCGGCGCGTGCGTCAATTCCGATCGTCAGCGGATGCCGGTCTGGCACGGCGGTTGACGATAGCGGCGCCTACGCTACACCCAATGCGTGTCGGCTTGAACATGGTCTATCTCGTGCCCGGTGAGACGGGGGGGATGGAGCCCTACGCCCGGGAGCTGGCTCCCGCGCTCGCAGCGGCGGACGCTGGAATCGAGATCGTCGCCTTCATCAACCGTGAGGCCGCGGTGGCCGGGCTCGAGCTCGGCGGGGGTATTCGCACCGTCGTGGTGCCCGTCCACGCCCGCAAGCGGATCGAGTGGGTGCGCGGCGAGCAGGTGCATCTGCCGGGCCTGGCCAGGAGGTACAAAATCGATGTCCTGCACAGCCTGGGCAACACAGGACCGGCACGTGGTCCGTTCGCCCGCGTGACGACCATCCACGATCTGATCTATCGCCGTTTCCCGGAGGCGCATTTCGGCATCCGCACGCTTGGAATGCGAATCCTCGTCCCCCTGGCGGCGTACCGCTCCGACCGGATCATCGCTGATTCGCGCTCGACTGCCGAGGACATCCAGCGCTTTCTCCGCGTAGGCCCCGACAGGATCGACGTGATCCCGCTGGGATTCGGCGACCCGCCGCACCGTCGCGCGGAGGCCGAGCCTGAAGATGCGGTCCGATGGCGGTGGCGACTCGGCGACCGGGCCGCCGTCTTGACGCTGTCCGCAAAGCGCCCGGTGAAGAATCTGATGCGGTTGCTCGAGGCGCTCGCCCTGATCCCGTCCGAGCGCCGGCCGGTCCTGGTGATGCCCGGCTATCCCACGCCATATGAGACGCAGCTCGCGCAGCGCGCCCGAGAGTTACGGGTGGAGGACGACATCCGGATGCCGGGTTGGGTCTCCGACGATCAGATCGAGGGTCTGTGGCGGGTAGTGAGCTGCTTCGTGTTCCCCTCCCTTTACGAGGGCTTCGGAGCACCCGTACTCGAGGCGATGTCCCGCGGCGTTCCCGTCGCGTGCTCGGACCGCAGCTCGCTTCCCGAGGTCGCCGGCGCCGCGGCCAGGTTCTTCGACCCCGGACAGCCGCGCGAGATCGCGGCCGCGATCGAGGAGCTGCTCGGCGACGACCGTACACGCGCCGAGCTCGTGCGCCTGGGGTCCGCACAGGCGAGCCGATTCACCTGGGCCGAGACCGCCCGACTCACACTAGCCAGCTACGAGCTGGCGCTGCAAGGCAGATGAGAGGCCGGCGAGATTCCGGCGCGGGCTGCTACCGCCAGGAGACTGATCGGGCGATCTGGGTCGATTTCGCTGAGCGGAAGCTGGAGGGCCTGTGGTTGGGTCTGAGCGAGCGCCGCCATCAGCCCGGGGCCAAGGTTCTCGCCAAGCAATACGAGGTCGTAGTGGAAGAGGCGCTCACCGAGCCACGAGTAATCCGCCGCGTCGAGGACCTCAACGCCGAGCTGAAGCAGGCGGTCCACATCACAGCCGTCGTCGGCCGGCAGAGCCGCGGCCCACGTGATGCGCGCGCGCGGCCATCCTCTCAGGAGGGAGCCGGCGACGCTCGAGGCGGCACGTTCTTCAGCGCCGGCGCCGATCAACACTCTTGGCGTGGCGGGAGCGTCGCGCGCACCGACCACCGCTTGCTCGCTGGTGCCCCGGAATGTCCAGGGACGACCGACCAGTTGTGAGCCCCAGCGCTCCACAAACCGGCGGCGATTGTGTTCGCTCAAGGCGGCCGCAGTAGTGGCTTCGCCTGAGCCGTAGCGAACGTGGGTGACCGTCGAGCGGGGCTCGTACACGACCGCCAGTCCGCGCTCGGCGATTCGCATGCCCAGGTCGGCATCCTCGTAGTACGCCGGTGCGTAGCGGGAGTCGAAGCCACCAAGAGACTCGAACAGGCTGCGCCTCAGGAGCAGGCAGGCCGCTCCGCCGTAGTCGAGGATGCGCCGAAACCGATAGCAGGGGCGTTCGGGATCGTCACCGTCGCCGTACATGAGCACGGTTCCGTCCTGCGCGAGCAGCGGACCCGCGTCCTGAAGTGACCCGTCGGGGTGCAGATACCGCGGAACCACTGCTCCAATGGCCGGATCCTCCAACGCCTCTCGCATCGGTTCGAGCCAGCCCTGGGTCACGAATGCGTCCGTGTTGAGCAAGACCAGCTGCTCGCCGTGGGCCTCCGCCGCGCCCTGATTGCAGGCAGGCCCGAAGCCCCGATTCTCACCGTTCAGCAGCACGCGCGCGTTGTCCACCTCAGAGAGTCGGGCCCGCGTCTCGTCCTTCGAGTCGTTGTCCACCACGACCACCTCGAACGGGCAGTCAGTGTGTGCGCTGAGAGCGGCCAGGGCCTGCTCGGTCAGCGACCAGGCGCCGTGCGTGACCATCACAACCGAGAACTCGGGATCGACGGGATCCGGCAGCAGGGATGTCATCGGCGGCGGGCGCGGAGCCGGTAGACGATCCGGCGGGCGGGCGCGCTCCAGCGCACGACTTTCATGTTGCGAAACGCCTCCACATCACGGCGCGTTTTGGCGAGCGCCTCCTCGAGCGCCGCCATTCGAAGGCGCTGCGCCTCGACCTCCTCGCGTAGCGCGCGATTGTCGGTGACGGCGCTATCGAGCTCGTCTCTCAGTGCACGTGCTTCCTCGCGGAGGGTGACCGCTTCCCTGCGACGCTGCTCCAACTCCGCCGTCAGGGCGGCCACTGCCTCGGCAATCGCTCCGCGGGCGTCGTACAGTTGCTTCGTCCGCTCCTCGTAGGCAGCGAAGAGGGCCCGCTGATCGTCTGGGTCCTCGCTTTCGTTGCCGGGCATCGCAGATGTTGACAAGTGTCGGCAGTCGGGCCTTACGCTTCTCGGCTCCCCACGTAATCGTCGCTGCGCTCCTCAAGTCCGGCGGACGCCGCGTCCTTTCGGCGGTAATCGCCGCGGCTGAGGTGGTGCTCGAGCCATACGTAGAGGACGATGAACAGGTAGCGGCTGCCCATCTCGTTGAGCCTCAGTTTCGAATCTCCGTGCCGGCGATTGGTCCAGGTCACCGGAACCACGGCATAGGTGAAGCCACGCACTACTGCCTTGAGCGGCAGCTCGACTGTGAGGTTGAAGTGATTTGAGAGCAGCGGCTTGATCTGGTCGATGACGTGGCGGCGATAAGCCTTGAAGGCGTTGGTCGTGTCGTTGTAACCATGCTGGAAGAGCACGCGGATTCCGTAGTTGACGACCCGATTGATGATCAGCTTTAGGCGCGGATAGTCGACTGCGTATCCGCCCTGTCCGAACCGTGTCCCAAATGCGCAGTCGTAGCCCTGCTCGAGGACACGGTAGTAGAGGACCAGGTCCCTGGGGGAGTCCGACAGGTCGGCCATCATGATCGCGACGGCGTCGCCGGTGTAGACGTCGAGGCCGGCGCGCACCGCGTAACCGAAGCCGGGCGGCAAAGGTGACCGTACGTAGCGCACGTTTGGGTTCTCCTTGGAGATTGCGCGAACGACCGCACCGGTGCCGTCGCCGCTGGCGTCGTCGATGACGACGATCTCGTGTTCGATCCCCGCTCGCTCGAGCTCCGCGGCCGTGCGCCTGACGGTCTCGCCGATCGAGTCGACCTCATTGTGCGCCGGGATGACGACCGACAGCTTCATCGCGCGGCCAGCCAACGGTCTGCGTTCTGCTCGTGGATCTCGCGCAGGAGGTTCTCGACGTCGTAGGTGATCGACCACTCGGGATAGTCGTGGCGGAAGGGCTTCAGGTCGGAGATCCACCAGCGGTGATCCCCGATGCGGTTCTCGTCCAGCAGCTTCCAATCGAGCTCTCGGCCGGCGATCGATTCGCACAGCTCGATCGCCTCCAGCATCGAGCAATTGCTCTCCCGCCCACCGCCGATGTTGTACACGGCCGCTGGTCGCGGGGAGCGGTGAAAGGCGCCGAATGCCGCGACGAGGTCGGCGGAGTGAATGTTGTCACGCACCTGCTTGCCGCCGTAGCCGAACACCGAGTACGGCTCCCCTGTCATCGTGCAGCGCATCAGGTAGGAAAGAAAGCCATGGAGCATTGCGCCGGCATGGTTGGGGCCGGTCAGGCATCCTCCGCGGAACGCCACGGTTGGCATGTCGAAGTAGCGCCCGTACTCCTGCACGAGCAGATCTGCCGCTGCCTTGGAGACCCCGAACAGAGAATGGGTGGACGCGTCGATCGACATCGTCGTGTCGATCCCGCGGTGGTAGCGGTGATCCGGCGGGAGCTCTAGGCGGGTGTCGAGCTCAATCAACGGCAGCTGATTGGGAAGATCGCCATAGACCTTGTTGGTCGAGCAGAAGATGAACGTCGCCGATGGTGCGTGGCGACGGGTCGCCTCGAGGAGGTTGAGCGTCCCGTTGGCGTTCACGCTGAAGTCAGTCTGTGGATCCGAGGCCGCCCAGTCATGCGAAGGCTGTGCGGCGGTGTGGATCACGAGCTCGAGCGAGCTGGATGCCGCGGAGAACACCCGATCCACCGCGTCGGCGTCGCGGATGTCGACCTCCAGCGAGCGGAAGGAGTCCCCGAGCGCTCTCAGCAGGCGCCTGGTGGTGTGGGCGGTCGACGCGGACGGGCCGAAGAAACGCGCACGCATGTCGTTCTCCAGGCCGACGACGTCGTAGCCCTGCTCCACGAAATGCTGTGCGGACTCCGACCCGATCAGTCCGCCTGAGCCGGTCACGATCGCGGTCGGCATCCGGCGTCAGGGTAGCGGCTACAGCACCCGTCGAAGCTCCCGCTCGTGGGTGCAGATCCAGGTGTGGATGTCAGCGAGGATGTCCTCGGAGCTGCGGCGTGGCCGCCACCGTGAGCGAGAGCACAATCTGCTGCAATCGGAGATGTAGAGCGGCACGTCACCTGGACGAGTCTCGGGGGCGCTGGCGATCTCGATCTGATTGCCCGTGATCTCGGCGCACAGCACCGTGGTCTCCCGCAGCGACAGGCTGCAGGCGCGGCCACCGCCGACGTTGACCGTCGCGCCGTCCCAGCCCGTGGGATTATCCAGCTGTTCCTCGAGCAGGTCCACCAGATCCTCCACGTGCAGCAGGTCGCGTACCTGTTTGCCGTGACCGCCGAACCCGATGTATTGCAGGGGACGGCGGAAATGGTGCGCCAGCATCCAGTAGGTGAAGACGCCCTGGTCTACCTTGCCGAGTTGCCACGGACCCGCGATCACCCCGCATCTGTCGATCACAGCACGGAGCCCGTATGCCTCGCGGTACTCCTCGATCAGAAGCTCGGCGCCAAGCTTCGTAGACCCATAGAGCGTCCGAGCGCCGTCCAGAGGAAAGTCCTCGGCGATCCCCGCCGAGGACGCCCCTGCAAAGGGCTGCTCGGCGGCGAGCTCGAGTCGTGTGTCGGTCTCCTCGAACGCGAGCGCGCGGAGCTGCCCGACCGGATAGACCCTGCTGGTCGAGAGGAACAGGAAATACGCGCCATGCCGGCGAGCGAGCTCGAGGCAGTTATACGCGCCGATCAGGTTGGAGCTGACCACGTAATCCGGTCCCCCGTCGAGCCCGGCGAGCGCAGACGGTTCGGCCGAGCACTCCACGATCGCGTCGACCGCGCCGGCGCTCTCGAGGTCGCGGCTGAGCCGGACATCGCCGTGCACGAATTGCACCTCCGCCTGGTCGAGCCTCTGCAGATTCAACTCGGCACCTCGACGGTGCAGGTTGTCGAACGCAACGATCTCCCAGGCGGGATGTCTTTCGGCGAGCCTGACCGAGACGTTGGCGCCGACGAATCCAGCGCCACCGGTTACAAGCACGCGCATGGAGGTCCGCGATTATGCCGGTGACCGAAGTGCGGCGGCTGCGGGGTCGCGGCCCATCCCGCCATGCGGCATCCTTAGCGGTCCCCGTGCGAGCCCGCTTCAGCGTCACACCGACCCAGTTCCGCCGCGTGACATACCTCGCGCTGGCGGCGCTCACCCTGATCGTGCTCACGGGGGCGGCCGTGCGGCTCACCGATTCGGGGCTGGGCTGCCCGGACTGGCCTCGCTGCTACGGCAAGGCGCTGCCGCCGCTGTCGACGCATGCCCTGATCGAGTTCTCAAACCGGGCGATCTCCGGGCTCGTCGGAGTCATCACGGTGGTCGTGTTCGTGCTCGCGTTCTTCCGCCGCCCGTTCCGGCGGGATCTGGCGTGGCTGAGCCTGGCGTTGCCGCTCGGAGTCGTGGCACAGGCTGTGCTCGGCGGCTTCACCGTCCGTGAGCACCTCGCGCCGGGATTCGTGATGGCGCACTTCTCGCTGTCGATGCTGATCCTGATCGCAGCCGTCGCGCTGGCGTGGCGGAGCACCCACGAACCGGGCTCTCGTCCCCGGTCGGATGACCGCCTTGGGGTGTGGTTGATCCGCCTGCTGCTCCCGCTCGGAGCGCTCACGATCTTCGCGGGAACGGCCGCAACCGCGGCCGGTCCGCACTCAGGTGGGATCACCGGCCAGCACGTGCACCGGCTCACCTTCAAGGGGGCCGACACGCTCAGTTGGGTCGTCCACCGACACGCGACGATCGCGGCTCTGTTCGGCGTTGCGGTGATCGCGGCGTGGCTGCTCGAGCGACGGCGGGGATCGGAGCGAACGCTCGAGCCGCTGACGGTGCTGGGGATCCTGCTCGCTGCCCAGGGGCTCGTTGGCAGCGTGCAATACGAGCTGCACCTACCCGCGGACATGGTGTGGGTACACGTCGGGCTTGCGACCGCGACGTGGCTCGCGTTGCTGTGGGCGGTCGCCGCGGCCGGGCGGCTCGTGCCGAGCGCGGCGGTGCTCAGAGACGAAGAGCGTCCAGTGGAGGTCTCGCAGGTCCGAGGGCTCGAGGCCGTGGGGCGCACCCGCTGACGGACGCGGTGGGCCCTCTGAGGCGGGCGCGCGCGCGGCTTCGGCTTCGGCAGCGCTTCCGCGATCCGGTCGCCGCCAAGCACGATGCACAACTGCGCTGGTGGCTCGAGGAGTGGGAACCCGTGGTTCAGGCCGGCGGGCTGAGGCCGAACGACGCGCTCGCGTTCCTTGAAGAAGATGAGATCGCGCCAACGTATCTGGGTCGGCGATGGCAGCTCGCGCGCTCGCAGGTGCAGCGCGTCGTCATGGAGGCAGCGCTCGACGACCCCGAGTACTTCGCCGGGAAGGTCGTCGTCGAGGTCGGATGTGGCCCACTCGGCTTTCCCGACGCTTGTCCGTCACGGATCAGCATCGGCATCGATCCGCTCGCCGGGCGGTACGCCGAGCACGGCCTGCTGCTGCCCGACTCTCCCGCCGTCTACCTCACGGCGAGCGCCGAGAGCATTCCGCTGCTGAGCGCGAGCGCGGGTGTGGTGCTTGCCCGCAATACCCTTGACTACGTGGATGATCCTGGACGGGCCGTTGATGAATTTCGGCGGATCCTTCGCCCGGACGGGCGGCTGATCCTGCTCTTCGACGTCGGTCACATGCCCTCCCCGGCCCAGCCGAACGCGCTCACCGTTGAGGGCGTGCGGTCCGCGCTGCAGGGCCTGACCGTCATCCGCGAGCACAGCTGGGAGGAGCCATTTGGGCACGACGGCCACCGCGTTGTGCTCGTCGCTGAATTACCGCAGATTGCGACCCCAGCGTGACCGCTACGATCGTCCTCCAAATGACCGCCAACCGAGCAGCCCCTACTGCCCCGCCGCACGCGGCGCGGAAGGGGGATCCCTCGCTCAGCATCCTGGTCGTCGACGATGAAAGCGATCTGCGAGAGATGCTGACGCGATCGTTCTCGCGCGAAGGCCACCGGGTGCTCGCCGTCGCCGACGGACGGTCGGCGATCGACCGGGCGACTACGGAGCATTTCGACATCGTCCTGCTCGACGTTGCGCTGGGTGCGGGACCTGACGGCTATGAGGTGTGTCGGACGCTCCGCACCCGCCGGAACGTGGTCCCGATCATCATGCTGACCGCCCTCGACTCCGAAGCGGATGCCGTGCTCGGGCTGGAGGCGGGGGCGGACGACTACGTCACCAAGCCGTTCGGACTCGCGGAGCTGCGCAGCCGGATTCGGGCGGTCCTGCGGCGAGCGGGAACCCGCGCAATGGGTGACGAGCTGCTGGTTGTGGGCCCGATCACGCTCGACCGCGCCCAGCGGGAGGTGAAGATGGATGGCGACCCCGTTCGGCTGACCTTCTCGGAGTTCGAGCTGCTCGACGCGCTGATGGCCGATCCCGGTCGGCTGCTCAACCGTCAGGAGCTGTTGCGCGCGATCTGGGGTGACAGCGCCTATCGCGACCCCCGCGCGATCGACGTGCACATCCGTCATCTTCGCGAGAAGCTGGAGCCCGAGCCGGAGAAGCCCCGCTACATCCTGACCGTGCGCGGCGCCGGCTACCGCCTGCGAGGACCGTAACCGTGCTTGCGCGACCGCGGCTAGGCGCCCTCGGTCTGCGCGGTCGGATCGTCGGCGCGGTGCTGGTGACCGCCGTCGCGGCGCTCGCTGTCGCCGCCGTGGCGCTGCTCGGGCCGCTCGAGGCCTCGCTTCGCAACGCGGAGCTCCAGACGCTCCGGCGGCAGGTCACCAGCGGTTCGACCACAAACTTCAAGCAGGTGGATCCAGCGATGGCGCTGTATTACCACGTCCCCGCCACGCAGACGGCGGTGTACTCGCAGGGCAAGGCGACTCACGACGCACTTTTCCGCTACGAGCGCGACCTCGGCGCCAGGATTGGGGCCTCAGAAGTGGCGCTGCTCGGGTATCCCGAGCCCTCGGGGCACCACGCGAAGCCAGTCGTGGTCTGGCCGGATGAAGATCTCTCGCAAGCTGACCCGTTCGACGACGCCGCTCGAGCCTTCCGGGCTCACCGGTCCACGTACACGCTCGGCTCGATCGGCGGCGTCCAGTACGCGCGCGCCGCGATCCCGTTCGCCACAGCGACCCCAGGAGGCCCGACGCAGCGATGGGTACTGATCGTGCGCAAGCCGCTGGCGGAGGTCAGCTCCGCCGTGGCCGCGGTCCGCACCGCCTTCTTCGTCGCCGCGCTGGTGGCGCTGGCGCTCACCCTGATTCTCGGAATCCCACTCTCGGCGCGGATCGTCCGCCGGCTGCGCGTCCTGCGCCAGTCGGCGTTGCGCCTCGCCCAGGAGGGGCCGTCGGTGGAGGTTCCGGTCGACCGCGCCCGCGATGAGGTGGGTGACCTGGCCCGAACATTCGCGCTGATGCAACAGCAGCTTCTGCAGCAGGAGGAGGCGCGCCGCGCGTTCGTCGCGACTGCATCACACGAGCTGCGAACGCCGCTGGCCAGCCTGGACGGGATGCTCGAGTTGCTCGGTGAGGATCTGCAGAGCGGAGATCCGGATCTCGAAGACGCCCAGTCGCTGCTCGAGCGCGCGCGGGCGCAGTCCCGGCGGCTGGGGCGCCTCGCCGCCGATCTGCTCGATCTCTCGCGGATCGATGCCCAGGTGGAACTGCGCTCGGAGCCCGTCGAGCTCGGCGAACTCAGCCGTGCCGTGCTGGCGGAGTTCGAGCTCGGCACTGCCGAGCGGGGCATCGCCGCGGTCCTAGATGACGAGGCGGGCTCGGTCTGGGCACTCGGGGACCCTGGGAGCGTCGCCCGGATCCTGCGAATCCTGCTCGATAACGCCGTCAGGCTCAGCCCCAGCGGCGGGAAGATCACCGTCGAGCTGCGCAACGGGGCCCACGCATCGCTCACCGTCTGCGACCACGGGCCCGGCGTTCCCCCCGAGGAACGGGAACTGATCTTCGAGCGCTTCAAGCGCGGGCGCGGAACCGC
>Ga0187814_10001040_pt1 | contig 10322 bp, 10 predicted proteins | sample NC_S_4_FD_132450 | JGI IMG/M metagenome (GOLD analysis project Ga0187814, IMG submission 132450) | Wetland sediment microbial communities from Neuse River Estuary, North Carolina, USA - ASW-S_4 | ecosystem: Environmental > Aquatic > Freshwater > Wetlands > Sediment | place: USA: North Carolina...
CCCTGGTCCCACACTAATGGTGTCGTGGTCATTGATTATCGCTTGCTGCACTTCACGCTTATTGACGATGAGACTGTTCTGCGGACTCAGTTTCTCTATAGTCCACTGCGATCCATTATAGAGAAGTCGTGCATGAAGTCGCGAAACAGTCGGGTCAGAAATAACAATGTCGTTGCCTGGTTCCCGTCCAATCGTGATAGTCGTTTTGTTGATCGGAAAGGTACTTCCTGCTAGTGGCCCGCTTAGGAATTGTATCGATCCCAAGCCTGGTGGTCGGTTGACTACATCCATACAAAATGCGGCATGGAGACCCGTCCCCCTTTAGGGGACTGGAGGAAATGCCGCCTCTCCTTTCTGTGTATACCCGTACCCGTCTGCTTTTTGGAGGACCTGGCAATACTTTTTGCCAATATCGGTCACTTTGCCTTTGTTGGTGGAGATGGTAAAAGCTCCTTTTGCCTTGACTGACACCCTGCCTGTGTGGACTCCAGGATTCTTGAGATGAGCGGGAACGGCCGCTTTGACGATATCACCCGTATGAAATGGGTGCAAGAAGTGCTTTGCTTTGGGGTTGGTACGAGGAAAGCCGAACTCATTCATTAAGCACATCTGGCGAGAGCCATGCCCGTTGGCGGTGATGAGCAGTGGCTTGATCTGATTGACCTGCAGCATCGGTGGCGTACTGGCACCCACACACGCAGCATCTAACCAGTGCGCTTTGGGCAGGTTTCGAAGCTGGCGGTTGTACTTCGTCATCCCGCCGCTGCCACACTCTATGGGGAGTCCTGTCTCCTTCAAGTGCTCGAAGAGTGCCCATCTCGTCGAGTTGACTGCAGTGGCATCTTTGAGTGGGGCTTTGGCCTGGGCTTGGATCTGCTTGAGGAGATCGGGTTTCTTTGCCAGGAATACGGCGATATCCTGGGTGCCCTTGCGTTTGTTGCAGGATTCACAGGCCAGGCAGAGATTACTAATGCGGTCAGTGCCTCCGTTGGCATGGGCCACAATATGCTCGATCTGCAAGGGAACGTTCTGCTTGCCACAGTACGAGCATGCTCTGCCCCACTTTGCTAAGAGATACTCACGACACTCATAGCCTGCAAGCGTCCCCTGCTGGTATTGGATGCCGCTTATTTCTGGGTTCTGCATGAGGTGGAGATCGAAGCGAACGAGTTCCAGACTGATCGCCCTGATGGGGCAAAGTTTGCGCAGGCGCTTCACCCAGGTCACGATGTTGAACACTCTGCTCTTTAAGGAAGGGGCAAGCCAGCCCTGTGGCCTGCTGCGATTCTGAAACCTGGGCTTGCGGTATCTGCTATGGCGTGCTCTTCTCCCACGGCGGACCGCTCGGCGGTCGTCGAGCGCCTTCTTGATCGCCTGGCTGCGGTGCGCAAGCTCTGCGGCAAAAAGCACCTGGCCGCTTTCATCGTCCACAATGGTGATCCCGGTGGTCCGGCTCCCAGGGTCGAGTTTGAGGCGGAGAGGCGGTACCTGCGGCTGCTCGACGGCAACCTTGAGGATGAGTGTAAACGGGTAACGTTTCAGCACGGCAGCTTTGCCGGCCTTGAGCAAGAGGCGTGCTTGGCCTGGATGCACCGGGAAAAGTGGCTGCCTATTGGTATCGACGAGAAACACGAAACTCACGAGATGGCTCCTTTGCTCTTGACAGAGCCTCCGGATGACCCGGGTAATGTGTGCCTTGACAATGTTCAAAACGGTTTCACGTGCAAATCACTGGCTTAACCCTTGTAGACCTGTTTAAATCTGCACCGTAGAGCCTGCGGCTGGCAACGCACCACAGGGTACCTAATTTCGCTCTGAACGTAGCCGAGCTTGCTCAGCTAAGTCTGGACAGGTGAGCTTGTCGAAACAAGCCCATCCCCTTTAGGGGATTGGGTTCCTGACAGTAACTCGGTGACCCACCATTACTTGTGACATACTCTCCCTCTGCAACTCGTTGACATCGATGAATAATAGCAACTGGGCCTTTGCAAGCATGGCGATCGCAAGGGTCCACCCATCCCCACCCAGCCGCCCTCGTCACTACTATACTATGTTCGGGCCGCGATGTATATAGTAGTGGCAAGAGGCGAGCACCAGCCACCTTCAAACCTGATGCAAATCGACATCCCCGGTGCTTACATCCAGCACCAACACCGCACTGGGTGTGGTTGCACTACTGATCAGCGGACCATAGTAACTCGGGGAACCACCATTACTCGTGACCCTAATAGCAAAATCACTCTTGATACTGCCGACGTTGACATTGGCATCCAGGATCACGTTTGTAGTCGCAGGCAAGCTAACGTCCACATTCCCCTTCTCGGCCTGAATCTTAAACATGGGCTGTGGGTTTGCACCGCCGGTCGTATTTAACGCCCCATCGAAAACTACATCTTCGGTGCCTGTCTCCAGATGCGAGCCATCGGCAAGCATCGAATGGCGCACCGTCACATTGCCAAAGCTATCCTTTACCACTAGCATACCATTCAGCCCATTGACCAGCACATTCCCCACCGATGTATCAGCATTCAGTGCCAATGGCAATCCGGTGTTCTTTACTACACCCGGCGGCAGTGTAATCGTCACATCCATGGCATCGCTATTCTGGCTTAAAATACTGCTGCCTGTATCAGGGAGGATCACACTCACCGTCACGGTATTCGTCGAGCTATCCGCCAGCACCTGTACTGAGATACGCCCAAATTCCTTTTGCGCATCACTGCTGCTGCCTGCCTTGACCTTCTTAACGGTCGTTACCGTCGCTACCGCAGCCCCAGAGTCTACGGAAATGGCGATATCGCCAACCTGGTTATATACCTGTATCTGTGCGATAGTGGCAAGCTGCAATGTCTGCTGACTCTGCTGCATGTAGGTCGATGAATTGCTGACGCCTCCAATGCTGCCACCTGGAACTGGAACGGGATTTGAACCATTACCTGCTATCACGAATACAATGGCAGCGGTAAGCAGAACCACAATCAAAATACCGCCGACACAACCTTTCAACAGACAGGGCCAACTGCCCCGCCGTCTCTGCGCTTGCCCATCTTCCTCCTCATCTTGTCGACGACCTCTGTGTTGTCTAGGGTGTGGCTCATACTCCTCATCGTCTTCATCAGAATCGTCGTCCTGTTCCTCATCCCAGTCTTCCTGCGCTCTATGTCTGTCTCTACTCATAAGGGTAATTCCCTGGTACTTGCAAGGGGTAGTCTGCAATTTTCGACTTCTCTTGCCCATCCATAACAGGCTGTTGATCTTAGCAGTCCCACGATAAATTGGGATACCTGCCCCCGAGGCAGGGTTGCTATACACACTCAGACAATTATACCGTATACTGAGCGAGTTTTCCTCCTTGACATAAGCTCCCACTTTTCATTACCCCGCTCGCACGTTATAATACAGGGACAACCACATTTTAGAACGGCACCGACAAGAGGTGTCCCTATGGCTAGCGACGGGAGTAGTCCTATGGCCAACACACAGCGTTTTCTGGTTCGTTTCTGGGGGGTGCGCGGGAGTTATCCTGCTCCTGGTCCGCAGACAATACGTCACGGTGGCAACACCGCATGTGTTGAAGTTCAAATCGGCACACATACCATTATCCTCGATGCAGGCAGCGGCCTCATCCGTCTAGGTCGTGAACTGTTGCAGCGTAGCAAAGGTGCAGAACTCAACGTCTCCCTCTTCATCACCCATGGCCATGGAGACCACCTGATTGGGTTTCCTTTCTTCACACCCCTGTACGACCCGCGCACCAGAATTAGCATTTTCGGTCCCCGCCTCGCAGGCCAGAGCATCGAGCAACTTATCACTCCCATCATGTCCCCACCGTATTTCCCAGTAGATGTCCGCTCGCTGCCATCGTGTCGCACCTTCCACACAATCACCAATGAAGAGCATATCATCTGGCGTCATGGTGATACCGACCCTACTGTTAGGACCAAACACGAGGATAGCAAAGACATCGAGGCTCGTGTCACCAGCAAGATTACCAACAGCCATCCTCAAAACGGAGCGCTCATCTACCGCATCGAGCACGCCGGTCGGCATCTCGTCTTTGCTACCGACGTGGAGTGGGAGGGGCAGCCTGATGCAGATTTCATCTCACTTGCAAAAGGCGCAGACCTGCTCATACACGATGCACAATACACCAGCGATGATTACAAGCAAGCCAAACAGGGGTTTGGTCACAGCACCGTCAAAATGGCGACAGACGTAGCTCTCGCTGCCCGGGTACGTCGCTTGATCCTCTTCCATCACGAACCAACCTACGACGACAACCAGCTGGACCGCATGGAAGCCGAGGCCCGCGCAAGTTTTGCCAACACATATTCGGCATGTGAAGGTATGGAAATCGATCTTTTAGCATAAGTTTGATGATCCTGGGCTGCTTCGCACCCAGGCTAATCAAAGCCAGAGATGAGAGAAGAAGTATGTTAATAAACGTAATACTGGCATTCATGATTATTGGCTCGTTTTTAGTAGCCATCGCCCTTCACGAATCTGGTCATGCCCTGATGGCCTCCTTGCTGGGCGACTCAACCCCACGCAGCGAAGGACGACAAAGTCTCAGTTTGCGTGCACACCTCGATGCATTAGGGACCATATTGTGCCTTATTCTAGCTTTCTATCCAGCACTGGCTGGCCCGGTGGGTCTTGGTTGGGGAAAACCCGTCAAGACCGACCCCTGGAAGCTGCGTGGAGGTCCCAATGGTGGAACGCTGATCGTGGCATTAGTTGGCCCACTCTTTAGCTTGAGCATCGGCCTGCTCTTCGCACTCTTGCTGCGCGTCATGCCCCTTTCACTGTTTACAAACGACTTTGCCATACGTCTACCGCAGTTGTTGACGGTATTCGCCAGCGTGAATATCAGCCTGGCCATCTTCAACCTCATCCCTCTCTATCCTCTCGATGGTTACCAGATCGTCTACACCCTTCTACCAACCCGCCAGGCCGTGCAGTTCGCTAAATCTGTCCCTTATGGACCGTTTATCATCCTGGCACTCTTCTTTTTATTGCCGTTCCTGGCTCAGTTCACCGGGCTTGGCGATTTGTTTATCTTCCGTATTCCCTATTATGTGCTCATAGGTTCCCTTAACCTGATAGCTCTGGTTACCGGTCAACCGTTTGATACTGTGTTTACCCTCTATTTCTACCGGCTGATATTATAATGATGTCTTATTATCAGGTGAACATGCCGCATTGGCTACATATCGCCATCTATCGTCTCCGCCAGGTGCACCAACAACTTGGCTTCGTCACTCCACTTTCGGCAGAGGACCATGCAGAGGTGGCTCGTTGGCTGCCAGCTACTGCCATACCCCTCTTTCAGACTCTGTCGCCTGCCGACCAGCAGCACAGCCTGCGTGTTTGTCGCGGCTTGCAAACCCGCGGATGCGTAGAAAAGGACCTCCTGGCTGCTGCATTATTACACGATGTCGGCAAAGGGCAGGGCCGCGTACCCTTCTGGACACGTCCCTTCATCGTCATTGGCAAGTTATGTGTACCACATTTTCTCGCCCGCCTGGCTGTTTATCCTCATGAAAACATGCCCCGCTGGCGTCGTTCGCTCAGCTATGCGTGGCATCATGCCGACGTAGGAGCGGACCTGGCCGCGGCTGCCGGACTCTCCGAGCGTGCCGTCCTCTACATCCGTACCCATCATCAGTCCCATGGTCCAGCAGCAGAGTTACACCTGGTGGACGAGGATTCATGAATGTCACGCCCGAAATAACAGAAATAGTCAGCGAACAGACGCACTATGTCGTCCGCCTACCCGCATTCGAGGGACCGCTCGACCTTTTGCTGTATCTCATTGAGAAGCGGCAGATGGAGATCACTACGATCTCTCTTGTAGCTGTCACAGACCAATACCTTGCCTATCTCCAACGCTGGCAGGACCCAGCAGCAGGCGTCCCACCTCTGGCAAATATGGCAGCGTTTATCTCCATTGCTGCGCGCCTGCTCTTCATCAAATCACAAAGTCTCTTGCCCACTACCTCTAAAGAGGAGCCAGGCAGCGAGAGAGAAAACGCCATTACCATGGCCGACGAATTGCGTCGCCATCTACTCGAGTATAAGGCAGCCAAAGAGATTGCCCGCCTCCTGCGCCAACGCGAAGAGGCGGGGCTACAAACCTATGAACGAACCTGGCAGCCGCAAGGGCCCGGCCCCGCACCACTCCGCCCCCTGCCACTACCCAGCATCGAAGCGCAACTGGCATGGACACCCCCCGCGCTGATTGGTCTAGAGCCGCAAGCACTGGCCCAGATATTCCAGCATCTCCTCCAACGACTAGCAAAAGAAGAATTGAACGGCACACCTTTACTGCCACTGGCCCGTGTAAGCGTCCATGACCGTATCGCTAAGATCATAGCATCGCTGAACAAGCAGCCCCGTATCTCGCTCACCGAACTGACTGAAAACGAACCTTCCCGCCTGGTAATCATCGTCACCTTTCTGGCCATCCTGGACATGTGGAAGCAAGAGCGCATCTCCGTACAGCAAGACACCCCTTTCGGCCCGATTTACCTGGAACCTGGCACACATTGGACCGAAACAGAGGCCTCAAAACTTGACAACCATTGACTCAAAGTTTATACTATATCCACAATAAATCTCTTATAAGGACCTCATTTTTGAGTTCATGCTAGACATTGACCCCAAAAGGCCAACTGCAAAGGGTTGGCTTTACGGACCAATAGATTAATAACAAGGAGACGTAACGTATCATGGAAGAGTCACAGGAGCTGCCACAGGAACCGGTGCAAGACAATACCGCATCGTCGCTAGAGGCCGGTCGTATTGCCGAGTTGGAGTCAGAGCTTACCAAAGCACGCCAGGAGGCGACAGAGAACTGGAACAAGTACTTACGCGAACGCGCTGAAATGGAGAATTTCCGCAAACGCCAAGAACGTGTCTTAGCGGACCGCATACAGCAACAGAAAAAAGCATTATTCCACAAAGTGCTTGGCGTGATGGACAATGTCGAGCGAGCGTTGGCATATCAAGATACCCTGGATCGTCAGCAATTGCAACAGACACTCCGTATGGTACTATGGCAGATGAATGAAGTCATGCGCGACGAGGGCATCACACCCGTTCCCACCGTTGGCGAAGCTTTCAACCCTTATGTGCATGAAGCAATTGAAGCGGTCGAAGACAGCGACAAACCCGAAGGCACCATTGTCGAAGAAGTCCTCAAAGGCTACACCTTAGGCAACGAGACACTCCGTCCTGCCCGCGTCAAGGTAAGCACCAGCAGCAAACCAGCACAGGAATAACCTGGCTGGGGCTTACTCCCGCCAGGAAGTATAAAGAATGGCACAAGTATGGACTACAAGGACTATTACAAAACGCTTGGAGTTGCGCGGGGAGCCAGTGCAGATGAGATAAAAAAGGCATTTCGCAAGCTTGCCCGCAAATATCACCCCGATGTAAATCCCGGCGACAAAAAGTCAGAAGAAAAGTTCAAAGAGATTAATGAGGCCTACGAGGTCCTCTCTGATCCCGACAAACGCCACAAATATGACACGCTGGGTCCAAACTGGCAGGAACAGTTTGGCTTCCAGCCAGGGACTGGAACAAGACGTACTTACACATACGGCGGTACTGGTAGCCGTGGTACTCCCTTTGACCTCGATTCCAATAGTGGCTTTTCTGACTTCTTCGAGACACTTTTTGGCCGTACCGGTACTACCTCGACCGGAACCGGAGCACGCAACATACGTGACGACTTGCGACGACGGGCGGGCGACAACATCGAGCAGCCAGTTGAAGTAACCTTGCAGGAGGCATATACCGGAGGGGCACGCACCTTCAACATCCAGTCAACGGAAGCATGTCCCGTCTGTCATGGGACAGGTGAAAGAGCAGGCAAATCCTGCGCCAACTGCGGCGGTCAAGGCATGGTTGCTCGTAATAAGCGCATCCAGGTCAAGATTCCCGCCGGGGTGGATAACGGCTCCAAGATTCGTGTTGCCGGCGAAGGGCAGCCTGGCCTTGGCGGTGGCCCACGCGGCGACCTCTTCCTGGTGATCAGCGTCAAGCCTGACAGCATGTACGAGCGCAAAGGTGACGACCTGTACCTCGATATCGATGTAGACCTGGTCAAAGCCATGCTGGGTGGCGAAGTACCAGTACCTTTGCCCGATGGACGCAAACTCGTGTTGAGCGTTCCACCTGAGACCCAGAACGGCCGTATGTTCCGCCTGGCGGGTAAGGGCATGCCGCACCTGCGCAGTGACTACAGTGGCAATCTCTATGCCCGTGTCAAGGTTGTGTTGCCCATGCACCTCTCAGGTACAGAACGGGAACTGTTCGAGCAACTGGCGCGCAGTCGCGGTGTTGAAGTCCCCTCATCGTAATGCGAAAGGAGGAATACATCGTGGCTGAGAAGAATGAAGGCGCGTGGTACATCATCAGCGTAGCAGCAGAAAAGGCCGAAGTACACGAGCAGACATTGCGCCATTACGAGCGTCTCGGTCTCATCTCTCCTGCACGCAAAGGAAACAGCCCGCACAGCCCGCGTTTATATTCGGACCGTGACATTGAGCGCGTAATACATATTCGTCGCTTAATGCGTGATCTGGGAGTGAACCTTGCTGGAGTCGAAGCTATCCTGCATATGAAGGACCGCATGGAACAATTGCAGCTGGACTTAGAACAAGAAATGGCTCAACTGCGCAATCAACACATGGCCGAGACACGCAGATTAAAAGAGATCATCGAACGCCTACAGCGCGGTATCAAGTAGGAGCCGATAATGAAGTTTAACGACAATTATTTAAACGCGCTACGCAAGCTTCGCTGTCGGCATTGTCATGCTGAGCGAAGCGAAGCATCTCGCTGCCCATCGAGAGAGACCCTTCGCGGAGTTTACCCTGAGCGCAGCGAAGGGCTCAGGGTGACAACCCATTGCCGATCTTGATTGTTAAACTTCATTATCGGCCCCTGCTCATGACACTGTCACATTGATTGTATGATAGCCCGATGACCCATCCGGCAATGGTGGCGCTACCATGGGGTCTTGAACATTTCCATCCAGGTCAATAGCACGCGCAATAACCAGGTAATTACCCGGGTCTGGCCGCCATTCAAGCTCCCACAGCACCCATGTAAGCGCCGATAACGGCTGTTTGAGCGTAGCAGCTCGCCAGGTTTGCCCTCCATCCGTACTTACATCTACCTCGCTGATGCCGCGATTACCCGAAAAAGCCACACCGGCAATAAAAGTGGGCCGATTAGCAGCCACCGTCGAACCATCCAGGGGGGTATCAATACGTGCCGTCATGCGTATTGGAGCAGCATCACTCCAACCACGCTCCTGCCAATATCCCTGGTAATCATAGTTCACCACCTCAATATGGGACAGCCACTTACAATGCTTCATGCCGTAAATCCCCGGTACCAGCATACGAGCGGGGAAACCGTGGCTGTCGGGTAGCGTAATCCCATTCATGCGCACCGCCATCAGCGTTGTCGGCTCCAAGGCCTTGCTCAGATGAATGCTATCGCTATAGTCGTCCACCGCGTGAAAGACCACCTTGGTAGCTCCAACTTTTACACCTGCACGCTGCAGCAAGTCCTTCAGCGGAACACCCTCCCACAGCGCATTACTCATATACTCACCGCCCACCTCATTGCTAATACACATCATAGACTCATACTGCTGCTGCATTGGCAGTGCCAACACTTGCTGATAAGTCAGCACAAAAGGATGGTTAACCTCGCCATCTATCACCAACTTCCACGAATTGCCGCCAACAATCGGGTCGGCAAAGAGATTTTTTGAAACAATGTAGAACTGATCGTTCGACGTGACCTCTAGTGAGAAGAAAGGAGCAGGGTGCACCACACCATAGCTCGGAACGGGCGGCGGCACAATCTTACTCTTGAAGTTCTGCATTAAGCGACTTAGCGGAACACTGGGGCTTGTGGTCCCCTCAGTGATAAAACGCCACAAGCCCACGCCCAACAGCCCTATACCTGCCAATATTACTCCACGCCTCAACAGATCGCGTCGCGAGACCTCTCCACGGGCGGAGGCAAGCTCCGCCTCTACACCTCCCGCCCCTACAGGTTCTTTTCTACTGGCACCCACTGGAACTGCTGTCTGTGCCGCAAGCCAGTTCCTTATAGAAACGAACAAGAGGCCAAAAACAACTCCCACTACCGCCAGGCTCGACATCCCATTCACAAAACCAATTGTCAACTGTGCGCCAAATATGCCTGCACCCGTCAGCGGTAAAAGCCCAAACCCCACGAGCAGCCAGAGGATCAACGCAAGCACTAGCCCATCGTACCAACGGAGTTCTTGTCTC
>Ga0187814_10001043_pt1 | contig 10314 bp, 8 predicted proteins | sample NC_S_4_FD_132450 | JGI IMG/M metagenome (GOLD analysis project Ga0187814, IMG submission 132450) | Wetland sediment microbial communities from Neuse River Estuary, North Carolina, USA - ASW-S_4 | ecosystem: Environmental > Aquatic > Freshwater > Wetlands > Sediment | place: USA: North Carolina...
TACGCCTGACAACGGAAAGATGGTGACAGCGCAGGGCTGCACGCAGATCTCGGCGGTGGACCCGCAGATCGCGGCCTACCGGCACGCCGCTGGCGTGGCGGGCCTTGCTCCCTAACCGAGTTCCCTAACCGAGGCTAATGGATGCCAAGCTGGCAGGAGTTCCAGCCGTTCATCGTGACCGGTCTCGCCCTCGGGGGGGTCTACGCCCTCTCGGGGGTGGGACTGGTCGTCCTCTACCAGGCCACCGGCGTGGTCTACCTGGCGTTCGGCGCGGTAGGCGCCATGGGTGCGCTGATCACCTTCTCGCTGATCGCGGCAGGCATGCCACACTGGCTCGCGTGGCTGGTCTGCCTTGCCTTCGGTGGTGCGGTCACGCTGGCCTACGGCATGGTCTTCGGGCCGCTGCTGGCCAGGCGGGACGCGCTGGTCAAGGCGACCGCCACGCTCGGGCTGCTGCTTGTCTTGTTCGGGGCGATGGACCTGCTGTGGACGACCAGCGGCGGTGAGGTCCGCTCCCTCACCCTGCCCACCGACAGCGGCGGGTTCAGCCTCGGCCACGTCCAGGTGACCTGGACCCAGGTCCTGGGGCTCGGGGTCGGCGTGCTGATCGCCGGGGCGACCGCCGCGTTCCTCCGCTACACCAAGCTCGGCACGGCGATGCGGGCGATGGCCAACGATCGCGAGATCACCGCCACCCTGGGCGTGCCGGTGCGCCGGGTCGAGGCGGCGGCCTGGCTCGGCTGCGGGGTCCTGGCCGGCGTGGCTGGGCTGCTGCTGGCCGACATGGTCGCGCTCGACGCGACGACGCTGACGTTCCTGGTGATCTCGTCGCTGGCGGCCGCGCTCATCGCCCGGCTGCGCTCGATCGCCTTCACCTTCGTGGCCGCAATCGTCATCGGCCTGGTGCAGAACATGCTGGTGCCGATCCCGGCGGTGTCCAGCTACAACGACATGACCCCGTTCGTGCTCGCCGCGGTGGCGCTGCTGGTGCTGGCACGCCGCCAGGTCATGACACGCTCCCGCGAGGAGACGTAGTGCTCGAGACCACGGACGTCACCGCGGCCGCCAGGCCGCGCCTGACGCTGCACAGGCCGCCACGTGGCACGGCGGTGCGGGCGGCCGTCACCGCCGTGCTGCTGCTGTTCGTCTTGCTCGCGCTGCCGCAGTTGCTGAGCCTGTACTACGTCGACGCGATGACACAGGTCGCTGTCTACGCGGTCGTCTCGCTCGGCCTAGGCGTGCTGGTCGGCCGCGTGGGCCTGGTCTCGCTCGGCCAGATCGCGGTGCTCGCCGTCGGCGCCTGGGTGGCCGCGCGGCTGCTGTTCGCGACGGCGCAGCCCTATCCGCTGGTGCTGCTCGAGTCCGGCGTCATCACGATGGGCGCCGGGACGATCATCGGGCTTCCGGCCCTGCGGCTGCGCGGCCTGTACCTGGCCCTGATCACGCTGATGCTGGCCGGGGCGTTTTCCATCGTGCTGGCGACGACCAACTTCCCCAACGGCGGGCACGGGTTCCTCGGCTACAACGGCAAGTTGCTGCAAATCCCGCCGATCCGCCGGCCCAGTTTCGCGGCCACCGACCCGGCGTACTTCCGGTTCGCGGTCGTAGTCGCGATCATCATGTTCGCCCTGGTGTTCGTCCACATCCGGACCCGGCCCGGCCGGGCGTGGGCCGCCATCAGGCAGAGCGAGCCCGCCGCGCTGGCGGCCGGCATCAACGCCACCCTGTACAAGCTGTGGGCGTTCGCGCTCGCCTCGTTCGTCACCGGCGTCGCTGGCGGCGTCTACGCAGGCGCGGCCCACTACCTGTACTCGTATGACTTCCCGGCGCAGAACTCGATCATCCTGCTCGCCGTCGTCCTCATGGGCGGCGCGTACAACATGTGGGGGGCCGTCGTCGCCGGCTTCCTGTCGCAGTTCCTGCCCGCCCTGCTCAACAACTGGGGCGTGTCCAATGACTGGCTCACGATCCTGTTCGGCATTGGCGTGGTCCAGGTGCTGACCACGGCCCCGCGCGGACTCGCGGACCAGTTCCCGAAGGACATGGCCAGGCTCGGCCGCCTGATCGTGCGACTGATACGCCGCCCTGCGCCGGCCGCGGCCGGGGGTGAGGCGTCGTGATCGTCGTGACCGACCTGACGGTGCGATTCGGCGGGGTCACGTCGCTGGACAACATGAGCGTCACGTTCGACTCGGGCACCTGCGGACTGATCGGGCCCAACGGGGCGGGCAAGACCACGTTCTTCAACGTGCTGAGCGGCTTCGTCCGGCCGGCCGCCGGGTCAGTCCGCGCATTCGACGAAGACCTGCTGTCGATGGTCCACTACCGGCGCGCGCGCTGGGGACTGCGGCGGACGTTTCAGACCGAGCAGGCGATCGAGGAACTGTCGGTCTATGACAACGTGGCGATGGTGCACGAGCACGCGCGGCAACCCGGCGGCTCCCGGCGCGGCGACGTGCGCGACGCGATCTCGTTCGTCGGCCTCGACGTCGACCCGGCTGCCACGGTCGGAACTCTCGGAGCCGGCCAGCGGCGGCTGGTCGAGGTCGCCAGGGCTGTCGTCGGCCGACCGAGGCTGGTGCTGCTCGACGAGCCGGCTGCCGGTCTGCCCGAGGCCGAGACCGAGAACCTCGCCGCTGTCATCCGCCGGATCCCCGAGCGAACCGGCGCGCTGACGATCCTGGTCGATCACGACATGAGTCTGGTGTCGGCGTGCTGCGAGACGACGGCCGTGCTGGACTTCGGCGAGCTGATCGCGTCCGGCCCGACGGCGCAGGTGCTGCGCGACGAGCGGGTCATGCGCGCGTACCTGGGAACCGCGGAGGTCGCGTGAGCGTGCCCGAAGCAGGGAACGGGGTCCTCGAACTGCGCGGCCTCACGGTAGCGCGCGGTAACCGGGCCGTGGTCAGGGACCTCTCGCTGGACATACCGGCCGGCGATGTCACCGCGCTGCTGGGCCCGAACGGCGCCGGCAAGTCGTCGCTGGTCCTGGCGGTCGGCGGCGTGCTGCGGCCGCAGGCCGGCTCGGTGCGCATGGACGGCCGGGAACTCGCCCGGCAGCGGCCGGAGCTGATCCGCCGGGCCGGCGTCGCCATCGTCCCGGAGGGCCGCCGGCTGCTGCCCGACCTCACAGTCGAAGACAATATCCGGGTTGCCGGGTACGCGCTGTCCGGCGAGCAGGCCAGAGCCGGCCGCGCCCGGGTGCTCGAGCTGTTCCCCGAGCTGTCCCGCCGGATGTCAGCCCCCGCGCGGGCGCTGTCCGGCGGCGAGCAGCAGATGCTCGTGCTGGCGCAGGCCCTGATCGCTGCGCCCCGGTACCTGCTCATCGACGAACTCTCGCTCGGCCTGGCCCCGGTCGTCATTAACCGTCTGGTGCCCACGATCCGGGCGGTCGCAGCCACCGGTATCGGGGTGCTGCTGATCGAGCAGTTCGCCGCCGTCGCGCTCGGCCTGGCCACGCGGGCCCACATCCTGGAGGGCGGACGAATCCGGTTCTCCGGCCCGGCTGGCGACCTGCGGGACCGGCCTGAGCTCCTTCGCTCGGCGTACCTGCTGCGGGGCAGCGAGGAAGCCGCCGACGGGCAGCCCGCCGGCGAGCACTAAGGGCTGTGCATCTGCACAACGCTGGTTTGGCTATTGGTCAGTTGTTTCAGGGTCTTGAGCAGCACTTCTGCCACGATCTACAATTGCGGACATCTTCCCCCGGAGATAATTTGTGTTCTGACACAGGGCATCATCGGATGGCGGTCTAGGGTCATGTCTCAGGTCGACAGCTCGCCGATGGCGCGCCAGCCTGCCGTGGTGCTTGATGAGAAGGCCGTGCAGCGCGAGAACGCGCTGCTGCGCGAGCTGGTGACCGTTTACCAGCACCTGACCGGCCTGACGCTGCAGGACGCGGACGTATCTACCGTGCTCCAGCTGCTAGCGCGGCGAACCGCGGCGACCGTCGCCGTCGTCAGCCGCGGGCTAGAGGTGATGGCCGCCGCGGCCCCCGACGTCGCCGAAGAGGACGTGGCCAGGCAGGTGCGCGACTACGTGGCGGCCAGACGGCTCGGCACCGTGCTCAACAGCACAGCACAAACGCGCAGGTCGCTTCGCCTGCCAGACAGCGGCGGGTCGACTGGCGTCATCGTCGCTCCGATCCTCGTCGGTGACGACGTGCCCGCCTACTTGATGACCTTTGGCAGCGGCGAGCAACGCGACCTCGGTGACATGAGCCTGCTGGTGACCGAGCACGCGGCGACGATCTGCGGGGTGATCCTGGGCCGTGAGCGAGTGGTAGCCGCCGCGGCGCGGCAGGTCCGCGACGATCTGGTTGAGGGACTGCTGCTCGGAGCCGGCCATGGCAACGGCGAGGTCGGCCGGTGGGCTCGCCACCTCGGCTACGACGCGACCCGCGAGCACCGGATCCTGGCCATTGCCATCGAGGCCACCGGCTCCGCTGGCGCGGTAGGCAGCGCGGTGGCGCTGTGGAAGCGCGTCGCGACTGCGATCGACCATTTCTTCGCGACCAGGATGACCGGCGCGATCATCGCTATCCGCGATGGCGAGGTCGTGATCGTGGTACCCGACGGCGACGGCCCTGCGGGGGGTTACGGGGGGTCGTCTCCCCGGGCCGTCGCTGCGGGGGGTTACCGGGGGTCGTCTCCCCGGGCGACAGCAGCACCGCCGCCGAGTGCGGAGGCGAGCAGGCTGAGCCTCGCTTGCGTCGCCCGGATGCGAGACCTGTTCCCAGAGGCCGTCGTCACGGTCGGGATCGGCGGATCCTGCCGAGACCCGGCCGAGATCGCCCGATCCTACGGCCAGGCCCGCCGCACCATTGACGCCGTCGTGCGGCTGGGCCGTCAGGGCCAGGTCGTGGCCTTCGAGGACCTCGGCATCCACCGGCTGCTGCTGCAGGTCCCTGATCTGGCCGAGCTCAGGTCGTTCGCGACCGAGATACTGGGTGAGCTTGACCGGCAGGACCCGCAGCGAGGCGCGGAACTGCTTGCGACGCTCGCCTGCTACTTCCGGGAGAACAACAGCCCGCAGCGAACAGCACAGAGCATGCACGTACATCCGAACACGGTGGCCTACCGGATCAGGCGCGTCCAGGAGATCACCGGACTGCGGCTCGACACCTACCGCGACCGGCTCATGGCTCAGGTCGCAATCGAGATCCTGGCGGCCACGGAGGGTGGCATGGAAGCATTGCACAGCGCGGTGCCACGATGACAGCTCCGCTCCCACCCAGCGACCTCGTGACTGCTCTGCAGGAGCGGGTGCTGATCTGTGACGGCGCGATGGGAACGATGCTGCACGCGGCCGGGAACTCCCTAGACCGCGCGCTGACCGAGCTCAATCTGTCCAACCCCGGTCTGGTCAGCACGATCCACGAGAGCTACCTCAGCGCGGGCGCCGACGTCATCTTGACCAATACCTTCGGCGCCAGCCGACTGCGGCTCGCTGACCACGGCTTCGGCGACCTGGTCAGGGAGATCAACCGGGCCGGGGCAGAGCTCGCCATCAGGGCGAGAGACGGCGCCGGCCGGCCGGTGTTCGTCGCGGGCTCGGTCGGGCCTGCGGTGACACCGAGCCTGCGGCGCCGGGTCGAGCGCGCGGAGCGCGTCGAGGCGCTGCGCGAGCAGATCGGGACGCTCGCCGCGAGCGGCGTGGACGCGCTTGTCCTGGAGACGTTCGGCTACCTGGAAGAGCTCGCCGAGGCGGTCGCGGTCGCGGCCGAGATATCCAGACTGCCCATCATCGCACAGGCAACGTTCGCCAGCGACGGACGCACGCTCGGCGGCGAGACCCCGCGCGAAGTAGCCGAGGTGCTCGGCGGCCTGCCGATCGCGATGATGGGGACCAACTGCATCCTTGGCCCGCAGGGCGTGCTACAGGTCATCGAGGCGCTCGTGCCGTACACCACCTTGCCGGTCAGCGCGCAGCCCAATGCCGGGCTCCCGCGGCGGGTCGGCGGCCGGCGGTTCGAGTACAGCGCGGACGACGCCTACTTCGCCCGGTACGCGCGCCGCCTGGTGGAAGCTGGCGCGAATCTGGTCGGCGGCTGCTGCGGCACTACCCCGTCACAGATTCAGGCCGCCGCCACCGAGGTCGCCGGGATGAAGCCGGTGCGTTCCCAGCCTGCGACCGGCCTCGTACCGGCTCGCCGGGAGCCGCAGGTGTCGCTGTCCCCTGGCGCGGGCCTGAGCGGGCGTCTTGCCGCCGGCACGTTCGCCGTGGCAGCTATGCTCGAGGCGCCACTCGGCGGGACGGCCGACGAGGCCGCCGATCAGGCGGCGTGGCTGCGCGAGCGCGGCATCGACACGTTTTTCATCGCTACGCGGCAGAGCCCGCGTGCCCAGCTCAGCTCCGTCGACCTTGCCTTCCAGTTGCAGCAGCGGCTCGACGTCGAGACCGTGGCGACGGTCACCACGTGGGATAAGGCCATCATGGCGCTGCAGGCGGACCTGCTCGGCGCCAACGCGCTCGGCATCAGGAACATCGTCTGCGAGACCGGCAATCCGCCGCTGCTCGGCGACTACCCGAACGTGGACGGCATCTGGGACGTTGACTCCGTCGGGCTGGTCGAGCTCGTGGCTGGCCTGAACAAGGGCATCGACTGCAACGGGCTGCCGCTAGCGGCGCGAACGGGTTTCCTGGCCGGCGCACGCTTCAATCCCGGTGCCGCCGACCTCGACGCCGAGATCGCCAGGACGCTTCGCAAGGTCCGCGCCGGGGCGCGGTTCCTGGTCAGCCGGCCGGTCTACGAACTGCCCGGGCTGCGGCGGGTGATCTCAGCGCTGGCCAGTGAGGACGTCGCGATCCTCATCTCGGTGGTGCCGTTGCGTAGCTTCGAGGAGGCCGACTACCTCAGCCACGAGGTTCCCGACATCAGCATCCCCGCGAAGGTGCTGCGCGCGCTCGAGCAGGCGGGACCCAGCGCGGCGCGCACCGGCGTTGAGATGGCCGCCGAGCTTGCCGCCGAGGCTAGCCCCCTGGTGCAGGGCGCCGTCCTGGCGCTGCCGGCCCACGACGCCGCAGCCCTCGACGTGCTGCTCGGCGCGCTGCCTTAAGTCTGAGTTGCAACTCTGTGTATACTCGGTATGCTCCTGGACTATACTGAGTATGCTACTGCGGACATACGAAGCGAGGTCCGGTTATGAGCGTCCGGCACGCCCTCCTCGCGTTGCTCAGCGAGGGACCCAAGTACGGCCTGCAGCTCCGGGAAGAGTTCGAGGCGCGTACCGGCGAGGTGTGGCCCCTGAACGTGGGCCAGGTGTACACCACCTTGCAGCGCCTGGAGCGGGACGGGCTGGTCGAGTCCGAGGGCGCCGACGAGGGTCCGCAGAAGGCCTACCAGATCACCGAGAGCGGCGTAGCCGAGCTCGTGGACTGGCTGCGCACGCCACCAGACCTGAGCGCGCCGCCGCGGGACGAGCTCGTGATGAAGGTCCTGGTGGCGATCCGGCTGCCGGGCACCGACGTCGGTGAGGTGATCCAGGCGCACCGGCGTTATCTCGTGCAGCTCATGCAGCAGTGGACGCGGATCAAGGAAGGCGGGGCAGAGGGCGACCTCAGTCTCGCCCTCGCGGTGGACGCCGAGCTATTCCGGCTGGACTCGGTCGTCCGCTGGCTCGACGCGGTCGATGCCCGGCTCAAGCGGGTGGCGGCCGACGGGCATGGCCAGCCGGCGGCGGCGCCGCTGCCGAAGCAACGACCGCGAGTAGGAGTACGGGGATGAGCATGCTGGAGCTCCGGCGGGTGTCAAAGGTCTACGGCCAGGGGGCTGCCGAGGTGCACGCGCTGGACCGGGTCAGCCTGTCGGTGGACGAGGGCGCCATGGTCGGGGTGATGGGGCCGAGCGGATCCGGGAAGAGCACGCTGCTGACGATCGCGGGCAGCCTCGAAGAGCCGACCGAGGGCGAGGTCATCGTGCGCGGCGCCCCGCTGGCGCGGATGTCGCGCAGCGACAAGGCGCGGCTGCGTCGGCGCACGATCGGGTACGTGTTCCAGGACTTCAACCTGCTGCCGGGCCTTACGGCGGCGGAGAATGTCAGCCTGCCGCTCGAGCTCGACGGGCTGTCCGCCCGGAAGGCACGGGCTGCGGGCCTCGCCGCGCTGGCGGACCTGGGCCTGGGCGAGCACTCCGAGCGCTACCCCGACGAGCTGTCCGGCGGCGAACGCCAGCGGGTGGCGATCGCCCGGGCAGTCGTCGGCAACCGCCGGCTGCTGCTGGCAGATGAGCCTTCGGGCGCGCTCGACTCGGCCAACGCTGAGTCGGTCATGCGCCTGGTGCACGAGGCGTGCAAGAACCGCGGCATGGCCGCGGTAGTGGTCACCCACGACGCGCAGCTCGCGTCGTGGGCGGACCGGGTGGTGTTCCTGCGCGATGGCCGGATCACCGATCAGACCGCCCCGACACCGGGTCCGGAGTCGCTGCTCACGCCGGGACGGCCGCAGTGAGCCTCACGATCGAACAGCGGCACGCGCGCGCGGTGGCCACCAACGGGGGCGTCCCCGCGCGGCGCGCGGTAATTCGCTGGGCGTGGCGGCTGCTGCGCCGCGAGTGGCGGCAGCAGCTGCTGATCCTGGCGCTGATCATGGTCGCGGTCGCGGCCACCTTCGTCGGCTCGGCGGTTGCCACCAACACGCCCCCTCCAGCGGGCGCCGGCTTCGGCACCGCGACCGACATGGCCACGCTGGGGCCGAGCTCTAGCTTGTCCGCCGAGATCGCGGCGCTAGCGCACCGCGTCGGCCCGGTCGACGTGATCGAGAACCAGACCATCTCGCTGCCCGGCTCAGTCGCCACCTACAGCCTGCGCGCGCAGAACCCGCACGGCCCGTTCGGCCAGCCGATGCTCTCGCTAGTGACCGGGCACTACCCACGGGGCAAGGACCAGGTAGCCCTGACTGCAGGCGTCGAGTCTGCACTCCATCTCAGGGTCGGCGACACCTGGCGGGCTACCGGCACAGCCCGGCGCGTGGTCGGCGTCGTGAGTAACCCGCGGAACCTGCTGGACGAGTTCGCGCTCGTGGCGCCCGGACAGGTCACCTCGCCTGCCCAGATCGTGGTGCTGTTCGACGCGCATGGCGTGGTCCCGGCCGCTATCCGCTCCAGCGTTGAGTCCCGGCAGTCCGCCGCTGCTGCAACGAACGTGATCAACCCGGTGACCATCTCGCTCGCGGCTGCGACGCTCGGGATGCTGCTGATCGCCCTGGTCAGCGTCGGTGGATTCACGGTGCTGGCGCAGCGTCGGCTGCGCTCGATCGGCATGCTCGGCGCGCAGGGTGCTACAGACGCCAGCATCGGGCTCGTTGTCAGCGCCAACGGTTTCGCGACCGGAGTTGTCGGCGCCATGGCCGGGTTCGCGCTCGGGCTGGTGGCGTGGCTGGCGTACCGCCCGCGCGCCGAAGCAAGCGCTCATCACGTCATGGGCGCTTTCCAGCTGCCCTGGCTGGTGATCAGTGTGTCAATGCTGCTCGCCGTGCTGGCTGCCTACCTCGCAGCGGTTCGACCCGCCCGGGCGATCTCCCGGGTGCCGATCGTTGCCGCGCTCGCTGGGCGGCCACCGGCTCCACGGGAGGCTCGCCGCTGGGCCGGGCCGACCGGCGTCGGACTGCTGGTACTCGCGTTCTTCCTGATCGGGCTCGCGAGTGAGCAGGCGACGTCGGCTGTCGCCGAGGGAGGGAACAAGTCGACGCTCTTTCTCGCCCTGATCGTGGGATTGATCGTGCTGTGCGCCGGGGTCGTGCTGGTCGCCCCGACGTGCCTGGCGCTGCTGGCCAGGGCTACTCGGCGGGCTCCGATAGTCGTGCGGCTGGCCCTGCGCGACCTGGCCAGGTACCGCACGCGCTCGGGGGCGGCGCTCGGGGCGATCAGCCTCAGCGTGCTCATCGCGGTCATCATCTGCGTGCTGGCCGCTGGCCGGTTCGGCGACGTCATCGACTGGACCGGGCCCAACCTGGCTTCGAATCAGCTCGTCGTCTACCCGCTCGGCACCAACGCGCAGTTCGCCGGACCGCCACCGGGATCGCACCAGGCCGCGCAGCGGCCGAGCACTACGAGCGGCCGGGCGCAGCGACACGCCGCATCCACCGGAGGCGCGAGCGTTCTGTACCAGAACGGGACCCGAGCCGGGGCGTTCCAGGTGACCGGCGCCTCGCTTGCCGCGATGGCAGGACAGGCCCGGGGCATCGCGGCCGCGCTCGGGTCGCGGGATCTCGTCCAGCTTGAGACGACTGACTCCATGCTGCGGCGCTCCACGCCCGGGCGAGACTGGAACGGAGATGTGTATGTGGCCACCGCGCAGTTGCTGCGCATGTTCGGCATCA
>Ga0187814_10001044_pt1 | contig 10311 bp, 9 predicted proteins | sample NC_S_4_FD_132450 | JGI IMG/M metagenome (GOLD analysis project Ga0187814, IMG submission 132450) | Wetland sediment microbial communities from Neuse River Estuary, North Carolina, USA - ASW-S_4 | ecosystem: Environmental > Aquatic > Freshwater > Wetlands > Sediment | place: USA: North Carolina...
ACGGGTTGAACAGCGCGGCCACCGCCAGGGTGGAGGCCGCCACCGCTGCCGTGCTGTGGAACCGGAACACCTCGGTGGCCAGCAGCACCAGCCCCGCGTAGACGCCTACCAGCAGCCCGGTGATCAGTGTGTAGGACAGGGTGCGGCTGATCAGCCGGTCGATGTCGTACAGGCGGTACTTCAAGATCGCGAAGATGATGCACACCGGCAGGCTGAAGACCCCCGCGCCCAGGCAGATGTCGTCCAGCACGGTAAGCGACTGGAACAGGAACCCCCCGGCCAGCCCGATGACGGTGGCCACGCTGCCCGCCATGAGCCACTTGAGCTGAGCCCGGCGCTCGCCGGAGGCCCGCCGCCAGCTGAGCACCTGGCGAACCACGAACAAGACCCACAGCACCGGCACGGCCAGGAACCCGATCAACAGCACGAAGCCCAGCGCGCCGCCCGGGAAGGGATTGTTGACGAGCTGCCCGTTGCCTTGCACCACGATTCGGCTACCGCTCATCTGCTGGGCCCCGCCGACCAGCAAGATGGCGATGATCAGCGCGCAGACCGCCAGGTAAGCCCGGGCGACCATCCGCCACCTCGGCGGCAGCCTGCCGTCGGGGAACAGCAGGATGATCAGCGGGGGCATCAGGAACAGCGCGCTCCACAGCTCCGAGGCGATCAGCACGGCCGGGAAGCCAAGGGGCAGCGTCCCGCCGTGCACGTGATAATCCGCGGCCGCGTACCTCGCGGCGTCCTCGTAGAAGACGAGCAGGGCGCCGAATCCCGCCAGCAGCAAACCGATCCGGTTGCCTGGCTGGCGCCGGGTGATCAGCCACCCCAGAGCGGCGGCCAAGACTCCCAGGAGCACGAGGCCGTCGAACGGCTTGCGGGCCGCGACGCCGATCGGCACGAACAGGCCGACCAGGACCAGGACCAGCACGAACAGCGCCATGGCCGCCAGCCGGCCGCGTCGCGCCCTAACCCCCGCGCTCGCCGGTCCCCGCCTCGCCACGGGCTGCGTCCCTGCCACGGAGCCCACGCTAGGCCCGGATCGTTCCGGGAACGTTACGGGCCGGAGGGCAGAGTCCCGGCCGCGGGACTATGACAGCTCTTTGCGCATCAGCGTGCACATAGTCTCGTAGCGGTAGATGGTGCCGTCGGCGGCCTGTTCGTCCCAGGATTCGGGTGCGCGGCCGTAGGCCACGTAGCCGAGCCGGTCATACAGCGCGCGGGCCCGCGGGTTGGATTCTTCGACGCCCAGTTCGGCCCGGGGCAGGCCGCGGGCAAGGATGCGCTGCTCTGCGGCCCGGATGAGGAGCGTGCCGATCCCGCACGACTGGAGCGCCCCTGCACGGCCAGCTGGCATATCGTTCCGGCGCCGGGGTTCTCGGCGTAGTCGATCCCGGCGAGCGCCACCGGCAGGCCAGACGGCGGGCAGGCGGCGAGGTAGTCCATCTCGCCGCGCCGGCCGCGCTCCAGCGCCTTGGCGATGCTCGCCAGATGGGTCGCCGATCCGGGCCAGGCGCAGGACGGCAGATCCTCGGGGGTCAGATCGCGGATCGTCAGTGGTATGACGACTTCAGCCACGGGCGCCCTCTTCATCAGTTTTCCGCCACCTGGAGGCCTACGCCGGCGCCCGCTGACGGCGGCGGTGGTTGGCCACGTTGACCTGGTTCGCGCAGCGGACGGTGCAGAAGTGGCGCCGGCCGTTGCGCGACGTGTCGAGGAAGACGACGCCGCATCCGGCCCGGGTGCAGGCCCCGAGCCGGGTGCCGCCTCCGCCGTCGATGACGTGCGCAAGGCCGGCCGCGGTCAGCGCCCGCACCCGCGCCGCCAGGCCGCTGCCCACGGGGGCGTAGTGGAAGTGGAACGGCTCGCCCGCGCCGTGGCTGACCAGCCTGGGGCGGCAGTCGGCGGCGAGGAGCAGCGCATCGGCGAGTTCGGCCTTGGCGGCGGCGGTATCGGCCGCGAAGACCTCGCGCAGCCGCGCCGCCCAGGGCCGCAGGGCCAGCGCGTCGTCCGCGGTCGCCGCCGGCTGGTGGACGTCATGGCGCCGCAGCGCGGCGGTCAGGTCCCGCGCGTCGGCTGCCGGGTGGTTGACCAGCCAGACGGCGACGTGCGCGCCCGCCACAGTGTAAGTGTTGAACTGCACAAGATCATTACAGCAGACTGGCCGCGTGAAGCGTGGAGCGCTGGCCGCGGCCCTGGTGGCGGTGACCCTGTGGGGGCTCGCCCCGGTGGCCACCCGCGCCGCCGTCGCCCACCTGTCGCCGCTGCCGCTGCTCACGCTCCGGCTGACCGCCGCGACGCTGGTGCTGCTGCCGTGGGCGTGGCCGGTCTTCCGGCGGCTCCGGCCGCGCTCCGCGGGCCGGCTGGCGGCCGCCGGCCTGCTCGGGCTTGTCGGCTACAACTTGCCGGTCACCGCCGGGCTGCGGTGGCTGCCCGCCGCCACGGCCGGGCTGCTGCTCGCCACGGAGCCGATCTGGGTGCTGGTGCTCGGCCGTGTGTTCCTGGCCGAACGCGGAGGCGTCAGGCCCTGGCTAGGCAGCGCCGTCGCGCTGGCCGGCGTGGGCGTGCTGACCGGCCCTGGATCCGTCGCCGGCGCCGGCGGCGGTTACCGCGCGCTCGCCGGCACCGGTCTCGTGCTCGCCGGCACGCTCGCGTTCGCCGCGTACACGATCGTGTTGCGCCCGCTCAGCCAGGAGTTCGGCGCCGTCCCCGCCACGGCGGCGTCGACCACCGTCGGCACGCTCCCCTACCTCGCGTTCGCCTGGACGCTGCCCGGGTCCGGGCTGGCGCACCTGGGTCCCGCGGTCTGGGGCGAGCTCGCCTTCCTGGCGCTTGGCGCAACGGCAGCCGGGCTGCTGCTGTGGAACCTCGCCGTGCTGTCCGGCGGCACCGCCCGGGTCAGCCTGCTGCTCTACCTGGAGCCCGTGGTCAGCGTGCTCGGCGCGGCGGTGTTCCTCGGCGAGCGCGTTGGCCCGGTGACGGCCGGCGGCGGCGCGCTGATCCTGGCCGGGGTGGCGGTGGCGAGCACCCGAAGAGCCGCCCCGCCGAATGCCCTAGTCGAAGACCTGCTCCATGTCCCGCACGCGGCCGGGGTGGGTCACCGCCAGGTAGGCGAGATAGACCAGGCCGACCCCGAACCAGATGCCGACGGCGAGGCCCGCTTCGCTGATCGGGTAGGGCAGCGGGGTGACGAACTTCAGCCACGACGCTCCGACGCCCACCGCCGCGGCGAGCACGGGCAGCAGGACCAGTGAGCCGACGACCGGCAGGACCAGGTGGGCCAGCCAGTTGAACTCGGCACGCTGCCTGCGCGTGTAGTAGCCGATGACGGAGATGTTGATGACGATGTAGATGCCGATCATCACCGCGGACAGGATCGTGGCAAGCAGCTGGAACGCGGTCGCCGGGCCGTAGTGCAGGGCAAGCGGCAGCGCGATCACGACCGTCAGCAGGGTCTGGGCGGCGACGCCGACCACCGGTGCGGCGTGCCGCCGGTCCGTGCGGGCGAAGACCGTGGGCAGCAGATCGATCCGCCCCATCGCGAACCAGGTGCGCGTGGCGGCGATCAGCGCCGAGTTCCCGTTCGCGAAGAATGAGTTGATGATGGCGAGGAAAAGGATGACCCAGCCCCAGCCCCACAGCTGGCGGGCGAACAGGATCCACGGGCTGCCGCCGCCAAGCCCGCCGTATGTCGCCAGGTGTGACGGCCCGACGTAGGCGGCGACCGCCAGGGTCGTGAACAGGTACAGGACCCCCACGATCAGGCAGGACAGCAGGACGGCCCGCGGCACCGTGCGCCGCGGCGAGCGAGCCTCCTCGGCGAGCGGGGCCGCGGCCTCGAAGCCGACGAAGGCGAGCAGCACGTAGACCGACCCGCCGAGCAGCCCGGACGCGCCGGTGAACCCCTTGACCGTGGCGTATTTCAGCGTGAACGTATCGAGAATCGACCCGGCGCTCGCGGTGGCGTGAGCGAACATCCAGATGGACAGCGCGACGAAGATGAGGATCTCCAGCCCGCCGAGCACGACGCCGACCCTGGTGCCGAACTTGACGCCGAAGAAGCCGGCGAGCGCGGTGAGGACCGCGGGCAGCAGCATGAAGATCACCCACATGGCCCGGAAGTCCCAGCCGAACTCCGCGTTCAGCTCCGTCCCCACGAAGTACCCGATGAGCAGGTTGACGATCGGCCCGACGAGCCCGGTGATGAGCGCGTACCCCCATCCGACGAGAAAGCCGACGTACGGATGCAGCCCCTGGGCCGGGTAGGTGTAGATGCTTCCCGCCGACGGCAGGTGCCGGGCGAGCTGCGCGATCGAGGCGGCCACGATCAGCGCGGCCACGAGCGTGATGAGCACCGACAGCGACAGCGCCCCGCCGGCGTACGCGGCGGCGACGGCGAGCGAGGTCGCGACGGCGCCACCGGGCGCCATGAACGTCACGGACTGGAACACGACGCCGGCCAGCCCGACGGACTGCCGGGCGAGGCCGGTGCGCGCGGCCGGGGTTACCCCGGGCGCTGCGGCGGCGCCCCGGGTGCCTTTTGATGCCATGCTCGGAGTCTGCGCGGCGCGGCGATACCTTGTCAACTTTTCATACCAAAATTATGGGAATATCTGGGCAAGCGTGACCGCCGCTAGCTGCTTTCCAGGCGCGTCTTCAGGTTCTGACAGCTCCGGGGATTCTCGGCGCGGGCCTGCCGGACGACCATGGGCACCAACATCTTGCCTATTCCGTGGCCGTGGAAGTCGACCTTGATGGTGACGTGCGACGCCGCGCCGCCGCTGACCGGATCGACGGTGACGTTGACGTCCGCCCTGATGGGGCCGTCGATGCCGTGGACGGCCCACGCCCGCGGGGGAATGAGCTGGGTTATCTCCGCGGTCGTGGTCCGGTTGGCCCCGCCGATGCGGCGGGTCGTGACGCACTTGGACCCCACGCCAGGCGGCCCGTCTCCCTCGACGTGCCCGGCCACGACGCCGGACTGCCATTCACCGAACCGCGACGGGTCGGTGACGTACGGGAACACCTCGGCCGGCGGCCGGGCGATGACAACGTCCGACACAACGAGCGTCATAGTTCCTCCCGCCTGATCTTCTTCCCGCCGCGAGCGCCGCTGGCGGCCCGCGCCGGGACAGAATCTAGTCAGCCGGCTACCGAGCAGACGATGATCCGGTCCACGCGGTGGCTTTCATCGATCACGGCCACGCTCGCCGCCCCGTCTTCGAGCTCGCGCACCGCGCTCTCCGCGCGAGCGTCCAGTTCCCTGAGCGGGAGCCCCTCGAGCAGGTGGATCTGCGCGGTGACGCTCATACAGGCGGCCCGCGCATCGGGCTGCGGCCCGGCGATCCGGACCCAGCCGAGGCCGTCGAAGGCCATCGGGGTGTACACCGTCCACTCCGCCGGTCCTCCCCACCGGTCACGCTGCCACACCACACGCCTTTTGTCATGCATTGTCGACTACCATCGGTCCTTCCTCCTGAGTCGGTGGCATATGGCTAGGCTACGGACAATGGCATGGATAGGAAGATCCAATTAATGGCGGATACAGAGTCCAATGGGGCCGGCGGCGACGGGGCGGGCGGCGAGTTCCCCGCGGACTTGCTGGTGGAACTGGACCGGTCCAGGCCGCGCGGCCTGCGCGCGCAGCTCGAGCGCGGCCTGCGCCAGGCCATCGCCCGCGGGTCGCTTCCCCCCGGGACGGCCCTGCCGCCGTCCCGCGTGCTCGCCGCCGAGCTCGATGTGTCCCGCTCGCTGGTCGTCGGGGCCTATGAGCAGCTGGTCATCGAGGGATACCTGGAAGCCCGCCAGGGCTCGGGCACCCGGGTCCGGGCACATGGCGTCGGCGGCGACTGGACCGACGGCGGGCCGGGGCAGGGCAGCGCGCCTGTCGGCCAGGGGCGGACAGGGAGGGACGGCGGTCTCCGCCGCAGCGGGCTGCCGGACCCGTCGCTCTTCCCGCGGAGCGAGTGGCTCCGCCACTACCGCGACGTGCTGCGGGAAGTGCCCGACGATCGCCTCCTGTACCCGGCCGCCCGGGGTGAGCCCGAGCTGCGCGCCGCCCTGGCGGCGTACCTGGGGCGGGTCCGCGGCGTGCGGACCACGCCGGAGCAGATCGTGATCTGCGGCGGTTTCTCCCAAGCCGTGATGCTGCTCTCCCGGGCCCTGGGCCAGCGCGGGGTGACCCGCATCGCCGTCGAGGACCCGTGCTTTTCGCTGCACCGCCGGATCATCCGGTCCGCCGGGCTCGAGCCGGTCCCGGTCCCGGTCGACGATCAGGGACTGCAGACCGCCCGGCTCGCCACCCTGGACGTGGGAGCCGTGCTGCTGGCCCCCGCCCACTCCTACCCGAGCGGCGTGGTGCTCTCCGCCGACCGGAGAGTCCAGGTCCTGGAATGGGCGCGCACCGCTGGCGCGCTGGTGATCGAGGACGATTACGACGCCGAGCTTCGCTACGACCGCCTGCCGGTCGGGGCTCTTCAGGGCCTCGATCCCGACCACGTCATCTACGGCGGCACTGTGAGCAAGGTGCTGAGCCCGGTGCTCCGGCTGGGCTGGATCGTCGCGCCGCCACGGCTGGCGGACGACTTCCTCCGCGCCAAGTTCCTCGAGGACTTCGCCACCGAGGGGCTCGGCCAGCTCACGCTCGCCCGGTTCATCGACAGCGGCGCCCTCGCCCGGCACCTGCGCCGGGTGCGCCCCATCTACCGGGCCCGCCGCGACGCCCTGCTCGCCGCCCTCAGAACCCACCTGCCGGCGGTGCGGCCGAGCGGCGAGGCCGCCGGCCTGCACCTCCTCCTGCGGCTGCCCGCCGGGCTCGACCCGGCCATGGTCTCGGCGGTCGCCGCCGAACACGGCATCCAGCTGGAGGAGGCGGCACGCTACTGGGCCGACCGGGAAACCGCGCCCCCGGCCCTGCTCATCGGCTACGGCATGCAACGCGAAAGCGCCCTGGTGCGCGGCATCGAAGCCCTCGGCGAGGACCTTCTCCAGGCCGCGCGCCTGCACGGCCGCGTGTTATCCCGCGGCCGTCTTATCCCGCTTATCCCGGAGCCATGGCCCGAACTCGGCAGCCACGATCCGCTCGTCGTGCACCCCGGCCGCCTCGGCGGAGGCGAGCCAGGCGATCGGCGGCCCCATGATCTCCGGTTCCAGCAGGTCCCGCAGCCCGGCCGCGATCTCGGCGGGCACCATGCCTGTGCGGGTCGCGCCGCCGGGCAGCAACACGTTCACGGTGACCGGCGTGTCGCGCAGGTCGGCGGCCATGATCCGGGACAGTGACTCCGCGCCCGCCCGCGAGGGTCCGTAGGGGACGAAGCCCGCCCGCATCATCGTCGAATGGTTCACGGAGACGTTCACGACCCGGCCGCCGCCGGCCGCGAGCATGCGCGGCACCACCTCACGGGCGACCAGGAAATAGCCGGTCAGGTTGGTCGCGATCACGTCGCGGAACCCGGCCGGCGACACTGTCCAGAACTCCCGCGGCTCCGACATGAAGCGCGGGTTCACCGTGCGCATGCCGATGCCCGCGTTGTTCACCAGCATGTCGATGCCGCCCAGGCGCGACCACGCGAACTCCACGCCGCGGGAAACCGATTCCTCGTCGCGGACGTCGAGTTCGACGCCGAACGCGCCGGGAAGGCTGTCAGCGGCCGCGTCGGCCCGCTGCCCTGACCGCCCGGCCACCGCCACCCGCAGCCCGGCGCCGGCGAGCGCGGCGGCCATCGCCAGCCCGAGTCCGCTGGTGCCGCCGGTCACCAGCGCCGTGCGGCAGCCCGCCGCGCTGTTGGATTCCGTGCTATCGGTCATGCCCACGAGAGTAGCCAGCGGCCGTCCCGGTGTCCGCCGAGCCGCCGCAGATGCTGTGAAGTGCGCCACGATCGCGCGAGACGCCCGGAAGCCGCGCCCCCTGCTGCCTACACTTGTTGGTTCGTGTGAGGACGATCGTCTACCAGAGGGGGCTTATTGACGGGCGCGATCGCATCGCTATCTGACTTCAGTCTCTGGGCGCGCAGCAACCTCCTGGAAATCATCCTGCTGGTACTCGGAGCGACGCTACTCACACGGCTGGCCGACTGGACGCGCGGCAAGGTCATGGCGCACATCGACGCCCGCGCGAAGGTCTCCGACCAACTCGTGCGCTCCGAGGCCGCCAAGCACCGGCACGTCGCGGCCCAGGTCGTCACCTGGTGCGTCGTCGCCGTGATCTACGTCGTGACGACCGTGCTCGTGGTGCAGGACCTCGGCGTTCCGCTCGCCGGGCTGGTGGCGCCCGCGGCGCTGATCAGCGCGGGGATCGGCTTCGGCCTGCAGCGATTCGTGCAGGACATCGGCGCCGGGTTCTTCATCACCGGCGAGCGGCAGTACGGCTTCGGCGACGTCGTCCGCATCTCCGTTACCGGCGTGGCGCAGCCGTCATTCGGCACGGTCGAGGAGGTGACCCTCCGGGTCACCCGCATCCGGTCGGAAAGCGGCGAGGTCATCATCATCCCGAACGGTCAGATCGTGCAGGTCACCAACCTGTCCCGCGACTGGGCCCGAGCCGTTATCGACGTCCCCGTGCCCTCCTCGGTCGACGTCGGCCACGCCACCGAGGTGCTCGAGCAAGTCGGCAAGGAGGTCTACGCCGAGGATCGGCTGCGCAAGATGATGCTCGACCAGCCCTCCGTCATGGGCGTCGAGAGCATCGACGTCGACACGTTCAAGGTGCGCATGGTGGCGCGGACGCTTCCCGGCATGCAGTTCGACGTCGGCCGGGAGATCCGCGCGCGAGTGGCGTCCGCCTTCCGCACGGAGGGCATCCTCGTGTCCGCCGAACTCGACACCGGCGCCGCCACGGGGAACTCATGACCGGGCGGCGGCGCCACGGGAACCGCCTGCTCGCCAGGCGGCCCCGTACCTCGACCCTGGTGCTGATGGGGCTGTTCGCAGCGGTGTTCGCGCTCTACATCCTGGTCCGCCCGGTACCCACCACGGCGGCCGGCAACGTCCGGCCAGCCATGACTCCCACCCAGAGCCACCAACCGTACGTTCAGAAGAAAGCTCCCAGTGCGACGCAGTCGCCGACGCCTTCCCACTCGCCGTCACTGTCGCCCAGTCGCACGCGGACGGCGCATCCGAGCCGCACGCCGGCGTCGACCACCACCGCCCCAGGTCAAACGTCACCAGCGACATCACCCGTCCCCACCGCCACGTGATGGCCAACCGGCAGGGGCCCACAACATCCTGGTAACAGATCCCCGGTCGCGGAACCGGCCCGTCTTCGCGCGCGTCTGGAGGAAATAGAATGTGGGCGGGATTCGTCAATGACCGGCGCGTAGCTCGCTTACCCGGGGGTGCGTCCGTTTGTCAGAGAGGGGCGGCTGACAAGTCATGAGAACCCTGATGTTCGTCGCGTGCGCAGCCGTCCTGGCCGCCGTGGCGGGGTGCGCGAGCAACTCCTCGACCAACCCGCTGCTCAAGCATTCCGAGCACGGCACGCTGTCCTGCGAGTCGATGATGGCCAGCGGCGACACCCTGGCCTACGACATCCAGAAGCTCGCCACCGACAACCAGGCGATCAGCGGACAGTGGACCGCGGCCGAGGGCGCGACCACGGGGGCCAAATCCACGCCGACGGCGGCGCAGGACCAGGCCATCACCGACCTGGTCGGCGCGCTCAGCGACATCGGCACCGGCTCGCTGGGCGCGGGTCAGTTCGCCGCTACGGTCACCGCCCTGGAAAACGACGGTTCCAAGCTCACGAACGGCGCCTCGGGCTGGCGGTCGGCCGGCCCCAAGGTGGAGGCGGACATCGCCGCCCTCGACAAAACCTGCGGCTCTGCCCCGGACGCGGCCTGACGGTTCAGCACGCCATCAGGCCCACCCGATTTCACTCCGTGTCGTGACTGTCTCTTTAAAAGCAATAATTCAGAACGGGCCCGTTTTTTCACCCCTCGCTTAGCTAGGGCGCCGCTTGTTGATGACCTGTGGAAAGCTTGTGAGCAAGGCGGTGGATAACCGCATTCATCTGCGGATAACCGCCGCCCTTCTGTGGATAGTCAAAAAACTATCAATATAGTGCCCATAAGGGCTTGCGCCGTGCCCGGATCAGGGGTAGAAATTCATTCACCGCTGGAAACGGGCACCACCCCCGGGGGCAACTCCGGAGACGCGGGAGGGATCGGGAAACCGGTATCTCGCGCGGGTGTCTGGCCCTGGCGATCGGCCGCCGAATGCGGGTGAGCCCGGGCAACCGGCTGGCTCGCGCGCGGTGAGCCGGGCGAGGCCGCCTCCATCCCATATATGGAGGCGGCCTTGTCTTATTGTGCCCGATCT
>Ga0187814_10001046_pt1 | contig 10308 bp, 10 predicted proteins | sample NC_S_4_FD_132450 | JGI IMG/M metagenome (GOLD analysis project Ga0187814, IMG submission 132450) | Wetland sediment microbial communities from Neuse River Estuary, North Carolina, USA - ASW-S_4 | ecosystem: Environmental > Aquatic > Freshwater > Wetlands > Sediment | place: USA: North Carolina...
CGAAGCGGAGGAGATAGCGATCGGCGCCGGCGGTCCTGAGGCTCCGGTATTGCGCACGGGTCTTGATGCCGCAGCTCAGGGTGATCGCCGCGCCGGGACACAGGGCCGCGACCCTCGCCACGGCTCCGGCCAGGCGGTCCGTCGTGTAGCGGCGGTCTTCGGCGCTCTGGAGCACGAAGCTGCGGATGCCCGCGTCGTAGGCGGCCTTCGCCGCCGAGGCGAGTTCCGCCTCGTCCAGGCGGTAGCGCCTGACCGAGGCGTTGCCGGCGCGGATTCCGCAATACAGGCAGTCGAGGGCGCAATCGTTCGAGAACTCGATCAGGCCGCGGAGGAGGACTTTTTTCCCGTGGACCTCTTCGCAGACCTTCCGCGCGGCCGCGGCGAGTTCGTCGGTGCCCGCGCCGCGATAGTAGGCGACGATATCCTTCGAGTCCGCGTTCATCCCGGCCCCTCAGAAATAGATGTCGCGTTCGCCGGCCCGGATTTTTTCCAGAGTGTCGCGCACCCTCTGCCTGACGTCCCGGCGCTCGATCCCCTCGACCAGTTCGTCCAGGAGGAGCTGGCCCTTGGTCTTGGTCGCCGCTCCCGCGAAGTCCAGGAGATACTCCTGAAAGGTGAAGAGCCCGTTGGGCATGCAGAATTCCTTGATGAGCCCCGGCTTGGCCAAGTCCATGAAGTCGTGGCCCACCCTGCCCTTTCGATAGCAACCCGTGCAGAACGAAGGAATGTGGCCGGTGCCGATCAGGGAGGCGACCACCTCGTCGAGATCGCGATGATCCCCGAGGGCGAACTGGCTTCCCGTCTCGCCCCGGTCCTCCTGGCCGCCCGCCGCGTAGGCGCCGGGATTGGTGCGCGAGCCCGCCGAGACCTGGCTCACGCCGTACCTGAAGAGCTCGTTCCGCATGGTCTCGCTTTCGCGCGTGCTGAGAATGATTCCGGTATAGGGCATGGCGATTCGGATGACGGCCACCATGAGCTTGAAGTCCTCGTCGGGTATGGGCTGCGGGACGTGATTGGCCATCGCCGAGCCCTGGGCGGGCTGGAGCCGCGGCACCGAAATGGTGTGGGGGCCGCAGCCCCGGGCTTCCTCGAGATGGCGGGCGTGCTCGAACATCGAAAGGACTTCGAAGCTCCAGTCCCCCAGGCCGAAGAGGGCGCCGATGCCGACGTCGTCGATCCCGCCTTCCATCGCGCGATCCATGACGTACAGGCGGTTGAGATAATCCCGCTTGGGCCCCGTCGGATGATAGTACGCGTAGAGTTCCGGATCGTAGGTTTCCTGGAAGCAGGCATAGGTGCCGATGCCCGTGCGTTTAAGCTTCGCGAAATCGGATACCGAGAGCGGCGCTATCTCCACGTTGATGCGTCGGACATAGTTGCCGCCCTCGCGGACCCCGTAGGCCGTCCCGATGGCTTCGAGGAAATAGTCGAGCGAGGAGTCGGCCGACTCGCCCGAAAGCATCAGAAGGCGCTTGTGGCCCTCGCGGAGCAGAGTCCGCACTTCCGCTTCGATCTCCCCCGTGTCGAGCACCGCGCGCACGAGCTCCTTGTTGTCCCTGCGAAAGCCGCAATACAGACAATTGTTGGAGCAGGTATTCCCGATGTACAGCGGGGCGAAAAAGACCATGCGGCGGCCATAGATGGCCTCCTTCACCTTCATCGCCGCGTCGAGCACCCTGGCCCTCGAAACCGCGTCGCCAACGCGCAGGAGCCCGGCGACTTCCTCGATGTCGAGGCCGTGCAACTCCAGGGCCCGGTCGAGAATCCTGTCCAGCTCGGCGCGGGCGGGACCGGGAGCCTGCGCGAGGCCCCTCAGTTTCCCCACATCGATGAAGGTCTTTTCAATGCGCGAGCCTCGCGTCTCCGTCGTCGTCTCCATGTGACTTTCCATCGCCATTCTCCTGGTAGGGGGTGAGGACGGACTTTGCCTTGACGCCCGGGAACCTCCCGAGCTTGCCCGAAAGGGCTCCGAGCTCGTCCGTGTCGCCTTCGACTATGAGGGAGATGACGTTGACGCCTTTGTCCCGCAGAGGCAGTCCCTGTCTGCCGAGGACGAGATGCCCGTAGGCATGCAGGGTATCGTTGATACCTCTGACGCTCGACGTGTCGGTTATCAGGATGACGATGACGCCGATTCTCTTCTCCATCAGACAGCCTCTGGATCGGATAGCGGTGGGTGATCCCTCGAGATTGGAAGTCCTTTCCCTCAGTGCACGCGATTCTATTTTATTTTTATCGATATGTCCAGCCATCACGATGACGAGCCCGCCACGCTCAGGGAGCGGGCGCGAAATTCCCGCCTCAGATCAGGGCGCGGTCCCGACAATATCGTCGAACGGCATCTTCGACGGTCGGGAGCTCCCCGAAGAGCTCTTTCTGGACCGACGGGTCGCGGCTCACATAGACACCCGTCCCGACCCACTTCCTCATCGCGATCATATCCCGGAGCCCCTCGTTGAACAGGCTCATGACCGGCATCATGACCTTTCCCACCAGGGGAGGAAAGGCCGGCTTCGCGACGATGGGTCGGCCCAAGACACGGGAAAAGGTCTCGGCAAGGCGGGCTCCGCTGGCCGGAGATTCCCATCCGATATCCACCGACCGCCCGAGGGCGGAATCCGGCAGACTGGTCGCGGCCATCGCGGCATACCGGGCAAGGTCTGGCGTGTAGACCATCCCCAGGGACACGCCGGCGAACATCGCCGGATAGATCCCATTCTTCAGTTGAGGAAGCGCCATGTCCCGGGCCTGATCGAGGAAGGCCCCCGCCCTGAGGGCGATATAGGGCTGCTTTGCCTGTTTCAAATACTCTTCCGCGAGAAATTTGTGGTAAAAGTGCGGCACCTTGGCGGCCTTGTCGCTTTCCAGGATGGAGATGAGGACGAAGCGGGGAATGCCCGCCTCTTTGCAGGCGTCGATGAGATTCCTGTAGCCTTCCACGTCGGTTTTCGGGGAGTCCCCCTCGCGGTGCCGGGTGTAGCCGGCCGCGTTAGAAACCAGCGCGTCGGCCCCGGGCCTTTGGGCGAGCGCGGTCTTCAACGAATCCCGATCCAGCATGTCCCCGACCGCGAAATCGGAGACGCCGAGGGCTTCGAGCCTTGTCCTGTCGCTCGTCGGCCGGACCAGGGCCCTGACCTGCGCCCCGCCGGCGATGAGCGCACTTACGATTTTCTGACCCAGATAGCCGGTCGCTCCGACGACGACAACTATTTTGGACGCCATATCATTCTCCCGTGGAGATACACGAACGATACGGCGAAGATACTGAATGGTCCGGTGGCCGGCCATCGAGCTTCGGCGCCGGCCGAGCTCGAGCTCTTTCCCGCTCGCAGAGTGTCCGGCCGTCCGGGCCCTTGTTCTTGGGTCTTACGAGCGACATATTTGTATGACAAGGAGGAACCCATGCTTTCCCTTCGACTCCCGGAAGAACTCGAGGAAAGGCTCGATAAGCTCGCGAAATCCACGGGTCGGACCAAGACCTACTACGCCCGCGAGGCCATCGCTGCCTATATTCAGGATCTTGAGGACGTTTATCTCGCAGAGAAAGCATACGGGGAGTATCTCGCGGGAAACGTGAAATCCAGACCCATCTCCGAACTCGCGGCCGAGTATGGCCTATAGCGTCGAAACGCTTCCTTCGGTCGGCAAGACAATACGAAAACTGGCGGTCCCACGAGAAAGAGCATCTTTGCCTTCCTCACGAAGAAGCTCCCGAAGTTCGAGGATCGTCGCAGCATTGGCAAAGGGCTCAAAGGGCAGAAATACGGTGAGTTTTGGCGCTATGAGGTGCCGGGCTTTCGAGTCATCGCGAAGATCGAAGATAAAAAGCTTCTCATCCTCGTCTTGAAAATCGGAGACCGGAAAAACGTGTACAAGGAACGGTGAAGACATCGCTTTCGCCGCTCCGCCGTCCGGGCCGGCTTTCACTTCAGCTCTTTGATGAACTCCTCTTTCATGATCCAGAGCTCCTCCATCCGGGACATATGGTAGGAATCGTGAAGGATTATGTGGCGGAGAAGGATCTCGAAGGTGTAGGCGACATACTCGTCGTGCCTTCCCTTCTTTTCCCAGACGTCTTTCTTCGCGTCCTTCACGAGCCGGATCTGCTTGTCGCGCAATCTGCGGAACTCGGCCACGAGATCGGCCGCCGTCTTTTCGGCGTCGCCGACGGCAGGCTTTTCGTCCGGGACGTAGGGTTTGATGACGGGATTTTCCTCGCGGATGAAGGTCTTGATCCTCTCCAACAGCATCTTTTGAGTCAGGACCAAATGGTCCAGATGTTCGTAGAGGGTCCAGTAGTCCTTGATGCGACGCTTGAGCTCGGCCTCGCTCATGCGCTCCACGAATTGCTTCAGTATTTTCTTGTCGTTGGCCATGGCCGCCAGGAACGCTTTCTTCATTTCCATTCCCTCCCAACAAGGATTTTCGAGCTCGGCCTACAGAAATAGGAAACGCATGATGCTGGACCAGTCGTTTTCCACGCCCCAACCATCCAGGGTCGCCGACACGCCGCCGCGGTGGTGAACCTCGTGCGTATAGATCGCCAGCAGATTGCCTCCGAAGCTCAGGGTGCGCGGTTGATTGTCGCGGCCCGGGAAGGTGAAGGTTTTCCCCAGGTCCGCCTCCGAGGCGGCCGCGCAGACGGCGACGAGGGCGTCGTCGGCCTTGGTCCGGAGGGTCGCGAATTCGGCGAAGGTCTTGAAGAGGGGCTCGCCCATCGCCACCTTGGGAAAGGTCGCCATGGCCGGAGAGATGATGTCCGGCAGGAAGCCGTTTTCGGCCCATCGTCGCAGCGAGCCCGCGGTCGATTGGAGGGCATGGTTGACGAGGCCGGCGACCGATTTGTAATACGTGCTCGCCGTTTCCTGAAACCGGGCCTCGGGAAGGGCCCCGAGTATCCGAACCATCTCAGAATTGGCGTGCTTGTTGTATTTGGCGTACAGCTCGAGAATAGCCTTGAAATCCATGAGGTCCTCCCCTTTCGGAAGCTTGAAGCCGACCCCCAAACCATACTGCGGATCGGGGCAGCCGGGAAGCTATGCTCTTTCACATCGCGAAGGAAGCTCTCGAAGCCTGGCTCCAGATAGAAGTGCAAAACACCAAACCGACTTCGAGATGAGTTTGTCAGGTGCAATTTGGCGCGAGGAAACGACGAGAATCAATCAGCCACTGAAATATAGTTGCAATTCGATATTGGGTGCGGTATGTTTCCGTCATGAGTAAGGAAGAAAAGCTTCATGAGCGATTCCTTTCAAGGCCCAAAGATTTTACCTACAATGAGATAAAGAAGTTTCTCAAGGACTTTGGCTATGAAGAATCCGACCGAAGAAAGACGTCCGGGTCGAGAGTCGCTTTTGTGAATGTTGAGACAAAGCATATAATCAGGCTCCACAAACCGCATCCTGGCAATGAGTTGAAATTGTATCAGCTTGACCAAATTCGAGAGGAGCTGGCCGGAAGGGGGCTTATATGAAAGACGTGCTTGTTTATGAGGATTTCATGGGTTCTGTCCATTTCAGCGCCGAAGATGAGGTTTTCTTCGGAAAGATCGAGGGAATCGAGGATTTGGTTTCTTTTGAAGGAAAGAGCGTAAAAGAAATCAAGAAAGCCTTTGAAGAAGCCGTGGATGACTACATTCAGATTTGCCAGGACAATGACAGGGAATTGGAGAAGTCCTATAAGGGCAGTTTCAATGTGAGAATGCCGCCCGATTTGCATCGGAAGGTAAAGAGGACGGCAGTCAAGCTAGGAATATCTTTGAACCAGTTTATCCAGAGAGCGGTCGAAGACGAGCTGGAAAAAGCGGAAATACGGGGTACGGCGGGCGCTCATTCCGGAGCTTGAATTCGGCAGTCTGCGGACGATAGGCGGCACGACGCCCGCCGACCACCCCCTGGACCGGCGGGAAAAACAATTGAATAATGCTTCGTTCGCTGGTCGCCCCCAGGTACAGAGCAGGGAAGCGCCCGAACCGAAAAGGAAGTCGCCATGAACAAAGCCGGCAACGGACTGTGGTCCGGAATCCTCGCCGCCGCCATTTTCCTGATCTCCTTTTTTTTCCTGGACCTTCACCTCGCGGCTTCGCTGATCTTGGCGGCCGTGGGTCTGGTCGCCGGGTGGTTCCTGTTGCCGACCAAGAAGCCCGAAGTCGAGGCGGCCGAGGCCGACGTCAAGAGTTCGCTCGCCGAGGGGCGCCAGAAACTCGCGCAGATACGGGCACTCGGCAGGAGCGTGAAAAAGCCCGAGATGGCCGCCAGTCTGGCGGAAGTCTGCTCCACCATCGACAAGATCCTCGGCACGATCGCCGACGATCAGACAAAGCTCAAGCCGGCGAAGCAATTCCTCAACTACTACCTCGATTCCACGGTCAAGATCATGACGATCTATGCGGAGCTGGCGTCCAAGAATGTCCATGACGGCGCCATCCAAGCCTCGCTGGCCAAGGTCGAGTCGATGCTCGGTACCATCAAGGACGCTTTCGAAAAGCAGCTTGCCAAGCTCCTGTCCGGGGAGGTCATGGACCTCGACGTCGAACTGAGCCTGCTTCAGCAGACCATCAATATGGAAGGTTTCGGGAAGAACCCCTGATCGCGATCGGGGAAAAAGGAGCATACATGGGCGACACACCGGCCACCGTGGCAAGCACCGACCTGACAATCCCGGTCGACATAAAGGGCCTGCCCGCCGAGTCGCTGGTCAAGGCCAGGGACATCGCGAAGGGCATCAAGATCGACGATTCCAACGCCATCATCCAGTACGGCGTCGGAGCCCAGAAAAACATCTCGGGTTTCGCGGATTCGATGCTCCAGGCTATCCGCGTCAAGGACGCCGGGGAGGTCGGCCAATCGCTGACCGACCTCATGTTCAAGATCAAGGACGCGGGAGTCGGCGATCTGTCGACGGAACGAAAGGGATTTTTCGGCAATCTTTTCGGAGGCATCCAACGCTTCATCGCCAAGTACGAGAAGCTGGAAACCCAGATCGACAAGATCATCGACCAGCTCAACTCCTCGAGGATGAACCTGCTCCGGGACATCACCATGCTCGACCAGCTATTCTCCAAGAACAACGAATACCTCGGGGATCTCGACATTCTGCTGGCCGCGGGACAGATCAAGCTGGACGAGCTCCGGGCCAACGACCTCCCCGCCCTCGAGGCCAAGGTCAAGGCTTCGTCGGACCCGCTGGACGCCCAGAAACTGGCCGACTTCAATTCCTTCCTTCACCGCTTCGAAAAGAAGCTCTACGATCTCAAGCTTTCGCGCGTGGTGGCCATCCAGACCGCGCCCCAGGTCCGCCTGATCCAGAACAACGACCAAGCCCTGGTCGAGAAGATCCAATCTTCCATCATGACCACCATTCCTCTCTGGAAGAGCCAGATCGTCATCGCCATAGCCCTGTTCCGACAGAAAAGCGCGGTCAAGGTCCAGACGGCGGTGGACGACGCGACCAACGATCTCCTGCTCAAGAACTCCGAGATGCTGAAGCAGGGAAGCATCGAGGTCGCCCAGGCCAACGAGCGGGGGATCATCGAGATCGAGACCTTGAAGGCGACCAACGCCAATCTCATCGAAACCCTGGAGTCCACGATCAAGATCCACGAGGAAGGCAGGGCCAAGCGGGCGGCGGCCGAAGCCCAGCTGACCCAGATCGAAGCCGAGCTCAAGAGCAAGTTGACCGAAATCAGGCAAAACTGACGAATATCGGAGCCTCTCGCCGGTCCATGTTCCCGGCAAGCCGCAAAAAGGAGAAAGAAGGCCCATGAAAAGATTTGCCATCGGTTTCGCGATCCTCGCCGTGGTCGTCGTCGGCGCGATTTCCTACAAGATGCTGGCCCCCGGGGCTTCCGGAAGCCCGCTCTCCGGCGTCATCGGGAATTCCGGCGGCTTGACCTACGCCAAGGCCGTGCCCCTGACCGCGCCGCCCGTGGGCGGTTTCCAGCTCGCCACGGTGGACCTCGGTGACGGCCCCGTACCTCTCCTCACGGTGCCTCTAGACACTTGGGGCGGCTACGCGGCGCTCTTTGCCGCCAACAAGGGACTGGCTCCCTCCAAGGACTCGCTGTTCTACAAGAAGGGCCACTTCGCGGTCCAACTGGTCCACGTCGAGAGCGCAACGGACCAATTGACCGGATATTCGTCGGGCCAATATCCGATCATCTGGGCATCCATGGACTCCCTCCCCCTCCTCTACGACGCGCTGAGGGCCGACAAGCGCGTGGCCCCGAAGGTGCTGGGTCTCTTCGACTGGTCGGCCGGCGGCGACGGCATCCTGGCCAAGTCCTGGGTCAAGACGCCCGCGGACCTCAAAGGAAAGACGGTCCTGACCAGCAGCAACACGCCTTATGCCTTTTTTCTGCTGTGGTATCTGGCCCAGTACGGGCTGACCGGCAACGACGTGAAAGTGGTCTGGGACGACGACGGGGGCAAGGCACTCAAGCTCTTCAAGGAAAACGGCGAGATCGCCGCCTGGGTCTCCTGGACTCCCTACATCAACGACTGCCTCGATCCCAAGTCGCCGAGCTACGTTCCCGACAGCAGGCTCATGATCTCCTCGAAGGACGCCAATCAGCTGATCGCCGATTGCTACATCGTCAGGTCCGATTTCCTCCAGCAAGAGCCCAAGCTGGCCCAGGCCTTCGTCGAGGCGATGATGGAGGGCTCCCAGGAAATCTCCTCCAAGACCTTCGAGGACATGGCAAGCTTCTACAAGCTGCCTTCCGCGGGCGACGCCAAGACTATGCTCGACGACGTCCACGTGGCGAACTATCCCGAAAACAAGATGTTCTTCGACGAGAACAACACCATCGGAACCTACAAGATCTTCATCCTGGCCCAGGAGTACTACAAGGAGCTGGGCGTCATTCCCCAGGGGAGCACCTATCAGGCGGATCAAGTCCTGGCCCCCCAGATTCTCGCCGCGATCGACGCCGAAGGCCTGTTCAAGGACCAAAAAAACACGATCGCCAACTCCTTCAACGCCAAGTCCAGCCTGGATCTTTCGGACCTCGAATCGTCCAAGGTCGTGCTGACCGACAACGTGGTGCTGTATTTCGATCCGAACGAAAGCAGCTTCGACATCAAGTCCGATCGGCTCGAGTTCAAAGAGAACGTGGCCCTTTTGGACAAGGTGGCCGAGCAGACCAAGTTCCTCGCGACGACCGCCATCGAGCTCGTCGGGAACGCCGACACTTCCATGCAGGCCACCGACAAGGCCCAGGGTCCCCAGGTCTACGCCGACGCCGCCGCCCAGTTGATGCTCCTGTCGAAGCAGCGGGCCGAGTTCGTGCGAACGGTCCTGATCGACCACTACGGCCTTCCGGCCAACCGCGTCCTGGCCACGGGCGTCGGCTGGGACAATCCGATCGACCCCCAGGACCAAGCCAAGAACCGCCGCGTTGACGTGAATTTCATCTCGCTCCAGCAGTGAAGCGGCGATGGAGGAAGAGGCTCGACGACAAGGAGATCCTGAATCCTCGTCTCCTCTTCCCCATTGTCGCCTGAGGCGGTCGAGCGAGAGCCTTTCCTTGACAGGAAGGATACCGAAAGCTAGTTTTTCCTTATGGAAAAGGAAGGCTTGCGCCGGACTATCCGCGATGGGCAGGAAAGGCTGGCTTCGGCCCGCTATGTCGAGCGGGACCTCAGGATCGACCACGCTTTTCTGGAGGCGAGCGGCAAGGTTGCCGCGATCTGCGGCCCCCGCAGGGCAGGCAAAACCTTCCGGCTCTTCCAGGTCCTCGCAGAACTCGGGATAAGATCCGATCAGGTCTGTTTCCTCGATTTTTCCGACTTGAGCCTCGCGGGCTTCAAGGCTGAAGACTTCGAGACTCTGGGCCAGGCCGCGGCGGAGCTTGAGCCCCGAGCTGACGCCGTCTTCCTTTTCGACGAGATCCAGGAGGTCGAAGGTTTCGAAGCCGGAATCCGCCACCTCCAGAACAAGGGGAGAAGAATCTACCTTACGGGCTCCAACGCGTCGGTCTTCTCCGGCCGGCTCGCGACCTCCCTGCGGGGCAAGGTGTTGGTATACGAGCAGTACCCCCTTTCCTTCGCGGAGTTTCTCCGCTTCAAGGGAAGGGCCTTCAGGCGAGACCCTTCCTCGGAGGAAAGGGCGGAACGAAGGCGGCTCCTCGACGAGTACCTCCTCTGGGGAGGCTTTCCCGAGGTGGCCATGGCGGAATCGAGGGAGACGAAGCGCGGGCTTTTGGACTCCTACGTCGACGTGATGATCTTCCGCGACGTGGTCGAGCGCCACGGCCTGCAAAACGCAGCCATGGTCAGGCGGGTATTCGCCCGCCTCCTCGCGTCGTTC
>Ga0187814_10001048_pt1 | contig 10306 bp, 10 predicted proteins | sample NC_S_4_FD_132450 | JGI IMG/M metagenome (GOLD analysis project Ga0187814, IMG submission 132450) | Wetland sediment microbial communities from Neuse River Estuary, North Carolina, USA - ASW-S_4 | ecosystem: Environmental > Aquatic > Freshwater > Wetlands > Sediment | place: USA: North Carolina...
AGCGCCCTCGGGAAGTATCCCCGCGAGGAGAATGCCCTCGTCCAGTCGGACGCGACGGTTCTTGCCTTCACAGTCCCCGAATTCGAGGTTTTTTCGCAGGCGAACACGCGCATCATCATGAAGATGCTCAAAGTGTTCTCCAACCAGCTCCGGAGAGTCCACAAGCAGGTCGAAAACCTCCTCGAGCACGGAGAGAATCTCAGCCCCGAGACGGGACTCTTTTCGACGGGGACGTACTATCTCAAGAACCGCCAATACAGTCAGGCCCGCTACATCTTCAGTCGCTACCTGACCTATTATCCCACAGGCACCCTGGCCGCGGAGGCCAGCCACTATCTCGAAGCCGCCGAGGCCGGCGCGCAGAAGTTCGGCGACGGCAAGGGCCCCGCCCCCCTCGTCGTCGAAGGTTCCCAGCGTGCCGCCGCCCAACAGGCAGCCGCCGCGCGAGAACCGGGCGACCGGCTGTCGCCGACCGCGAAGACATATTACGAGGGCGTCAGTTTCTTCAGCCAGGAGAAGTACCGGGACGCCCTGTCGGTCTTCAAGAAGATCGTCGAGGCGAATGAGGATCCCGAATATGTGTCCAAGGCCCTTTTCGACATCGGCCGTTCGTTGTTCATGCTCAGGGACTTCGACGGCTCGATCAAGCACTTCACGAACATTGTCCAGACGACTCCCCGGCACCCCGACCTCGTCGACATTCTCTTCTATATCGGCCAGGGTTGGGAGAAAAAGGGAGACACGGAGCGGGCCAAGGGCTTCTTCAAGAAGATCCTGACGCTGGAACAGGACGAGGACGCCGCTCCGCGGCTCAAGGCCGCAAGGGCGCTCAAGCGGCTCGAGGAGGGTGTCAATGGCTGATCTCTCCTCATTCACCCGCTTCGCGCGCACCTTCCACCCCGGAGAGATCGTCTTCGCCGAGTACGAACCGGGAGACAGCTTCTATCTCATCCAGGTTGGACGTGTGAAGATCTCGAAGATAGTCGGCGACATCGAAAAGACCATCGACATCCTCCAGCCCCCCGAAATATTCGGCGAAATGGCCATCCTCGAAGGGGCCCCGCGCTCGGCCACGGCCCAGGCGATCGACCAGGTAAAGGCACTCGAGTTCAATCGGGCGAATTTCGAAGTGCTGATGATGGGCAACCCCCAGATCGCCTTGAGGCTCCTCAAGCTCTTCACCAAGCGAATCTGGGATCAGAAGCGCCGCTTCATGATCCTGACCCTCGACGATCCCCAGGCGAAGATCGCCGACGTTTTCCTGATGCTCTCCGAGACTCAGACGGCCGTCACGGGAACCGACGCCGATGGCGAAAAACGCGAATTCAAAGTCACCCAGGAGGACGTCGCCCACTGGGCCGGCATGTCCGGCGCCGAAGTGCAGACGGTTTTGGGCCACTTTGCCAACCAGCGCCGCCTCGAAATCTTCCAGGACCGCATCGTGGTCCGCAACATCAGCGATTTCCAGCGCTTCGTCAATTCCAAGCGGAAGAAGTAGTTGCGCTCATCTCATTGAATACTTGACCCGTCCCGAAGCTCTCGGCTATGCTCGGCTCCGCGTCCATTCGGGCGGACTTGCCGAGATAGCTCACTTGGCAGAGCGGCGCACTCGTAATGCGCAGGTACCGAGTTCGATTCTCGGTCTCGGCTTGAAAAGAAGACCCTCCTTTGTGGAGGGCCTTTGTTTTATGGGCCGAGGCCGGGTGTTCGGCCCAGCGACCTCGAAGGGAAGTTGCTCCGAGTGCTACTTCCTCGGTCAATGCACCGCAGTGATGACGAGCGCGGCGATATCGGACAAGAGCATAACGATCGCGGCTGCCTTGTGCACCGACTGAAGCGTCTTTTTCACACTCTTGGATGCAATCATCATTATCCCCACGACGAGCAGGGTCAGCAGTGCCAGCCCCATCAACGCGACAGGAATAAGCTCCGGTGACATCGCCGCGATGGTGGCGGGAAATATGAAGGCAAATCCCATGGTCAGCCAGGCGAAGAAGAAAAGATGCAAGACGAGCTTCACTTTGCCATAGGGCTTCCCGGCCTTGCCGAGGGACAAGCCAAGAATCGCACTGACGATGATCAGAATGCCTTCGACGATAAACGGCGCCAAGTTAGCCTTCATTCCGGTAATCCTCCCCGACTTCGCAAAATTTTTCGGGTGACCGTGAATCGATCACCCATCGACCCGAATCATGGACAAGCAATGAAAACCTTCCTTGTTCGACCAAGTTCACCACCTTGGCACTTCGACGCCGAACTGCTTGGCGTATTCCGCGTTCAGTCGCTGCCAACCTTCGAACTTCAGCGCGTCGCCGGCGGTGATGCGACCGATGGGGGTTCCGCCGAGAAGGTGATCCAGGACATCGAGGCAGATGTGCCAGCCTGCGGCGCCCATCGAGCTGAAGTGACGATCGATGGTCGACCAGAGCGTGAGGCGCGTGCCGCCCCCGATGGCTTCCAGTTCCCATCGCATGTCGTTGCCACCCCACGTATACTCGAGCACTTTTGGAGCCTCGGCGCGCGTGATCTTCGTCGCGGAAACGAGCGGGGTGGGCGCTCCCACCGTGGTGAGGTTCACCGTTTTTCCGGCCATGGCCAGGCTCCCGTCGGATTCGAATGGCGCCCACTCCCGAAGATGCACGGGATCCGTGAGGGCTTGCCAGACCTTCTCCGGCGAGTGATGGAGTTCCCTGATGATGATGAGCCTCCACTTCTCGCCTTCTTTTTGCAACCGCGCACCGCTGGCCGGGCCGGGCATATACTGTTCGCGATCTGTCATTCTTTCCCCCTTGTCTCCCTTCTCGTTGATTTCGCTCGATTCGTGCGATCGAGGTGGCGTTCAAGAGCATCCATGTGGGCGGACCAAAACAGACGGAAGGGGGCAAGCCATGCTTCCACCTCCTGGAAAGGTTCGGGCCTCAGTCGGTAAAGGCGGCGTTGGGCATCCACCGTCGCTTCCACGAAACCGGCATCTCGCAGCACTCGCAAATGTTTGGACACGGTCGGCTGCGGCATGCCGAGTTGACGCTCGATCTCACCGACCGACTGCTGCGACGCGGCCAACAGGCTCAGGATCGCGCGGCGATTCGGCTCCGCAATGATTTCGAAGACTGATTCCACGCAAGAATTATACTTCCATCAGTATATACTCGTCAAGGCATATAAAGTCCGGACTTCGGCCAAAATATGCGGTCGTCGACTACCGACAAGGACGGCGTCCTGCGCCACCGGCCGGCACCGGCAGACCTCTGCGCTTCAGGTGGCGGGGCTGACCGTCGCCGATGGGAGAATACACGCCACCGGCGAAAGACTGCGGGCCTTCGCCTCGATTTCCCTCGACAGGAGCATCTCGCCGCGGTTGGCCGTCACGGAGCCGGTGATAGAGCCGCCAGTGACCGGAATTCGTGCGCCGTCCCTATTGACGTAGGCCAGACGGATCTCGCCGCCGAAATCGCCGGTCGTCGAATCGACATAGAAGTCCGAAAAGGCCACCGCCTCGATATGGGGCATGGATCGCAACTCCTTTTCCGTCCGACTTCCGGGAGCGAGTTCGAAGAGGGGAAGCATGCCTGTGACGGGAAGGTCCAGGTAGTGGGCGTATTTCACCGACGTCACGAGGCGGAGCACTTTGTCGTCCTCGATGCATTTCACGGCCACGAGAGGAAAGCCCAGTTCGTCATAGGGAGCTCCATTCGGAGACCCCTTCACGTAGGGAACTGCCCTGAGCCCTACAGGGTCTCCCTTCCCGCCCTCCTTGCCGACCCGATCGCCGAGGTTGAAGTTCGAAACCTTTTCGTAGACTGCGTCGCCGTAAAGGTTGGCAAGGTAATATCCATAGACCTTGCCCGCAAGCTCCCCCGAAAGGAGGAGCGGGAGGCCCGCGCAGTCGGGTGTCGGAGCGGCGACGAGCCGATCGCGCACCGCGGCGAGCTGCCTTTGGACGATTTCCGAAAGCCGCTTCGTATCGGGCTCCGAGAATTCGAACTCATGGTACAGCTCCACCTCGCCTCCGCCGGCGCCGGCATTGACGACGAATTCGCCGCGGCCGCGCCAGGTCGCCCAGGCGACGTCGACGCCTCGCGAATTGACGATGCGCGTCGCCTCCATGCCCAGGAAGAGCTCGAGGGAATTGATTCTCGCCCCGTCGAGTCCATCGGGGGCGTAAAGAGCCGAGCGAACGCGTTCCATGGCTTCTCCCATGGAAAGTCCATCGAAGCCGCTCTTCGGCTTAGGAGGAACTTCGGTGGACGGTTCGGCCAAGGGATACCAGGGATTCTTCATTGCGGCCGCGGTCGCCACCGCCCTGCGGAGCGTAAGGCCGATCTCCTCCTCTTCGGACCCGCTCTGGATCTTCACGATGCACTCGCCGCGGGTCTTCGCGCCTTCAGCCGCGCCTTCGGAATACACCGAGACATCGTAGGAAGCCGTCTCCACCGCCCGAGCCACATCGAGGGCCTCGCCGATGAAATACCATTCGAGGCTCTCGTTTTTTCTCTCTATGATTTTCCAGTCGTCGGCGCATGCGACCTTCAAACCCGACTTTATCAGATCGATCATCATCCCAACCTCATTTTCGTCTTGATGTACGGGCCGCCCGACGAAACCTTGACGTATTCCTTGTGACCCTTGCCGCAGTAGCCCGATCCGCTGAGCGCGAAATCGCCGGAGACCATGGAGATGTCGGAAAGCACTTGGGGTACGTAACCCGAGCACAGCACGGGCGCCACGACCTTGCCGGTGAGTCTGCCGTCGCGGATCTCGCGGGCCAGGGAAAGCACGAGCTGGATGCCCCAATTCTTCGGATCCTCCATGCCGGAGTTCATCTTCTCGAGAAGATAGCCATGCTTGACCGACGCGATCATGTCTCCGACCTTGTCCTTGCCGGGCCGGATGTAGGTGTTGGTCATTCGCGCATAGGCCTTGTGATCGAACGCCTGTCTCCGTCCATTGCCGGTCGGCTTCGTGCCCAAGGCCAAAGCGGACTGGAGGTCGGAGATGCCGGCCAGCAGAATCCCGTCCTTGATTATCTGTGTCCGTGTCGCGAAGGTCCCCTCGTCGTCGAAGAGATAGGTGCCGCAATGCTCGACTCCCTCGGCGCCGTCGAACATGTCGACGATCTCGCTCGCGACGGGCCTGCCCAGGTAATCCTTGGCGAGGGCGCGACCCTTGACGAACATGTCGGTCTCGACGCCGTGGCCGAAGGCCTCGTGAGCGATAAGCCCGCTGATCTCCGGGCTCGCGATGACCTCGTATTCTCCCGGCACGATCTTTTCGGCGCCGAGCATCTCGATCGTCTGGATCGCGAAGGGTCCCGCGCGCGGAGTCATTTCTTCCAGCATCTCGATGCCCTTGAGTCCGGAAAAAGCCTCGTAGTTCTCCTTGGTCAGGTCGCCCCGCTTCGCTACGGCGACCAGATAGGCCTGCCCCCAGATATAGGATTGTTCGAGGTCGCGCTCGGGAGAGATGAAGAGCTTCGCGACCTGCATGTATTCCGCGACGCCTCGCGTAAACACTATTTCGGGAGAGACATCGCCGGCGATTTTCCGGACGGCGTCGAGCCGGTCCAGAATCGACTCGGGGGCGGCGGAAAACGGATCTTCCGCCACCTTCGCGAACCAGGCAGACCGGGCGGGCTCGTCGGGCAGGGAGGGATAGGACGCAACCCCGCCCGACGAGGCGAAGAGTCGATCAAGCCTGGCGGCGACATGGGCTGCGAGATCGTCTTCCGGCAGGTCGTTCATCGCGTACTCGACGATGCGGCCCGCTTTTTGGGCGCGGAAGACAAAGCCGCGCTCGCTCCATTGCGAGTCGTCGACGCCGCGCTCCCGCGCCGTCACGCCGAAGACGATCCCTTTCGAGTCGGTACCCAGGACCGAGACATAGCCATACCGCTTCCGGAGCTCCGCGACGGCCGCCCGGAGTCGCGGCGCGCGCTGCCCGAGCTGGGCGCTCGCTGTGCATTGGTGCATCGGAACCTCTCTTCTTCCGGGCAGGGCCATGCCGGCTCCGACCGCAGTGCGATTGTAGGTGCAAATCCGGGGGTCGGATATCCAAAGGTCTACGTATGCTAGCGCACCGACGCCGGTCGAAACAAGCGATAGCATTCATCTCGAAGAGTTGGAAAGGAGGCTCGAATGAATGGATATGGCGCCACGTTTTCGATCGTCGTCCTGGTAATCGTTCTCATGGTATTCTTCTTTTCGGGGGTCAGGATCGTGCGCCCCACGCATCGGGGGCTGGTGGAGGTCCTCGGCAAATACAGACGCTTCGCCGCGCCGGGCTTTCACTGGGTCTTCCCCGCGATCACCCGCATGTTCCAGATCAACACGACGGAACAGATGGTCAACGCCGAGCCCCAAGAGATCATCACCAACGACAACCTCAACGCCCGGGTCGACGCCCAGGTCTATTTCCGCGTCCTGCCCGACGAGAAAAGCGTGATGGCTTCGCAATACGATGTGAACAATTATCAAATTCAGATCGTGAGCCTCGCGCGGACGACGCTCCGCAATATCATCGGCACCCTGACTCTCAAGAGCGCGAACAGCGAGCGTTCGAAGATCAACACGGAGCTTCTCAGAACCCTTCTCAAGGAGACCCAGAGCTGGGGCATCGCCGTGGTGCGCACCGAACTCAAGGAAATCGATCCGCCCAAGGATGTCCAGGAGACGATGAACAAGGTCGTCAAGGCGGAAAACGAGAAGATCGCGGCCATCGATTTCGCCACCGCCACGGAGACCATGGCGGACGGGCAGAAACGCGCCGAGATCAAGAAGGCCGAAGGCATCAGGCAGGCCGAGATCCTCAAGGCAGAGGGAGAGGCTCAGGCGATCCAACTCGTCAACGAGGCTGCCGAACGCTACTTCGTGGGCAACGCGCAGCTCCTCCGCCGCCTCCAGGCGGTCGAGACTTCGCTCAGGGACAATTCGAAAATAGTGCTCCCCGCGGACGGCTCGCTCGTGAATGTCGTCGGGAATCTCGCGGGTATGTCCGGTAAGTGAGGACCAAGGGAAGCGGCGAGCCCGCCTTCTTCTCAGGTCGCGATGACGTCCGGCAGAAGGCGTCGAAACTCCTTCCTGACGACTTCATAGCATTCGCAGACTCTCGCCTCGAGGCCCGCGCGGTCGATGACGGTTATGCGACCCCTGTTGTAATGGATGAGACCGGCAGCTTGGAGCTTGCCGGCGGCTTCCGTGACTCCTTCGCGCCGAACTCCCAGCATGTTCGCGATCAGCTCCTGGGTCATGTTGAGTTGGTTCGAGGGAAGCCGGTCCAGGCTGAGGAGGAGCCAGCGGCAGAGTTGCTGGTCGATGGAATGATGACGGTTGCAGACGGCGGTCTGGGCCATCTGGCTCAATAGCGCAAGGGTGTAGCGCAGAAGGAGGTGTTGGAAGGCCCCTGCCCTGCCGAACTCGATCTTGAGCGACGGCCCCCGAAGCCGGTAGGCCCCGCCCTCGCTCTGCACGACGGCCTGGTTCGGCGTCGTCTCGCCGCCCATGAAAAGGGCGATACCGACGATACCTTCGTTGCCGACGACCGCTATCTCGGCCGAGGCTCCGCTTTCCAGGACGTAGAGGAGAGAAACGATGGCCGTGGTCGGGAAATACACGCAATTCATCGGGATGCCCGACTTGTGGAGGGTCATGCCGAGTGAGAGGCGGACCGGCTCGAGGCTAGGGGCCAAAAGATCGAAGTCATGGCTCGAAAGCGAAGCGAGGAGATGGTTCTGTCGCGGCCCCGGAAGATTGTCCGTGCCGGAATTGGCTGACATGGGCTGCTCCCTGCATGTCTCTGCATCGAAGGGCCCCACGGGGCCACGGAGATGGGCGTAAGTCCATTCCACAGCATCATAGCCTTTGTGTTCGATGCCGTACAGACGTATCCAGCCGAGGCAAATAATGTTGATCATGCAGGGGAAATGGCAATTCTGCATCTTTCATGAGTTCGATCCGGCGCCGGTGATCGCCGGTCGCGCGATCCGGAGGGATTCAGCCGGGTCAATGGTTCTTGCTGGAGGAACGGCGAGCAAAAAGGTATTGTTGGTCTATCCCGAGTTTCCCGAGACTTTTTGGAGTTTCCAGAGCAGCCTGGGTTTCGTGGGCAAGAAGACCAATTCCCCGCAGATCCGCTCGAAAGTCCTCGGATTCTCCGCATCCAAGGAGTCGGGCGTGGCGGCCGAACTGTCTTGTACCTGAGGCTTGGGCACAACGATAAACGAAGTTGACGGCCGGGATTCGCCCGTCATGGATGAATGAAGGAGCGGTACTATGGAAGAACCAGCGGAAACCAGGGCGCGCGCCCTCGAGATCGCCGTATTGTACTTGCAGGCAACCCGCGATCCGAACGGCAGGGTCACGACCACCCCCGCCGAGGTCGAGGCGATGGCGGATCAGTTCCTTCGTTACATCCTGCCGCGATAGCCGCCGTCCACCTCGTCGAACGAAGCGCGAGGTCGGCAAGAGCGGGACGAGGGCGTCCGCAGCCCCGTACCCGACTCGTCCGGAGAGGGCGTGCCGTGGTAGTTTGCATCGGGAGGGCCGATGAACCACGACGACGCGGGAGCCGGGGACGGCAGGCACATCAGGCGCAAGCGGTATCGCGGCAGCCATCCCCGGCATTTCTCGGAGAAGTACAAGGAGCATCGGGCCGAGGAATATCCGGAGGACATCGAACGCATTCTCGCGCGGGGCGCGACGCCGGCCGGCAGTCACCGCCCCGTCTGCGTGGATGAAATTCTCTCCTGCCTCGCGCCGATGCCGGGCGAAACGGCCGTCGACGCGACACTCGGTCACGGCGGCCACGCCCTCGCGCTGCTGTCCGCCCTCGCTCCGGGCGGCCGTCTCTACGGCTTCGATCGCGACGCCGCCGAACTCTCGCGTAGCGCAGCCCTGATACGGACGGAACTCCGGCGCCGCGAGAAAGACGCGACGGGCGAAGGGACGAATTTCATCCCTGTATGCGCGAGTTTCGCCGAACTCGCCATGGTGCTCGCGGAGGCCGATGTGGGCGGCGTGGATCTCGTCCTTGCCGATCTCGGGCTCTCGTCAATGCAGATCGACGACCCCGAGCGCGGCTTTTCCTTCAAGCGCAAAGGCCCGCTCGACATGAGGATGGACCGCGATCACGGACCCTCGGCGGCGGAGTGGCTCGCCTCGGTCGGCGAGGAAGCCTTGGCGAAGGCGATTCGCGACAATGCGGACGAGTCCCGAGCCGTCGCCATCGCGCGCGAGATATGTCTGAGACGGGGGCATCTGGCGACGACTCGGGATCTCGCCGAGGCCGTTTGCCTGGCTTTTCCCGAACTCAGCTTCGACCATCCGGGTATGCGCAAAATTCTCGCAAGGATCTTCCAAGCCATCCGCATCGAGGTGAATGGCGAATTCCAGGCTCTCGAGACCCTTCTCTCAATCATCCCCTCCTGCCTGAATCCGGGCGGCCGGGTGGCGATCCTCTCGTTCCATTCGGGCGAGGATCGCCGGGTCGAAGCGGCCTTCGCCGCGGGTCAGGCCTCCGGTTTCTACTCGGCCATTTCCGCGGAGGCGACGGGACCCGGCGATGATGAGCGAAAGGCGAATCCCCGCTCGAGTTCGGCGAGATTGCGTTGGGCGAGGGCGGCCGGCGTTCGCGGGACCGTCCCCTATTCCGGAATCCACCGCTGATCCCGACCGTCGCCGGCCGCTATGAACCCTGTCCCGCCTGCAAGAGTTTCAGCGCATCCTCGAAGTCGATCCCGAAAACTTTTTTGAATTTGACCCGATAGTCCGCCTTGAGATCCACCTTCCCCGCGTCCTCCGGCTTGACCCGGAACGATTCCACGTACTCGTCGAGCTTCGAGGTCCCGAACTTCGCTATGAGCGCGCTCACCAGCGCGTAGGATTGCGCGTATTGAGTGCGCGCTTCGGCCACGGGGAAGTAGCCCGTTCCATGGATGGTCGCTTCGTCCCAGTCGAGGAGGCTGTGGCGATTGTAGGCGACGGCGAAGGTCATATCCCAGTAGGCCTTGCACTCCGGCGAATAGTGCGATTCGACGTAGACGGCGTAGCCTTCGTTGAGCCATGTCGGCACCGGGCTCCAAATGCCCGTATTCTCCCCGACCATGAGGTGCACGTACTCATGGGCTATGATCTCGTAGAATTCCTCGGCGAAGAAATAATCCTGCCCCATGGGCGTGGCGTAGCGCGGCACCGATATCGGCCACATGACGATATAGTCTTTCGTCTCGAAGCCCGACGGGTACCAATTCAGCACGCTTCCGGGCTTGGAAGCTTGGAGGCGGCAGTAGGACAGGAGGTCGGGCGGTATCACG
>Ga0187814_10001049_pt1 | contig 10303 bp, 6 predicted proteins | sample NC_S_4_FD_132450 | JGI IMG/M metagenome (GOLD analysis project Ga0187814, IMG submission 132450) | Wetland sediment microbial communities from Neuse River Estuary, North Carolina, USA - ASW-S_4 | ecosystem: Environmental > Aquatic > Freshwater > Wetlands > Sediment | place: USA: North Carolina...
CGCTGGACCACGTGAACGCCGCGGCGGACGCGGCGCCGGGCTTCATCTGGCGGCTGCAGACCGAGGACGGTAACGCGACGTCGATCCGCGCGTTCGAATGGGACCAGACCGGGAGCGCGGGCGTCCTGGTCAACATGTCGGTGTGGGAGTCGGTGGAGGCGCTGGCCGCCTACGTGTACTCCGACGCGCACCGGCAGGTGCTGCGGCGCCGGCGCAGCTGGTTCGAGTGGATGGCCGACGCGCACCTGGCGCTGTGGTGGATACCGTGCGGGCACCTCCCGACCGCGCAGGAGGCCGAGGAGCGGGTCCTGCGCCTGCGCGAGTCCGGGCCGACGCCGTACGCCTTCACCCTCCGGGAGCATTTCCCGGCGCCGGACGTGTCCGCCTCCGGGCCGCTGTTCAGCCCGGAAGACTGGACGTGTCCCGCCTGAGCCTCAGGCGGGGATCGCCGGGCCGGCCTCGGTGGCCGCTTCCCGCGCCCCCGTCGCCGCGGCACCGGGCCCGCCCTTGACGTACAGCGGGCCGAACCGGAACAGGCTGAAGGCGACGACCGCACCGACGGCGAGGATGCCGGCCGTCCACCAGAACGCGGTGTCGTAGCCGTGCGCGAGCGCCAGCCCCGTCAGCCCTGTGCGCCCGAGCGTCCGCGCCAGTACGAGGTGCGCGGCCACGTACGAGGTGATCGCGCTGGCGAAGATGGTGTTCAGGAACGAGGTGCCGATCGAGGCGCCTAGCTGCTGGCCCACCGTGACGGTGGCGGAAGCGACCCCCGCGTCCTGCCGCGCGACGCCGTACGTGCCCGTGTTGATGGACGGCGCGATCACCATGCCGAGGCCGACGCCGGTCAGGATGATCGGGCCGAGCACGCCCGCGGCGTACCCGGTGTGCACCCCGAGATGGGCGAACCAGGTCATCGCGCCGGCGCCGACCAGCATCCCGGCGGTGACGATCGGCTTGGGCCCCACCCTGGGCATCAGCACGATCGTGGACATGTTGGCCGCGACCGCGATGCCGCCGGCGAACGGCAGGAAGGCGAAGCCCGTGACCACGGGCGAGTAGCCGAGCGTCTCCTGCAGGTAGTAGGTGAGGAACAGGAAGGTCCCGAACATGCCCATCGAGGCGATGAGCATCGAGAGGTAGGCGCCGCCCCGATTGCGGTCGAGCACCACGCGCGGGGGAAGCAGCGGGTACGGGGCGCGGCCCTGCCAGAACGCGAACGCGATGAGCAGGATCACCCCGGCGGCCAGGAAGCCGTACGTTGACGGCGTGTGCCAGTTGTGCGTGGCTGCGTTCGAGAACCCGTAGACCAGGCAGAACACGGCGCCGGACACCGCCAGGACGCCCGGGATATCCAGGTGGGGCTTGACCGAAGACGGCTGGCGCTTCAGCAGCATCGCTGCCCCGACGAAGGCCAGGCCCGCGAAGACCAGGTTGATGTAGAGGGTCCAGCGCCAGGACAGGTATTCGGTGAGCGCGCCGCCGAGCAGCAGGCCGACCGCGCCACCGGCCGCGGCGATCGCGCCGTACACGCCGAACGCCTTGCCGCGATCCTTCGGATCGCTAAACGTGGTGGTCAGCAGGGATAGCGCCGACGGCACCAGGATCGCGCCGAACACGCCCTGGCAGGCGCGGGCGGTGATCAGCATCGTGAAGTTGACCGAGGCGCCGCCGATCGCGGACACGCCGGCGAAGCCGACCAGCCCGGCCATGAACGTCACCTTCCGGCCAAGCAGGTCGGCCAGCCTGCCGCCGAGCAGGAGCAGGCTGCCGAACGCGAGGGTGTAGGCCGTGACCACCCACTGCCGGTCCGCCGTGCTGAAATCCAGGGCGCGCTGCGCGGATGGGAGCGCGATGTTCATCACCGTCACGTCGAGGACGACCATGAGCTGCGCGAGGCCGATCACGCCCAGGATGAACCAGCGCCGGTCCCCTTCGCTGGTGCCGGTGTTGACATCAGACATGAGCCTTCACCAATCTGGAGGTTCCTTCTCCGCTTCGTTCACGGTAGCATGAAGCGGAGAAGTTGTCTCCACTTAATTCCGGAGGATAAGGGTGCAGGGTGGCGCGGGGCCGGACGGGTGCCCCGTGTACTGCGCCGACCCGTCCAGGCCGCTGCGGCGGGATGCCGCGCGGAACCGGCAGCGCATCCTCAAGGCGGCCTCGGAGGTATTCACCGAGCTGGGCCTCGAGGTCAGCCTCGATGAGGTCGCCCGGCACGCCGGCGTCGGGGTCGGGACCGTATACCGGCGGTTCGGGACCAAGGAAGACCTCGTGGCGGCGCTGTTCAAGGACCGTGTGGACACGATCGCCACCCTGGCTGAACGGGCGATCCAGGAGCCCGATCCGTGGACGGCCCTGGTGGGCTTCATGGAGCAGGCGGCCGGGGTCCTCGCCGACGATCTCGGGCTGCGCCAGCTGCTGATGTTCGCCACCTACGGCCGGGATCACGTCGCGTACGCCAGGCAGCGGAACGCGCCCCTGGTCGCGGAGCTGCTCGAGCGGGCGCAGGCGGCCGGGCAAGTCAGGGACGACCTGAGGCCGACCGACATCCCGTTCATCATCTTCGTGCTGACCGAGGCCACCGTGCTCGCCCGCGAGGCCAGGCCCGACATATGGCGCAGGTACCTCACGCTCCTCATCGACGGCCTGCGGCCGCACCGCGATGGCATCACCCCGCTCCCGGTGCCGGCCCTGCTCCCGGAGGAGATGGAGACGTCTATGCGCGACAGCGCGCCGCGGCGCCGCTGAGGTTCGCGGGGGCTTTCCGCCCATTTAAGATTGCATTTGCAAGTGCATGTACAACGCGTAAACGAACGCCTTGCGCGCAAACGTTCGCACTGTCTGAGCGTCATCACGAAATTGACACGGCGCGACCGACATACCCTGTCGTCGCAGCTAGGCGGACGGGCGGACCGGCGTGGCGGCGGGCGGGAGCGGGCCGGAGGGCCGTGGCGGTAAATGCGACACGCGGGGACCGCTTACGTGACATGATGAGGAAAAGCCTTTATCATGGTCCCTGCGCTAAAACGCGGTACTCACCGCATCCTCACCAGACGAGAAAACGACATCGATCCGCGTTAGTGCGTTTCCCGCTACTCGGTATTCCCCTCCAGGAGACCTCCCGCATGAATCCCGGCCACACCGTCCAAGACGCTCACCCGCCAGGCCCACCGGGGCAGGATGACGCCAGCCGCCTTGAAGGCGCCGCCGGCTACGGCGACGGGTTGGCACGGTCTCCCCGGTCCCAGAAGCCCCTGCAGGACATCCAGGACATCATCGACAAGCTCGCGATCGTTACCCAGCAACTGCGTCATCCGGGGAGCCGCCTGCCGGGCTCGTCACGCTAGTCCTGGCGCCGCTCACGGTCTCACGGTTTCATGCCCGCCCTCGTAGGCTGGGCAGATGGCGATCGAGGTAGTCTTCGAGACCCATTCGACGACCGAGGATAACGAGCGCGGCCACGCGACCGGCTGGCTGCCCGGGCGGCTCTCCGAGCAGGGGCGGGTCCAGGCGCGCCAGCTAGGGCAGCGGCGGGCCGGCGACCGGATCGCGGCGGTGTTCAGCTCTGACCTGGCCCGCGCGATCGAGACCGCATCCCTGGCCTTCGCGGGGTCCGCGATCCCGGTGCTCTACGACTGGCGACTTCGTGAATGCGACTACGGGCGGCTTAACGGCATGCCGGCCGCCGAGCTGCACGCCGGGCGGAGCGAGCACCTGGACGTGCCGTACCCGGACGGGGAGAGCTGGCGGCAGGCCGTGGCGCGCGTCGGCCGGTTCCTGGGCGACCTGCCCCTGCGCTGGGAGGGGCAGCGCGTCCTGCTCATCGGACACGTGGCCACCCGGTGGGGTCTCGATCACTTCATCGGCGGGGCCGCGCTGGAGGACCTCGCCGAGCGGGATTTCGCGTGGCAGGAAGGGTGGGAGTACCTGCTCCGCTGACCTGCCCGCCATGGTGGCCGGAGCAAAGGATGGCGGGGAGTTCGACCGGGGTCTCACGGACTCAGGTTCCGCAGCAGGTGCGCGCTATCGGCCGGGCTGAGGGCGGCCGCGCGCAATAGCGCGAAGGCCCGGACATAGCGGGCGACGTCGGCCTGGTCCTCCAGGTACACGCCGCCGGACAATGCCTCCAGGTAGACGACGCCCAGGCTGGGCGCGTCGGGAAACCTCAGGATGGCCAGCGAGCCGCTGCCCGCCGCGGCGTGCGCGCCGGCCGAGAACGGCAGCACCTGGATCGTGACGGCCGGGTAATCGGCGGCCAGCTTGACCAGGTGGGTGATCTGCCCGGCGAGCACGTCCGGACCGCCCACCGCCTGATGCAGCGCGCCCTCGCCGAGGATCACGCCCAGCCGGGCCGGAGAGCTGCCGCCCAGCACGACCTGCCGACGCACCGCCTTGGCGGCGACGGCGTCTTCGAGCTGATCGGCCAGGAAGCCGGGCTCGGCGGCGGCGATGGCCCTGGCGTAGTCGTCGGTCTGGAGCAGGTCGGGGATGAGCTGCGCCTCGTACGCCATGATCTCCGAGGCCGCCGACTCCATGACCACGTAGTCCAGGTACGCGTCGGACCAGACGTCCGCGTAGGGGTGCCACCAGCTGTGCTGGCCGCCCCGGCTGGCGATGGCCAGCAGGGCGAGCTGCTCGCTGGCCGGAACCCCGTTCTCAGCCATCAGCTCGCGCAGTTCCTTGGGCCTGATCCCGCGCTGGCCGGTCTCGATCCGGCTGATCTTCGAGCGATCGCATTCGAGGATGCGGGCCGCGTCCTCGAGCGAGTAACCCACGTTCTCCCTGTACCGGCGCAGCGCGCCTCCGACGAGACGACGCCGCACGGGAGGTTCTCCGGTCACGGTTCCTGCCTTCCCGCGGTCCTCCCGGCCGCGCGGTAGATCAAGTGGTACTTAATAAGCAACGTAGCATTGGATGTAGTCCATAGACCGGTTACGACACGCGGGATGGGGTGGCGGGTTCGGTCGAGCGGTAACGTTCCCGGAACGGTAGCTGGGTAGCGTCGGGGTTACCGGTTCCTGACCGGGACTAAGCGAGGCCAGCAGATCGAGGAGACGTGATGACCGCGCGCGCGGGCGGTGATCGAGCCGGGGTGAAGCCGCGCCTGGCTGTGCTGGCTTGGGCGGTCGCCGTACTGAGCCTGGCCGGTTTCGCCGCGGCATGGGTGCTGGCCGCCACCGGCCATGACCCGTTCGACATCTCCGCCAATTCCAGCCCCGACCGGTTCCTGGTCGCGTACGCGGTCGTCGGCGCGGTGCTGGCGTCCCGCAGGCCGGCTAATCCCATCGGCTGGCTGCTCCTCGGCATCGGCCTGGTATCGGCGGCACGCGGGCTGGCCGGGGAATATGCGCTGCACGCACTGGCCGGGCACTCTCGTCCCGCCTCGGGCGTCTGGGCGGTGTGGTTCGTCAACTGGGCGCTGGCGCTGCTGTTCCCCAGCGGCGTCCTGATGTTCCTGCTGCTGCTGTTCCCGAACGGACGGCTGCTCACGGCCCGGTGGCGGATCGTCGGCTGGCTCGGTGTGGCGTTGGCGGCATCGTACGTGCTGGTCACCTGGCTGGCTTCCGGCGACATCACGCCAGGGCCCGAACTGCCCAGCGTGCCCAACCCGACCGGCGTCGCGGGCTGGACATTTGTCGGCCACCTCGGCAACGGCATATTTCCCCTAGAGTGGGCGTGCCTGCTGGCCGCGGCGGTGAGCCTGTTCCTCAGGTACCGGCGGTCGGCGAGCGAGGAGCGGCTGCAGCTCAAATGGTTCGCCTTCGCGGCGGTAGCGGTACTGGTCCTGCTGACCGCGCTAATCCCAGCCTCCCTTGCGACCAATACCGGGGAATCGGCTTTCGACGCGGGAGTGATAGTCGGCATCGGGGTGGGCCTGCCGGTCGCCGTCGGCATCGCCGTCATGAAGTACCGGCTGTACGCGATCGACCGGATCATCTCCAGGACCCTGGCCTACACGATCGTCACCGGCCTGCTGGTCGGGGTGTACACCGGATTGGTGCTGCTGGCCACCCGGGTCCTGGCGGTCCATACCCCGGTGGCGGTGGCCGTGGCCACGCTGGCCGCCGCGGCGCTGTTCAGCCCGCTGCGACACCGGGTGCAGCGGGCGGTGGACCGCCGGTTCCACCGGTCCAGGTACGACGCGGACCAGACCGTGGCCGCGTTCGCGGCCCGGCTGAAAGACGCGGTGGACCTGGACTCGGTCCGCGATGACCTGGCCGGTGTCGTGGAGCACGCCTTGGAACCGGCCCACATCTCGATATGGATCGGCGGGCGCGATCCGGCGGGATAACGATCTCGGCGCGGCGACCCTGGAACTGAGGTGGTCCAGGGCGGCCAGGATGCGGTTTTCCGAGACCGGTCCGAGCGTGCCCAGGGTCTGGGCGAAGAGGCTGACCCGGAGTTCCTCGAGCATCCAGCGCACGTCGGTCACCTGCGGATCGGTCCGCCGCTCGGGAGGCAGGTCCGCGACCGCCTGCCGGTAGGCCTGCTCCGCGCGCTGGGCCACCGCCATGTTGGCCGCGTCCCGCGCCGGGTTCTCCGGCAGCTTGTCCAGCCGCCGCTCGATCCCCCGCAGATAGCGAGTCAGCTGCGGCAGCCTCCGGTACCCGGTGGCGGTCACGAACCCCGGGTAGATCAGCCCCGACAACTGCGCGCGCATGTCGGCCAGGGCGGGCTGGACCGCGTCGGCCTTCAGGTCGCCGAGACGGGTCTCGACGGCGTGCGCCACCCGGAGGGCCGACTCGACGTGCGTGACGACCTCGGCGGTCACCTCGTGCAGGCGGGATCGCACGGCGGCGGACAGCCGGTTGAAGCCCTCCTGATCCCAGGCCGGGCCGCCGGCCTCGGCCATCAGGAAGTCAGCGGCGCAGCTGACGCAGTCGGCGAACATCGCCGCGACGCCGCCGTGCGGGTTGTGGCTGAGGGCCAGCTTGGCCGGCGTGGACAGGCGGTCCGCGATGGACTTGAACCCTGAAGCCGGGGAGGGCGCGCCGAGCAGGATCAGCCGGCGGGTCCCGGCCCACATGGCGGCCCGCGCCGCGGCCTGCGTCTCGAACAGGCGCACGTCGACCGCATCGCCCGCGTCGGCCAGGGCCGGATAGGCCACGACGGTCCCCTCGCGGAACACCGCGGGCAGCTCGCCGAAGTTCCATGACGTCAGGCCCGTGCGGGTCAGGCCGGCCGCCGCCTTCGACAGGACCGCCCGCAGGCGCGGGCGGAGTTCGCGCTGGAGTTCGGCGACGTCCTTGCCCTCGGCCAGGACGCGATCGCCGTCCGTCACCCGGAGCGTGATCCGCAGGTGCGGCGGAAGCTTGGAGGAGTCCCAGGCGTCGCGCGGGACGGTGACGCCGCGCAGCGACCGCAGCTCGCGCGCGACCGCGTCCCGCAGGTCGCCGGACGGCTCCCCCAGGCGGGCCAGGACCTCGCGGGCCACGTCGGGCGCGGGCACCAGGTCGCGCCGCAGCGACTTGGGCAGCGACCTGATCATCTCGGTGATGAGCTCCTGTCGCAGCCCGGGGACCTGCCAGGAGAATTCGGCGGGATCCAGCTGGTTGAGCCGGCTCAGCGGGACGTCCACGGTCACGCCGTCCGCATCGGAGCCAGGCTCGAACGCGTACGACAGGGGCAGGGCCTTCAGCGCCGGGGACTCCGAGGTCCAGATGTCGGGGTAGGAATCCGTGCTGATCTGCGCGGCGTCGTCGCTGAGCAGATCCCCGGGCAGAGGCGTGAGCAGGCCGGGATCGGCCCGGCGGGCCTGCTTCCACCAGGTGTCGAAGTGCGCGGCGGAGACCACGCCGGCCGGTATCCGCGCGTCGTAAAACGCGAACAGCTCGTCCTCGCCGATCACCAGGCCGCGGCGGCGGACGCGGTGCTCGAGTTCCTCGGCCTCGGCGAGCAGCCGCCGGTTCTCGGCGAAGAACCGGTGGTTGGTCTGCCAGTCGCCCTCGACCAGGGCGTGCCTGATGAACAGCTCACGCGCCGCGGGCGGGTCGATGCGCCCGTAGGGGACCGGGCGATCCGTCACCAGCGGTACGCCGTACAGCGTCACCTTCTCCAGCGCGACCGCCGAGCCGCGCTTGCGCTCCCAGTGCGGCTCGCTGTAGCTGCGCCTGACCAGGTGAGCAGCCAGCGGCTCCACCCACTCCGGCTCGATGCGCGCCGCCGTCCGCGCCCAGAGCCTGGACGTCTCCACCAGCTCGGCGGCCACGATCCAGTCCGGCGCCTGCCTGGCCAGGCTCGACCCGGGGAAGATCGCGAACCTGGCGTTGCGGGCGCCGAGGTACTCGGCCCGCGGCCTGCGCCTGGCCGTGCCCGGGCCGGGGCTGCCGTCGCCGCGGGGCGACGCGGCGGGATGAGCGGGCTCCGTCTTCATGCCGATCTGCGACAGGAGCCCGGCCAGGAGCGAGAGATGCACCACCGCTCGTTCGGGTGAAGAAGAATCGACCTTCACATCGAGGTCGCCAGCCAGCCTTTGCAATTGCCCGTGCAGGTCCTGCCATTCACGGACGCGCAGGTAGTTGAGGTAGTCGGCCCGGCACAGGCGGCGGAACGCCGAGGAGGACAGCTCGCGCTGCCGCTCGGCGAGGTACGCCCAGAGGTTCAGGTAGGCGGTGAAGTCCGAATCGGGGTCGGCGAACCTGCGGTGCTTGTCGTCCGCGGCCTGCTGCGCGTCGGCGGGGCGTTCGCGCGGATCGATGATGGACAGCGCCGAGGCGATGACCAGGACCTCGCGGACGCATCCGTTCCGGTCGGCCTCGAGGATCATCCGGCCGATCCGCGGGTCGACGGGCAGCCGGGCCAGCCTGCGGCCCAGGGCGGTGATGCGGCCGTCGGAGAACGCGTTCAGCTCGGCCAGCAGGGTCAGCCCGTCGGCGATCTGGCGGGCGTCGGGCGGGTCGATGAAGGGGAACGCGGGCACGTCGCCCAGGCCGATCGCGGCCATCTGCAAGATGACCGAGGCCAGGTTGGTGCGCAGGATCTCGGGCTCGGTGAACTCCGGCCGGGATTCGAAATCCTCCTCGGAGTACAGCCTGATGCAGATCCCGTCCGCGGTCCGGCCGCAGCGGCCCTTGCGCTGGTTGGCGGACGCCTGCGAGATCGGCTCGATCGGCAGCCGCTGCACCTTGGTGCGGTGGCTGTACCTGGAGATGCGGGCGGTGCCCGGGTCGATGATATAGTGGATGCCAGGCACGGTGAGCGAGGTCTCGGCCACGTTGGTCGCGAGCACGACGCGGCGCGTGTTGCCCTTGGCCCGTTGCTCGAAGACCTTGTGCTGGTCGGCCGCGGACAGCCGCGAGTACAGCGGGAGCACCTCGAGCCGGTCGCGCCCGGCGAGCGCGTCGGCGGTGTCGCGGATCTCTCGCTCGCCCGACAGGAAGACCAGGATGTCACCCGGTCCGGCTTTGGAGAGCTCGTCGATCGCGTCGCCGATGGCCTGGGGCTGATCGCCTTCTTCTGGCTGGCGAGCCTCGATCGGCCGGTAGCGGACCTCGACCGGGTAGGTCCGCCCGGAGACCTCGACCACCGGGGCGCCGCCGAAGGCGTTTGCGAAGCGCTCCGGGTCGATGGTGGCCGACGTGATGATCACCTTCAGGTCCGGGCGTGTCGGCAGCAGCTGCCTGAGGTAGCCGAGGATGAAGTCGATGTTCAGGCTGCGCTCGTGCGCCTCGTCGATGATCAGCGTGTCGTAGCGGGACAGCCGCTTGTCGCGCCCGAGCTCGGTCAGCAGGATGCCGTCGGTCATGAGCTTGACCAGGGTGTCGTCGGCGGACCGGTCGGTGAACCGGACCTTGTAGCCGACGGTCTCGCCGAGCGGGCTGCCCAGTTCCTCGGCGATCCGCTCGGCGACCGTCCTGGCGGCCAGCCGGCGGGGCTGGGTGTGCCCGATCTGCCCGGTGACGCCGCGGCCTAGCTCCAGGCAGATCTTGGGGATCTGGGTCGTCTTGCCCGAGCCGGTCTCCCCCGCGATGATGACCACCTGGTGGTCGCGGATGGCCTTGGCGATCTCGTCCTTGTGCTGGCTGACCGGCAGCTCGGGCGGGTATTCAATCGGCGGCATCGCCGCCCGGCGGGCCGCTCGCGCCTCAACGTGCCGCGCCCGCGTACGCTGAGCCCGCTCGGCACGCTCAGCACGCGCAGCGTGCTCGGCACGCGCAGCGTGCTCGGCACGCGCAGCGTGCTCGGCATGCTCGGCACGTTCAGCACGCTTGGCGCGCGCAGCATGCTCGGCAGGCACAGCATGCTCGGCTCGCGAGGACATCACAGATCGCGACTCCATGGCAGGGGAAGGGTAAACCGAATC
>Ga0187814_10001052_pt1 | contig 10283 bp, 5 predicted proteins | sample NC_S_4_FD_132450 | JGI IMG/M metagenome (GOLD analysis project Ga0187814, IMG submission 132450) | Wetland sediment microbial communities from Neuse River Estuary, North Carolina, USA - ASW-S_4 | ecosystem: Environmental > Aquatic > Freshwater > Wetlands > Sediment | place: USA: North Carolina...
CCCGTGGTCGCGGTCGGGCAGCTGCAGATCGACTTCACGCCGCCGTGGCTGAAGAACTTCGCGATCAGCGAGTTCGGCTCCGACGACAAGCTCGTCCTGGTGAGCGGCATCCTGGTCGTGCTCGGGATCTTCGCGGCCGTGATCGGCGCAGCGGCTACGCGGCGGCTGGCCTACGGTATGGCGGGCCTGGTGGTGTTCGCGGTCATCGGGCTGACCGCCGCCGCGACGCGGCCCACCGCGACCGCGGCCAGCCTGCTTCCGACCCTGGCCGCCACGGCGGCGGCGGCGATCGTGCTGCGGCTGCTGATCGAACGGGCGTGGGCGGCGGCCCCGGCCGGGCCGCGGACGTGGGCGGAGCCGCGGGCAGACGGCTGGGACGCGGCGGCGGACGGGCGGGACGCGGCGGCGGGAACCGGGCCTGCCCTCGATGCGCAGCCCGGCGTCTCCGACCTGCCCGGCTCCCCGGACCTGCCTGGGCCCTCGGACCTGCCTGGGCCTCCGGACCTGCCGGGCGGGATGGGGCGGCCGGGAGGCACGGGCGGGGTGATCAGGCCGTCGGCGGCGCAGGGCCAGGACTGGCTGGCGCGTACCCCGGGCCGTCCGGCTGCGGTGGAGCCGGCCCGGCGGAGCTTCCTGGCCGCCGGGGTGGTCACGGCGGGCATCGCGGCTACGGCGGGGCTGGCGGGGCGCCTGCTGGCCGAACGGAGCAGCGTGGCAAGCGCCCGGAACGCGCTGAAGATCCCCAAGCCGTCGGCGACCGTGCCGTCCCTGCCGCCCGGCGTCAACCTGGACATCCCGGGGCTGGCGTCGTTCGTCACGTCCAATAACGACTTCTACCGGGTGGACACGGCCATCGTCTTGCCGCAGGTCGATCCGTCCAGCTGGCAGCTGCGGATCCATGGCATGGTCAGCCGCGAGATCACGATCACCTTCGACGAGCTGCTGCGACGGCCGCTGATCGAGGATTACGTCACGTTGTGCTGCGTGTCCAACCCGGTCGGCGGCCCGTACATCGGCAACGCGCTGTGGCTGGGCGCGAGCCTGGCCAGCCTGCTGCGCGCGGCCGGGATCAAGGCAGGCGCCGACCAGCTGATGTGCACGTCGGTGGACGGGTTCACCTCCGGCACCCCGGTTCAGACCGTGATGGACGGCCGGGACGCGCTGCTCGCGGTGGCGATGAACGGCCAGCCGCTGCCGGTCGCGCACGGCTTCCCGGTGCGCATGGTGGTGCCCGGCCTGTACGGGTACGTGTCGGCGACCAAGTGGGTGACGGACATCAACGTCACCACGTTCGCCGGGAACTACGCCTACTGGGCTCAGCGCGGCTGGTCACAGCAGGCGCCGATCAAGACGGAATCCCGCATCGACGTGCCGAACGGCGCGAGCCAGATCCGCCCGGGACGGACGGCGGTGGCCGGCGTGGCGTGGGCCCAGCACAAGGGCATCGAGGCCGTGGAGGTGCGGGTTGACCAGGGTCCGTGGAACCCGGCCAAGCTGGCCGAGGTCCCCGGCATCGACACGTGGCGGCAGTGGGTGTGGGAATGGGACGCCACCAGCGGGAACCACGTGATCGAAGCCCGCGCCACGGACAAGACCGGCTACACCCAGACCGCCGCCCAGGAGCAGCCGGAGCCCAACGGCGCCTCCGGGTACCCGTCGGTCGCGGTCACGGTCGGGTAGGGGTCACTGTGCCGCTCCCCCACGGCCCGCGCGAGTATGGAGTGGCGGCGAGTTTCGGAACGCCGTAAGCGGTTAGGTCTCTAGCGAGAGATCGTGCATGAGAGCAAAGGCGTGCCGATGACGACCCCGATGCGAAGAGCAGAAGAACCACCCCCGGAGCCCTCGAACCCGACGCGCTGGATCGAGCCGGGGCCCCTGTGGGCGGGCGGAGTAGCAACGGCGGTCGTCGCGGCTCTGATCGCGCTGGCCGGCATCCTGATCGCGCGGTGGCTGTTCACCATCCCGATCCTGGCCCCGCACCGGGACGGGGCGTGGGGTGACGCGTCGACCGGGGCGTACGTGCTGTCGGCGGCCGGGGCCGCGCTGGTCGCCACGGCGATCATGCACCTGCTCCTGCTGACCACGCCCCGGCCGCAGGTGTTCTTCGGCTGGATTATCGCGCTGGCCACGATCGTCGCGGTGGCGTTCCCGTTCAGCACCGGGGCCCCGCTGACGCAGAAGGTCGCCACCGCGACCGTCAACCTGGTGCTGGGCTTCGCCATCGGCATCCTGATCAGCGGGGTCGCCGGGCGGGCGGTGCGGCGCCGGCGGCCCAGCGGTGGCTACGGTGGCTATCAGCAGCCCAGTCCGCCGCCCTATCCCCCGCCCTCGCGGACTCCCGGCGACGAGTACCGCTGAGGCCTTCGACCCGCCAGTCCAGCAGGGTCTCGTCCGGCCGAGGTGGCAGCAGGCGGGGCGGGAACGCGGTCCACCGCAGCACGAGTGCGTCCGGATCGAAGCAGGCCGCAGCCGACCGCGGCATGGCCGTGCCGTCGGCGAAGGTCCTGGCCATCGTGGCGGCGAACGTCCGCGGGCTGGCCAGCAGCCACGAGTGGTAGCCGTCGGCCACGGTCAGCAGCGGCGCGTCGAGGCGGGCGGCCACGGCCCGGGCGTCGGACAACGGGATCACCAGATCGCGGGCGCCATTCAGGACCACCACGGGAACCGCGGCGGCCCGGATCGCGGCGAGCCACTGGTCGCTCTCGGCAACCGCGATAGCACGGGCGACGTCTGGTGTCCGGGTCAGGTCAGTCAGACGCGGCCGGCCGGGGCCGGACAGCATACGGTAATAGGCCAGGCGCTCGGGAAAGGTGATGTTCCGCGTCTCGCCGGCGGCGTCGACGATTCCGTCGACCAGGCCCTGTACGACCGCGAACTCGCTGCCGAGCCGCTTGATCAGGGCATTGTCCCAGTTCTCGCCGAGGGCCGCGTCGATGAACACCGCGGCCAGCACGCGCCGCGGGTTCAGCGCGGTGAAGCACGCGGCCGACCGGCCGCCCATCGAGTGACCGGCCACCACGGCACGCCGGATACCCAGCGCGTCGACAGCGCGCCGGATCAGGTCCACGCGGGTCGTGAAGTCCGCCCCGGAGGACACCGGGCTGCTGCGGCCGTGTCCGGGCGCCTCGATGGCCACGGCCAGGAACCCGAACTCCGGAAGGTACGACAGGCACCGCTCGTACGTGCCGTTGTGCAGTGCGATCCCGTGCAGCAGCACGAACGGGACGCCCGCGCCCGCGACGGCGACCCCGACCTGCTGTCCGTCGTCAAGTTGCAGCACGTGCTGCGTCACCTGCCGGGGAGTCGGGCCGGGCGGTTGATCGGGCCGGCCCTCGATGAGGTGAGCGTTGAACCGCTTCTTGATCCGCCGGCGCCGCACCGTGACCAGGCGCGTGCCGACCAGGGACACCACGGACGCTGCGGACATGACGACTCCTAAACGGAACCATTAGCTCCGGTTACAGAACCTGACCGCTCATAGGGACGAGCATCCTCTGCTGTGTACGTCAAGCGTCATGCTTGACATCTCAATCATGCTTGGTATAGTTAGCAATGTCAAGTGCGGATAAGGAGACCACGACAATGGCTAGCATCCCCACGCAGGAAGACTTCCTGGCTGCCACGCGGAAGAGCCAGGAGGCCATGATCGCCGCCATCAAGACCTGGTTCGAGACGGTCAGGACCGCCACCCCCAGGCTGACGTCCGTTTACGCGCCGCTGACCGAACGGCTGCCCAAGCTGCCGCCGGTGAGCCTGCCGTTTGCGGACAAGCTGCCCACCCCCGAGCAGGCCGTGGGCAACGCCTACCACATGGCCGAGCAACTACTGGCCAACCAGCGTCAGTTCGCCGAGGACGTGCTGAAGGCGATGGCGCCGCTCATGCCCGGACGCCACGAGGCCGCACCGAAGGGCAACGGCTCGAGCGAGCCGAAGGTCCCCAGTCACCGGGTATGGCAGGAAGCGGTGGCCGTGAGCGAGCCGAAGCCGGTCGCGGTCAGCCAGCCCAAGCCGGTGGCCGTGAGCGAGCCGAAGCCGGTCGCGGTCAGCCAGCCCAAGCCGGTGGCCGTGAGCCAGCCCAAGCCGGTGGCCGTGAGCGAGCCCAAGCCGGTGGCGGTCAGCGAGCCGAAGCCGGCGGAGCCGAAGCCCGTCGCAGTCAGCGAGCCGAAGCCGGCGGTCAGCGAGGCCAAGGAGCCCGCACGCCCGGCGGCTAAGAGCACGCCCGCACGCCCGGCGCCGAGGACCGCGGCCAAGAGCACGGCCTCCAGGCCCACGACTCCCAAGAGCACCGCCGCCAAGAGCACGCCGGCCAAGAGCACGCCCGCGCGTCCGGCGCCGAAGGGCACCGACGCCAGCTGAGAGGCCGACCGCAGCCCGCCGTGGAGGACGCCCGGACCTGGGTCGTGCCGCACGGCAGGCGGCGCGCGGGCTGATCAGTTTCTCGTGCTGAGCCAGGCCGCGGCCCGGGCGGGCGAGGCCCGGGAGAGCCAGGCGTCCTGAACGACCTCGGCGAGTTCCTGAACGGTGAGCTCGCCGATCCGGCTGGCCCGCACCAGCACCGACGGGTGGCCGTCGAAGTGCGGCGTGGTGAAGAACGGCGACGCGTGGTCCTGGACCAGCGCCTGCTTGTCGGCCTCCGAGGTAACCCAGAACACGATCACGTCCGGGTACCGCTCCCCCGTGTCCGGGTCGACCGCATCCGGCCGCGGGGTGCGGAAGAACACGAAGGACTTGCCGCCGACCTGGTAGATGGGGTTGCCGTGCGGCCCGTGAACGAACGTGACGTGGGGCATGGCCAGGGCCAGCTCGTGCACGTCCCCGATACGCGCCCGGCGCGATCGTCCCGCCATGACAGCAGAGGATAGCGTTGGGTTTCATGGGCGGGCCGATGGAGCTGATCGTCGAAGATGCCGAGTTCGTCACGATGGCGGCGGGCGGCGGGCCTGCCGAGGCCCTGCTGGTCCGGGACGGCCGGATCGCCGCCGTGGGCCCGGCTGAGGCAGTCCGGGCAGCGGCGTCACCGGGCGCCCGGGTCGCGCGGCTGGACGGGGCGGCCGTCGTCCCGGGGCTGATCGACGCGCACTGTCATGTCTGCGACGTCGGCTACCTGGCCGCGGCCGCCGACTGCAGCCAGCCGTCCGCGCCGGACATCCCGGCGATCCAGGCGCGGCTGCGGGAGACCGCCGGCCGCACACCGGAGGGCTCCTGGGTGACCGGCGGCGGGTACGTGGAGTACAAGCTCCGGGAGGGACGGCATCCGACTCGCGCCGACCTGGACCAAGCCGTACCGAACCGCCCGGCGGTGGTGTACCACACGTCGCTGCACGCCTGCGTGCTGAACACCGCCGCGCTGCGGGAGGCCGGGTTCGCCGACGGGCAGCCAGATCCGCCCGGCGGCGCGTTCGGCCGGGACCGCGAGGGACGGCTCGACGGCGTGGTGTTCGAGGGCCCGATGTTCGCGTTGTTCGAGCGCAACCTGCGGCACGACCTGGCCCGGATGGGCGCGGCGCAGAGCGCCAGGGTGGTGGAGACGGCGGGGCAGCGTCTGGCCGCGCTGGGTCTCACCGCGGTGTGCGAGGCCGACATGCGCCGCGACAGCTTCGGGGCCTTTGCCGAGGCGGACGCGGGCGGCCTGCTCAGCCAGCGGATCTACGGGCTGGTCGTGCACGATCAGGTGGACTGGCTGCTCGGTGCCGGCCCGGCCCAGGGGGCCCAGGAGATACGGCGGGGCCGGCGCTCCGGACGGCTGGCCGCCGAGGCGGTGAAGATCTGGGCCGACGGCGGGATGAGCAGCCGGACCGCGGCGATCCACGGCAGCTACCCGGTTCCGCCCTACGGCTCGGGCATCTTGTACTTCGAGCGGGACGAGCTGACCGGGATGGTGCGTGACTTCGATGCCCGCGGCTTCCAGGTCGCCATCCACGCCCAGGGCGACCGGGCGATCGAGACCGTCCTGGACGCGTACGGCGCCGTCCTGGCCGGCACCGCGGGCAACCCGCGCCGTCACCGGATCGAGCACGGCGGTGCCATGTACCCGCCGCTGGCCGCCCGGGCCGCGGCGCTCGGGATCGTGGTGGCCAGCCAGCCCGGGTTCCTGTCGACGCTGGGCGACGGGTTCGCCGCGGCGTTCGGCGACCGCGGCGACGAGCTGTACGCCTTCGGGTCCTGGCGGCGGGCGGGAATCACCGTGGCCGGATCGTCCGACGCGCCGGTCATCACCGCCGATCCGCTGGTCGGCATCAGGGACGCGGTCCTGCGCCGGACCGGCGACGGCCTGGTGCTCGGCCCCGCCGAGCGGCTGCCCGCCCGCGACGCGCTGGACCTGTACACCACCCAGGCCGCGTTCGCCATGCACCGCGAGGGCGAGATCGGCTCGCTCGAGGCGGGCAAGCTCGCGGACTTCGTGGTCCTGGACCGCAGTCCGCTGCGGGGCGATCCGGAGCGGATCGCGGACATCCGGGTCCTGGCCACCGTCCTGGGCGGCACGCCGGTCTACCAGTCGGAGAGCGTCTTCGCCGGCTAGGGCCCGGACAGGAACGGGCTCAGGCCCTGGCGGGTGGCCAGCACGATCAGCCGGTCCCCGGGGCGAGCAGGTAGCCGCGGTGCGGTGACCAGTCCAGCCCGCTGGACTCGCTGACCTGCAGGGCGAGGACCCTGGCCTGCCCGTCCCGCTCGGTGTCCCGGACGAAGCCCCCCGGCCAGGCCCGTCGCCGCAGACGATGAAGTGATCGCCGGTCCGCGCGCCGGGGAAGCGCAGGCATGCGGGGATCATAGCGATCCGGGTCCCCGGCCGCTTAGATGGTTAGCTAGGGAAATGAACGGGCGGCCCGGATTGTTGGCTTGCTTACGGGGTCGAGCGGCGAGGTGGGGCGGTAGCACTGTCAAGGAGGACAGGGAGCACGGCGGACACGCGAGCTCCGGGGTACGGGTGGCTGCGGCGGCTGGCCGACTACAGCTGGCGTTATCGCCGCAATGTCGTGGTCGCGCTGGGCGGGGCGCTGGTGGCCACGCTGGCCACGGCCGCAATCCCGCTGGTGCAGCGGCGGATCATCGACGACGTCATCGTGACGCACCGCCAGTCGGTCTGGCCGCTGGCTGGCCTGCTGCTGGTCGCGGCCGTGGTGAACTTCGGCGGCATCTACCTGCGCCGCTACTACGGCGGACGGCTGTCCCTGGACGTCCAGCACGACATGCGGACCGAGCTGTTCGGCTCGCTGTCTCGCCTGGACGGCGCGCGCCAGGACGAGATCCACACCGGGCAGCTGGTGGGCCGGTCCATCTCCGACCTGAACATGGTGCAGGGCATCATGTCCATGGTGCCGGTCACGCTCGGGAACATCGTGCTGTTCGCCGTGTCCCTGGGCATCATGGTGGTCCTGTCGCCCACGCTCACGATCGTGACCGTCGCGGTGGCGCCCGCGCTGTGGATGATCGCGCTCGCCTCCCGGCGCAAGCTGTTCCCCGCGAGCTGGGACGCGCAGCAGCAGTCCGGCGAGGTGGTCGGCGTGGTCGACGAGGCCATCGGCGGCGTGCGCGTGGTCAAGGGTTTCGGGCAGGAGGAGCAGGAACAGGAGCAGCTGGAGGCGGCGAGCACGAACCTGTTCGCCTCCCGGCTGCGGATGATCCGGCTGACGGCCAGGTACAACCCCGCGCTGACCGCCATCCCGTCGCTCGGGCTGGTCGGCGTGCTCGCACTGGGCGGCTGGCTGGCCATCCACGGCTCCATCACCCTCGGCACGTTCCTCGCGTTCTCCGCCTACCTGGCCCAGATGACCGGCCCGGTGCGCATGCTCACCTACATGATCACGCTCGGGCAGGAGGCACGGGCCAGCGTCATCCGGGTCTTCGACATCATCGACTCGCGGCCGGTCATCACCGACAAGCCGGACGCGATCGAGCTGCCGCCGGACGCGGCCGGGCTCAGCTTCGACGACGTCCGGTTCGGGTACGCGCCGTCCGAGCCGGTGCTGCGCGGCCTCTGCTTCCGGGTCGACCCCGGCGAGACGGTCGCGGTGGTCGGCGCGTCCGGCTCGGGTAAGTCCACCCTGGCCCTGCTGCTGCCCCGCTTCTACGATCCGCAGGCCGGCTCGGTCCGCGTCGGCGGGTACGACGTCGCGGACGTGACGCGCGACTCGCTGCGCGCTGCCATAGGGCTGGTCATGGAGGACAGCTTCCTGTTCTCCGACACGGTGCGGGCCAACATCGGCTACGGCAGGCCGGACGCCACCGACGAGGAGATCGTCGCCGCCGCCCAGGCGGCGCAGGCCCACGAGTTCATCGCCAGGCTGCCCGGGGGTTACGACACCGTGGTCGGCGAACAGGGCCTGACCCTGTCGGGCGGCCAGCGGCAGCGCGTGGCCCTGGCCCGGGCCCTGGTCACCGATCCCCGGGTGCTGGTGCTCGACGACGCGACCTCGGCCATCGACCCGCGGCTGGAGGCGGAGATCCACGCCGCGCTGCGCGAGGTGATGCGGGGCCGCACCACGCTGATCATCGCGCACCGCAGGTCGACGCTGAACCTGGCCGACCGGATCGTGGTCCTGGAGGGCGGCCGGATCGCCGACAGCGGCACGCACCAGGAGCTGACCGAGCGCTGCCCGCTGTACCGGCAGCTGATCACCGGCGAAGACGCCGAGGGCGGCGCGCTGCCGATCCGGCCGCGCCAGATGCGCACCGTGGAAGACCTGCTCGACGGGCAGTCCCCGGGGCGCGCCCGGGCCTCGATCGGGGCGGGCCGCGGGCACCTCTCCGGGACGTTCGAGAGCCTGCCGCCGTCACCGGAGCTGCTGGCCCGGGTCGCCTCGCTGCCCCCCGCCCGGGACGTGCCGGACGTGGATATCGCCCAGGCGCGCGCCGCCGACCGGCGCTTCACGCTGCGCAGGCTGCTCAAGCCGCTCGCCGCCGCACTGGTCATCGGGCTGATCCTCGACGGCCTGGACGCGGTGGCCGGGCTGGCGCTGCCCGCGCTGGTCAGGAACGGCATCGACCACGGCGTGGAGACCAAGGTCTTCCACGCGATCGTGGTGGTGTCCCTCATCGGGCTGGCCATCGTGCTGGCTGACTGGGTGGTCAACATCGCCGAGACCATGGTCGTGGGGAGAAACGGCGAACGGCTGCTGTACATCCTGCGGGTCAAGCTCTTCGCCCAGCTGCAGCGGCTCGGCCTGGACTTCTATGAACGCGAGCTGTCGGGCCGGATCATGACCAGGATGACCACCGACGTCGACGCGCTGTCCACCTTCCTGCAGACCGGCTTGATCACGATGGTCAGCTCGGTGCTCACCTTCTTCGGCGTGCTGGCCGTGCTGCTCATCATCAACCTGCGGCTCGGCCTCGCCGTGCTGTGCATCTTCCCGGTGCTGGTGGCGGCGACGCTGGTGTTCCGGGCGAAGTCGGCCAAGGCCTACGCCGAGTCGCGGGAGAAGGTCGCCGCGGTCAACGCCGATTTCGCGGAGAACGTGGCCGGGCTGCGGGTGACCCAGGCGTTCCGCCGTGAGGACGCGAACCGGGACCGGTTCAGCGGGCTCAGCCGGGCGTTCCGGATCTCCCGGGTGCAGGCGCAGCGGTACATCGCGATCTACTTCCCGTTCGTGCAGACCCTGTCCACCGCGGCGGGCGCGATCGTCCTGGTCATCGCCACCCGCGAGGTCGCCAACGGGACGCTCACCGCGGGCGCGCTCATCGCCTACCTGCTCTACATCGACATGGTCTTCTCCCCCGTCCAGCAGCTCTCCCAGGTCTTCGACGGCTACCAGCAGGCCATGGTGGGGCTCCGCCGGATCACCGATCTGCTCCGGCTCGGCACGTCCACGCCGGCTTCCCCGCGCCCGGTCACGCCGGGCCGGCTGCGCGGGCGCATCGAGCTGCGCGACGTCGACTTCGGTTATTCAGGAAGCGGGGGCAACGCGCTGAACGGGATCAGCCTGACCGTCGAGCCCGGCGAGACCGTGGCCCTGGTCGGCCAGACCGGGGCGGGCAAGTCCACGCTGGTCAAGCTCATCGCGCGGTTCTACGACGTGACCAGCGGGAGGGTGCTGATCGACGGGACCGACGTCCGGGACTACGACCTGGCCGGCTACCGCCACCAGCTTGGCGTGGTCCCGCAGGAGTCGTACCTGTTCGCGGGCACGGTCCGGGACTCGATCGCGTACGCCAGGCCGGATGCCAGCGACGATGCGATCCTGGCCGCGGCGCACGCGACCGGCGCGCACGACATGATCATGCGGCTGCCGGGCGGCTACGCGCACGCGGTATCCGAACGCGGCCGTAACCTGTCGGCCGGCCAG
>Ga0187814_10001054_pt1 | contig 10279 bp, 8 predicted proteins | sample NC_S_4_FD_132450 | JGI IMG/M metagenome (GOLD analysis project Ga0187814, IMG submission 132450) | Wetland sediment microbial communities from Neuse River Estuary, North Carolina, USA - ASW-S_4 | ecosystem: Environmental > Aquatic > Freshwater > Wetlands > Sediment | place: USA: North Carolina...
GACGCCGGCGGCGAGGGTCGTCAGGAGGTTGTCGATGCCGCCGAGGACGACGACCACGAACGAGATGATCAGCCAGGTGTCCTGGTCCTGGGGCGAGAAGGGGAAGAGCATCGCGAGCGCAAAGCCCGCGATCGCCGCCAGGGTGACGCCCAGCGCGAAGATCATGGTGCGCGCCCGGCGCACGTCGAGACCGCAGAGCGCCGCCGCCTCCTCGGACTGCGCCGTGGCGCGGATCAGCTTGCCCAGCGGCGCCCCGCGCAGGAAGAGGTAGAGCACGACCATCACCGCGACGCCGATCGCCGCGACCGCGAGCTGCACCGCGGAGATCTGCAGGGAGCCGACGACGAGGTTCTGCTGCGTCAGGGGCGTCGTCAGCGAGACCGTGTTCGCGCTGTAGACCCAGGACGTCAGGTTCGTGATCACCTGGGCGACGCCGAACAGCACCAGCAGCGTGATCGTCTCGCTCTTGGCGCGCAGGTGCGTCAGCAGGATGCGATCGAGGACGCCGCCCAGGAGCCCGAAGGCCACGATCAGCACGAAGAGCCCGACGAAGGGGCTCATCTGGAACTTCGTCGACAGCGTCAGCAGCACATAAGCCCCCAGGACGATCAGGGTGCCCTGGGCGACGTTCATCGTCTTGCCGAAGCCCATCGTGAACGTGAGGCCGAGCCCGCACATGCCGTACATGATGCCTACGAGGAGGCCGCTCAGGAGGGTGTTCGCAATGATGGCCGCCATCTCTCAGACCTCCCCTACGCGGCGCCGTCGCCGTCCATGTGCACGTTCAGCCACTCGCTGACGAGCTCGCGCATCCGGCCGGCGAACTCCTCCGTCGGCCCCGAGATGCGGTTTTGCCCGGACTCGATCGTGTAGATGTAGTCCGCGACGCTGCTGGCGGCCTCGATGTCCTGGTCGACGAGCAGGATGGTCTTGCCTTGGCTGCGCCACTTTTGCATCGCGTCGTAGGCCACGTCCACGAGGTTCGGCGCGACGCCGTTGGACGGCTCGTCGACGAGCAGGACGTCGGGGTCCGTCAGCATCAGGCGCGCGAGCTCCAGGATGCGCTGCTGGCCGCCGCTCAGGGACCCGGCCAGCTTCCCGCGCAGCCCGCGCAGGATCGCGTACTGCTCGTAGGCCTGTTCGATGGCGGCGCGGAAGCGCTGCCGGTCGCCGCGGAGGGCCGCGGCCCCGAGCTCGAGGTTCTCGTCGACGCTCATCGCCGGGAAGAGCGTGTGCTCCTGCGGCAGGAACGCGAGGCCCTCGCGCAGCCGGCGGTGCGCCTCGAGGCGCGTGATGTCCCGTCCGCCCAGGGTCACGGCGCCGCGGTGCGCGCGCAGGAGGCCGTAGAGCACCCTGAGCGCCGTGGACTTGCCGGCGCCGTTCGGACCCAGGAGGACCGTGATCATGCCGGGCTCCGCAGCCAGGGTGAAGTCCCGCAGGACCCACTGGTCCGCGTAGTAGCTCGTGAACACCGAGGACATGCGGATGCCCTTACTCCTTGCGCTCGTACCGGCGTCCCAGGTAGACACTGACGACGTGCTCATCGGCCGTCACCTCGCTCGGCGTGCCTTCGGCGATCAGGGAGCCCTCCGCGAGGCAGATCACGCGGCTCGACAGCTGCACGAGGTCCGGGATCTCGTGGCTGACGACGACGAACGTGGTGCCCGCCTCGCAAAAGCGGCGGATGTTCTCTTGCATGACCTTCTTGATCGCGGCGTCGACGCCGCCGAAGGGTTCATCCATGAGCACGACCTCGGGGCGCGTGATCATCGCCCGCGCGAACTCCAGGAGCTTCTGCTCGCCGCCCGAGAGCTGGCTCGCCGTGACGTCCGCGAGCCCCGCGAGGTGCAGCGTCGCGAGGATGCCGTCCCGGAGATCCGCGTCCATGCGGCCGATCTCGATGGTGGGGAGCATCATGTTCTCCTGCACCGTCATGGTCAGGAAGACGTGCGGGTTCTGGAACGTGCGGGCGACGCCCATGCGCAGGAGCGCGCTGGGCGACAGGCCCTGCACCTCGCGCCCGCGGTAGCGGATGACGCCCTGCGTGACGCGGTAGACGCCATTGATCGCATTGAGCATCGTGGTCTTGCCCGAGCCGTTCGGCCCGATCATGCCGAAGATCGTCCCCGGCTCGACGGAGAAGGAGACGTCCCTGAGCGCCACGTTGCCGCCGAAGCGCTTCGTCACGTGCTCGACCGCGATGCAGGCCCTCTCATCCGCAAGCTGCGTGGCCAAGGTCTGACGCCACCTTCCCGAGGGATCGCCCGGCTCCGCCGGGGGCGCTAGGCGCCCCCGGCGGGAGGACCATCAGGGCAGAGGGCTGACGAACGTGCCGGTCGCGTACTTCGAAGGCCAGACCACGACGTTCTGTCCCTTCTGGTACTGCACGACGAGGCCGTTGAAGGGCAGGGTGCCGTTCTTCAGGAAGGCGATCTTGCCGATCGCCGTGTTGAACTGGTGGCTCAGGACGTACTTGTCGACGGTGGTCTGGTTGAGCGAGTGCGTCTTGGTGACGGCCTGCTGCAGGATCTGGAAGGTCGCGTACGCGCTGGCCGCGTAGCTCGGCAGCACGTTGACGCCGTCCTTCTTGAACAGCTGCACGATCTGGGCGAGGCCGTTGTAGTTCTGGTTCGGCATCGCCACGGTGGTGCTGAGGGTGTCTTCGTCCGCCGTTCCGAGCGTGCTCCAGTTCGGCAGCGTCGTGACCTGGGAGCCGCCGAAGAACTCGACCTTCGGCTTGTAGCCGAGCTGGCCCACGGTGCGGGCGATGTCCAGGGCGTCCGTCGGCAGCGCGAGCGCGATGAGGGCGTCGGCGCCGGAGAGCTTGGCCTGCTGGATGAGCGAGGTGAAGTCGGTGGTCGAGGACGGGTACTGCTGGTTCATCACGATCTTGTAGCCGTAGTGCTTGGCGTACTGCACGAGGCCGCCGTACTCGCCCGCGGCGCCGTTGAGGACGGCGAGCGTGAACGGGTTCTGGTCCGTGAGCACGGCGAGCTTGGTCGGGCGCTCGCTCTTGGGCAGGCTCTGCATCAGCTGGAAGAAGCCGTAGGTGTACTGGATGTCCTGGTAGTTGTACGTGCTGACCATCATGCCCTTGGCCTGGTCGAACAGGCTCGTGCCGACGAAGCCGTAGTTCCAGAGCATCATGTGGTGCTGCAGGACGATCGGCAGGACGGGCGCGCCGAGGTACGTGCTGTAGGGCGCGAGCAGGAAGTTGACGTGGTCCGTGTTGATCAGCTTCTGGTAGAGCGCGGTGCAGGTCGTCGGATCGCTCTGGTCGTCGTAGATGACCAGCTTGACCGGCCTGCCGAGCAGGCCGCCCTCCTTGTTGATCTGGCTGACCCAGTACTTGTCGACCATGTAGTACTGCTGGCCGGACTCCGCGAAGGCGCCCGTGAGGCTGAGCGTGCCGCCGATGACGATGGCCGGGCCCGATGGTGCCTTGGCGGCCGATACGGTGGTGGAGCCGGCGAAGAGCACCATGCTGAGGGATGCGAGGACGGTGGCGAACACTCCCACCCATTTCCTGATCAAGCCAAGACCTTCCTTCTGGGGTTAGTCGAGGAGCGCGACCGGCTGCTCCAGGATCGCCGCGACCTCCCGCAGGAACTCCGCCGCCGCCGCGCCATCGACCACGCGATGGTCGCACGCCAGCGTCAGCGCCATGATCGGTCGAGCTACTATCCTGCCGTCATCCACCACCACCTTCTCGCGGATCCTGCCGACGGCGAGCAGCAGGGCCTCGTCCAGGTTCAGCACCGGAATGAACTGGTCGACGCCGAACATGCCGAGGTTGCTGATGGTGAAGGTGCTCCCGCCGAGGTCTCCCGGCGTGGCCCGCCCGTCGCGCGTCCGCGCGAGCAGGGCCCGCCGCTCCTCGACGACGGCAGGGAGCCCGAGCTTGTCCGCAGCGTGGATCACCGGCACCAGGAGGCCGCGCTCGGTCGCGACGGCGAGGCCGATGTTGATCTCGTCGTGCTCGAGGGCGCCGCCTTCGGCCGGACTCGCGTTGAGGTGGGGGAAGCGGGCCAGCGCCCGGGCGACCACCGTGACGAGGAGGTCCGTCAGGGTGGCGTCGGGCAGCCGCCGGCGCACCGCTGCGAGCCAGGCGGTGAGGCCGCCCGCGTCCACCTCGCGCATCAGGTAGAAGTGCGGCGCCTGGCGCCAGGAGCGGGCCGTGCGGCTGGCCATCGCCTCGCCGACGCCGTTCCAGCGGCGCAGTCGCCCGCCCGCCGGCGCGGCGGGGGCCTGGGCGCCGGCGCGCAGGATGTCCGCGGCGTGCAGTGGCTCGCCGCCCTGGGCCAGTGCCCGGACGTCGACGCCGCGCTCGCGCGCGAGGCGGCGCGCCTTGGGCGACATCGGCGGACCCGCCCGCCCGGCCGCCGGGCCCTCGGCCGCGCCTGTCGGCCCCGGCGCCTGCGCGGCGGCTGCGTCGACCGCGACGGCCGCCGCCGCAGCCGCCTGCGGCGCAGCGCCTTGTCCCCGGCCGGCCGTGAGCTCGGGCGGCTCCTCGCCCTCCGCGACGATCCAGCCGATCACCTCGCCGATCGGCACGCCCTCGTCGTCGACGTCGCGCACGATGCGCAGCACCCCGCCCGCAGGTGCGTCGAGCTGCATGACGCTCTTGTCGGTCTCGATCTCGAGCAGGGGCTCGCCCTGGCGCACGCTCTCGCCGCCGGCCTTCAACCACTGCACGATGCGCCCGGTCTCCTGTGCCATGCCGAGCGCCGGCATGATGACCTCCTGTGCCAAGCTGCGCACTCCCTCCATGCCGCGTCGCGGGACGGGCGTCCGCCTAGAGCCCCTCGGCCTTGGCGTGCGCGTCCGCCGCCGCCGCCCGATCCCCGAGGTCCTCGGGCCGGATGCCGAGCCGCCGGCCGAGGAGCCCCTCGACCGCTGCGACGAGCGCCGGGGCGTCGAACCCGTACTCCCGCATCAGGTACGGCTTGCTGCCTCCGTGCCCGAAGAGGTCCTGCAGCCCGAGCCGCACGAGGCGGCGGGGGACGCCGAGGCCCGCCATGAGCTCCGCCACCGCACCGCCGAGGCCGCCGATCACCGTGTGGTTCTCCATCGTCACGACGCCGTGGCGCACGCGGGCGAGCGCCTCGACGACGGCTTCGTCCCCGAACGGCTTGAGCGTCGAGACGTGCAGGTGCTCGACCCCGACGCCGGCGGCCCTGAGGGCCGACGTGGCCCGCATGGCCTCCTCGGTCGCGATGCCGCTCGTGAGGACGAGGACGTCGTCGCCCTGGCTGAGGCGCCTTGCGCGCCCGAGGCGCATCGGCTCGTCCGCCGGGAAGAGCCGCGGGATCGCCCCGCGCACGAGCCGCACGTAGACGGGGCCGGCGACGGCGTCGGCGACGTCCAGCACGGACTCCACGTCGGTCGCGTCGCCGCACTCCAGCACCGTCATGTTGGGCAGGGCGCGCAGCACCGCGACGTCGTCGATGGCCTGGTGCGTGGCGCCGCCCGGCGTCACGATGCCCGGCAGGAAGCCGAAGAGGCGCACGGGCAGGTTCGGGTAGGCTACGGACATCGCCAGCTGGTCCAGAGGGCGGCGGTAGATGAAGACGCCGAACGTGTGGATGAACGGCCGGAAGCCCTCGCGGGCCAGCCCGCCGGCCAGGCCCATCATGTTCTGCTCGGTCATGCCGAGGTTGAAGAAGCGTCCGGGGTAGGCGGCCGCGAAGAGGTCCGCCTCGCAGGACCCAGTGAGATCCCCGGAGAGCACCAGGACCTCGGGCTTGTCCGCGGCCCAGGCGACGAGGTTCCTGGCGTGCACCTGGCGCAGGGTCTCCATCTCGCTAGACCCCCTCTGCCAAGGCCTCGAGGGCCTCTTGGTAGCGCTTGCGCTCCGGAGCGTCCTTGAAGCGCACGTAGTGCACCTTCGGGTAGCGCTCGCGCAGCACGTCGACGCCCTGCCAGGGGCAGGTGCGCGCGAGCACGACGAGCGGACGTCCGCCGTCCCACTGCTCGGCCGGCCGCGCCAGGGCCTCGGGATCGTGCCCGTCCACCTCGTGCACCTCGGCGCCGAAGAGGCGGAGCTTGCCGGCGAGGTCGCCCTCGTCGAGGATGTCGCGGATGGGGCCGTCCACCTGCTGGCCGTTGACGTCGACGTAGGCGGCGACGCCTGGGATGCGCTGGTGGCTCAGGACGGCGAAGGTCTCCCAGGTCTGGCCCTCCTGGAACTCCCCGTCCGACATGAAGACGAAGCAGCGGCCGCTCTCGCCGCGCAGGCGCCTGGCGAGCGCGATGCCCGCCACCTGGCTGAGGCACTGGGCGAGGGAACCGGTCTCGAGCTCCATGCCCGGGGAGTGCTCGGCGCCGATCATCTCCACGCTGGAGCCGTCGGTGTTGAACTGGTAGAGGCCCTCCTCCGCCATGCGGCCGGTCTCGACCAGCACCGCGTAGAGCGCCAGCGCGTAGTGCGCCGCCGAGAAGTAGAAGCGGTCGCGGTCCGGGGCGTGCAGGCCGTTGTAGGCCCCGCCCGTGTAGTGGCCGAGGCTGCCGGCCTCGGGCACGCCGGCGAAGGGCGGCGGCACGGGCGGGCCCTCGCTCGGCCCGAGCCGCAGGATGCGCGTGTAGAGCGTCGCGAGGATCTCGGCCGAGGAGAGCGCCTGGCTCAGGTAGCCCTCGTTCGTCTTCAGCGTGTACTCGAGGACCCGCCGCCGGATGCCCTGCGCCGTGCGCAGCGCGTCCCGGGTCCAGGGATCCGCCCCGTCTGCCATCGTCATCGGCCCTTCGACCCCTTCCCCGGGTGGCCTTGAGGGATCCCGACGGGCCCTAGTCGGACAGGCTCGGCGTCGGGTTGTTGCGGTGCGACTGGGCGTCGCGCGTCGGCGCGAGCGGGCCGGCGGCGCTGAAGTACTGGCGCCCTGCGACCAGCAGCGTCTCGGCGGGGAAGCGCGATATGACCTCGCAGCCGTCCTCGGTGACGAGGATCTCCTCCTCGATGCGCGCCGCGGAGCGGCCGTCCTTGGACGGCCAGAACGTCTCGAGGGCGAAGGCCATGCCCGGCTCGAGCACCTCTGGCTTGTGGAAGGACGTGAGGCGGCTGAACACGGGCTTCTCCCAGTGGGAGAGGCCGATGCCGTGGCCGAACTGCAGGCCGAAGGCGGCCTCCTCGTCCGGGTAGCCGAACTCCTCGGCCTTGGGGTAGCAGCGGCCGACGATCTCCGCGGTCGTGACGCCGGGTCTCACCATGCTGATCGCGCAGTCCAGGATGTCGCGCGTGCGCTTGTAGGCGTCCAGGAACCCGGGCGAGGCGCTGCCCACGGCGAACGTGCGGTAGTAGCAGGTGCGGTAGCCGTTGAAGCTGTGGATGATGTCGAAGTAGGCGGCCTCGCCGGGCCGCACCAGGCGGTCGCTGTGCACGTGCGGGTGGGGGTTCGAGCGGTCGCCGGTGATCGCGTTGACGGCCTCGACGAACTCCGAGCCGTGGTCGTAGAGGTACTGGCTGACGAGCCCGACGCACTGGTTCTCCTGGATGCCGGGGCGCAGGGCCCGGTAGAGCTCCTCGTAGGCCGCGTCGACCATGGCCGCGGCCGTGTTGATCAGCACGAGCTCGTCCCGGGTCTTGATCTTGCGGGTGTGCAGCATCAGCTGGTGGCCGTCCACGACGTGCAGCCCCTCGGCCTCGAGCGCGAACAGGATGGGCAGCTCCGCGACGTCCACGCCGACCGGCTCGCCGTCGAGGCCGCGCGCCGCGAGCTCCGCCTTGATCTTCTTGGCGACCTCCTGCGGGCGCTCGGCCTCGGGCGGGATGGCGCCGTGGAAGGTGGTGATGCCGGAGTGCGAGCGGCCGCGCAGCCAGGAGCAGTAGAGCTCGTGGTGCTTCGCCGCGGAGCCGAGATCCCAGACGATCGGGTCGTCGCCCTGCGGCAGGAGCGTGAAGCGGCTGTACTTGTCCATCGCCCACGTGCCGATGTGGGCCGCGGCGACGTAGCGGATGTTGGCCATGTCGAAGAGGAGCAGCGATCCGATCTCCGACGCGGCGAGGGACGCCTTGATGCGCCCCAGGCGCTCCGCCCGCAGCCGGGCGTAGTCGACGCGGTCCTCCCAGTCGACGCCCATCGTACCGAACGCCATGCTCACCTCGTGTGCCCCCTCATCCGGCGGCGGCCGGGATCGGTCGCCGGCCCTTGCAGTACCTCTCGGACGTGCTCATTGGCTAGCGGCGGTCGGGGCCCGGCACGGGCGCGGGCACGTTGAGGTGCGACTCCCTCTCGCGGGTGCCCGGCAGCGGTCCCGTCGCGGTGAAGTACTGCCGCCCGGCGACGACGAGCGTCTCGGCGGGGAAGCGCGATATGACCTCGCAGCCGTCCTCCGTGACGACGATCTCCTCCTCGATGCGGGCCGCGGCACGGCCGTCCGGTGTCGGCCAGAAGGTCTCGAGCGCGAAGACCATGTTCGGTTCGAGCACCTCCGGGTGCTTGAAGGAGGTCAGGCGGCTGAACACCGGCTTCTCCCAGTGCGAGAGGCCGATGCCGTGGCCGAACTGCAGGGCGAACGCGGCCTCCTCGTCGGGGAAGCCGAAGGCCTCGGCCGGCGGGAAGCAGTGGCCGACGATGTCGGCCGTCGTCACGCCCGGCCGCACCATGCTGATGGCGCAGTCGAGGATGTCGCGGGCCCGCTTGTAGGCGTCGACCAGGGCGGGCGAGGCGCTGCCCACGGCGAACGTGCGGTAGTAGCAGGTCTTGTAGCCGTTGAAGCTGTGGATGAGGTCGTAGTACGCAGCGTCGCCGGGCCGGATCATGCGGTCGCTGAAGACGTGCGGGTGGGGCGACGCGCGGTCCCCGGAGATGGCGTTGACGCCCTCGACGAACTCGGAGCCGAGGTCGTAGAGGGTCTTCGTGACCAGGCCGACGCACTCGTTCTCCTGCACGCCGGGCCGCAGCACCTTGTAGAGGTCCTCGTAGGCCGCGTCGACCATCGACGCCGCCTCGTCCAGCAGGACGAGCTCGTCGCGCGTCTTGATGCGGCGGGTCTCCAGCATCAGCTGCTGGGCGTCCACGACGTGCAGCCCCGCCGCCTTGAGCGCGAAGAGGACGGGCATCTCGACCACGTCGACGCCGATCGGCGCGTCCGAGAGGCCGCAGGCGTCGAGCTCGGCCTTGACCTTGCGGGCGACGTCCTCGGCGCGGCCCGCCTCGGGGGCGATCGCGCCGTGGAAGGTGGAGAGGCCGGGGCGTGAGCGGTCCGCGATCCAGGAGCAGAACAGCTGGTGGTGGCGCGCCGCCGAGCCCATGTCCCAGATGATCGGCTCGCCGCCCCGCGGCAGGAGCGCGAAGCGGATCAGCTTGTCGAGCGCCCAGGTGCCGATGTGCGTCGCGGTGACGTAGCGGATGTTGACCATGTCGAAGAGCAGGACGGAGCCGAGCTCGGACGCGGCCAGCGATGCCTTGATCCGGTCGAGCCGCTCGCGCCGCAGGCGCTCGAAGTCCACGCGGTCCTCCCAGTCGACGCCCATGGTGCCGAAGGTCCGCAAGTAGCTCACGCGCTGAACCTCCCTCTCTGGCGATGCCCCTCCCGGGCGCGGGTCGCCCGGCTCCCCGCCCTGCCTAGCGGCACAGGGCCCGCGCGCGCTCCGCGACGCCTGCGGCCGTCGGGACCGTCAGGTCCTCGAGCGGCGGCGAGAACGGCACGGGCACGTCCATGGCGCCCATGCGCTGCACGGGCTTGTCCAGGTGGTAGAAGGCGCCCTCCGCCACGACGGCCGCGATCTCGGCCGTCGCGCCGTAGCGCTGGTGTCCCTCGTCGATCACGATGGCCCGCCCGGTCTTGATCGCCGACCGCACGAGCGTCGCCTCGTCGAGCGGCAGGGTCGTGCGCACGTCGATCACCTCGGCGCCCAGCCCCTCGGCCGCGAGCAGGTCCGCCGCCTCCAGGGCGACGTAGACCATGGAGCTCGTGGCGATCAGGGTGACGTCGCCGCCCTCGCGCAGCACGGCGGCCTGGCCGAAGGGCAGGACGTAGTCGCCCTCGGGCACGGGGCCGCGCGTCGTGTACATCATCTTGTCCTCGAAGAAGAGGACCGGGTTGTCGTCGCGGATGGCCGCCTTCATCAGGCCCTTGGCGTCGTACGGCGTGGCCGGCACGGCCACCTTGAGCCCTGGGATGTGGCTGAAGATCGCGTGCAGGCTCTGGCTGTGCTGCGCCGCGGAGCGCCTGGTCGCGCCGAGGTTGGTGCGGATGACCATCGGCACCTTGAGCTTGCCACCCGACATGTAGTGCACCTTGGCCGCCTGGTTGATGATCTGGTCCGAGGCGAGGGGCAGGA